>Ga0247733_1000058_pt1 | contig 178828 bp, 170 predicted proteins | sample UWRJL043104R2_FD_180932 | JGI IMG/M metagenome (GOLD analysis project Ga0247733, IMG submission 180932) | Plant litter microbial communities from Arlington Agricultural Research Station in Wisconsin, United States - UWRJ-L043-104R-2 | ecosystem: Environmental > Terrestrial > Plant litter >... | reverse complement strand
AAGCGTCGTAGGAAGCGTCGTAGGAAGCGTGGTCGGGAGCGTGGTCGGGAGCGTGGTAGGCAGCGTGGTAGGGACCGTAGTAGGGACCGTGGTAGGGACCGTGGTAGGGACCGTGGTAGGGACCGTGGTAGGGACCGTGGTAGGAACCGTAGTAGGAACCGTAGTTGGAACCGTAGTTGGATCCGTCGTAGTGACAGCGTCTTGAATCCTATAAAGGGAGATGTATAGAACGCCGGCGTTTGTACCACCGCAGGCGAATTCCGGAGTATTGTCACATGGTGTAGTACAAAAGGCGGTAGCATCCGCTGCTGTCCGGGAGATTGAGTTGGCGCAAACTATTTTTTGTCTCAGTCTGATAATGACGTAGTTGTGTGTAGCTGCAAGACAGCCTCGGGATGTTAACCTACAGCAATCGGCGCCATCCTGAGTAGCAGCATAAAGGTAATTCAGTGAGGCGCACTGGGCGGCGCACTGGACATTGTCAAACGTTCCCACCACAGGTTCCAGATTAACCAGGGTGGTACCGGTGGTATCCTCACTATGGTCGATTTAGTCAAAAAGTGCTAGAGCACCATGAACAAACGATGGAGCCTACATGAAGCAGCCGGTATAGTCCCACCCAGTAACTGGCTGGATTTGTTCCAGTGTTTGCGCAGAAGCCCGGCCCAAGGCGATGGCCAGGGCTATGCCTGTAGGAAGGCGGAAACGCCACATTGTGAAGCCAGTAACAAAAGTTGAACAAGTGTGTGGTTTTGTTTAACGCGGCTGCTAGGAAATGCTTGCAAAACAGTTGTCTTATATATCGGTCAGGCCATCGGGACTGGATTCCAACGTTACTTTTGCTCCATCACGAGCCGACCAATGCTTGATCATGTCGGGGTTGCTCCGCGACCTGTGATCAGCACGGACACATGAGCTAACGACATCGGAATGCAAACATTCGACCAAGGGTGGTGCCAATGCTTGAAAAGGAGGCGTTGGAGCTCTTCACGACACCCTTTGTCATCTCCGTGGAGTTATGGAAAGATGAAAAGCGTATGTAGTGCTTCCGTTGATGCTGGAGCTGCAAGCATGAGTGGATAAATGCTCCGATACATACAATAGTCCTTACCCACACTCACATTGGGTACGTTGAATATAAATAGGCATCGTGTACCCTTCATAAGATGAAGGGGTTTGTGAAATAGGTGTACGTATTCTTTGTTTGCGGACAATGATTCGCTCGTGTAAATATTCGACTCATGGATTGGAATTCGAGAATTGGCGGCTAAGTCATGAACTAAGACGATCGGGTATTCGGGCAGCTCAAAAGAGTAATTATAGACCTTTTAAACGATTGAGAATGGGTTGAGGAAATTATCATGCATGTCACACTTCAAACCACTCCACTTCTCCTCCCAACATGCTTCACGAAATCGGCGTTGACTTGCGCTCCTTATAGGTAAAGGCAAGTTGACTTACGAAGCTCGCAGATGCTTCACGACGATGTGTCGATTTTGGAAATTATAGGAGTTAGAACATGCATCTTCTTCATAGTTCAGAGGTCTCACTAGAGGGTCAAGAGTCTGGTCCCAACAACATCCACACACGATCTTTTCCATTTAGTCGCATTCCAGATCGCCCCGTCGGAATCGTCAAAACATTGCACCAATGCTGACAAGTGCTTGTGGCATTGTTAAAGTCACTACTCATTTCCGGGCTCCAACATCATTTGGCTTCCGTACCAAGTGATCACCATCACAACATTTGCAATCTACGAGATGAGATTTGGTTGCACAATACACTGTGCGTCAAATTGATAAAACTGCCTTTTCGCTTCCGACGTCCTGATATTGTGAGTCGAGGAGCGTGGAGCGTAGTGGAGCATAGTGTAACGTTAAGGAATGGGGGAGACGATCACAAGTATTGCCGCCGCCGGCACCGCCGCCATCTAGCCTGTAGGCTCAACTGTGGTTGGCTGCACAACGTCTCTGATACTGAAATTCGATATCAGAGCAAGGCGTAATACGTTCCTCTTTCAATGTAGCACCCACAGTGATCGCGTTGCTACAGCCTAAAGGGTTAAATCAATTCAGACGAGCCATGTCTGTGTGTTGAGATAGCGTACCTTAAGGGAAAGAATAACTATCCAATAATGACTTGGTAATAACCAACAACAACTGACGCTGTACTGCGCGCCTACTTGTTCTTAGCCGGATTCAAGAGCAGAGGGTCAGACATTCTAATTCTCCGTCCTTGTTTGGATAATTAGAACAGTCTCGTGCTTACTGTTGTGCCCTGGATTACGTAATCACCGAGAGTTTACAGTTCGAAATTATCACTGGCCTGCGCGATTAACACTGACACCCATCCACAGGTTTGAAATAGACTAACTTGTAACAGCCATACGTCCAGGGAGCCAGGGGAGGGTGGCTGTAGACTATCGGCATGTGCTGCTCTAGCCAAGATTAGAGCCATGGTCGCTGCGAGGTGATAGCGCGACATCGCGATGCAAGTAGGGATATTCAGAAAAGTGTTTCGTTTGACCCCCAATTCCGTCTACGAAGAGTGTGTGTGATGTCGCCAAATCAGGATCGGAATGTTAATCAAAAGGCGGATACGTGAAGTTGCCGAGATGGTGCATTCCAATGTTTGTTTATCGCGCCTATGGAAGGAAGACTCATACATGCGACTAGATACAATGCTAAACCGATTTTGCATGTGAAGATACCACTGCCTGAAACCATTGAATGTGCGTTTGTGAATGGACGTTCGCCTCGCGTGATAATAACAACATTATATTATGCATAATTTTCGCGGCTTCAAAGTGTGTGTTTGCCCTTATATCTTGCGGAATGTTCAGGAGTCTGATGCAACCCCCCTGGCTTGTCCGGCATTGAGAACAGGGTTGTCGTTGGAAGGACAAAATTGCAAATGACTGGTCCATAGGACTTCGGGCCTCCGGAACATAACACTGAAAGTGTCAACTCAAATGAGATTCGAAAAAGAAGCCGAATCCTCATGCCTAATTGGTGCAGCGTCCGGACTTATGATGGCCACTGTTCATGCGCAAGCTTAAATGTTCCCCCTCTCGAAGGCGAGAAATACCCCCATTGTTGAATCTACTTATTGCATACATGAAAAACCAATAACTTTAATCACGAATTTCTCGCACCCATCATGAATAACCGCCATGCGAATTTCCCTGAATCATTCTAACACTTGACCGAATCGAGTAAACTAGTGACACAATCCAGGGAGTTTGGACTCGACCCCGAAGTGAGGACTCTATATATCCATAATCTATCACAAAACAAGTACACTTACACTACGACGCGCAGCTAGGAAGGGCCCGTAGCACATCCTCTATTATGCCTGAACTGAGAGTTTGGCCTAAAGCCTCAAGAACCTACAAAAGGCCATTTTAAGTGCACATATTAGACCACGTGGAAAGTGCGACAAGTTCGAAAAATAGGTTCGGGTTGACCGGGAGGCATGTATGGCTGAAGGAAAGTGGTAACAGGCATTTCATGGTCCACGGTACGAATAGAGAAATAAGCACAGGTTGTTTTGTTGGAAAGTGCATCGACATCGTTGCAGTAAAATAGAGAAACAGTGTCGTTGATATACCATTAAGCTAATCGGTCGCATCATTGGTCGAATTCAAACAAAGATTGGTGAGGCTAAGTACAAAGTATCGTGGTCGTCGTGCATTGACCGTCATCTCATTCCGCCAATAGCACAGGGGTCCTATATTAACATGGTTACATTCAACCAATGAAAGTGCCGCTAGGAATCGTCAGCCTGCAAGAACAAGGGGACCATGTATTTTGGGATCACGCTGCCGCTCTCCCTTTTTAGAAAGTCGGAATCTCACAGACTCGATTTTCCACCTCCACACAATCCAAAAGGGTTGCTCGAGATGTTGCTGGGCAGACAACATTAAGGAGCTGATGTTGTGACGTCTGAAGCCTGCGGTACTGGTAAGTGATCCAATTTCGGCCGCTTCTTCGACACAGCATGCGCAATCAGCAAACAGAACAACGCTACTGCCACCGGTACGGTGTCGAAGGATTCCCGCCGCCCCATACCAGATGCGCCTGATTCCTTCCCGTCGACAGATATCCTTGCCGTTCCCCGCGACCGATCTGACGGAAGCCAGGCTGGCTCAAGAAATTGCCTAGGACATCATGTCTGAAGTCGATGCACGCTTCGTGAAACGCGGCCCTTGGACTCGACTCGACGAAGGGTCCATCACTGGCAAGACCATCACCGCTGATGTGGGAGCTGGCACCATCGTCGTCGCACTCCTGGCCGTCCTCGCGTCCATGGGCACTGCCCATCTCTGGAATCTCGTTGCCTTCGCCGTGCACCAGCTCCGAGCAGATGGTCGTCCAGCAGATGGCCTCTTTCGCCAGCAGCAGGTCTTGCTCCGCACACTACCCAACCCAGGCTCCCTTCTCGCGGACTCGACGAAGCTATGGCTGTTTTGGCGAAAGCGCGTCAATCGGGCTTTCCTGAGGTCACTTGTCCCGCTACTGCTGGGCGCATCTTTCTGGATCGGGACGATAGCCGTTGGTGTGCTCTCGTCGTACATCATCAGCGCCAACAACTTGCAGGTTCTGATCGATAGTCCGTTCTGTGGACCTCTGGACATCGATACAACAACGGATCACTACTTCCAGAATGCGAACGCGCTAAGACCACTGGAGGCGAAAGTGGTGGCAATTAGTAAATCGTATGCCGATGATTGCTATCAGACTGGATCGCCGCTACCAACTCGTTGCAGTGTGTTCATCCAGCCATATATTCCTTTCTCACAAGAGCGCACGGCCTGCCCATTTGCGTCGTCTATATGCGCAAAGGTAGAGCTACCCGCAATGCGCTTTGACTCTGGGCTCGTCGATCTCAACGATGGATTTGGGTTGAATTTGGCGTCCAATGACCGAGTGAAATTTCGCAGGCAAACAACTTGTGCTGTGCTCGACACTGCAAGCCGTGGCTGGATCGTCAACGCTACCGATTACCCGGATTTAGACCATACGCCATTCCCAGGAGAGGAAGTGCTCATCTTGAACTATGGGGATATCGTGTATCAGACTTCGTGGCCGAATGCGACATTTGTCCACAGTCTTGTTGTATCGAATGTCACTACCCTATACCAACAAGAGTAAGCCATCATTCCGTAGCCGTGAAATTTGATATTAGGTGTTGACCGGATTCCGCAGGTATAACACGGCGTACGGAGACCCTGCATGGGCTGACATGAACGATTTCCTCCCTCTTCCAGAAATGAAGGATGCGGATAGAGATCTAGTCATCGCGATGATCTGGAAAAATTCCATGGGATATGGAACCCCAGTCAACGACCCTGTTTTTTCAGCGCACGACGCCGTACCTGTTGGAACCGCAGCCGGGTTGGACGAAACGTGGTACTATTCCGACTCTCCAGCTTCAGCAATCGGGTGCACGAAACAGGTACGTCCAATTCTGTGCCAGTATTAACACGTGATACTGACAATTGAAATAGTATCAGTTCTGCTTCGCGCGCAAAGGCCTGGCCGATCACTGCTCGAATCTCTCCGCGCTACCCGGGAAGCCTAGCGCCACTGACTATCCAGGAGCGAGTGGCGTTCAACTCGCAGCAATTGAACTCCTCATTACTTCCAGCATGCTGTACGATATCTCGGATGCAGGCCAAGATTTGCTGAAAGCAAAGGACTTGGCTGGCGGAACTGGCTATATTCCTTCCCTACCCGATGACCAGTGGATACAGGAAGTGACTAGGTGGGAGGCGTTCGTGTGGGCTACATTGCAAACGGCGATAACCGACTACGCCGTTGGTCCGTCCGTCCGTGAGCCTTCTGCTCGAGCACATATAAGAAATGTCACAAACGATGGAGAAAAGGAACTATGTCGGGCGCTGCGGATGAAGAGGTCGGGTGGGTTCGTGTTCGTACAACCATTCTCGCCCCATTAGAAGCCAACTGACCTTCTGCAGTACCATCAACGCATTCGGACTTGGTCTGATTACCGTGTTCTCGATCGTCGTCGCAACACTAGATTTCATGCTCCTGCGATTTATGATCACGCTAGGAAAGTTCAGACGCGCGATGGCGCCCAAGATCGACAGATGGATCCAGGACGGCGTATTCCAGCTCCAGCGGAAAGTGTACGAGGCGCAAGGAGAAGGGGTATGGCAGCATGTTGACAAGGAGATTCCGGTGACGGCGGGAAATGCGCGACTGGGTGATTTGTCGTCTACATCGGTGGCTGGATCAAACCGGGTTGTGCAAGATGGGTGTTTTAATTGCTCGAGTAAGAAGTTGCAGAGCATGACGTCTTGGAGTACGGATAGGACGGTGGTTAGTGATAAGGGTGGAAGTATGAAAGATGGCGAGATTACGCCGGGTTGAGGCAATGTATTCTTGGACATTTCTTGCTGGCATCGTAGACGTCTTTGGCTATCACTACGTTATTGACGTGCGACTGAACACGTATTAGTAGGGCCGCCACGCCCATTCCTATGCTATTACTCTCGTATGATGATGATGAAAACCACCATCTATCCAGATCATACCCCTCCTCCACCAAACCCCCACTCCACACCTCTCCACTAAAGTCTCACCCCCATCTCCCGCCTCGCCACTTCCCTCAACTCCCTCTTCAAGATCTTCCCGGACGCATTCTTCAACACCGCATCCACAAACCTCACTCCACCAACCAACTGTTTGTACCCCGCCAGCCTCTCCTTCATCCACGTCTGCACATCCCTTTCCGCAAGCGCACTCCCGCTCTTCCTCACGACATACGCTCGCGGAACCTCGCTGCCTTGCTCCCCCGAGCTCGACCCGGGACCACCAGCCGGTACGCCGAGCACCGCCGCATCAGAGATGTCGGGATGAGAAAGGAGCACGCCTTCCAGCTCGGCGGGCGCAACTTGGAAGCCCCGGACTTTGATGAGTTCCTTCTTGCGGTCGACGATGTACCACAAGCCGTTTGTGCGTCTCCGGACCGCGACATCGCCCGTGTGAAAATAGCCGTCCGCGTCGAACGCGAGCCGGTTCGCTTCCGGATTATTGAAATAGCCCTTCACAATCAACGGACCCCTGACACACAACTCCCCCACGACATCAAACCCCGTAACATCCACCCCCTCATCATCCACAACCTTAGCATCATGATTCGGAAGAAATCTGCCAACAGACCCCGTAGGATCATGCTCCGGATAATGCAACATCGTCGCAATGCAGCTCGTCTCGCTCATGCCCCAGACCTGGTTGAACCCCGCGTCCGCACTCAAGAGCGCTTTCATCCTGGCTTGCGGCTCAGCGGCTAGCGGCGCGGCGCCGCACCAGCCGTAGCGGATGGACTGGAGCGAGTACTTGTGGACGAGGGGCGAGTTGATGACCTGGATGACCATGGGCGGGACTGTGTTGCACTCGGTGATTTGGAAGCGTTCGATATTGCGGAGCCAGGACTCGAGGTGGAAGCGCCGCATTATGTAGGTTTTGAGGCCGGAGCGGAGGGGGGAGGTGTGCGCGCGGGGCACGTTGGAGACGTGGAACATGGGGGTGCAGAGGAGGCGGACGACCTGCGTGGTCAGTCGCATATCGAGAGCGTTATATGATGCAAGACTCACCTCGTAGTCTTTCGGCTTGTACTCCAGCACCATCGTGTGCTGCGCGATGAAGTTATAGTGCGTCATCTCCACCGCCTTCGGCAACCCAGTCGTCCCGCTGCTAAACAACCTCGCAGCAGTCGTCTCTTTGCTTCTCTTCTCGTCATCCCATCGCACCCAATCGCTCTCGCCATACTGCATCAGAGCCCGCCAGCTTCTAAGCTCGCCCCATTTCTCCTCTGCTCCCAAGCCTTCGCCCCAGTTCTCGCTCTCGCGGTAAGGGATTGAGACTGGCGTATGATGGTCGAAAACGAATATGCGTGATCGCCGAATCCCCGCTTCTTTCGCGGCTTTCAGCGCTTTCGAAAGTAGCTCAGGTTCTACGATGAGCGCTTTGGCTTCCGCAAGCTTGAATGCGTGCGCTAGTTCGTAGGTGGTGTGTGAGGGATTCGATCCGGCGAAGACGCCTCCGAAAGCTACTATACCGAGGAAGGCCATCGAGTAGTATATCTACTGCGGTCAGTCTTGCAAATGTATGTATCATGTGACTCGTCGGACTCCTGAAGGTCGAGGCGGCTTCGTGGAGCGTCGAATGAGGAGACAAGCATACATCGTTGAACGAAAGCATGCACACACAATCCCCCTCTTTCAACCCCGTCCGCCTGAAGCCCGTACATAGCTTCCTGGTAATGCTCTTCGCCTGACGCGAGGATATGGTACGATCCGGTTTGGCAGCGTCGATGTACACCTTCGCGAAAGTCAATTTTCATACCCTGTTTGTGTATCGACCGAGTAGCTTACAGGCTTATCAGCATCGTACACCTGCTCATCGAACATCCAAGAGAGCAAGTCCTTATTCGGGATGCCGATATGCTCCTGGGCTAGGAACGGCATCGCGCCAACGTGATCACGGTGATCGGGAGAAACGATGTCGTTCTAAGGTCTAGAATTACGGATGATTTCTTGGAGGAAGTATGTGATGCATGGCGCACCCGGGGAGTACGATAGCGGAATGAGTGACTCGCGGTCGCCATGTCAGTCGCTCTCACGCCTTGCTGTTTGGAGATGTACAGTGTGGAGAGGAGCCTCGGGTGCTGGACGAGAAATGCGGGGAATGCGTGTAGTTCTAGCGTGAATGGATCAGATAAAATACGCGCTACCCCGCCATCTTTCATCTCCACTGCACTTTGCTAGTCATTCAGTACTCAAGCTACATCGGTATGTAATCTTCGTGTCGTTTGTATTGAAGCCCGCAGCTTGGAGTTTGCATGGTACTCTGTGCCTTAGTGTTCTTAGCTGCGTATAGACCTGTTGATTCTCCTGCTATCCATTCGTCGGCTAGTCTAGTATTCATCGCCGAACTCGAGGGCTTGTTCCCAGTGCGCGAAGCACATTATTGATACGAGATATGCTATTCGTGGATGTTCATCATGCAGCTCTGACAGCATCAAAACGCACATGCAGATAACACATATCGACGTCGTCTAGTCGTCGACAAGCCCACTGCATTCAAATAGACCCATCAGCGTCATACAGGAGCGCTATTAGTAAACCGCTGCATTACCCGGTGAAATACTCCAAGAAATCAGCCTACTTCCAAGTAATCCAGGGTATCATCATACCATTACTGAACAGCCCAAATCGTCAACAGACTCGCGAAAGGCGGACAAGCAAGTCTCATGAAGGTCGTCAAACCCCGTTCTTCAGCTGGTCACGTATCATGCTCTCTTTCCGCACGACCACCACTTCGCCTCCTAGTTTCATCCTCCTCTGCGGGAAGCCTAAAAACGGGACCGGTATGTCGTCCCGCACTCCGGCAATCCTCATGTCTCCCCACGTCCTGTGGCCGCTCGCAGTCGGGACCCGGGTCCACACGTACGCCATGTGCTTCATGCCCTCGAGACGCAGGCCTACGACCATGTGCTGCTCTTCAACGATGGAAGCGGTAGGCGGTACTGGCGAGAGACATTGCGTTTCTTCCGCGGGGTTTTGCTCCACGCCGATGCTAGTTCGACACGCAGCTGATGCGTCCAGGACCGCGATCGAGGGGGATGAGCCAACCAACTTCTCTGGCAGCAGCGTCCTGACTAGGCGTCCGTCTCCCTCGTGGGTGAGATCAGTGAGCCGGAATCGAAGCGTGGGGTCGAGGCCGACGACGGCGCCGGATCGCTGGGCGCCTTCAAGGGTGCAGGAGCGTCTCGATTTGAAGAAGAGTTGCAGCGTCGGGAAGAACGTGTTCAAAGTCCAGTGTATAATTTATAAACAACCCGTTCGTCGTGAGATCTCTAGATTGGACTGGGTGATGACTCACGTTCACCAACCAGTACATGCGCGTGGGCACTCGCCCCAAACTCGACACTTCTTGTGAGGTTCACTTCCGACGGAACATAGGGTATGGGGACGGTCATCACGGTGGTTGCCTCGGATCCTCGGTTGTCGTCGTCCCTCTTGAGGGCCTCGCTCAACTGATCCTGGTTCCCATATGGTCGAAAGCCGCGCCTTCGTATCTCCTCCGTGAGCTCCACACTTAGACACCTGTAGTACTCCATTCGAATCGTCAGGATTCAATGTTTTATTACTGCAGTTGTAGTCGGGTGCGTGCAGGGATCTGGCGCGGAAGTAGGGTATGCAGTGCCTGAATGCAGGCAGCGCGCCACGGGTCCATGCCACTCGGGCGCGTCTTGCGGTGAGCTGAGAGGGTTGGTCTGACGTGAAGGCAAAACTGCTCGAGTGCGTTTGCCCACCAGGTGAACAAAGATGAGTTGGCGCTCTGTGATTCGCTGACGTAATTCGACGATGCGTGGGAAAGCACCACCCAGTGACGTGGTCACGATGTGGGAGTAAAGAAAGAACGACTGCTCGCGACTGGCTGCATGTCAGTCAGTAGAAGGCATTTCGATGCGTCCGCCAAACGTTCACAGCCATCTCGCGATTGACACCGGTGAAGAGCTCGCGTCGAAAGCGACCCGCACAATAAAGGCGGCCATATAGTATGGTGCTTTGGCGGCGAGGACGAACGGTGAATATGCTAGCTGACCGTTCACTAGGCTCCGTCTGATCTCACCGCTGAACGCTCCGACAAGAACGACAAGAACCATAAGAACCACCACTAACAGCCGGTAAAGGATCAGGCACCACAGACCACCAACAGGAGCAACAAGCTTAAAACCACCGCCCACCCGCCGCATGCTCAGCCTTGCCATCGGTGACAGCGTCCACGCACGGGCCGCCGCTAGTCTCACCGCGCCTTTCGGCGCGTGCGCACGGAACGGACGGGCCCTGTAAGGGCGGATAGTCGGTGGGTAAAGTCGCGACGTTGGACCGCGACGTCACTGGTCGCGTTGGATACCTCGGTCCTCCCGGGCGACGGCGGATACGAACACGAGCAGTTGGGCGTGCGGTTCGGCCCTTGGTTTGGGATTCGGGGCGTGGGTACATTGTGCCAACGTGTCCGTGGATGACTCGCACCGTATGGTAATGAATTCGACGCAGGCAGAGGCGAGCTGTGCCTCTCATGTCGGCGTGCGCAGTGGTCGTTCGTGGACGATCGCTGGTAACCGAAGGACTGGCATATCGACGATCGAAATTAGCGCTTCACGGCTCGAGCAATAAACGTGAAATCTGTCGGCAAGGGAACAGGAAAGTGCAGGAAAGTGAAGAGCTGGCGGCTACGCATCCGGCGACGAGCCTTATGCGTTGCACGCTTCACGCAAGGCGGATGATCTCGTGGTCCGTCCCTCACTCACCGGAATGAATCTCTTTGAGCATATTGCGCGATGCCAACTGCCTTTGCCAGCCTGGCCGTCCCACTGTGGATCCCACGGCTAAGGCTGCGCTATACCCTACCCGCCTCCACGGCCGCTGACGCGCCGGCGTCGAGGAGCCGAGGGAGGGGTGGCACGCCTACTTGTACTGCGCGGGGTATGCCGCCCGTCATCACGTCCAGCGTCAGCGTCGAGGGTCAGGGGACGGTGTTGCTGGCCATGGAATGACCCGTATCGAAGGGTCGGAATACCTTCGAGAAGAAGCTAATCGGTGTGGTGCAGGCTTTGGGGGCGCTTCGGGCTTAGTGCACCGGCGAGGCAGAGGAGGGCACATCGTGTATGGACGGCGATAGGAGCATGCTTATGTGTGGTGTTTGTGTTCGGACTCCGATTAGACGCCTACTGGCCAAGGCCTACGCGGAGGGCGTCGCGGTGCTCGCTAGTGAGGCCTTGGGACGGACGGCGAGCTGCGGAGTCTTACGTGCACCTGATTGTGCGTTGGGCGTTGAAACGCGCGCGCCCGTTCTTGGGGGCGTCATTCATGCCTTCTCCCGTTCCACGGCGCCATATAGTCTCTCATGCACTGGCGGCCGATCGCACAGCAGTGTAGATTGCAAGATGCCTAATGTTAGCAAGGCGCACAGCAGCGCAAGGCGAGGCGGCACGAACTGGAATGCATCTCCTCCGTTACATTGCGTACAATATGGGCTGGAGTTGGATGATTGGCGGCAGCGGCGAGGTAACGCCATCGGGCGGATGGTGCGGGCAGGAGCGACAGGAGCGACAGGGGTCAGGGATGGGGATTACGGCAGGCCCCTCAAGCCGCCCGCCTGGCTGGCACCGCTCAGCTGCGCGACCGCCTAGCCCACCTCTCCCACTGCACGGCACGGCGCTGCACTGCACCTCTCACCTACCGCTACCGCCGACGGCCTGTCTTTGTCCCTCAGCCCTCCCGCCGTCGTCAGGCTATGTAATCACGCCCACGTCCGCGGCCTCTCCGCATACGTGTCTGCCTGCTGCTCACTTGCTCCCCTCACCCGCACTTCACGATAGCTCCACACACGACCTCGCCGATAGACGGACCACGACACCAGAGCGACGCCATGGGCAACATGGCTCCCATGTCGCGCGAGCATCTCGAGATCCTGCGCAGCTCCGCCTTCGAATCCGAACATGCACAGCTCTACGACACGTCATATATGCAGCACGAAGCCGCCGCCGCCGCCCTCGAGCAGGAAATCGACCAAGGGATCGTCAGCATCTCGCCCGACGAGAACTCGGACGAGCACAGGAGGATTGCGAAGACCCAAATCACGTTGCATAGGGAGCGGCAACGCGCGCTGCGGCCCCATTTGGAGAGTGGGAGTGCCGTCACGGACGAAGAGGGGAATGAGTGTGTCTTTGTGCCCGCGCCGAACCACTGGGGAGCTAATGGGGACCTGGACGAAGAGAGTGGGAGTTTGTCGTCGGTATGTGGAAATGTTCCGGTCCAAGAGATCATCGTACATCATATGTAATTGTGCTAACCATGCTTCAGGTACACAACCTCCTTACCTGGCAGGCCTCCTACTCTCCCCTCTCCTACACGCCCATGTACGACGAGCTTCCCTCGGCCGACATACCCTACCATACCATGCTTGACCCCACCCAATCCCGCACAACCTACCACTTGCACCGCACGCGTGAATGGACCTCGGGTGGCTGCCGCAAGTACATCTACACGGCCCGCGAGTTCTCGGACAAGTACTCCCTCTACATGCTTGAAGCAGCCCACCGCGACGGCGACAACCAAGTCACAGCCGCCGACTTCTTCCGTGCAGCAGAATACCCACAACCATGCATCTCCATCCTCCTCTCCGGCATAGATAAGCGCGACGCAAAAGCGGCCTACAAGTCCCGCTGCATACATCTCCGTGGCCCCTTCTCACAACCTATAAAAGAGTACCCCGATCGACAGCAGAAGATTCCATGGTCACCGCGCCGCTTCACCTACGGTGGTCGTCGCTTCGTCTGGAAACCCGGAGACCCGCACGACGACGTGATGCCGGAGACGCTATACGAATTCCAGCGCGATTGGTCAAAGCCGGGGAGCCGGAGTGGAAAGCGAATGGACGATGCAAAGCCGACCAGGTTGGTATGGGGTGAGAAGAAGAGCAAGGGCAAGGTGGAGAGCTATACGATTCATTTCGCGGGCGGAGTGGATCAAGTATTCCGGGAGTTGCTGCTTGCCAGTCAGATGGCGAGGCAGGTGTGCTTGTTCACGGCGATGGAGTGAGTGGGTCAAGAGGTGGGTGCGACAAAATGGCGTGAGCGATACCATTTCCGACTTCGACCGGTTTTCGAGGCAACTTTTCCTTTGAGCGATAGCGAGGAGCGAGTATTTTTGGGCTTTCATCATGTTACGAATAGGGCTATAGCATGGGGATCAGGCATGGATACCAGGCGTTATGGGGCTCCGCGCGATGCGGACCATTTCCTTTGTATTAGAGAGCATCTTCTCTCAGCGCTACCAGGCCGCTCTACCGAGCATCTCGTTACCTTCTTCTTACGTTTTACGTTTAGTACGCGAGACTAGTCTACAAGACAAACAGCATCCGCAAGCATCCCTCCTCAACCACTGATCAATCTGTCTGAATCCACTGCTAGCGATGTAGTAATTCCTACCCCCCAACCGCCTCCCACGCACTCAACGGATCCGCCCAAATCTCCCAATGTCCAATCCTCCCCTCCCCATCAAACCCACTAAACCGATAAATAAACTGCTCCTCCCACCCCTTCCCCGTCTTCTTACTCGCAAAGCGCCCCTGGCCAACTACACTCACCATGCCCGCCTCAGCATCCACAATAAAGCCCTCCGGCCCCGGAAACGCATCATCCGGCAACTCCATCTCCAGCACCTCACCCAGCACACCGAAGTACTCCGCGCAGCCCGCCGTTCCCGCGAACGTCTTCGCAAGGAAGGGCAGGCGCGCGCGCGCCCAAGCGGGGCCGTGCTCGGTTATGCGCGGATTCCCCGGCGCGAAGTGTGCTGCTAGGAGGGCCGATGGCGGTGGAGGGGTGCGGAGGGACTGGCAGAAGGCGTGCGTTCTTTGACGGAGGGTTTCGCTGCGTGCTGGGGGGGACATGGTGAGGCGAGGGCGCTGCGCCGCGTGGACTTACTGGGGCCGGGGGCTGGTCGCTGGATGGGCGCCGGAGCTGCGTGGCGGGTCGTTGGGGGTCGCTGGCGGTTAGTGGGGGTGTGTCAGCGGCGTGGCTTGGGCGGTTCCTTGGTTTGAGGGTGCGCGTTGTGGGTGGTGTTTGGTTGGCGGCGTCGTGGTGGGCCTTGGCTTTTGTGGAGGGCTTGTTGTCGGTGTGGTGTGGTGTGGTGGGATGGGGGTGTGTGCGTGTTGGAGTGAGGTTGGAGTGAGGTTGGGGTTAGTGGCATGGTTAGGCTTGCGATCGGTAATGGGTGGTGAGGGGCCACGTGGTTGGGTGCATGGAGCTTGCGTGTTTGTTGAAATGTAGTGGAGGGCCTGGATGGTTGTTGTGGGATGTTGGCGTTTACGTCATTGGTTGTGCTTAACTTGGTCGGCGTCGTTGCGGACCTTTGCACCTTGCCTCTACCTTCGTTGTAGTACCGTCTCGCCGGTCTGGTTCTAGCCTGGACACGCGCTCTCACGTGTAGTACATCCGTTTAACATGCTGTCATGCCATTCGCTCGGTTTGCGTGGACGATGTGGCGGCCTCAGCCTCAGCCTCAGCCTCACTCTGCCACTGCAGCACAGAGTGGTTGACCAAGGCGAACATTGTCCTCCATCTCCCTCCAACTCTCAGCCCAGTCCCACTTACTACTTAGAATCCACCTACTTAGAATCCCATCGAATGGCTGATCTGAGAGAACCACTGCACATCAAGGCCCAGACTGGACCGGATGCTGTTGCGCCGAAGTGGCTTTGTTGTGCAGATGCGCCACGTTGTGTGGAATGCGAGGGTTCCGGTTTATATGTATCTGAGCGGAGTGCGCCCTTTTTCAACGTTTATAGTATTGCAAAGTTGACCGCTCACTGTCGAAGTTGTTGCGTTCTCAAAGCCATATTGGAGTTGTTTGGCATCTCAACTAACCCTAGAACAATGCTCACTCACAACTACCAACGGAACGAGAGAGGCCTGGTTTTCTGCAGCTTGGATACTGAGTCTGGGGAACCGATATCGAGGTCTACGGTCTTGTTATAAAGACGGAACATGCCTCGCGGTCTTCCAATTTTGTGCACGACATATCTGGGGACATAGGAATCATCTGAGGCTATGGCATGGCTACGACAGCGGCTATCTGAAAGTGACACACTGTTCAAGCATGACAGTTGCCAACGTCGAGATATGTCTCTTCCATCCAGTCTTCCATCCAGTCTTCCATCCAGTCTTCCATCCAGTCTTCCATCTCGTATTCTGGAGATCTCTGGTCCTAGCAAAGTGAGGCTTCACGTCTCTGCATAGGATGAGCGGGGACAGTACGTCTGCTTGAGTCACTGTTAGGGAGCTAAGTAGCCAGTTACAACGACCAAAGCGACGCTAGACGTCCATCAGAATTCTATCCACTAGAACAATTATCTGCGAGTGTCACTCGGATCTCCCACAATTCTTCAGCGCCCCACGCGATCACATCCAGGAGGGAAGAGATCTACCATTAACATGGCACTTGCGAGTGTCAATATACACGCATCGAGAGCTTACGTGCGAGAAAGGCATCTCCTCAGCATTATTGGGACTAGGCCACCTTTTCGCTCAACACAGATTCTCCAATTATATAGCGGGGCTATAAAAGGCTTCGCTGACTTCCGACCTCATGTGGATCGGCTCAGACAAAAGCCGCAGGTCTGCGACATGGCGCGCCCCTACTTGTTCGCAGATGTATTACACTACTTAGCAAAGACTAGAGCTACTGTCAGTCCAACCTCTCCGATTGACTTACGTTTATAGAGGAACGGACATGTGGATAATATATAATGAAGCTCTGGCAGCAGTAGTCGCTAGTGTAGCTTCCATATGTAACAACCACGACAAGTCCTTTGCGCTTGATGCTAAGATGATGTTTCATGCGCCGCCGTTACGGACAAGGTTGGCAACGCTAGTCAAAGGTCTCATTCGCGATACAGACAGCACAGCCTTTCGGCCTTGCCTACACACGGAGGTAGACTTTTCATTTGCATCTCTATGGACTCGCTTGGTATAGCGGAAGAATCTCGCGCTCACTTCAGCTTGGTACAAACAACGCAATCTTTAATCTGGAAAGCACGCAAAAGGAACATCCTTTGGTCGTACGACCATACTGTTCCAACAACGTGAAAGCTACCCGGCACCTAGAGCGGAGTACATAACTTGATTCCAAGTACATGGGTCGAGAAGGAGGATATCCATTCAACAAATTCTTGTTGAGTCTTTGTTTCGCGTGCGCGGGAATAGCCAACGATCGAAGTAGGATCCCCAGTGGCGATCAATGATGAAGTGAGCTAGTGATGTGCATTTTACTGTCAGCGCCACTAGCACAACGCAGATGACGAAGCTTCTAGCGTCTCGTGGAAAGCCGAATATGGCATCTTGGGTCGAGAAGTATGTCGTGACCACGACGATTGGTGTCATAAACTAATTGGCATTAGTGCGTGCAGCAAGAACCTTGCCCTTCCCGAAGAGAAACGAGCACAGCTTGACATGTTAGCACTTACTTGCGTATAAGCGAGCATCTGGATGGCATTCATGTTGTTGGCGAGGGCAACCCGATGAGTATCCAAGGACACCGCATAGCTTTCCCGATTCATCGCGTTTGCATCGCGACTCAGCTGGCAGCTATCCCGATTCAATGCGATTGCCTCACGATTTAGCTGGTAGCTCTCCAAATTGACACGATTGCTTTGATGGCTGATAAGAAGAGAGATCTGTCAAGACATTAGCGCTTTAGGGGGTCCAATAAATATGAAGAGTGGGTCAACAAACCATCGTAGAAGCGTCCTGGACACTCGTGTATAGCGTTAATATATTTTTTTCCAATGCTATCAATTGCGCGAAATACTCTCTTAATCTGTCTATTCCCAGCACAGCATTCGAATCCTTGATCCCTTGGAAACAGCGCATGTCTCCTTGAGGATGATCGAAGCTTTTCCAGCTTTCGTTGATGCTTGACAGTGACTGTTTCAAGTGCGACAAAAGTCCCATCCTCCTGCTGAGCAATTCGGGGTCAGGAGAATCATTTTGAAGCTGTGCGGTTAGAAGCGAGCACTAAAGCGAAAAGACCCAGATTTGGGTTGAAATAATGGTTCACATACCGACTCGCCGAGAACCTTAGATAGCTTGGTAACAAGGTAAGTCCATTCTGCCTTAATCTCCCTCACGCGGCTCTCGAGCATGCTGATGAACCATTTCCTAGGGTCACGAGCTGACTCAACAGTGTGGACGTTACCTCCGCAGAAAGGATATTGCATATAGTCATTGTCTTCAATATCATCTCCACTGGCAGTTGATCCGTCTCGGATTAGGCAATGGAACTTTTCATCGTAGTCGCCTTTGTTGTCGTACTCGCGCTCTTCTTTGCTGTATTTGTTGTCATCGTCCTGGTCATCGCGGTAAGCTGTGTCGTCGATGAAGCTGTACGCAGTCCAGTATTCGTGGCTCACGCCTACCACCACGAGCGACGCAGTCACTGGAGCCAACATGTACCTGTTCTGTTCGTGGGGCCATAAATGAGTGATATCCTTGAATTCTGGCCGTTCTTGCGTCCGTGTTCGAGATTTGACGCGTGTGGCTAGTCTGAGCCGAATGTATGAGAAGCTGAACTGCAGTCGGAAGGTGCGGAATCCGCGGCTCTGGATGCTTTCAGCATTATGCCCTAAGGCTTTCGTAATAATGGCGATCTTACAGGTATAGTCACACCTAGAGTCACATGTGCGTTGACATGATCTGCGATCGCGTCACGCAAGGCCTCCACCTCATGTGATCCTACGGTGCATGCAAGCGCAATAATATAATTCCTGTCCAGTGAATCAATGTGACTAAAATATCGTTAGCTATGAAAAGAGAAGGTGTACGGAAGCCCGAACATCAAGCGTCTGGCGCGGCCTGTGCGAGATGATTCTCCAAACTGTTCGAAGTGGTTTAGTATAAAATCAATCGAAGTTAGGTCAAGACGGCTCACCTGGTCACGCAATTTTCCCTCTAGCTCCGAGGAGGTAAGAGGTCCTGGCTTCTGATCCTTCCTGAGAGACTTTTCTGTGCTGGGGTCCTGTACATCCACCCAAGCTCGTGCAGTTTCTTGGTTTGATGAGTTCGCTGTTGGAATCTTGCGGCAATGCTCTCGAATCGATTCAATTTGGAAAGAAGGGCCTCCCGTATCGAAGCTCGTGAGGAAACTTTCGAGACAGCCGATTCCCGGAAGGAGCAATTCCATCTCTTGCATGTTCGATTGAGTCTGAAAGGGGCGGCTGTGCAAAAATTCTGCAGGCCATCGATTCTGTGATAGACGCAGTGTGGTCAAGCGCTTTCGCGGCAGTTTCCTTAAACCAGCTCTATGAAATGATATACTGCGTTTTGGAGGGGCCCTACCGGCATCTGTCACTGAAGTAGGTGTAGCCCCCAATATTTCCGATTTTGTGACGCAACTTAGATCATTGCGTGAGATGATGTCGTCTTGTTTTGAGAACTGCTCGTCATACCCGGAATTAGGGTTAGTCTTGAAGTCTTTTTCATCGGGAAGTGTCACCGTCACAGCGCCCATACAATTTCTGATATTCGCAAAGGTGTCCGGAGCTGGAAGTATATATGCGTCACCAAAGCCGTCGGCTGCCACAACGTGTCCGTATAATTTGGAACCAGCGTGATGTACTACCCACGCGCCAGAGTCACCATCATTCACTACAGCAATTCTTTGTAAGTAACGATATTTTAGCTACACCTCGGTACTGCACTTACCGACGCTTTCTGTCAACTCGAGTGGGTAGGCATCAACGAATCCATCACTTCCTTCAATCCAGATGGCCGCGGGAAGGCTCGATAATTCGCCCCGGCGAGGTCCACCTGCCCCTCCCAACAGTAGAACGGGATCAGACGCTCCGTCGAGGAACGTGGGTTGTTCCGCAACGTGTATACCTTGCAATGTATCCATAATGGCCGTTGTCTCTAGATCTTTGGTACTGGAAGGGGTGGTAGCGAGGTTTATTCGAGGTTCGTTGACCACAAACAACGACCAGTCATTTGACGGCTTTGTGCGCCCAGCACTTACTCCAGGCAAGGCGTTTGTGTCGACTATACGACCAATGACGTGGGAATGGTGAGAGGATAAATCTGTTTCTGAGACTTCCAGCTTCTCGGGAGAAATTACCTCGGCGGACATACCATCTTCGAGTTGTAGTTTCTTGACTGCATGGCCTGCAGTCATCCCGAATAGCTCTGAACGGCCATGAACGTAGTTGACTTTGATCATGCCCCCGAAGGTACTCATCTGCCTTCCTTTCTCAGAGGACGCAAGACTCTCGAAGACTATGGCGGCACCGCAATGTGTCGAGTCTCCAGGGAACAACGTGCCTTTTCGGCATACGTTGATGTCGAGTAGGACCGAAGGTAGATTTGGGCATCTCGGAAAGAAGAGGAAGGGTAATTTTTCAACATTGTCGGATCGAAGCAAAGAAGTGACCTCATCTGATTCGAAGAAATTGCGCACGGTGTCTGCCAGTGCTGGCTTCCCAAATGCCACGACCCAGTAGCGCGCATCATCCTCAGATTCTCCGATAATTCCTAGTCTCATGATCACCGAACCGTACGGTTCATGTCCTTTGGCTCTGACCGTCTGGACTAGCCATTCCTGGATGACCGACCGCACTGTCTCATAGTGTTTGAGATCTTCCTCCGTGCCACCTCTTTTGAACAATTGCAGCTTGGTCCCAGGTATCGGGCGACCCATCAACTTTCCGACAACAGTGCTTGGAGTCGTGGACACGGTCGTGATGCTCGCATCGCATCCACTCATCGAGGCATAAGCCGAATCTGTCAGCGAGGACTGGTCCATGGCGATGCTACTAGTTTTTTGATCTTTCGGCTCAGGCGGTCCGACTGTTTGTTGTTCCGACCATAGCGACGAAGCGTCAACAAAGACTTTGCGCTCTGAAACTTCGGATGAAGGTGTATTGGTTTCGTGAAATTTAGCAACGCTGGAGGAAGGCTGTGGACTGAGCTTCATGCAGAGAGTGCTAGCCTCGGCCTGGAGAGGTTGACCTTCATTTTGACTTATGGCGCTCATTGTTATTCGGAAAACTCATCGTTGCCTGTGCGTGTGGAAATGTCAACACAATGAAGATTGCAGGTCATTGACACAAGGTATGAGATCTCGGCGGGTAAGCTATGCGCTGGCAAATCTGGGCTGAAGACGGGGTCGAGGTTATGCCCAAGGCGACTTCCGGTGAGACTGGCTTCGCCTTCCCATGCAATGATACCTGAAGGACGATTTTGTACCCAATCCCATAACGTGGCTGAGATCTGCCAACACTTCATTGGTCAACCTTGTGATGCTGCATACCCTACGTGTCGTTGGCAGGGTAGAATAAAATGCGCTACAGTACTTTATAGGTTGTTATGCGGATGCTACCGATGATTTCGACGTCCTGCGTCGCCAAAACCTCGCGTGTAGGATGCTGCAACGCGAGAGCGGAACTCCGCTTGCGGACATATCCCCTTTTCGCGACGCGTTTCCCCTCGGCGATGCGACAAAGATTAATCCAGACGGAATTTACCAAGGGATCTGGGGTTGGAAAGACTGTTCATTGTGTACCAATGGTGGCAGGTGTCCATCAATCGCGTGCCCATGGAAAAGGCGCCGAAAGGTTGAACCGTTCATAGAGTTTTACAAAGCTGTGACGTTTTGGAGCAGCCCGGAACGGTATGTGATTACCCAATATATCTTTGGTTCCTTGCATTACAATATAGCTCGCTGTGGTAGATCGGAGACAGGCGCAGCTGTGGATTGCAGCATTATAAGTGAAGAATCCTCTGTACACGCTTAGCTGACCTTGTTGCGCCAATGCCAGGCTATCGAACGACAGACATGCCCTCAGAAATCACGATGATCTTCTTTGCATCATCATGATGATCAAGGAGAAGCCGATCACATCGAAGGAAGCTCTCGCCCAAGAGTTCTTCTCAAGCTATGGGGCGGCGAAACCGGACTTGATAGACCAAACCAGAGCTCTTGACCTCGCTCTCAGAGTCTTGACAATGACATGCTGTTCTCATAGAAGCCGAAACCCCCAAGACTGGCCTCGAGGTTATGAACCAATCGATTGGCGTTCCTGCGATTCAGCGATCAAGTTTATGGAGCTTGCTATCCCGCAGGTGGATCCGGAACCATTACGACTGGATGAGATTTGCGATGAGCTTGATCCTTCCGAGCTTACAGCCATCGGGCTGGAGCTTTTAGGGTTGGAGCTTGTCGGCACGGATGACCTCCGTAAACACATGCTGCTGGACCAGAGATTGAGCAAACTTCACGTCTTTCACTTTGCGTCCTTCTTGAAAGAGTCGCTCAGGGAGACACGAGAAGATATGAGTGGTGTGGAGTGGGTATGTCGAAATCACCTAAAGAAAGTGTACTAACGAAAAGTCAGCTTAATAGTGAAGCGTCAACTTCTGCTTGAGACGCTCCACTCCCTACAATGTCTTTTCTTTCCGGTCGATAAAGAGCGAACTAGTCTGGCGCTGGCGAAAGCGAAGCGTTGGGATCTGGAATGTACTGGTCTCGATGTCGTCGGCTATTGTCGAGACGATGAGGACACGGTCCCGTACCATTATTGGGGACCGCGCTGGCGTATCCTTGTCCAAGAAGTGCGACGGCGCAAATCGAAGCAGAGCAGATATCGGAAGTGGTTGAAGAAGACGAGTGGTGCAGAATGTCTCATGATTGTTACTGTGTTCGGTGTCGCGGTCGCTGCGCTCTTTGGGTTGGGTGACATCATCTTAGGCGCTGTAAAAGGCTGATAGTCTCGCCGTTTCGATACGACGTAGCTCAGTTGTATGATTCTCTTCTATAGAACTCTCTTAGCGTGTTTGGTTCAACCGTTTTCGCATTGCGATCATGGTACTTGTCTGATGCTAAACAACAATAGGAGCGCCGAACGAGATCCGACCCCGCAGACGCTAACCACGTTCGGTCCAGCTGCGAAGCGAACCACCGAGGCTAATGTTGGATCGCCTGAGCTTACTCGCAGCGAGGCCGGACCTCGTTCGCATCACGGCAAGATGTAGACGGCAAAACTGTTCGTCCCGATCTCTTTATTTGGGAGCAAGCCCATTGCTACTACATACGCGACGCGAGAATTCCAAAGATGGCATCTCGGCACGGTTTGGACGATGGCGCGCTGGGCAAGCACCTACAGCAACACCTCCCGAACCTAAAGCTCCCCATTGTCTCGACAAAGATCGGATACGGCCAGAGTAATCCGACCTACTTCGTCGACGATGTGAACAAGACGCGGTTCATCCTTCGAAAGAAGCCATCTGGAGCTATTATATCTCCGGTGGCGCATCAGGTCGACCGAGAGTACAAGGTTTTGAAGGCCTTGGGGACAGTGGAAGGATTTCCTGTGCCGAAAGTTTATTGTTTATGTATGGATACATCAGTCATTGGCACGGCTTTCTACGTACGTCTTCCTCCATATGTAAAGCCTTCTGTCGTGCTTCGCTAATGAAGCCCAGGTCATGGAATTCGTCAAGGGACGCATAATCACAGACCCTGACCTAAAGGAGCTCCCACCAACGGAACGTCGCGCTGCTTGGTTCTCGGTCATCTCCACCCTCGCATGGCTCCACTCCATCGACCCCGACACTATCGGGCTGGAAAGCTTCGGCAAGAAAACCGGCTTCTACACGCGTCATTGCAATACATTCTCCCGTATTGAAGCCCAGCAAGCCAAAGTGAAAGACATCTCCACTGGAAATGAGTTAGGTCGCGCACACCCAAACTTCGACGAGATCGTCGAGTACATCCGAAAGAATGTGCCAACCGACAGGACGAGTATCATCCACGGCGACTACAAGTTCGATAATCTAGTTTTACACCCTACAGAGCCGCGGGTCATTGCCATTCTGGATTGGGAACTGAGTACTATTGGCCACCCGCTCATGGATGCTGTTTACGTCGTCGGTCCATACTGGAACCGCGCGAGCAAGGTGGGAATAGGTAGACCAGGACAAGCACGAGATGATCAGGGCGGAGAAGTTTATGATGTTGTAAACCAGAGGAAAAGCGGAATGCCCTCCATGGATGAACTGTTAGATGAATATTCGAAGATCGTGGGATGGGACCCAAGAGCAGATCGGTGGGAGGTTGGCAAGGTGTTTCATTTGATGAGGGTGAGTATTACTTCTCCTTTGAAGAGGATGACGTGGTGGATGAGATAGTATTTGAGCTGACTTCGCAACAGGGCGGTGCGATCAGCCACGGGATCCAAGCGCGAACCATCACTGGTCAAGCGAGCAGCGAGTTCTCTCACATCTATTTCGAGAACACGAAGAAAAGCTTGACCATGGCGCTGAAAATGGTAAGGGATCTAAAAGAGAAGGATGAGGCAAAGAGCAGTTTGTGACATTAGACGAAGCTGCAATACCTGCGTTATCGTCGTGGTTGTGGAATCCCGGAGGTCTGGACCTTGACGGCCTCATGCAGTCCATGCACATCCGTCGGCAACTGCAAATTTTTGACAGAGGGTGAATGTGTGTATATGTTGATACTGCTCTTCGGCGGCGGAGCGCCTCAATGGCTTGACTTATGGTGTAGTTAGATGTTCGTAGTTACACATCAGTCGCGGTTTATTAGTCAGCAACTATCGGAGCTTCGGAAGCAAGTCCGCCGTACTCTAATCCAAATAAAAACTAGCTTGGAGTTTTCTCCGATGTCTCTTTATTTTCCCCGGATTGTCTCTGCACGTGTGCAGCTAGCCAGGATGGAACAAAAGCTTCCTCTCCATAGCCCTGAAGCTACAGACGCTAAAACAAGCGAATCGAGGAACCAGCCCCAGTGGCCTTTGGCGCATCTGCTGGCTGGTGCGTAGGTCTCATACTTCCAATCCAGCTACGCAACATCTCATACTCTGCAGAAGCGGCGGCCTGGCGACTGCCATCCTCACGTCTCCACTCGACGTTCTAAGAACGCGACTACAATCAGATTACTACCACCTTCCTGCTCGATCCAGCCTAGACTTACATCCTCCCTCCAAGCCCACCCTCGCTCGTCTTCTCACCACATCGGTGCGCCATATCCGCGAGACCGTGTACATTATCAAATCGATACATAACACTGAAGGTGGACGTGCGTTCTTTCGTGGTCTAGGACCAAGCATAGTAGGGGTAGTTCCTGCAACTGCTATCAAGTTTTACGTTTACGGCAATTGCAAATGGCTTGGGGCACGAATGTTAGGTTGTAGGGAGGACGCCGCAATCGTTCATATACAAGCTGCTGTTGCAGCGGGTATAGCCACCGCGACTGCTACAAATCCCATCTGGCTCGTCAAAACCAGACTTCAGCTTGACAAATCGAGCACAGAAATGGGCCGTGTCACCGCTCGGCGCTACAAGAACAGCCTTGACTGTGTACGACAGGTGATCCAACAAGAGGGTATTAGAGGACTGTATCGCGGCTTGACTGCAAGCTATTTAGGCACGGCTGAGACGGTACTCCATCTGGTTCTCTACGAGCAGCTCAAAATTATCTATCGACGGGCATTGAAAGATACCCACATTTGGAACAACACGGTCTGGGATGAAACGGCAGACTGGATCAGCACCAGCGGAGCTGCGGGGTCCGCTAAACTTGCTGCGGTGTTAGCCATGTATCCTCATGAGGTATGTTCCGTTTCTTACAAAAGAATCTGGTTAACGGGTAGGTAGGTGGTGAGGACACGATTACGACAAGCTCCGATGGAAGATGGCCTTTTACGATACACTGGCCTCTGGCAATGTTTCCGATCCATCGGAAGACACGAAGGTCTAGCAGGCCTGTATGGGGGTATGACGCCACACTTGGCTCGCTCTATTCCGTCAGCTGTTATCACTTTAGGAGTGTACGAATATGTGCTGAGGTCCGTTAAGTATTGACAAAAGAGGTAACGCCTTTCGTTCTGGCATTGTATTACTAGGTTCGTTCTTCATTGTATTACCAGGTTCGCTCTGCATTGTACTACTAGGTTCGCTCTTCATTGTACTACTAGGTTCGCTCTTCATTGTACTACTAGGTTCGCTCTTCATTGTACTACTAGGTTCGCTCTTCATTGTACTACTAGGTTCGCTCTTCATTGTACTACTAGGTTCGCTCTTCATTGTACTACTAGGTTCGCTATTCATTGTATTACTAGGTTCGTTTTTCATTGTACTACTAGGTTTGCTCTTCATTGTATTTCTAGGTTCGTTCTTCATTGTGTTACTATATCCGTTCTGGCATTGTGTTACTAGATAAGCTTGCGGTAGAAATCATGAGTTATCCGTCATATGCAGTACAAATCAGATAGTGTGTCCCGGGAATGGCATTTATTGATGGAACTAGTTTGAAGCGGGCGTAATATCTGGTAAAGAAAAAGTTGAAAGCTAAAATATTCGATCCGCGTGTCCCATTTCATCACGCAAGTCATAGTCGGCAGTACCGTGGTTTGGGTGAGCCGTCAAGAAGGTGGTATTTGGGGCAATTATGCCTGCATACACTCACTAAACGAGTTGGAAATACTAAACCGCAGGGTCGTGCCTGCTATCTTGGTTACCTCCACCCTGGAACAAGTTCCCGAAAAGCAACTACATCAAAGATCATCGTCCATTGTAACGCACTTTGCAGCCACTCAAGTTCCGGGGAAGGAACATCCCATGATCGGTCATTATATCTCCTTCTGCACGAGCTCGAGAATAGAGGATTCATGACATACTAAAGTGACCCTTGGGAAGCGAAAAGCAGCAAGCAACCTGAGCACATTCGAAAGAAACTGCTACTTTCGAAGACTAAGCATAGGGATTTGCCTTCGCAAGGACCACGTTTTCGAAAGGGATTAGTGGGTGTTCGAACGCTAATCTGGTCACTCGACCAAGATGCACACAGACATAGGCCAGCTGCAACATCGTTTTCGGACAATGACGAAGCTACTCAGGCACAACGGTTTAGGTGTAGTCCGTAGTGGCGCAGCGGTCCTGTGCGGAGAGTCCCCAGCATGCGGAGCGATCCACTTTATTTTAGAGGCTGAGGAACACGATGAAGCGTGAAGAAAAGAACAATTTGGCAGTTGGCAGGGAATTTATATCCAAGATTCGCCTGAAGGAAAAAAGGAGAATGTCTAATGTGGTGATGTAGTTCATCATTGTTGACTCAAGACATCGTGACTGGCTGTGCGTCAATCCTGTCATCGGGCCGTAAGTGAATTATTCAATAAAAAGAAAAATTTAGAAAGGTGTTCCAAAACGTTCATTTCGCCACACTCTACCTATAACAAGTCGAGTTCCTTTGAAACTCATGTTGCAACGCCCCCTCGATATCTAAACACCAAGCCTGGAGCTCAAGCCCTAAACACTCCTTCGGCGTCGGCTGCCCACGTTCATGCCAGAACAACCCCAAAACCTCATCATCAAACTTCGTCGTATTGCAAACATACATCGTCCCCGTCTCAAAATAGACCGTTCCCGGCCAATCTGCAACTTGCAATCCGGGAGATCCACCTCCACAACCCACGTAGACAGGCAATCTGCCTTCTTCGTCAGGGATTTCAGATATGCCGACGCCGTGGGACCATGGAGGTGGGCCGCCGCGGTCAGTCTGCAGGGTGGCTTGGCGGTTATTGAATTCGTCGTCGGTGCCGTTGACGTAGAAGATGGTGGCGCCGTTGGGATAGAATACCCCTTCTTGGTAGCAATTGCGGTGTCGGTAGAAGGAGAGGTTCCAGCCTTGAATGAAGCTGAGGGGGTGATCTAGGTTCCCTGGGTTTCCGGTAATGCGGAAGTTAGGAGACTTTTCGATGGTGGGTAGGGTGGATTGTGGGGTGGCAGTTGCAAGGGCGACGATGCTGGCGAGTTGGAAGGACAGTCGCATGACGGCTAGAGATACAACGAAAACGGAAACGAGTGAGTATTGGAAAATTCGATGGGCGAATAGGTGATTCGATGGACTACTCCCAACGATATAAAACGAACTTCCGAATGATCCCATAGGACGAGGCCGGCTTTATAGTCAATGAGTACGATGTTAATAAGCGTAGCGGATGGTGATGCTGCGACGGCCCGGGTGAAGCGGGGTAGGGTGCACGGCGGGTGGCCTGTCTCGTATATTGCATTCGATGTTAGAGGCTAGCGAATTGCCAAAAGGCAATGGGACGGCATCGAAATGTACATCGCGTCGCTAACCCGGTGATCTTCGTATGCAATACGGGCGCAAGGTTGGTGAAAGTCTCTAGACAGTGACAGCGTGTGGTTACACTTAAGTCAATAATGGTGAAGGCTATGCGATCAAAACACCTAAGGTCACGACGCGGCTGGTGAAAGCGAGCACTTGAGTAATGGTGGGGGAGGGGCTGATGAGAGGTGGGGGCGGAGACGAAGGCTGCGTCAATACCATAGCATGTAGCCGTACCGTGCCGTGCCAAGCAAACGTGCGCCAAGCACGCTAACGGCGGGCTAGCTTTCGCGACTTCGAGACAACGACTGTACAACGACAAAGGCGCGCGCTGCCCCCGCCCATATATCGCGACCAACACCCGGGAGCAGGTCTCGCCTGCATCGTCCGCCACGGCCTTCCGAGATGGACGACAGCACCGACGACCTCGCCGCCACGGCCGCGACCGCCTTCACCGTCCTCAATCAGCGTTTGGAGCTCGACTTCAGCTTCTACCCGCAACGCGTCAAGGGGAAGACAACGATAGAGATCCAGCCGCAGTCGCCGAAGCTTCGCGAGATACAACTCAGCTGCCGCCAGCTCAAACCGACGCGCGTGACCATCAGAGGTGCTCCCGCCGCGTACCACTACGATGACCTCTACGACCGCCTCTCGCTGTTCCCCGGCACCGACATACATCAGTACCACTTCCCGCAGAACCGGTTGCGCAGCCATGAGCGGGGCGAGGCCGAGGAGCTGGTCATCTTCGTGCCGGAGAAGATGCGCATAAAGGACGTGCGACCGCCGGGGAGCGCCGACGCCATGTACGAGACGCTCACCGTGGAGGTCGAATACGTCCTCGACGACTTCCGGGACGCGGTACACTTTGTCGGCGTAGAAGACGGGGATGTGCGCTATCCCCACGCCTACACCCGCAACTCGCCGTTTCCTGGCATGGCATCGTCGCTGTTCCCCTGCGTGGACGACGGTAGCACGCGCGGCAACTTCGAAGTTTTAGTGCGCTACCCGCGCACTATAGGCGACGCCCTCGGCAAGAACCCCGGAGCAGAGTCGCAGCCGCAGGCGAACGGCGACAAGGCCGACAGCGTCATGAGCGGTTGCGGCGAAGATCTAAACGACCTCACCGAGGAGGAGAAGGCGCTCGAGATGGCTGTAATCTGCTCCGGCATGCTGACTGACGAGGTGAGTTGCACTTTATACGCATATGGATAAGGAATTCGAGCGCTAACTATCGCAGATTGTGGATCCTGAGGACCCTACCCACATGACCGCCACTTTCAGCATTGACACTATCGCTGGAGTTCTCCCTCAGCACATCGGTATCGTCATTGGGCCGTTCCAGCATGTCGATCTCTCTGAGTACCGCGACACGTCCGAGGACGACCGCCTGCAAGATGAGGCTATCAAAGTGCACGCTTTCTGTTTGCCCGGCAGGGAAGACGAGGTGCGTAATAGCGCCATGATGATCGCCCGGACTCTGGACAGCTTCACGGACCGCTACCAGACCTACCGGTTTGGAAAGTCTTACAAAATGGCATTTGTCGACAATCTGGACTGCGACACCGCCCACACCATGTCCATGACCATCTGCAGCTCGCGCCTGCTATTCCCAGAGACAGTGTGGGAGCCCTTGGAGCACACGACGCGTGTCCTCGTGCATGCTGTAGCCAGCCAATGGATCGGCGTCGACGTCATTGCACAGACCCCACGCGACTATTGGGCCATTGTCGGCGGTTCCTGGTTCATGACCGAGTTCTATCTTCGCGACCTCTTCGGCCGCAATGACCACCGCTTCCGACAGAAAGTCATCATGGACAAGATTGTTCAAATGGACGTTCGTCGACCATGCCTCTACGACCTAGGCGAGTATCTGCAACTCGACCCCGGCGAGCAAGAGTTTATGGAGCTCAAGTCATTATCAGTGCTTTCCATTCTGCATAATCGCCTCGTCAAAGCAAGTGGGAAGAACGGAGTGGATCGGTGTCTTTACCGGTTGCTGTTTAACCACGGCAACGGATCGCTGCTCAACGGTGCCATCTCAACCGATGCTTTTATGATCATCTGCGAGAAAGTTGGACATCAGAAGCTGGACAACTTCTTTAGACAATGGGTGTACGGAGCAGGCTGTCCCACCTTTGACTGTGCCCCCTCATTCAACAAGAAGAAGCAGGTGGTTACGCTCACGATCAAGCAATCTCAGAGCGATCCGTCAGTACTACTCGGCGATCGCTCCCTTGCTGGCTCAGAATTTATGCGCGAGGCGAAAGAAAGAAGTCGCGGCTTCTATCCCGACAGTGATTGGCCTGCCTTTGTCGGCCCGATGACCATTCGCATTCACGAAGCAGACGGAACCCCGTACGAACACATCGTCGATATCAATTCGTCACAGGTCAGGGTTGAAATACCCTACAACACCAAATACAAGCGTCTAAAGCGCAATCGTCTGCAAAAGGAACGCCAAGCTGCCGCTCAGGGCGTCACGTTAGACGCGAGCGGAGAACAGCAAGAAGATGTTACGTTCTACTCGCTCGGAGATCTGTTCATGAGCCCGGAAGAAGCTCAGGAATGGAGGATCCAAGATTGGGGTCCAAACGAAGAGCAGCAGATGGAAGGCGCGGCGTACGAGTGGATCCGGATAGATGCCGATTTTGAGTGGATCAGCAAAATTAACATCAGCGATATGCCGTCCTTCATGTACATCTCACAGCTGCAACAAGACAAAGATGTCGTAGCCCAGGCCGAAACCATCCAGTACCTCGCTCGCAAGATGGGCTCCGGTCTGCTCGCCAGCTTCCTCGTCAAAACCCTCATGGACAACCGCTACTTTCACGGTATCCGAACAATGGCCGCGGAGCTGTTAGTGAATTGCGCGACCGAGGATGCGGACAGGGTCGGTCTTTTCCATCTCAAGAAGGCTTTCCAAGAGCTCTTCTGCATACCTGGCTCGACCATGACGCGCCCGAATAACTTTTCTGATCGTGCGTTATATCTCATCCAATGTGCGATCCCAAAAGCTATAGCCAGAATTAAGGGCCCCGATGGCAAGGCTCCAATGGAGGTGAAGACGTTTCTGCTCGACCTCATGCGATACAACGAAAACCGAGGCAACGACTACAGTGACGATCACTACCTCGCTACCCTGATGCGGTGTCTGACCGAATCCATTACCAGCTCCAAACCACACGCAGCGTCCGCGGACCCCACGCAGGACCTCCTGGCGGAGGCAGAGGAGTATGAGTTCCGTAAGAAGGCCATCGATGAGCTAGAGCGCCACCTCCGTCTTGATGAATGGATTCCCACGTACCAGAACATTTATACGAGGACAGTGCTAGACTGTGAAGTTAAGCTGATCAAGAATCGCGTCAATCCTCTCAAAGTCTCCGATTTTCTTCAGTATACTCAAATTGGAAATGCCGACAACGTCCGGCTAAAAGCTTGGGAATGCCTCGTCCAACTGGGCATCTTCAACATGAAGGACAGTGTGGTCAAATATTTCGTCTATAACATACATGCCGACCCATCGCCTTACTTCCGATCACATATGCTTCGCATATTCGACAATGCTGTGGGACAGGTTGCTGTCGGCGAAGTGTTCAAGCTGGACGAATCAAACGAGGAAGAGGGGATAGCTGTGGTAGAAGAAGCGGGTGTTTCGGACCGAGCAGCCGAACTTGCCCGCCGTAAGCTGGACGGTGCGCTCCAAGGCCTGAGGATGGACATGCAAAAGAACGAGTCGCTAAAGCAATCGATCGAAGAGGCACTCAAGTCGAAGTCCATGTCGGTCAGCGATGTCTCAGAGCTGCTCGACTTCACTAGCTTTGTCATCACTCCTGTTGATGAGTTGAAGATCCGATTGAAGTACCCGTGGTACTATAAGGTGGAGAGGGTAGTTGGTTCCGAGCATCAGCTGCTCATGCGTTTCAGGAGGACTCACGTACGAACCAAGTCTACGATTCCTCGACTGCAGTCAACTATACCACCGCCGGAGATCGTCGAAGAAGAACCAGCAGCGACACAACTACCACCAGTAGCACCGACACCGACACCGACACCAGCCCCGGCACCGGCACCGACACCAGCTCCAGCTCCAGCGACCTCGAAGTTGAAGTTGAAAATAAAACACAAGCCAGAAGGACCTGTGGCAGGATCAACACCAGCTGGCATATCTTCACCTACGCCACTCCACCCCACACCATCATCTCAGTCTGCTGATAGAATGAGTTCTCTTGCGGATCAGGGTGGCTTGCCGATGCCCACCGTGCAGAAGACCCCTACGCCGCCTATATCCGAAGCTCCCCCGGTGGTCGCACTGCCAGATCCTCTGCCAGAACCGACTCCACCATCAGCACATGTGCCACCCCCGAAATCCTCAACGCCAATGGAGGGTATCGAGATCACACCGATACCTTCACCTACGCCGGAACTCTCGCCGCCCCCCGAAATGCCGGAACATGACAACATAACCATTGCCATCGAGCCGCCTCGGCCCGTCAAGATAGAGAAGCGAGTGGAGCCGCCGAAACCCGCACAGGCTCAGAAACCAGCACCGACAGCGAGCCCCGCGCCGCCCGTGTCAAAGTCCACACCAGTCCAACCTGCACCCAAGATCAAGCTCAAGAACACCGGTTCGAAACCTTCGCCTACGCCCAAGTCTTCCAAACCGTCCAAGGGCAGGAAGAGTCGTATCGTCAAGTTGCAAATTTCTCCGGACAAACTGCGGGCTTTTGCTGGGGGTAGCGCTCCGACTAAGAAAAGAAAGGCTGATAGTATTGCGGTTGGACAGCGGCCCACGAAGCGGCAGAGTACCGATCCAGGTCAGAAGCTGGCGGGAGCGGGGGCGGTGAATGGGTCGGGAGGAGGTGAAGCGAAGAGTCGAGGGAAGAAGGCGAGGGTCGAAATTGAGAAAGTGGGTGGAGAAAAACCGAGGTTGTTACTCAAATTTTGGAGTGATCGGCTTCCGGTTGAGTGAAGTGGAGCGGTGAGAGGTAAGTAACAAGAGCGGGGTCAAAATATGCAGTCGTGTCCGCAAGAGCGGTTATGGGGTTCACGTGGTTCGGTCGTGTACGAGTAAGATTGTATACTGTTATCATTTATGGGGGAAAGGGGAAACCTGGGGGCAACTTGGGAAGCCGAGCACGGACATGCATTTCCAGCGGCGTTTGATCTTCTTTGCACAGCCTTTGGAGGGTTGTCCGGGAGCGGGCAAAAAAGATAGCATTCAGCGGCGGCGTTTTGGGGTTTCGGTTGCGCTTGGGATATCGCGTTTGCGACTGGGAATTTGGTGGATATACCCTCTTCACTGCTAGTCTCGTACGGTACTGTAGGCTATTCGAACTTTGTTTGTGTATTCACTGGGTTTGAGATCTTGACTGTGACTTGGTAGGGTACGAGGACTATAGAGTACGTGTGATAGTATTTGCTTGGCTCGCGTTGCCTGTTGTAGGTGAGCCTATGCAATCTTGGATGAGCCTCGCGTGTTCATTGCACGGTACTTATATGACGTCGAACGTTGCAAGTACGGTGGTCCATTTGATCACGTGCTACCGCGTCAGTACCGCGCCAATGCGTCTAAGACATATCGTGACGTAGACACGCGACGTGTTGGTTATATCATATCGAGTATATATTGCTACGATAACAGCTGTACAAGACGCTTATGTGCAGAACGCAGAATCCTCAACGCGACTGACTGGACTGTGTAACCGGGTGTGCGCCGTCGACGAACGCGCCCTGCGAAAAGCTACGCGCAGCACACCCGCCACGTCATATGTATATGCGGCGGAAAACAAAAAAGGGGGAAAAGCGCTAATCGGGATGCTGAAACAAACGCCATGTTTCTCTGCCACGTATAAGCGAGATGGAGGAAGGGAGCCGTGTAAACAAGGACGTGAAGGGAAGACGCTAAGTTGAAAAACACCTGCCGTCGCCGTTTTATGGTGGAGCGTGAGAAGGACGAAAGGGCTTACTCCGCGCCCCAAAGAAACCGTTTGATGGACTGGACGCCAGACCGAAGAGCCGAAGGCGGCGGCGGCGGCGTCGCTGGTGTTACCACTGGCGTTGCCACCACACTCCTCTTCTCCGCAGACAGAATAGCCGGCCCATCACTAGCTTTCCTCTGCTTCCTCGGTCTGCCGCGACTCCTCTTTGGCTTCGAATATACACCAACCGTATCACTTCCCACGCGCTTTATACCCGAGTTCCTGTTTTTTGTGAACGAAAGACCTAGCCTTGTTTAGTCCGGCTGTCAAACCACTGCGAGGGAACGCTTGAAACAATTACGCAGCAGAAGCAGCACAGGGGTAGGCGTCCTCACCTACAGCAGCACCAACACCATTGGTGGCTACTTTGGCTGCGGCGTCTGCGATTGCGAGAAGGGGAGTTTCGTCTTTGATCGCGAGGAGGGAGGTTTCGGCTGCTGGGTCGGATGGCTTGATGGGGCTGCTCAGGTCGTTGGCGATGACTGGGTCTTCCTCGTCTTCGTCTTCTTCTGTGCCGCGATTGGCGGGGGTATGGGGTTGGTCGCTGCCGCCATTGATGGAGAGGTGTGAGCCTGCCGTGTCTGTGGTTTCGCCAACCGGTTCGGGCTTCTGTTCGGCCTTGAGGTCCGCCGTTTCCTCGGCCTTCGGTTCCATCTCCTCGGCCTTGAGGACTTCTTTCTGCTCGGCCTCGTTGTCGCTGGCCTCCTCAATCACAGCATCGCATAAGAGGCATTTGATGGGCACATTCCATCTCGTTGTCTTTCCTGGCCCCGAGCGCCTGTCTATGACTGTGAGACGCCCGTGGGTCGCTTCGCCTGTGCCGTTGTAGCTAAGTTCCGCAACAAAAGGAACCGAGCCCTTGCTCTTCCTCTTCTTTCCCTTCTTTCCCTTCGTAGACACATCATCATTTAGGTGTTTGACATCGTTCTCGTCGCATGCGTCCCGTACGGCAGCCTTCTCGAGACAAGTGCCGTGAAGCCACTTATGGCAAGAATCGCACTGGATGAGGAGGCGATCGGGGTTGTGAGGGACACCGTCTATGCAATGCCTGGTGAGATCCTGCGAGTTTGTTAGACAATAGGGTAGTATCTGGTTGGTTGAAGTGCGTACTGAGAGACGAGGTGGCTTCTTCGTCACATCGAGTGTCTGCCGCCAAAAGAGCTGCTCCGGGTTGAGGATCTCGCCTTTGTCCTTCTGTTCCTGCCAATGTATGACCTTGGCTTCACCGTTCACCGTCATGGCATCGATGATGTCCATGTCGTTGCTAACTATCAGCTCGTTTGCGCCGTGATAGGCCTCGCGACCGTTTGGAAGATCTTCTGGTCTATAGAGCCAGTATACGCGGAGAAAGACGTGGTGCTGCGATTCTTGTCAGCAGAGCGCGCGCTGGGGATCAGAAGTACGTACCGGATCACCCGCGCGGACCTCGAGCACCTTCGCAACCCAGTCCTCTACGTGGGCCCCCTTCGTTGTGGTCTGTGTTGAGTCGGCCTTGATGAAGACAGTGTCACCGGTCTCAAATTCGGCAGCATCGACTACATGACATCAGCATACAGCTGGACTTAGTTGGCGGGCAGACCGTACTGGTAAATCTCCTGTACCTCGCAGTACTCTCCCATTCGGGTTCTGGAGACACCCGGAACTGGGTTGCGCTGAGGCCGGCCCCGAACACATCTTCTTGGAGGATGTCTGCGTCGCCAGTGACTGCTTGGTTCCCAGGCTTCTTGGTCGCGCGGACGTCTCCCGAAGACTTGCGCTTCTTGCTGATTTTCACAGGCTTGAGCGCAAAGCCTCCGAACTCAGCATTGGTCCAATCGAACCGCTTGCGCTTCGTGCCCTGGGGTGTGTTTGTCTTCTCGGCCTGCTTGGGTTTGTTGACGACCCCGGAGGTCACCGCGGCGTCTTTACTCTGACTCTTTCGTGGTGCCATTGTGGCGGTGGTGCCGGGAAGATGCTTCGTACTCGAGGGTAGGCGGTTGCGACGCGCTGGGACTCGGCGTGTCCCGGACGCGAAAGGGTATGGGTAGGAGCACTGCTCGGGTACGTCGAGCGGAAAGCAGACGCAAGACGGGTTGACACAATTCGGCCGTGCGAAGGAAGGAGGGACAAACCACACGTGCACACGGCGAAGAACGGTTTCGCGGTAACTCCACGCGCGCGCTCTGAATGCGGTCGACGTGATAGAGCCATGGGCCGGTGGATGCTCGCTAGCGCTATTACATAACCGCCGAGCTTCCGTCCCACGTGACTCACGGACTCTGCAGCTGCCCACAGGGTAGGCACCGCGTCATAGAGGACGCATTGCCTGAGTGTGCGTTATGTTATGGTTTTGGTACGTTACGGGCCGGCGACCGGGTTCAGCTTGCGAGGCGTGCCTGGGCCTGCTTGACACCCGCGACCGCTGCCTCGCAGACGCAGAGGCGCGACGCTGCAGTGGAGCTGTCAGGGAGCTTTGACAGCTTGCGGCATTCCTTGTCCCCTGTGTTCCGATGTCCCCTTTAGCCAGTCCATTCCGCCGCCCGCAACAGCCAACAACAAGCGCTCAGCCACAAAGCGTCGTCAACCGCATCCGGTAGCCGAGCCGCCCAGCAGTCTGTCTGGAGAGGCCGAGTACGCTAAGAGCCTGTATCGATACTGGAGAGTTCCATGCCCACAGGGCTCGACAGAGCTGGAGAATTGAAACAGCAGGCAAGCTTGCCTTGGGGTAGGCCCGAATGGCCTCACGCGCGGCCCGGGTCGTGCATCCATCATCCCAGAAGACTGTTTCGCTGGATACGAGCATACGAGCGCGAGAGAGAAAAAGAGAGAGCGCGCGCGAGAGAGAGGAGCATGAGACAGAGAGAACAGTGACTAGGGCTTCGTAAGCGGAGGCGGACCGATGGTGTGTATATGGACGCAAGAGGCAGCCGTGGACAGCTAGCTCCAATAGTCGCGACGCATTCATAAAGCCACGCCGCCGCTTGCTTCTTGCGCCGTCTCCTTCGCGACAATTGGCCTTGGAAGCTCTGCTGGGCGCGTCGTTGAACTCGGAGCTGGTCATTGGCGATTTAACTGGGCAGCAAGACGCTTCCAGAATCCAAGCTGTTCTGTCGTCACTATCCTTGCCCGCGGCCCACATATTCTCCACGACCAGTCCTCAGTCCTGGCCGTCCCAGAGGCTCAACAAGCCTTAAATACTCTGGCGCATCCGTTCCGCCTGCGCCGGCCAGCTGTACACCGTGATCCTCCGCCTCCACGCAGCCCTCGTCCCACCCAGGTGCTGCTCCTCGCTCGTTGCTTCTCGTTCCGATTCCGAGGCTCTGTGTTGCTGGTTCCCTTGCATCAGCCGGCGCATCCGTGGCTTGCGCTTCCCACCGGACCCGGCGCGTGAACCCACACACAGGAACCACCAGAGACGACGGCTGTGACTATTGTTAGCCACCGTCTGGTTTGGCGTCACCATGGCTCGTCCGAAGAGAGGTAAAGTGCTCCTGCCCCCGCTGTCCGTCGTGCCTGCCTCGCGCGCTGCATCCACACGCCACTGCCCATTCACCATGCCGCCCATCATCTACTGACGCACCCGCAGTTCTCTCTTTCATGTCAGAATGGGGAGGAAACAAATCATACGCTCACCGCCGCGCCGAGTCGTCTGCCTCAACTGCCTCCGCTCAACCTTCGCCGGCGCCGCCCTCGCCCTCCACGAAGCAGTTTAATGCGTCGTCCTACTCCATCTCGTCGACCGTCTACGATCCAGACAATCCCGCCAGTCCTACGTCACAGGCACGCTCCATCGCAGAGTCGAGGCCCTCGTCGCGCCCCATGTCGATGATCCAGACGTACCAGCCGCCCATCATGGAGGTCAGCCAGGACACGCTGCCTGAGATGCAGCGCATCTTCACGTTCCTCAATAGCCACTCGAACAAACTGTACCAGGAGGGCTACTTCCTCAAGTTCCACGACACCGACACGCGTACGTCTACTTTTTCCCCCCTGTGCCCGTTGTGTGACACTGACCGCTGCAGGCGGCCGCCCCGCACCCGACCGCGTATGGCAGGAGTGCTTTGCACAACTCGCGGGCACCATTCTATCGCTGTGGGATGCCAGTGAGCTCGACAATGTGCGGCCTGACGCCGAAGTGCTACCAACTTTCATCAACCTCACGGATGCAGCCATTCACATGGTACGTGAACCGGTGACGACATCGAGACCCAGCTAATGAAGCAGATGCCCTCTATGACGCTAGCCGACGGCAAGATACTCGACAACATTCTAAGCGTGTCGACGGCCGCGAGCAACAAGTACCTCTTCCACTTCAATTCCTTCAACTCGCTCACGCAGTGGACCGCCGGCATCCGGCTTGCCATGTTCGAGCATGCCTCGCTGCAGGAGGCGTACACCGGCGCGCTGATTGCCGGCAAGGGCAGAGCTCTCAATAACATACGCATCATATTGGACAGACAGCGCGTAAAGTACGAAGACTGGGTGCGCGTGCGATTTGGCGCTGGAACCCCGTGGCGTCGGTGCTGGTGTGTCGTCACCCCGCCTGACGAAAAGGAGTTTGCGAAGCTCCAGAAGACCCAGAAGAAGAAGGACATCTACGATCGCTCGCCCGTAGTCCTCAAGGGTGACATCAGGTTCTACGACTCGCAAAAGGTCAAGAAGAAGACGCGGCCCATCGCATCCGTCAAAGACGCCTACTCTTGCTACGCCATCTACCCGCAGTCCAAGCAGCTCATTGAACAGTCTACCTTGATCAAGGTGGAGGGCAAAATCACTGTCCACTCCGATCCCGAGAAGGTCACAGAGGGCTTCGTGTTCATCATGCCGGAGACACGTCCCGCTGTGTCTGGGTTTGAGATCATGCTTCAATTCCTGTTCCCTGTATTCGACACATTCAACCTCTACGGCAGGCCCAACAAGCTCGTGGCGGACGTCCTGGATACGCGCGGCCTCATGTTTGCGATGCCGCCCGACCGGCGGTATGGCTACCTAGAAATGTGGGATGTGGTCAGTTTGATACACTCGGAAGGCAGCAATACCTGGTCGGAGCGGCAGTGGCGGAAGCAGCTGAAGGATCTGACCTCCAAGCGTATCGCTTCCAATCCGCGGAACATTAGTAGAGCTGGGACAAGGAGAAATACGGTTAGCCGCATCAGCTTGGCTCCCTCCCGCTCCGGCACCCTGCGATTTGAGGAGACTGGCTCGGTACGGTCGCAACCCACCACTCGCCAGCCATCGCCAACTCGTAACAATGATTTCGAGCCATCAGTCCCACGAAGAACCGACTCTGCACCTCCAGTCGCCCTCGCCCCGATGCGCCATCAGCGATCCGTGTCTGAACAGACCAATGGTTACAAGCAGTACCAAGCCGAAACTCCGTCGCGATTGGTGGAGTCCGCGAGCATCAACGACACTGACAGCCCGCCAGCACCTCCACCTCACGCTCAATTCAACGGCACTCCCCAGCATCAGGATGGCTCCGAGACCTCTGATGAGCCGAGCCCGGAGGCCCGCGATCTGCCTGAGGTGCAAATGGCGCCCACTGCGCCACCTCAAGGTCCTGTAGCGTCTCCGCCTATCATGGCGCATGCGCCGAGTCAGAGGCCGCCGGTACAGCCATTGAACGCTGTCGCAATGAAGCCAAACGCCCACATGGACTCTGCGACCCTGCAGCAGTTAGCGGATGCGACCAACACGTCTCTTCCGTCAGGAGTCGCCGCCGCAGGTGCCGCAGCGGCGTGGAGGGGCCAAGAAAGCCTGAATGGCGGACGCAATGGTGATCTTCAAGGCGATGGCAACCAGGCTTATCTTAACACTAACCAATGGCGTAACTCAGGTGATCAGTACTCTCGGTCTTCGCCTTCGCACTCTGGCACGCACTCTGGCAGTCGACTCCCTACAATTCCTGCGTCGCCCTATGTCGAACACGACCAGTTCATGGAGTCGACTACGGCGTACCAGCCATCAGCCCCGGCTGTTCCTGAGCATGCCGAGCTGACCCAAGAAGTCGACAACCACCCGCGTCCTGGTAGCGGAGATAGCCAGAGTATACAACGTAAACCAGTACCAGGTCCGTCATCAATGTCTTTTCGAGGGGATGATACCCGCTCTGTTCGCTCAACAACAAGCTCAAGTCTCGGCAGTTTACGCAACGACATAGTCGATCCCGACGCCCTAGATCGCCTGAACTACGCTGAACCAACACTGATGAGGCAATACAGCAAGTCTAGTAGCCGGTATAGCAACGACGATGCGATGTCTACCTCGACCCCCGATTACGCCAGCACGATAGAAGAAGAGCCCGAACAGCCGAAGGTGGAACGACGAGCGCCAGACCGACCTCGCAGTGGCATGTTGAAGTTTATCGGGGACCCAAATCTGAATCCCAAGGCGGATATCGTTGTTGGAGACACACATTACCGATCTTACTCTAAGCCGACGAACGTTGCTGCCGACATTCCCTCTATCGATTTCGGTCCTACTTACTCACTGGATCCGAACGCTAAACGTCCCGGAACAAGCGGGACAATGACGCAAGCCTTCCACGAGACAGGCTTCTCGCAGTCAAAGGAAAACCTCGCCGCTTTGACCAAGGAGGAGAAACGACTGTCTTACTCGGGGAGGACCACCCCAACATCCGCAATGCACATGCGCAGCTCCTCTGCTTCACCTCAAGCTTCCGAGAACCGGCGTAGCGTTGCTTGGCAGCCAGGTATGGCAGTCCAACCACACTCCGACAAACGCAAGCTCGATCCGGAAGAGTGGGTAGCTCATCGTGCTACCGCTGGAGGCCCTCTGCCACCCCCCACATATTCTCATGGGCGAAGCAAATCGCATACGCCACCTCTAAGTCGCGCTCAATCGGGCGATTGGTCCCAGCTTCAACGCACTCCGGAGAGCGCACCCGCACGTCCACCTAGCCGGCCACTCAGTCGCCCTCTATCCCGTGGCGCGGAACGATTGCTCGATCAGCGCCCGACGGCACTTTCAGCTCGCGAGCAGGAGCATGTTGCCCGGATGACAAACACGCCGCTCGTTGATCTTACGAAGAACCCTAAGAAAGAGCAAAAGCCAAACGCTACGGGCCTGACTGCTTATATTGATCACCGGGAGAAGGAAAAGTCGGCTGCGAAATCAAACAGAGGAACGGCCGCCATGCAAGCAGAAGTCGATCGCCGCATGATGGCAGCGCAACAACGACAGATGTTGGAGATGCAGCAGATGGGGCAGCCGAGGGCTATGACGCCTGGGAGTTACGGTGCTCAGAGTGTCATGGGCGCACCGAGTGTCATGGGCGCTCCGAGTATGATGGGCACTCCCAGCATGATGGGCACTCCCAGCATGATGGGCACGCCGCAGGGTTATCCGCAAGCCTTTGGATACCCAAGTCCGGGTCATATGCAGCAAATGTACCAACAGCAGCAGCCTGGATACTTCCCACAACAGGGAGCTTCGCCGGGAATGCAAGGCTGGGCGGCTCCAAGCCCGCAGCTTCACATCCCGGGGCAGTACCCGCAGACCCCCTCGCAAGGGCAGTATTTTATGCAGCAGCAGCCTATGCAGCAACAGCAACGACCAGCCACGCAGGCTTACGGCGCGAGTTTTGATCAAGCGCAGGCAGCGGCGAAATTTGCGCATCAGCAGGGCCAGTCGAGAAGGCAGTGAGTCAGTGCTGCAATTCGAGTGTATTGAAGGCACAAGGGCGGACGAATCGATCGATTATGACGAATGAGATGGGATAACGGTACTGTGTATGATTCTTGTTTACGTTGCGTTGCGGGCTTTCGTTGTACATATTCGTAAGCTTCACTCTTTTTCTTTGCAGAAGACGTTGTTGGGATAGATGGTATCTCATGTACAAAGTTCCTCGCATTGGGGTTGGGTATAAAGAGGCATTGATAAAAGTTCGTTTAGGCTTGGAAGTTGCGTTGGCATATGCATTGGGTGGCTTGACCTGTTGGGTACATGCATTAAGGGGTTTGATAATTCAGGTTTTTGCGTTGATTTGAGTTCTGCGTGGATGATATGTGTTTTGATTGTGTTGTGGTGGTGATGGTTATGGTGATGGTGACGATGAGACGACATGCAGCGACTCAAGCCGCGCACTGAACTCCGCCATATATCGCGTACGGCAGTCATGTCTGGACAGGCGTATGGTCCGCAAGGGCGCAGGTCCCCCCTCTCATGGTCGGCATCTGGACCTATTTTGGTCGATGTTTGAGAGAGCGACGAGAGCGACGAGAGACGATATGCGTCCGCATCATTGTAAGTGTCAGGAGCAAGCCCATAATAATTGAGTAAGCAAGTTTGATAGTATTGGGGAGCGGGAGCGGCTTTTCCCATACCGCTCTTTGACTAGGAGGTTTACTAGGAGAGAGGGCGCCGAGTACGTGTCTTTCTGGTGGGCTGAGGTGGATGAGGGAAGGAGGCGGGAGCACATGGACGCTGTGTCTACGGCGTTTTATAAATGCAGAGGACAGACATCAGGGGGGATTATTGAGTGTTGGGACACGGACACCGGACTTGATCGGGAGGGAGGCAGGTGAGGGTCTTATATGCGCTCGAGGAGCAGACTTACATAGATGACTGTATGGTTTGAAGTGGATTGAAGAACACATTGTGCCCTGTGATCAGTATGGTGGAGAACATCTACACCTCAAGATAAAGACGAGTATCATGACTTCCTCTCCTTTAGTTCGGTCGAGAAACTATCGCAGATTTCACGCCTCAGTGGCGCCAGCCATGGAGCAGCAAGATGTTCATGTCTGCTTGAGGAAGTTGTTTCTAGGCTCTTTCTCCGTCTCCCACATGAAACGGGTTTCCTTGAATTAGAGATGCATGGGGCTTCATTACTTCCTTTTTGGACTCACTCAGAGCGGCAGCGCCATGAACATGAATTAGGAGCATACTACCACTCTTTCATATACACTTTCAACCGCACAGCACACATAAACTCTACAGTGCTATGTGCCTCCAGCAAATAGCATCTCCCTGGGGCCCGATCATTCCAAGTACAACCACCTCCATCGTATTACCACGTCAATCACCAATTTCAGCGAAGCATAACCTGAAGGGCGGTGGTACGTATTACTTGGCTCCAGCTCTACAATGTCCTGCAATTGAGAGTCATCATGTAACATAGTACTAGGGACTTCATGCCCAAGCATACTATACCTCCGCCGTCTCATCCTCATTCTCAAAATCCCAAGGGTTATAGATCGAGTAATACGGACTATCATTCGCATACGCAGGCGCACCATGGTACCGCGGTATGCACGGCCCTTTGCACGTCGAAGCCTTCAAAATCCTATGCGACCTACACCAAAGAGCGAAAGCGGGGAATGTTCGCTTTAGAGATCGCATATCGTCTCGCGTGGGTGTATCTGAGCGATTATCAGTCGCGCGAGGGAACAGTATGGAGGCGTGTGAACGGGTAGTCGACTTACCATGTCGTGGATACGCGCAAACGAGGGATACGTCGAGAGTAACTTGCTGAGCACTGAGAAGGGTTCTGAAGGCTTCTATTCTGAAGGTGGGGATGAGAAGACCGTATTGGTCGTCGTCAAGCATGATTTCGACCCCCTTTAGATTCGGGAGAGATCCGGCAACACGGGCGTTGGCAAGTGCCTCGGCGATCCGAGTAACGATGTCGTTGATGTCTTGCCACATCTCCGAGTGTCCGGAGCGTCGGAAGTCGACGACGAGACGCTCGAGCGAGGGCGGTAGATGCTGTGCGATCTCAGACGCTTTTTCTGGTGGTATGTTGAACGCTTCGTTATTTCCAATGAGGATGTTGTAGGGGAGTCGCAAATCTTTCAGGCAGATCATGCTGGATGAATGTTCGAAGCAATCTTTGGCTCTCACTGTCTGTAGTTCCGGCTCTAAAATGGACACTTTGTCTAAGCTGCTTGCGTGATCGAGGAGGGCGTTGGACACGTGTTTGTGCCATTGGAAGAGGTTTTGGTCTCTGTGGATCTGGAGGGTGCAGTCGAACACCTTCAACGCTGTGCAAGACGAAATCAGCTCTGTGACCTTGTGGTCGGTTATGAGTTAGCGAAGCCATTCTGCAGGACCCTACGGAAAGTGCTGCGTAGTCCGGAGAGTATTCTTAAAGATCAGGCTAGACTCACCATAGAATATGTCGCAGTGACACCATACAAGTACAACTCTTCAAGTGGCGACGACCGGAGAGGCCATTGCCGCGCGTCCCCGTACAAGTCAAATCGTTTCCCCTGTCGGTTTTCCTCCCCGCCCCACCCAAACAGCGTCAAAGACTTGAGCTGAGGAAGCACGAGAAATGGAAGTACAGCACGCGCAGGGAAAAACCCCCATTCGCCCAAGTCAAGCCACAAGGTCCGCAGTGACTCAAAGCGACGTGGAACAGTGCCCAATTCTAGATCGGCATATAAGAGCCGACCTAGCTCTTCGACAACAAGAGGTAGTAGCTTCACAGAGTAGTGTGGTGTAGTATCCTCGAACCCGCGCAACACTAGACTCTCCAAATTCGGCGCTTGTAGTACCAGAAAGGTCAGCAGAATGTTGTCGCCCTGTTTGTTCCTTTTCTCGAATTCGCGAGGGCTCTGGTGGTGCAGATCCGTGACTAGATCCCAGGGCAGTACCGAGCGCAGATCGGAAGGCGATGGATTCGCGTACATTGGCTGGTACGGGGGTGTATGAATTTGCTTGACATATTGCCTAAGCGTCGGGTTCAGCTTGAGAGTAGTGACGATGCTTTCCCAAAAACGGCTTGTCCTGTAACGAGGCGCTTGGATGTTTTCGTAAAGAAGCGGCGTCACTATTCGATTGAACCTCCGGGAGGTGAGAACGAGAGGGAGGAGGTTGTACGTGCGACGCATATGGAACTCGCCCCAGCTGCCCGGTCTGTCAAGATTCGATACATTTTCGATGATTCCTAGAAGCAGTTCGTCTGGCAGGGATTCTATGTTCCGGGGTTCTGTCGAAATTTTGGGGTCCATCTGGAAGACGTGAAGATTAAGTGACAATTCAAGGCAGTAGATTGATAGCAGTGTATAAGGTGTACAGTAATCCGACGCGTCTGAGCCGTAAGAAGAGTAAGATGCAGAAGCGCGCTTACCGACCTTCTTAAGCGGTCCAGCTACCCCACTTAACACACCGCCTCATCCCATGCATCAAGGCGCAGCAGAAGGGAAAACGCCAAGGAACTTTAGCTTCTTTTAGCAATTGCAACAGATCGGAGTGCTTCCATCGTCAAGCCAGATGAATGTGATTCGGATGATCACGTGCATGTTCGTGTTGACGAAGGCCCAAAACTGTGCAAGAGAGGCTTTGAGATTCCGTGATGTCAGAAATGCGAGATTAGGGCGTTACAAAGCCTCGTCATTTCTTTGAACAGAGTTTTAGAATCCTTGCCAGTACGTCTGTTCCAATTCGATTACGGACCCCACGTCCTTGAACGTACCAGCGAATATAAAGCACGTATCCTCAACAAACGACGTTTTGGCCCAATAATCGTAATGTCCAGGAAAGACTGCTTTAATACGGTGTTCGGTAATTGGATCTGGCAACTCTGCTTCCTTCGCAAAGGAATTAAACATAGCATCTAGTCGAACTCCTTGCACCTTGAACGGCGGTTCATATTTTGTAAACGGGAATGGGAAATCGTCCAGAAAGCAGTTTCGTTTGAACCGGAGCCGGATATATTTCAGATGTGGAAATGCGCCGCGGATACATGCGTCTAGAAAGTAGGAGAAATATATCTCCGCGGTTTCTTCGGCCCCTTTAGGGATGTCGAGGTGTAGATTCTCCACGGACGTTGGGATATTAGTTTCCATGCTCATATAGTCTGAGTGGGAGGCTGTGGTAAATAGCGGTAGTCTTATCGAGCTCAGTCGATGAAGAGCAGCGGACGGACGAACGTTGTATAGGCTATAATACATTCGATGTGTTTGAGATGTGTTGGAAAGCCCGATACCTAGATGTTCCAAGGTATCTGAGTGCTTTGACAGTGCTGCTGAAATGTTTGCAAACCAATCTCCTCCTTCGCGCGTTATCGGTGAAGTGCACTCAAAGCTCGTCAACGTTTTGCAAGTGTTAATAAGTCCGGCAATCACGGCTGATGAAGCTCGTGGACGATGGAGTGCCAACCTGGTCAAGTTGCAAGATATTACCGGCCAGACTGGTGGAAGACCAAAGACATAATTGTTGGGGTAGTGTGTGAGGTCGTCGTAGTACGGTGAAGTCCATCTTGTGAGGCTCAAGTCTTGAAGACTCGGCAAGAGAACTAGCGGTGCAATGGTAGCAATAGGCCATTCGGAACTATCCCAGAACTCAAGATATAGTACTCGCAGCTTTTCGAACCCATGCGTCGCTCCGAGGGGTTTCCCGAGCGCCGCTCGTACAAGCGCTTCTAGGAGGAATGGCGCTTCACGGGAGTTTGTGGTGTTATATGGATAGCGTGCCCCGAGCTGCTCCAACTCCGGTGTCTGGAGTGCAGCTAATGCTAATGGGATATCGTCACCCTTCATCCAGTCATGATAAATTGTATTCGCCTGTGGGAGTTGCAACTCTTTAGCCGTGGAGAGGATCATTCTACGGATCCAGTTTCCACCGCGCTGGTCGACTGAACCATCTTGGTATATTTTATCCTTGTACGAGGATCCGATATGCGGTCTGTGACGTATGCTCTTGATATGCCGCCTGAGATCGGGCGCCTCTTGCAACGTTCTTAGGAAGTCCACCAAGTGAGTATCTCTGTTTTCCATACGGCAATCAATAGAGTGATAGAGGAGAGGTGTGGCGATGCGCTTCAATCGATGATTTGTTGCGCAAAGTGCGGCGAGATCTCGCGAAGCGTCGTGGACCATAGGCGAAGTAAAGGAGGTGACCGGCGATGCGATATCTTCACAAATGGTGACGAGCAGCTCGTCAGGTAGGGAATCCATTTCAGTGAGGCCGAAGTATGTCTAGTCGATTTTTGTTGGTTGTGGTGGGAGAAAGGCAGCTGCGGGTGGCTGTGTTGAGTCCACCAGATTTCAGGCATCCATGGTGCCATTTCGATGGCAGTTACGTAAGCATATGCTTTGGCATTCTCTGCTGCTCTTCAATCATCATCCAAATACCTAAACGCTCTGCAGCATGCCATATCTCCCGCGAGGACTAAAACCCCCAACCCCAGAAGAAACCCAGAATCCAACCAACCCAATGCCCACTCACCCCTCAGCATAAAACTTCCTCGGCCAAAGATTCATCCCAATCTTATCCCCCTCCCCAACCGGCAACCCAGCATGCACGACCCTCCTATCCCCCACCCCATCCTCCCCCACATTAACCCAAAACAACGCATTCCCCGTAATCGGCCTAAACTTCACCCCGCTCGCCTGCCCCTCCATCCCACCCCTACTCACCTTTCCCCCAAACAACTCCTGCAACGCCCCTCCTCTCTCCGCATCCCTATCCAACACATCGACAGCGGGGAAATATGTCTCGCCCTCCGTGCAATTGTCCTTTAGGAACACAAAAAAGGACGCGACGCGGTTGAAGAGGCGGCCGGAGCCGTCTTTCGTGCGTTGGTGTTGCGGCCAGAAGTCGGTGTGGAGGTCGTAGCGTTGGGAGGGTGCGTAGCGGACTAGTTGCGGGACGGAGAAGGGCTCGTCCGGGTGGAGCATGGTGCCCATAAAGCGTCGGGCTCGTGCGAGGATGCAGGAGACCAGTGGGTGGTCGAGGTCGAGGGGGGCGGAGGAGGAGGTGCGGCCTGTTACTTTTTTGTTGGGGCCGTGGGAGCGGGATATGAAGGAGGGTTCGAAGTCGGGTTCACTGTGGGGAGGTTAGTATGGTCTTTGATAGGTTAGGTGGAGTGGAATGGAAGGTTCTTACCCAAGGGTGATAAGGGCCTCCGCTTCAGAGACAGTAGTGAAGTTATTAATGTAGATCAGCAGCGGAGACAGTGATATGATTTCAGAGGTATAGGTGTGCGTTCTACATGTTTCAAGAAGGGCCGGGTCCTCCGGATCCACGCTGGCACTCTGTGGTGACGAAGTTGATTCTACCGCGCCGGGAAGATAGGCAAGGAGCCGAGATGGGAGGTAGGTGGCCAGGTTGCCGGACCAGATGGCCTGGAGGAGAAACGGGGCGAGGAAGAACGCTGCGACACCGAGGAGCTCGAGGGGTGACTGGGGGTATATCTTAGTTTGAGCAATGTTGGAGAAGTGGGTGAGATGCAGACTGGACGTACAAACGGCAACTTTCCCTTCGCCTTGCGCGATTGCGGCGATGCCTTTGGCGCCTGGTTGAGCTTTGCCATTGCTTTCATGATTTCGCTGCTAGTTCTGGGGTAAGACGGCGCGAATGCGTCGGAGGACGTTCCACGTTGAACGTCGTCACCATCTCAATATATCTATGCGTGGCCTACCACCGTCTAGTCGCTGCATCGCCTGAGAGGACATCCCAGCTGCTTGCGATAATTAGTTGCTTTTGACTTGGATCGTCGCAATGGCTAAATAAGGCTATTCGGGCCTGAGTTGTGTGGTCTATAGTATGCGGGGTGGCATTTAGAATCTAGGGTAATATCGCTGGTGGGGAACCCTGCATATAATTATATTCGGGCTTGGGATGCGCTACGACAAGATCTTAAGCTTGAACTGGTATGGTGAGGTTTCGAGCGTAGACATCTAAGTGTTGAAACGCCACCTCGGATGCTCGTCGCCCAACTTGAGATCCTCCTCCGAATCATGAAACCCCTTCGTCTCCGGATGCGCAGCAACAAACTCCTCTTTTCTCTCATTGTCTCTCTTCAGCAACCACCAAAGTGTGCTCACGACAACCAGATTCCCAACCAAATAGGCAAGCGCAACCCCATGTCCGACGACATAACGCGGTGACCACTTCGGTCGATAAAGCTGCGTTCCAATGACCGCACCCAAGTTACCGATGGAGATTTGCATTGCGTTCGCAGTCGCGCGCTTGGTTTGACCAGAAACATTGACGGCGGGCCAGGAGAGCACGAGAGCAACGGAGGGGTAGATGCCCATAGCAGCGAGGAAGGTACCGGCGTAAGACAAGCCAGGGCGCGCGGTGGGGTTTTTGTTCCCCAGGAGGATGATGTAGCCGACGATGGCGATGGAGGTGGTAATTAAAGTGAATAGGGCGCGGCGCTTGTACTTCTCGGCGAAGACGGCCCAGATGACTGTGAAGATGGTCGCGACGGCATATGGCGGGATGGTCAAGAGCTGCGATTGGGCGGAAGTGTAGCCCATATCTCTGATGATGGTGGGCTGATAGCACGTTAGCGAAGATCTGCGTGAATGGATAGTATGCTGACCAGGAACAACGACAAAGTGTAAAGAGGCAAGCTCATGGTGTGAAAGCAGGCGCCATACAGCCAGATCTTGACATCTTTGCACGCGTTCAGGACGGCGCCCCAGGTGAACTTCTCGTCATTGGTGGAATCGCTGTCTGCTCTGAGACGGGCCTGGATGAAGGCACGCTCGTCTTTGGATAGCCAGCTGACGGTTTCGGGGTAATTGGAGATGAACCAGTACGCGACGATGGCAATGACAATGGTGAGTAGACCCTCCTATGAGATTGTAAGCTTGACATGCGGCATGAAAAGTGGAAGGTCTTACCAGGATGAAGATCCATCGCCAACCGTTGTACCCTCCAACATTGCGCATATGAGCGATTCCCCATGCGAGGATTCCACCGAAGGCACCCGCTAGTGATGCACAACTGAAGAATAACGAGATGCGGTATTGGCGTTCATCTCTCTTATACCACATTGACAGATAGTAGACAACGCCGGGAAAGAGGCCAGATTCTGTCACTCCCAACCTGTTGTGCATCAGTAAATTGCTCATGTTGTATGCTGCGGCAGAACTACTCACATGAAGCGGACAGCAAAGAAACCAGCAAGATTTTGCGTCACACCCATCAGCGTCGCGACTATACCCCAGGCGATGGTCAAAGTCGGCAGCCAGAACTTTGGCGAAGTGCGCTTGAGAACGATATTGCAGGGTAATTCAAAGAGCACATAGCCGATGAAGTAGAGGGTGAGACCAGTCAGGTACTGGTTTCCAGTCATCCCAAGGTCGGTCGTAAGACCCTCGATTCGAGCGTTGGCCACTGCACTCGTTAGCTATGACTTGGCGGTCGAAGAGTGGTTGCATACCATTGCTGCGGTCCAAAAATGACAACAGGTACAGAACTGACACGGCCGGCAGAAGCCTGAGGTCAAGCTTCCTGAGTAGTCTCTTCTCGTTGATAGCGCCCTCAGCAAGAACCTCAAGATCCGAGTCGGAAGACGTAGAAGCACCAGGTCTCTCGACCTCATCTCTCTTCTCCGAAGCCATGGCAGCGGTAAACAATCTGCACAGTGAGACACGAGTAAATGTCGTGGTACCGGGGACCAGGCGGGCAACACGTCCTGCACCTTTTAAGCTGTTGCTACTACAACTGCTGTGACGGCCCACAGAATGATGCAATTCGGTAGATTATCCAGACATCCGGGACAGAAGCGATTTCAAGCCATGACGGAGGGATCGGGGCGCTGAAGCAGCGGCATCATTGGCTTGATTGCATGGTGTGCTCCGAGGAAGGCCTGCCGACAAGACGCTTGGCGCACAGCGGAGGAGCTTTGGACGTCCATTACGTGCGCGTTATCGTCGAGGAGCTGGTGTGCGAATTCTGGGGTTCGATGTCGTGATTCGGATCTGCACGGGCCCGTGCTAGCCGTGGTGGGCGAGATGCGTGAATGGATGGCGGGGGCGTGGGACGACATGCATGGCAATGGCCTCGTATAAGTAAAAACCGAGGCTCGGGCCGCGTCGCTTGCGATGGAATCTGGAGCGGCAGCCGACGAGAAGATTTTGTGTGCCGTCTGTGGTCTGGAAGCTAGAATGAAGAATGAAGGGGGGGCGTTTGGGGACCATGGGGAAGCTTGAGCACGGACTTCCCCGCTTATCGCGTCAAACCTCTCCCCGTCAGCGACGACACGCCGACAACACGACGAGCAGAGGACAGGGTCAAGAAGAATATAGGAAGATGTTTATGCAATCGTGTTGGCGTAAGTAACGCTGACCATGCCAGACTGGACAGCGAGCAGATGCGTCGTAATCAAAGCATCCCGCCATCCGAATATCGCTGACTGCCACCTAAGACCACGGACGCGACAGCAGTCCAAAGAAACATGCAATCGCCCCTTTTACCGAATTGAACTATCGTGCCCACGCAATGCAAGCCATTAAACGCCGCATACAAAGAGCCATGCAGAAAGCCATGCAGAAAGAGACGAACCCATGAGGTGACGAGATGCACCCAAGATAGCTTCCGACGTCAAGTGTCCAGACCAGGTGATTGGAGTCTTGCTTCCGGATGCTGGCTGTCATTAGCGATGGTTCATGATGAGAGAGTTAACGACCTACCTCAAGGTGCGTAACGAAGACCATCTAAATCTCAGCCTCAGCCTCAGCGGCGGCAATGTCGCCCATCATCTTGCTGTCACCATTCGGCTCCATGTCCTCGGCATCGGGCTCGGTCTTGACCTCCTTCTGCACATCGGCTGCTGTGAAGCATTAGTATGAAACTGGTGAGAAGCTGAGAGGCTGTACGAACCAGTCTCGTCATCGGAGCCCTTCTGGCCCTTGGCAGCCCGACCCTTCTTTCTGGGCGAAGGAGAAGCCTCGCCATCGACCTCTTGCTTCTTGGCGACGCGCTTGCGGGGAGTCTTCTTGGTGGGAGACTCGCCATCAGCACCTTCACCGTCGGCGCTGTCTCCCTTCGCGGCGGCCTTCTTCTTCGCGCCACCCTTCTTCGGAGTCGTCACGGCACCGCCTTCAGGAGTGGTGAGCGCGAGCTTGCCCTTGATCTTGGCCCACGCATTGGATGCGGAGCGCGGGTTGCTCATGCCGGCGAAGTGTGCAAGCTTGTCGTAGTCGATCTACAAGAGTCAGTGCCAATGCGAGGTGGTTCGGAAGAAATGGCGTACCTCAGGCGCGCCGGACTTCAGCGACTGCATAGCCCAGGCCAGCATCTGCATCTCTCGCTCCGAGAAGGTGGTGGCAGCAGTATTGTCGTTACCAGCTTCAGACATTGTGGAGGTGTTGGTGGGGTGTTGGTGGGGTGTTGGTGGGATAGGGTGGCTTGGTGAAAGAGATATGAAGATGTGCAGTGTTGAGCAGACCGGAATGGGAGGTTGGCAATAGAGAAGAGTAAGGAAGATGCAACAAGTGGACGGTGGCGGGCTTATATAGATACCAGGACGGCGCTAATGAACATGCCGCCCACGAGTGTGGTGAGAAAGTGAAGGTGAATGCAGAGGGATGCCATACGGCACTGGCGTATGATAGGGGCAATCCAACTTCACCTCTGCTTTGGTACGCTAACCAGCGGTGAGCTCTAGTTTTATAGAGCAGATAGGAGCACGGAGCGCTCTATCGTAGCGGCATGCGGTCGCACATGGTGATGGCGAGGGTCGGGAACGATGTTGTGGTGACCTCTGCATCCCAACATCGGACGGCCGCTACTTCTGGACAGTAAGAATTGCAAAATAGCACTCATCCATTACAATCGTTTGTTGAGCCTACGCATGGACTATTGTGGTTGGCAATGTTGCCGTTGCTCGTCGCGCCGCAGATAGCGCCAAGGATGTGAGGAGTCGCGGTATCACCTGCGACGAGCGGCGTACTGTATGTCACCCTTGAAGTGGATGTCATGCTTTGCATCACTCACATTGCCAGAGTTGGACGTGTTACTTGTGGCCGTGGTGGTGACGGTGTCGTGTCCTTTGGCTTGTCTCGTGGGAGGGAGGCGCGATGGCGCAAAGAAAATCACGGTGAATGGACCGGAACTAGAATCGACACCGCCATAAAATTTGTCTCCTATTGATCTCCGGTTCCCCCAAGGCTGTTCCTCGGTATCCTAACATTGTTGCTGTTGTTGTTCGAAGCACACCTCTCGCGTCGTCACCAAAGTTCGGGCGAGACAACCCCCACTAACCGCAATGGGCGACGTCGGCTTTGATTCGTCGGTCGACGCAGCGCTGGAGGGGCACGGTAGAGCTCCCGACTTCAGTGTCGCCCAACAACACAACGGAGACATGTCGGACCCAATAGACAGCGCACTGTACGCTCTTCCCAGCTCTGCCTGAATGACTTTTACTTCCTGCAGCTCGCTAACAGAAGCAGCGATCTGCTGCGGCGGCTGAACCCCAAGGACGTCAAGCGGAACGTCGACCACATCATCGAGCTGAACCCCGCGCTGGAAGAGGACCTGCTCGAGTCCGTCGACATCCCCCTGACGGTCAAGAAGTGCTCCAAGACGAAGCGCGACTTCCTCTGCTGCGACTACAACCGCGATGGCGACAGCTGGCGGAGTCCGTGGAGCAACGAGTTCGAGCCGCCCATCGACGAGGGCGTGACGCCGAGCGACCGCATCCGGAAGATGGAGATCAAAGCGAACGAGGCTTTTGACGTGTACAGGGAGCTGTGAGTGTGCTCGTGGCGGCCGGCAGAGCTTCGTCGGCGACGTGGGGCCACCGCGTGTGACACAGGGCTGACGGCAGCAGGTACTTTGAGGGTGGCATATCGAGCGTATACCTCTGGGACATGGACGATGGCTTCGCCGGCTGCGTCCTGCTCAAGAAAGGTACGCCCATCCGGACATATCCTCTGGTCGTACGCTGACAAGACCAGCCGTCAACCCCACGCCCAAGAGCTCAGGCAGCTGGGACAGCATCCACGTCTTCGACGCCCAAGACCGCGCCCGCACCGCCCACTACAAACTGACCTCTACCGTGATCCTCTCGCTGGGCACCGACTCGGAAGCGCTCGGCGGCCTCGACCTCTCCGGCAACATGGTGCGCCAGGTCGAGCAGGACATGGCCGTGGACGACGACGGCTCGCACGTAGCCAACATCGGCAAGATGGTCGAGGACATGGAGCTCAAGATGCGGAATCTGCTGCAGGAGGTCTATTTCGGCAAGGCTAAGGACGTCGTGGGCGATTTGCGAAGTATGGACGCGCGGAAAAAACGCGGCAGACGGTTTTCGCTGACGGAATTCCTAGGTATCCCACCGCTCAGCCAGACCAACAAAGATCGGGCGACGCAGAGGGAGATGATCAGCGGCATCAGCCGGTGAGGCGACACTACCCCGTGGCTACATGTAGATTGCTATACGAACTCAATGACTTCTCGGCGGCTTCGACGCGAACCCCACATCACAAATCATTTTGCACCTCCTCGCCATCTTAGCTTGTCGTGCGGCATGGTACGGTCGCCTCCATGTTTGGTTGTTATGGAAAGTTTAGCGTCGAAGGACAAAAATCGCATCTTCGATCTGAGCCAGCGTTTCCCAGCTAATGATGTTTCTTCTTGTCTTCCCCTCTTCCTTGCATGCTCAGACAGATCTAACCCTGTATGTCCTTTGTCGTACGTACATGCATATAGGAGCTCATAGTCTTTTATGTAGGCAAAGTACCGCACCTCACCCCTTGTTCACAGCTCTTAACCAGCCGTTCCTCCAGATGACTAGCCGGCCTCTCTTTCTCAGAATTGCGATCTTGTTCTCGTCTCCTCCTACCGTTTTCACTACATCTCGTATGCTCCTCCTTGAGCTAGCCTCCAGTCATTGTGATGCGTTCCCTTGTCACACAAGCCTCTAGTTTGTCCAGGTCGTAAGCTCGTTGCTCTGCCATCTATTACTCTAATACCAGTTACAGATATGCAGTCAAGGTGGTACCAAGACATTGTCTCCACCATAGTGTATGTCTTTGTCTTATACAGAGTTCAACATGACTACACACTTACTAAACTCTAAACTCTACATATCCGCTAACAACACTGAGATATATGCATTACATTTACCGTTGTGATCAATTCGGATAAGCCTACTGCCACAGCAGCAGGAGTACAAACCCATGCGGCCCATCCGCATCCACACGTATACTCGAATTGTTAGTGACTACGTCCAGGATATTATGGGCACACGCCGTTGCTGTGTCTGATTACCTGAGACAGCAACCGTGTTAATTAGCTATCACGATCTTCATGTCCATTGTTCCGGGTGTGTAACGACCGGTAAGATAGATGGAGGCATCTGCGCATATGAGACATGGATGATAAACCGCCTCATGTGTTCGACACCGCTCTGTGCTGCATCAGAGCGAGGAAACTTTGAACACACAGAAAGGAACTGAGTAATAAGCAGCCTCACAAACTAATGAGAGGCGCCAATGTCTGTTCCTCTACCAGCGATGTTATAAGTGATGTAGAGTATACCTCGGATTGATGGATTGTGATGGAAGTGAGGTGGGGAATGCCGCTGACCGGAGGAGGGATGGCGGACAGCTGCCGGTGGTTTCTGCACGCGGTCTCTCACAGGTGCTCTTCTCTCCTACCATGATACTTGTCCACGACACCGCTCAATGCTAAGCTCTTGCAATACATTATCTAATCCTCTCTACACCGTTGCCATGGTGCTCTCTCTGTACCATATAAAGTTAGTTAAACCGCTGCCGACGCTACATACTTCAACACGCCACTTCCCGTAGCACTTCTGCCAGAACGCTACCAACGCGTACAATCACGCTTACGATCATCACTCATTTGCTACACGCACTTTTTGAGAAAGTCTTCCACATGGTTCTTGAATTCAGAACAGCACGCGGCTCCATTGCTCTGTCCTGTGGCATTACAGGTAACTAATCGCACACTATCGCTAGTACTGCATCAACTTTTTCGTCCCAGGCTGGCAAGTGCCAAACGATACCCAGTACAAACTGCGAGCGTTTCTGCAAAGCCAAGAATCCCCGCTGCAATATCCCACATAGTATGAATCACGAGGACGGAAAAAATTCTCCCAGTTCTTGCATTTCAACATACACGCACGTCGCCACGGCTTGACTCTCCGCATTGATGTTTGACATCAAAGTGCTGGTCATGCCTCGATTATTAAAGAGCAGAGTTTGAGGGCTCTTTCGAAGTGCCAAAGCTGGAGCACTCTGCCTACGGGTCCGGGACCGGCAATAATGACACTCGGCAAACGTTACATCTCTCCCGAGGTTTCATCTAGAAAGCCTCTCAATCTTGATCCTGTTTCCCCACATAATCTACGCGGTCACCCGAATCTTGCAGATGCTAGCGCAGATCATTTGGGGCAGAGTATCCTTCGGCTATATTAAGGTAACCTCGCCTGCCAATGCATCGAGATCAACGCCAGGATAGCCTTCTGGTAACCAGTAAGAAACAGCTCAAGATATCACTCAAAGTACCTCGATATTTCGTCGATATTTCGCCATTTAAGACGGAGTCCCCACTAATACAAAGGCCTAGGCCTCTGCGCAGGATGAAACCAGAGACAGCCGCCAATGCCGAATACGAGAGCTCAAATTTGTCTGCTAGATGGCTGCGCCTTGCTACACCAGCGCATCCAATACAGCCGACTCCGCGGATCGACGTGTATACGACGCTTACAATTGCCCTAACGCGGAATATAAGCTTCCGCTCTGTGCGTTAAACAGGCGTCGCGCTGATCGAGCCTACCCTGAACAGGTGCACAACATGATCTCACCCATGGTTCGATGTTGAGTCCCGAGTCGCAATTCCACCATTCAGCAGTACTCTACAGCACTCTGAGATCGAATGTTCACCGTGGCACTGGGTTCATCCCAGCGTACGGGACCATCAGCGCGTTTGAGCGCTCTCAAACATCCTCATGTGAGTAATCCCAATATTTCCACTTTGATAGATTGAGGTCGAAAGGTAACACTTATAGCCACTTATTATATGTATGTATGCCGGTCAACACCAAGCTTCGACAAGTCGATCGTCGGCGCCACTTTCGCGGAATCGCACTGACACAAAGCAAGGATGAGAACTCCCAACGGATTCCTCCTCCTCGGCGCGATCGCCTGCTGCCTCTCATTGTTCGTCCATCATGTCTCCGCGCAAGTAACTTCCCTCATACCGAGTACCCGGCCGTTGCCTACTCCGACCGCAGCGCCGCAGTTCCGTTTCGACAAGAGCAGGCAATCGAAGAAAGTCCACGAATTCTTCAAAGCGTTCGGTTGGCTGCGAAACAACGAGTCGATACCAGATACTAAGATCCCAGCTGCCGTCCGGAAGATACAGAAGGCCTTGCGAGAACCACCAACCGGCGTATACGACCAGCGCGTAGACTCGGTCCTGAGTAGACCGCGATGTGGGACGATACCGCCGTATAACGAAACTGGTGCGAGAGATGATACAAACATTCGGAAACGGTATGTGCTTTGGGGCCCGAAGTGGGACCATTCGCCCATCACTTATCGCTTCCTCAACTACACGTCAAAACTACCATTTGATCGACAGCGATCTATCGTTAGGTTCGTCCTACCATACTTTGTATTTGCTTCCTAACTTAGCATACTAACTAGTTCAAGTGCTGCCTTCGCTCAGTGGACAAGTTACTTACCAATCAGTATTGTTCCTGCGGCGACCAGTACTGCCAAAGCGGATATATACATTCGCTTCATGGCCATGGGTCCGACCGAAAATGCTTATGCCTTTACGAACATGATCGCTGACGGCCTTTCACTATCGTCTGGACTGATCAACATAACATTCAACGAAAATATCAATTGGGCCGACGACCGATTCTTTACCTTCACCGCAACCCATGAGATTGGGCATGCGTTAGGTCTCAGCCACAGCATGGTGGAGGAGGCAGTAATGGCACCATACTGGGACGGAGTTATCATTCCGTTACATCCTGATGACCAGGCCGCTGTTCATGCCGTCTACGGCTGGAAGAACCCCCGTTGGAGCCGCATCGACGGTAATTCCGCGACAAAGAACCTCATACAAGTTTCTTCTGCAGTGTCGTCTGCAACAACGTCAGCTTTAGTCGATGGAATATACCAGCTGCGCTCCACAGGCCAAATCCTCTTCTACAATACCGGTGGCTCCTGGACCAGTGTTGACAACAACAAAGACACTGTCCAGATCACGGGCGCTAATGGTTATCTCTACCAACGACACTCCGATGGTAGTACCTACAGATACACAGGCTCCGGCACCAACTGGCAAAGTATCGGTACGGCATCCGACAGCGTGATTGATATCGTCGCCGCCGCCGACCAAGTCTACATGCGCCGCAAAGACGGCTGGGTCGCGCGCTGGTCCGGCATCGGACAAAGCTGGACCAGCATCCAACAGCCCTCCTCACCCTCCTCCCAGCAGATCGCCGTCACCGACTCAAGAGTTCTCTGGAACCTGCTCTCCAACGGCTACGTGGCTCGCTCCGAATGGCCCTACACCGCAACCTCCTGGCAAATCGTCGACGACAACTTCCGCAACATCCAGATCGCCGTCGGTGGCGAAGAATTCTACAAGCTGCAGAACGATGGGCTTGTGATATGGCTGGACACGGAGCAGTATCAATGGAGTGAGATTGAGAAAGCGGGGAGTGTGGCTATTTATGCAGTCGGCACTTTCCTCTACAGTCGGCATGCGGATGGAAGTATTTGGCGATATACGGGGACGCCGGAAGTGTGGGAGCAGTTGGATGGGAGGACGGATTCGGTGGCTGTTATTGGGGATCGGAAGGGTGGGGTTTATGAGATGTTGAGGGGTGGGGATGTATACAAGCTTGTATCATGAACCATGAACCATGGATGTGTACATCACCACTACACGAGAAACCACATGGAGGAATCACATGGGACACCGCAGAAGCCTCATGTCAAAAGGTAGTTCGACCCCATAGCTGCACACATTCGGAGGGATCTGTAGCAGCGAATTATGGGGTTGAATACGAGTAGATGTGGTGACGTCATGTCTTGGGATCGGCGGGGATCTGGCTAGAACAGTCAACCAATACATCCCATCCTAGTACCTTGGAGATCACTTCTTTTGACGATCTAGACGGTTTCGACAGACATAGAGACCCATCAATGTCCAAGCGGCACCCCTAGAGTCGACGAAGTCGGATCTACCTAATTAACGAACGCTTTTGTTGTCGGCCCGCAAAGCCGAGCAAGGATACATACAGAACAACTTGTGCCATGGCGATATGGAGAGCTGTGTAAAGCCATTTCAGATTTTCATGAGGCTTACAAAATTAGGCTGAGCCTCAGCTGTAGACTAAGCGCCACACACGGCCTACACCAGATAGCGCCGGGGCTGCCGCCTCAAAGCGGTTATGGCGTCTGCCAAAAACGGTCTCGTTAGTCTCTAGAGTCATACATGCATGTCATTCGTAGTCGTGGGCTTGAATCTAGCCTCACGACGCCTGCGAGCTAGTCATGAGCTTATTACTACTAAGCCTTTCGAGATCTAGGAATTAGGACAGCACCACGGAGTCGAACGCCACGTCTAATCCCCTACAGCACTGAGACCGCGACTGCGCAGCTTAGCGAGCCGGAATGGGAACAAATGTGGGTCGTAGCACCGCATTGTATGCCACATTTGGGAGCGAGCAGTGGGAGGTAACTTCTCTAGGCAGTGACCTGCTGCAGAGCGCGGCCCAGTGGATTCAGTTTCCTCCCAGCAAGGTGCGATCACACAGTCTGGACGGCAGCCACATATGAAGCTCGGGGACCCCGCGGGCAGCACTGCGACGGCGACTGCGTCCGACCCTTCGTAGCGGTACTTAAGGGTCGAGGGCCTTATTGCTTCGATTGCAACCATCTCTCTATTCCTGCTCCGAGAGCTGCACCTGGCTTCCTTGTACTCATCATGTTGGGTCAGAATCTGATTTTGGTTGCCATCCTCGCTCTAGGCGTTGCTGCCTCAAAGACACAGCAGCTTTGCTTCACGCACCGAACCTCGCATTCGCCCAAGGGTTCCGTGAAGACAACCGCCATACTCAAGACCATCACATTTACTCGGCCACTCATCAGGTAAGCTGTCAGTACGAATAGGATAATTGGACGTCGACTAACTTGTCACAGTAAGCAATTTGCTCTCATATCCTTATGCGCATGGATGATACGATCAACAGATTTCGTCATTCAACCCACCGTCAACTATGTCAATCGTTCCAAAACTGTGCGAATATTTGCTAATTTTGCGACCTCACTGTGTAGTAACCAGCACCCCCGCAACAACTGTGACGCCAGCTACCAAGAGCTTTACGTCAACCGCAATCGTTACGAGCACGTTGACATCCAATGTCCCTCAGGTGACAGACACTGCCACGGTTGTTGTGTTTCAGACGGCCATATCAACGACGACCTTACCGACGCAGACTCTCACTGCTTTTACGTCTTCGATAGTCTACTCGACCACAACTCTCCAAGGCACGTTCACAGTCGCATCACCTGCTGGTTTCACTCCGGTCTTGAACACCCTTCCTGGCAGTGCGGCTAGGAAGAAGCGATCGGCTCATGGGGGATCTCTTCTTGCAGCCGTAGCGGCGCGTGGATCGAGGAAAGCTGTGTGTCCTCAACTTCCGGGCAAGGGCAAACCGCTCCCCCACTCGTACCCAGACTTTGTCAAATGTGTGGGAATTGTGGAAGTCGTCACTTACAAGACGACGACGAAGACTGCAAAGATTACGACTACGGTGAAAGCACCTACGCCCTCGACAACATTGACGACTACGGCTACCTTAGTTGTAACCTCGGCCCTTAACACGCCTGATGCGTCAACCACGGTGACGGCTACTAGCACTGTGGAAATACTTGCAACATCTGCACCCATCACGACGTAAGTTCAATCATAGTATATTTCAATCGAATCACCGACTAATCCATCATGCAGTACTACATCAACAGCTACGACAACCATAACAGCTAGTACCTATACGGCAACCGCGTATGCCCAGTGCTCCTCCAACTCGAACAATTATGCAGGTGCCGTGAACGGCGAGGGTATTGTTTTCACAAGCTTAATTGACCCCGCCGTCGGTTCCTCCAACACCGCCGACGCGTCCAAGGAAGCATGCTGCAACTCATGCGCCGCAAATCCGCTCTGCTTAGCCAGCACCTTTTATGGCGGTTTTTCGGCGGGGTCCCAGTGCTATGTCTTCGTGGTTGGATCGGGCACTTGCTCCGCCGCGGGACAGTATAGCCTAACGGCATATCATAGTAACCAGTACGGGCCGGATCAAGGCTATTTTGTCAGTAACGGGAACTGCGGTGTCTACAATGCTGGGGCCACACAATGAACCAGGGAGACGTTGTGAAAAGGGGCAGATGAAGCAGGTAGACAACAGTAGAGAAGAGCACAGAGAGCAGTAGTGCTGCGCTCCTGAAGCGATTTAATACCCAGGACATGTTGGTCTTTAGACGTTAAACAACTACCAACTGCATCTACTGTTGAGTCCTAAGCTTACCCATTCCGTTCCTGAAGCCTAATTACTATCAATTGAAATCGGCACTTGCCCCTGTCATTCTTCAGAGCTTTTACGGGGTCATTCGGGGCAGGAAAGACAATTGCCGCTATAGCTGCGGGTGAACCAATCGCGTTACGCTAGTATATCCGTCTAACTCCGTTTCTTTACCCACCTCGCTCGATGACTTCTTTTCTCCCAACAACCTAGCGCAGGCATATTAACTAGCACGCTGTTATGGCCAGAGTGGCGACTCGCTGTAAGTATACACATCTCGTGACCTTAGTGCTCACCCCGGGCTGATTAATACCTTCACCAGCAAACCGCACTTTCACCGCACGCTTCGTTAGCACATAATCTAACCGCGCCACCTCCAACATGGAGTCCCAGCGCATGCCTTCCTCTGTGTCGAAGAGGAAGCAGGCCTGCAAGAGCTGCAGACAGCGAAAGCGCCGATGCGATGTACGCCACGCTACCCGCCCTCTTTTAAACACCCTGCTCACCAGATTCAGGCTGATCGACCTACGTGCGCGCTATGCAAGAAATGGGGTCTGCGGTGCGAATATACAGTCCCCGCAGCTAATGGCACAGAAGCATGTGAGCCGCAATACTCGTCCACTTTGTTCGGGCGCCAGCCCTTCGTGCCCTTTGAGTACAGGTCAGACGAATTGCCGGTTCTGGACCACTTCTTCGACGAGCGGTTGGACTTGCAAGCGCCGGATGTGCAGAATCCTGTTCCTTTGCAAGTTGGATACTCGACGCCAACTTCAGGGCTTGAGTCTATGCCACCGAGTTCCGCGGATCTGGACTTCATGACTGGCTCTGGCCTTCCTTCTGCTGAGATGCTCAACGAGCTCGTCGGAATCTTCCTTAATGAACTCTACCACTGCTTTCCTTGCTTCCACAAGACTACTTTGCTTGCCGAAATCCGTGATCAGCAACTGCAAGCTGAGTCACCCCTCTTCTGCTACGCCATCTGCACAGTAGCTGCAACCTTCCATCCCGATCCCGCGATCAAGAGCAGACAAGACGAGTGGTATGAGCAAGCGAAATTCCTCTACGAGTTGACAGGCCGGGACTTGCATCTCCCGTTAAGGACTATCCAGGCCGTGCTGTGCCTTATTTTCCATGCCTATACCAAGGGCGATTTCTCAGCCTGTTGGTTATTCGTCGGGAAGGCGTGGAGACAGGCCGCTGCCATGGGCATGAATCGCATAGACTCTGCAGCCGTGGTATTGGCGGTTGGCAGAAAAGACGAAGGCATCGAAAAGCGAGGGAACTATGGCCGGATCGAGTGGAGTAGCAGAACAGCGATCGAAGGAGAGGAGTGCAGACGGACGCTTTGGCTGCTCTTCATGATGGATCGCTCGCAGTCATGGCCGACGGGTTGGGCACATGCTATTGATGAGCGGCAGTTCAAGATCGATATTCCCACCTCCGAAGCGGTATTCCAGGCCATGACGATTGAGACAGAATCATCGACTGTCAAGAATCAGCCGTTTTCGAGGAATATGGACACTTTGATAGGCTTTTTGGCCAACGCGAAAGTGCCACTCAACCTCTTCCACTACCTAGTCGTCGCGCACGTTCTCCTCGGCCGAATTACAGAACTGATTCACTCCCTACACGAACCCCCCGATACACCAGAATATGCACAACAATGTGAGCAGCTCGACGCCTCGCTTGTGAAGCTTCGACTCAGCCTCCCTCGGTCCGCAACATCGATCCTTGAAGCATCACCCGAAGATAGAGGTCATGTTGTTTGGCTCAACATCATCCTGAATAGCATGTCCATTCTCATTCACTATCGCACCGCAGGCCTCTCCTCCACTAAATCGATAGATGAGCTCTTCACGCTGTCCGTTAGCGCCGCAAAGTCTACCACGGCCATCATCAGAGATACGGCGCGTATATCCGTTTCGCCTTTGCTTAGCGCGCACATTGCCCCATCATTGTACGTCGCGTCCTGTGTACTTGTCATACATTGGCGACTCACAGGTGATGAGAGCTGTAAGAATGACATCGAGCTTTTTGATCTGGTGTATGAGCGGATGAATGATGTGTTTAGTGTTATGGGGTTGAAATTCAAACTTGCGCTGAGGAAAGACTTGGAGAGGAACCGGGAGGATATCGAAATGTTGAGGGAAAGTGGTTTTCGCGGGTTGTTGGCGGATTGTTCGAAGTGGGGATTTGTAGCTGAAGAAGTGGGGAGGATTGGGTTGAGAATCACTTAAGAGGAAGTAGAAAATGACGGTGCATGTGTTCAGTCACGCAGATCGAACAGAGACGGGACGAAAGAGCAGGAAAACGAATCTCTACCATCTAACATAGATCTCACCACACAGCATCCCGATCACGACACCCACCTCGCTCCCTGCTTAGTCAACCAACATCCTCCCTCCGTCGCTAGATGCCAACGTTCCAGTGACGAATCGATCCCGCATAAGCCAGCCATACGCCTCCGCCTCGTCCTCCGCCGTACCCCAAGCGCCTACCAACGTCCCCTCCTCGCCGTATTTCCTCCATACCTCCTCCCCAACGCTCGCCTTGAACTTCTGCAGTAGCGGCGTATCAATGGCGCCAGGAGATACACAATTCACCCTGATGGGCTTCAGATCGACAGCGAGGCCACGCGATAGTCCTTCCGACGCAGCACCCCATGAAGCGCCAACGGACCAACCAGGGCGTGGCTTTTGCGTGTTGGTACCAGACGTGATAGTGAACGAGGAGCTAGCGGACACAGGCATATACCGCCCTGGATTCGCCGCCAACAACTTCCCAATCATGACGCAGCTCAACAGCCTCACTTTGAACCCCTTCAGCACGTCCTCCACAGTCACCGACTCCAACTTGCTCAACACAACCGCGTCTCCCGCCGAAAAGGCCACATGATCGATCTTCTTCTGCCCAGCGTCCGTCGCCTTCTCGAACACCTCTCTCAAATTCGCTTCGAGATTGTCTGTGTCGGCGAGGTCGCATGGGATACCCGTGACATTGGATTTCGGGAGGGATGGATACGTGGATTGCAAGTCGGATATTTTGGATTGCACTTTGGGAAGATTGGAACCGGAAATGGTAACGAATGCACCATTGGAGAGGGCCATGGAGGCGATGCCGTAGCCGATGCCGGAAGTGCCGCCGAAGATCAGGACGTGGGCGTTTTGGAGGCGGTTGGGGTGGGCCATTTTGGAGAAGAGAAGTTTGATTGTTGAGGGAGGGTTGTAGCGGGTCGTTTTGTTATAATCGTTGGTGGTTGGAAGCTGGAACTTGAGTTTGAAGACGCGGCTTTGAACTGAGTGAGAATGAAACACTGAGCCAACATGCAGTCGACCTCTTTATACCCATGACTTCCGTGCTAGATCAACCTATCTTGTCTTCCATGCATGCGCTCGAACTCTGCTACCAACACGCATTTCCTTTCCCGCCCGCTCCCAGCATTACAAACCCCGCCGCCTCCATCTCGATCTTATCACCGAGTCCGCTCGTCCCCGCTATAGCGCGCTACCTAGACTCACCGATGCATTCGCTCGACCGCTTTTCCGTCAAAAGGGCTGGCCTAATGTTACAAGCGGCGAAGTTCGGTGGTGGTGGAGAGGCGGAGAGCGGGCTCGCTTATGCATGAGCGGGCGGGATGGGTGGAGAAATGGTACGGCGGGCCATTTGCGCAGAATATGAGGGGTGTGGCGGTGCTGTGGCGCTGGTGCGTACATCCTTGAGAAGCCCAACAAGTCACAACATACTAAATTGACTACTTGCGAGCTGATTTAAGGTTCGCTGTGTCCCAGCTTATCCATGGGAGCACCTCCGTAGTTGATAGTACTGTCCGCCTATAGTGGCGACAACAACTACAAAGCTTGACATATATAGAATTTCATTACCTTGCGCAAGCCTTTCAAAGCCCGATGCTAATATCCATTGATTTGAGTGAGAAATTTACGAATTTGGAGTTGTCACATGACTGAATATCGTCTTGCGGCACGGTGGTACGCATCGTTCAACAGTAGTTGCAGATCTGTCTCGCACGAGAGTATGCCAATCCTACAAAGGTACAATTTTCTTTATCCAGCAACCCTCCATCTGAATTAAACCTCTTAGGATCTCGATTTGAACCCCATTCCCAGAGATCGGGTACCAGCACACGGCAAGAAATACAACGCCACAGTCCTACCCAGACTTTCACCATCAACATCTCCCCACCCCACCACCACCATGCCCACCAAGTTCCGCGCCCGCCACATCCCACCACTCCTCCTAGCCACAATCTGGACCCTCGGCGGCACCATGTCGCTCCTCTCGTCGCCAGAATCCGCCCTCTTGACGTACGGCTTCTCCCCGCAAATCGCCAGCTCTCCCGCCGCCTGGCCCGTTATCCAGGTCGAAGGCTCGCGCGTGACTACCATCGGACTAGCGCTCTGGGGCATGTATCTGGGAGGCCATGTGGCGGCGATGGATGTGTTGCTTGCGGCGGTGGGGTGGATGGCGGTGGTTGATGGGATTGTGTGTGGGGAGTTTGGGGCTGAGGGGAGCGCGAGGACGAGGGCGGGGTATCAGGGGGTTGTTGCTGTTTGGGGTTTGCTTGGGATGACGAGGGGAAGGTGGGTTTAGAGTTGGGAGGGCGTGGGGTTGGCTTGGTCCTGGGTCTTTCTGGTACAGGCGGTGATGCAGTGCGTAACCATGGAAGAATATATTCAGTCCTCTGTTGACAAGTCTAATAACATTGATCTTGCCCGACGGGATAAGGTGTTACCGCCTCCAATAACATATCTTACCTTTTCTTACACAGCAACTTATCTCTCCTCGTGCACCTCCACTCACCCAGCGACTAACATCAAATTCCCTGCGTCTCCAGAATATTTTCCCTCTTGTTTGCGACTCTTGTCGGGTGTTCCTCCTCTCACATTCCCGACCGGCATCGAAGGAGGCACCCATGTGAAAGCTGTGTCATCGCTGAGTCCCCGATCCCACTTCTTCCATTTGAACTTAGAAGCAGTTTCGGCTGGATAAGTGTAAGACCGCGACAGAGTCTCAGTATTGGGACATGGTGTGCTGAGCTGATCCTAGCAGCGGACGCAAGGCGCTTCGAGGCGCAGCGGATTGTGGAGGTATGGTTTAGTGGATGCTTGGGTGGCGATGCTGATGGATGGTCTGGCAGAAACTCCGAAGTGATGGTCGCAGTAACTAGTCTGGCTGTAGAATATGCAAATTCTGGTATGCTCGAAGGAATGGTACGTTGGTATACCTTGACTACGGGACTCGGAGAGTTCTTTACAACAAGCCTTGATCGACTCTTCGCTGCAAGGTCCTGGCATTAAATCGCGGCGTAACGAGGTCTCCGTTGGCGAGCGAGCTACACGATCACTCGAAGGCTCGAGCGCTGAATCGCGAAGGCCGGAAAGTACCGAATTGAGCGATTGCGCCTTCTCTGTCTCCTTGCTCTTCGAAACGTGATGACAGGGTGGACACAAGGGTCGGAACGGTTTCGTGGAATGCAAGTAAGATTCTTCTGCGAATCTCCGCATCTTGTGGCGGTAGACATCGTCGAGCGACACATCGTGATTGTATGGAATAGAAGATATTTGTATTGATGGTGTTAGTTCCCAAAGAAGTTCTGGAAGCATTGGTGCAGGTTCAGGGGCGGGTGCTGGCAACGCTGCTTTCTCGCAACGATCGCAATGCCGCAACGCCAGATGCCAGGGCTCTGCATCTTCGAACCGTGGGTGCGGAGGAGGCTGGTACTTGAGTGGTTCGGGGTTTGGTTTCACAACTTCCCGCAGAATCCATGGGTGACGAAACCACGGGCGTGGATGCTCCCAGTCGTCCGGTCGTGATCCCGGATCTAGTCTGGACGAGCCGCAACCGGCTTTGGACTCGAGAAATCTCCGCGACACCGGGAACCTCGAACAACCCCCTTGAAACGGATAGGCTAGCGATGGCCCTATGTTGCGTCTCGTGGCGCCGAAAACGCTTCCCCGGGTGGGTTGATGCAAGAAAATCGGAGGTGGTATATAGCTTTTATCGATATGTGCCATGCTGCCGGCGTACTAGTCTGGTAGTTGCAAAAGCGAAGGATAAACTGAAGCGGTGGCGATAGGCCGTATGGATGGCGATGGAATAGATAGTAATCTCTATGCGGTGGCTTGTTGGTGGACTGAGTATTGTCTATCCGTACCTTCTCCAAGCGTACCTGGTGGCTTCAGGGTCTGGAGCACCTGTGCGGCAACGGCGATGGCGTCTTCTGGAAGGCCAGCAACCCGCGCAACCTTCAGTGCATGACTTTGGCGATTGACACCTTTGCGAAGGCGATGAACATATGAGAACTTGCCGTCCGCCTCTTCGGCTACATCGTTGCAGTAACAGCCTAGTTTCTCGAAATCTCTAGTCATATCGGTAAGAGCGTGGAAATGTGTTGCAAACAGCGTTCGACACTGGTTGACATGGTAGAGATGGTGCAGGCAAGCGTAACCCACGGCGATGCCGTCCTCGGGCGTAGTTCCTCGCCCGACTTCATCCATGATGACAAAAGAGCGAGGCGTGGCTTCTTTGAGAATCTGCGCAGTTTCCAGCATCTCCACCATGAATGTAGACTGGTCCTGGTATAAGTTGTCGGCCGAGCCAACGCGGCTGAATACCTTATCGACAAGTCCAATCTCCGCGTACTCCGCAGGAACGTAGGAACCCGTCTGGGCGAGAATAGAAATGAGGGCGTTCTGGCGTAGATAGGTACTTTTGCCAGCCATATTCGGCCCTGTGATGAGCCATATTCGCTCCTTATCACCGAGCAAGCAGTCGTTAGGTGCAAACTTGCGTCCATTCTCGCTCAATCCAGCTTCGACAACAGGGTGTTTTCCGCCGACGATATTGTGTGAAGTGCCAGCATTGAGTATGGGTCGGACCAGGCCCTTTTCGACAGCAAGCACCGCGAACGCACAAGCTACGTCCAGCTCATCGAGAACAGCCGCGTTGCGCCGCAGCTTCACCAAATTGCGCACGACGTCTTCACGCAAATCGGAAAGCACTCTCTGCTCCTCCGTGCGGATTCGAAAACGGGTTTCGTCCAGATGCGCGCCCAACTGCGTCCACTCCGGGACTTGGAACGACCGCGTCGATTTACTGCTGCTTAGACTTTTCGGATATCGAGTAGTTACACGAGATGCGTCTTTTCCCTTGACGTGTGCAATGTGCGCAAGGTTGGGTGTCCACTTGAGCGTCAAGCTCTCTGTGCCCAGTTGCTGTCGGAGTTGTGTCTCCAGCGTCGCTTTACTTTCAGCCATTACATCTAGGGTAGAATGCAGTCGCTTAAGCGCTGGACTGGCACTGCTCTTCATGATCCAGACATCATCCCTGCCATCGGTCGCACTCTTGAAGCTCGGCGCAATCGTGCGTGGTCTTGGTTGGATCCGTTTGGGCATCTCCTTAAGGTCTTCCTCGCCTGCCTCTCTCTCAAGCACATCTTGAGCAAGCTCCTCCATCTCAGCAGCCTGGTCATCCTCACGGCGGTGGTATTCCGACAGTCCGTCTTCATCAATGGCGTCTTGAATACGGCTGGCGAGCTGCAAGGGGGGTCCGAGTTCAAAGCGCTTCTGCAACATAGCAAGGCATTGCCTGCGTCTAGTCTCCACGGTCTGATTATGTGCATCGATCGGTATTGCGTTTCTCGAAACAGAGTGTTCTTTAAGATTGTTGACGATATCGTCAGTGGTGAAAATCGTCCTGGAGAGCTCCATGAGGTCGTCAGCGTCACCGCGACCGACCGTGAATTTGGTGACTAGACGGACGGAATCGAAAGTGTTGCCTAGTTGCGTGATGACATCTTGTCGGAGCTGAGGGTGTTCGATCATCTCTTCGACAAGGTCAAGCCTGTAGTTGATCGTAGACAACGACAACGAGGGTGCAGCTGCCTCGAATTAGTATCCCGAGGTTTCTGTGTGCTGCTATACACTTACAGAGACGTTGAGTAAGAAGCCTCGTACCACTCTTTGTGACCGTCTTCTTGAGAGCGTGCAACAAACTCCCCTCGTAAGTCCCATCTCGTATGGTGCTCCGGATCTCCAGCGCTCTCAGACTGTTCTTGTCAATACTCATGTGATCGTCGCTCTGATGCCGGACCGGTGCCTGCAAACGCGTGCTGGATCCGAGTAGCTGGTGCTTCACATAATGAAGCAGCGACCCACCGGCTGCCACCTCGCCGGCAGTAAAATCTGCTGTATCAAAGTCGTCAACGACGTCTTCCAGCATCGGTATCCAATCGGCCAGGGTGAGAGGCTGCTGTGACGGTTCCTGAAAAGTGATAATGTGGCCATCTTCCTGTAGGATTGAAACAATACGCGAGTGCTCCTTCTTCTCGAAAATGCTGTCAAGTACAATTTCCCGTGGCTTTATGCGGGCCACAGCTGAAGGAAGTGACGCAATATCCGTGCTCTGGGTCAGAAAGTCTCCGCTAGACAAGTCAATCCAGGCGAGGCCTACCTCTGTTCGAGGTAGATTGAGCACCGACGAGACGCTAGAGCTCCCGGGACTGACTTTGACAGCGTTCTCTTTCTTGAGCGCTTCCGGATCGACATGAATGCTAAGAAGGTAGTTGTTTTCCCAGGGATCCATGAAGTGCTCGTCGATGAGCGTGCCTGGCGTGACGATTCGCGAGACTCTTCTGGTGTACTGAGGTTCTCCTTTTGCCTTCGTTGGGGAGTCATTGAGGAACTCATCACTAATCGCGACATGCTTGCTCAAATCTTGTACTAGAATCTTCAAGTAGCGATCTAGTTGATAGGCAGGAAAGCCGGCCTGCTTGGTCAGCGACGAGCAGTTGACAAGGTTACAGGACTCTCACCATAGACACTGCAGGGTTTTTGCTGCCCCGCATTGCCTTTCTTTTCGACTTTTTGAGGTTCAGCAGCGGTGCGAATTCGTCCGCATGTTCAAAATACAGCTAGCTGAATTAGCAAAGAACATATCATATTTCCACACTCATACCTCGTAAAAGCCACCAACTCTCGTTACCACAACGCAATGGCTAAACTTGAGCATGTTGTTACGCACTTGCTGCAGCAGCGGCGGGTATTCAGGCTCTGCATCATCTTGGTCCGAGAGTGGTTTAGCTTTGACGATTCCCTGTGGAATATCATCGATATTCAGAGTCGTCTGTGTCTTTGCTCCTCGAATTTGTGCCACTAGATGCCATCTTGCGGGGTCTGCACGTGAAGCGTGCCGCGGCCGCGTCGAGCTTTGGCAAGGGGTTGGAAACGCGTAGGAGCAGGTGCGACGCGTAGGCTTTGGATATACTGATGGTTTCGGGGAGTGAACGCGAGCTATGCACCGGATTTGATGCAAAAGCATGATCCCAACGACAAATTCTGCGTAAAGAGAGTTGTTGGATGAAAGTCGCGATGCAAGGGAGAGTTCTAGGTTGCGGTTGCCCAATGCAGGTACATTCGCGAATGCGGTTAGCTCGTTTGGAGCGCGGGGCAAACGTACATGGCAAAGTCGAGCAGATGTCTCAAGCACTTTTTGTCCACCGCAAAGATGACGCACCAATTCGAGCCGCTGAAGAACGACCTCCTTCTGCGGGCCGCGCGAGGTATATTATTATCTCTTGTCCCTCGGGTTGAACATGTCTGATCAATTGCATAGGTGAGAAGGTGGAGCGCCCGCCCATGTGGGTGATGCGTCAAGGTCAGTACCGCCGTCATCACTCAAAAACACCTCTCTGACAGCCGCACAGCCGGACGATACCTCCCCGAATACCACGAAGCCAAAGGAAGCCACGACTTCTTTGAGTGCTGCCGCTCACCCGAAATCGCCTCCACCCTCACCCTCCAGCCCATCGAGCGATATGCGGGGCTCATCGACGCTGCCATCATCTTTTCCGACATCCTCGTCATACCGCAGGCGATGGGGATGGAGGTTGTAATGGTCGACAAGAAGGGCCCACACTTCCCGGACCCATTGAACACACCCGAGGACAAACAATACAAGGAGGTCATGGAGAAGAATGTTGACGTCAAGAAGGAGCTCGGCTATGTTTACGATGCCATAACTCTTACGAGGAAGAAGTTGGGTGGCCGAGTGCCGTTGATTGGCTTTTGTGGCGCTCCGTGGACACTGCTATGCTACATGGTGGAAGGTGGAGGCACAAAACTCTTTATAAAGTCCAAGTCGTGGGTCTTCAGATATTCGGAGGAGAGTAAGGCGCTGCTGCAGAAGATTGCGGAGCTATGTGTGGAATACCTGGCCCTTCAAGTGCAAGCTGGAGCTCAAGTAAGATGACTACCCCGTCGCAGAGTCTCCGCTAACCGTCACAGATGCTTCAGGTCTTCGATTCGTGGGCCGGCGAGCTCTCTCCCGTTTCTTTCAAGACGCACTCCCTTCCATACCTTACGTATATATCCGACAACCTCCCGAAACGTCTCGCAGAGCTCGGCCTTGAGCGTGTTCCGATGACCGTATTTGCAAAAGGCGCGTGGTATGCGGTGGAAGATCTGTGCAACACCTCTTATGACGTCGTGGGCTTGGACTGGCTTCACGATCCGGCCGAGGCGTACAAGATCGCGCGCGCAAAAGGCAAGACTCTGCAGGGCAATGCAGACCCCGGTGTGTTGTATGGAACTCGGGAAGCCATAACGGCTGTCGTCGAGAAGATGGTCGATGGCTTCGGCAGAGGCAAGCAGGGCTGGATTGCGAATCTAGGTCACGGTACGCACTCCATCCGAGACCTAATTTGTCCCTTACTGACATTTTTTTCAGGCATAACACCTCTCGTGAAGCCGGACGACCTGAAATTCTACTTTGAAGAGATCCATAGATTGACGAAATAATGGAATGATACTCGGCGGCGACCTTGCGCTCGCTCACCCCTCCTGCTCACCAATATCCTCGTACCAATCGCCGGGCTTCTCCTCGATGAATTTCTTCATCAACTGCTGACAGTCTTTGCTCTGCAAGACGACGACCTCGATGCCCTTTTGCTTCAGGTACTGTTCGCCGCCTACAAAAGTTTTGTTCTCGCCTGATATGATCAACAATCATCTCAAGCCCGCTCTGCGGAGTGGCCTACCAATAACGACGCGCTTGACCTTGTACATGACACAGGCTCCCGTGCACATATCACATGGCGATAGCGTCGTGTACATGGTCGCGTCACGATACACAGCAGCCGGCAGCCTTCCTGCATTCTCCAGCGCCGATATTTCAGCCTAGAAATGTGGGCGATCAGGACAGGCTAACATCAGGCAACGCCACGGCACAGCCTACATGAAGGGTGGCACTGCTCTTCTGAATGCGCATATTGTGACCCCGGCCCAGCACTCTGCCATCAGCGCCCACAAGCGCAGCTCCGATCGGTACGCCACCTTGGTCGCTGCCTTTTCGCGCTTCCTCCAAGGCAGCCTGGAAGCCTGCGTCTGTTTCCATAGTGCAGTGCAGGGATGTGGCGTTCGACGTAGAGCGTATAAAAGGATAGGGCTGATCACCGGATGAAAGAGACTGTACGGAGCGCCAGAGAGTAACAGTTTAGAGAGAGCATAGGCGTTGCTTCGCCCTAAGCAAGCAGACTACCTATATTCCCCGTCTTCCAAATCCCATGCTTCGCCAATCGGGCAGCGGCGAGACGCACGTCCCTGCCGAAGATCTCGAGGCGAGCAGTGATTGGCTCAGGGTCCTTCGGCTTTTGACATGGCAGAACAGCAACTCAATCATGTCTTGCTTTTTGCAGTGGTTTGCTGTCCCCAGTCTTATTGAGTCGTGACCAAATGAATACCCGGGACCCGGCTGGCCAGACTGCATTGTTTGCGCCGCTTTTGGGGCCTCTCGCAAGGCTGTAGGCGGCAGGATGGGGCGTGGAAAGGCGTGGAACCGCACCGAATCTTCCAAGCTCGGCGCATTTGCAACATCCTGGTTGAACACTTTAAATCCCAAAGCTTTGCTCGCCCTCCACCACACACCCGCACCCAGGAATCTCGACCGCGCGTGAAGATCTCCTCTGCATATTCCGGACTGCAACTGTTGTCTGCGACGTCTACAGCACCTTGGTGAATAACCGTACGTGTCCCTCAACGAGCCAGCCTGCTCCCTCACCAAGTTTAGCATGCTACGGCGAGGGTTCGGCGGGCGCAGCAAACGTTGCTAGCAAGAGCCTCTTACTGATATATGCCAGACTTAGGGAACCATAAAATCCTCTCACACCCGAATATCATATACTTCACCTGGAAGCACAACCCCGCGATCCCCCCTCTACACCCGGTCCCTGCTCCACCGTCACAAAGATGGTCAAGGACACAAAATTCTACGATACCCTCGGGGTAGCGCCAGATGCAACAGACGCCCAGCTAAAGTCTGCATATAAGAAGGGCGCGCTGAAGCACCATCCTGGTACGCATTTCCCGCCGACAGCCCACAAGGCTCTGCTGACCCCGCGCAGATAAGAACGCACACAACCCTGATGCGTCAGACAAGTTCAAGGATCTATCACACGCTTATGAAGTCCTCTCCGACTCCGACAAGCGCCAAATATATGACCAGTATGGCGAGGAGGGACTAGAGCAGGGCGGCGGCGGCGGAGGCGGCATGGCAGCCGAGGACCTGTTCGCGCAGTTCTTCGGAGGCGGTGGTGGCGGTGGTCCGTTTGGTGGCATGTTCGGCGGCGGCATGAGGGAGCAAGGCCCGAAGAAGGCGCGCACAATCTCTCACGTCCACAAGGTGTCGCTCGAGGACATCTACCGCGGAAAGGTCTCGAAGCTTGCGCTGCAAAAGTCGGTCATCTGCCCCAAGTGTGACGGCCGCGGCGGTAAGGAGGGCGCGGTCAAGAAGTGTGCTGGCTGCGAAGGACGCGGTATGAAGCACATGATGAGGCAGATGGGCCCCATGATCCAGCGCTTCCAGACTGTCTGCCCCGACTGCCAGGGTGAGGGCGAGATCATCCGCGACCGCGATCGCTGCAAGCAGTGCAACGGAAAGAAGACCATCATCGAGCGGAAGGTGCTCCATGTCCATGTTGACCGCGGTGTCAAGTCCGGGCACAGGATCGAGTTCCGCGGCGAGGGTGATCAGCTCCCTGGTGTCGAGCCTGGAGATGTCGTCTTTGAGATTGAGCAGAAGCCGCACACCCGGTTCCAGCGCAAGGAGGACGACTTGTTCTACCACGCCGAGATCGATCTGCTGACTGCTCTTGCTGGCGGCCAGCTTCACATTGAGCACCTCGACGAGCGGTGGTTAACAGTCGACATTATCCCCGGCGAGTGCATCAGTCCTGGTATGTGTCACCATTCCTCTCGAACCCACTCGTACTAACAAGAACAGGCGAGGTCAAGGTCATCCGCGGCCAAGGTATGCCCTCATACCGACACCACGACTTCGGAAACCTGTACATCCAATTCGATGTCAAGTTTCCCGAGCGCGTCATTGGTCCCGACGACGGCCCAATGTCACCCGAGCAAATCAAGGCTCTCGAGTCCGTCCTTCCTCCCCGCAATCCTACCGGCCCAACGCCTCCGGAGAACGCTATGTCCGAGGATTTCACGCTTGAGCCGGTTGACCCTACGCGGGAAGCTGGCCGGGCGCGCGGCATGGCGGGCATGGAGGATGATGACGACGAGATGCACCCCGGTGCTGAGCGCGTACAGTGCGCTTCGCAATAAGCGGGCGTGGCGGACGAGTCGACGAGTGGACGAATGATGACGACATGCATGGGATGAATGGAACGAGACGAGGCGAGGACATGCATGCCGGCGTGGGGATGAGAAGCAGCGCGATGCCAGGATCTCTTTTGCATTTGGAGGTGCTCGGGCATTCAGGCATTTCGACCATCGAACGTCCATACGACAGTCAGTGTTTTGCTTTCGCCATGGAATTCTCCTATTGGGTTCCCTCTCATATATTACTTTAGACGGCGCGGGTGGGCTTTGCACACATCTGTTCCACCTTTTTCCTCTTTTCCTCTTGGTGCGCGCCTCAGTCCCCATCTACCTGCATTGTCATCTCTTATGTTCCGTCCTCCTTGCTCCAGCTCGGCGTTTCGAGATGGTGGGCTTCCGGGGTGCCCGAGGGGGCGTGGTGCGTTATCGATAGAAGCAAAATGGAGTTGGTAATCTCTAATCTCCATGTGCAGTTGATCAATGTCTTGTGTGGTGTCGTGTTCGTGCATGTGGGAGCTGAGATGCCACGTGATGCTCTGTTGTCTCCGTGAGTAAAGCGCTTGGGGATTTCCCAGTCTGACCGATTCTTTCCACGCACCGCTGTCCTTGGGGATACTGGAAGGGATGATCGGGGTAGAGCATGAGCAACCTACTCGGGTACCTCGGTGTTGGCAATTGTGGCGATAATGGCGAGCATCACCAAGTTGAAATCAATCTCCACGATCATATCTGCAGAGTGACCCTTATGCAGAGCGTGATACCTTGACAGTTGCGGTCTAGATCAGTGGTCAGAAAAGGCCTTCTTCTCTCCACTTTCTCTGCCGCACAGGTCGGTATTTCTTGCTCGGATTTGGATGCGCGTGATACGATGGGCGCTGAAATGAATTGTATTAAGAGCTTATGTGGAGGCGTCTGGCTCGGAGACCGGGAAGGATATTCAAAGGCATTCGATGGGAGAGTTTTGCTGATTCGGGCTGTGCTTGGTTCTTTGGGGGAAGGCTTAGTGGGGATTAGTGGTGGGCTTCACTACTTTTTGGTTGTCTATTTGTGTATGTAGCCATCGTGCTACGGCTGTGCTGCTACGGCCTGCAATATGTGACAGCAGTACCAATGTGGCAGTGAAGGAATGGACATCAATTTTAAGTAGAACAGGCCTTCGAAGTGGAGAGGGCAGTGGCTCGCGCTTGTACCTAGGATGTAGTAGCTAGTGCGAATGGTGTCCCTTCTCAAGCCATTCTCCGCCGGTTGGTTCAGAGCCATAGGCACTAGTTGATCAAAATCCTATTTTTGCATGTATATACGTCTTGATTATAATGAGTAGTAATAGTCTTTATGAGAGCGCAAAGTTAAGATAATGCTGTTACTTCCTCTAACTAGTAAAACAGAGTGTACCTGATAAGGTATACACGTAGGCTCTCTGTAACAAATTTGATCTCGATTGCTCGTATTAGTATTTCTCATAGATCCACCCACATTACTAAAATCGTAAAGTTCGTAAACCATATTCCATCATACGCTGGGCCCGAAATCACATATGGGATAATACAAAACATCATCCGAGGGGCCCATGTCGTCTCTAGTTGCAGGTATGGGTAGCTTCCATCTGAACAAAGCAACAATCGGCTTGCCTAGTACCCTTAGATCAGATCAAGGACAGAGTTTCAAAAGCATTGAAGTTAGGCTTAGGAGATATGTATGAGGATAAAAGAAAGGATAAAGGCGGGCTTCGCAGAACGGGCTTTGCAAGGATCTCGTAATTACGTTATCGGTAGGCTGTAGCTGTAACTTTTAGGTATCTAAGATGTCTATAGTAGCTATTGATTATTGTTTATTCACTAACTCGCTAGCGAATTAGTGTATCTAGAACAGGACGCCTACCTCGAGGCTTCATTGATAACAAACAGTAGAGCGAGCGACAGAGATAGTATGCTAAATATGGTGTAAGACTAGCTAGCGTAATTGTGCAGGGTCAGAGCCTCTATACACTGTCAGTAGGAGAGAGAACCAGCGTGCTCAGAGGCTTGCTGGGTATGGCAGCTGCGCACACAGTGGCGGTAGAGAGACGGTATGGTGGTTGGAATCAACATGAGAAGGACGTTCAGCTTCCTTGGAGACTTGCGGCTTCAATCTGGAGGAGGGACGACGACGTGGTTGATCAAAACAAGCCCATCAAGCTCTCTAATGTGCTTGTAAGCACAGGTTTTCTTTGCCAAGTTCGGTGGCGTCGAGGGGTGGGGGCGGAGACACACTTGTACATAAAGACCCCGCCATTGCCATCATCAATCAATCAGTGCAGTCTCAACACTCCCTTTTCGCATCACCCAGTGTGACCCCCACATGCTAGCCTTGCAGTCGAACCCAACTCGCTAGGCATGACTGCAATAGTCCACGCTTTGTTTTTAGCCTTCTTTCGATTGATCTCACGTGCCTCGAACAATGGAAAACCGCAAGTCGATCTTTTCACGGGTTTTTAGGAAGAGGCAGCCAAAAACTCTCTATGAACCGTCGGAAACCGAACAACCGCAAGCGAGCAGTCACCCTACTATACCCAATTCGCCATCACACATCGAGACCAAACCCTCTGACCCGTCTTCAGAGGGTCCTCAGCTACTTTCATCCTTCCCCGACGGTATTAAGGTGTTGCACGATTGTCCTGACGCCGTCGTTGATATCTGCTTTGTCCACGGTTTGACCGGTAACCGGGAGAGTACATGGACCGCACGTGGGCAGTCTAAACCATGGCCACAGACGCTTCTCCCACCTGAGCTCGGCAAAGCTCGCATACTCACGTACGGCTACGACGCATACATCATCCGAAAGTCGGTTGCAGGATCAAATCGCCTGATCGATTATGCTACGAACCTTTTATTCGACTTGACGACAGACAGAATTCGTCACAATGCATCATTGCGGCCCCTCATTTTCGTCACCCACAGCCTCGGCGGCCTCGTCTTCAAGGAGGCCATTCTTCTCTCCCGGAATAACCCCGAGACTCATCTTCAGGGTTTGTTCGATCATACTATAGGTATCGCATTCATGGGCACTCCCCACAAGGGAGCTTGGATGGCCAACTGGGCCAAGATACCGGCTGCAGCTCTTGGCCTTGTGAAGTCTACCAACAGGTCCCTGTTGAGGATCTTGGAGACAGACGACCAGTTCCTCGAGTCCGTTCAAATCAGGTTTTGGTCAATGATACGGGAACTGCGAGAAGCCGGTAGGCGTCTGGAGGTCACCTGCTTTTTTGAAGAACTGCTTATGCCAGGAGTTGGGACAGTCGTGTCTAAGGACTCGGCCACTCTTGAAGGTTACAACTCAGTCAGTATTCACGCCAACCATAGAGACATGGTTAAGTTTAGCTCCGCAGAAGACAATGGATTCAAAAGGTTGCTTGGCGAGCTGAACAGGTGGGAGTCACAGATCAAGCATAAAGCAAACGTCGATTCCGGTACGAACGAGCCTTTTCGTCAACAGAATGTAGCTTTCAACTAAGTGTATCACCCAGGAGTCCAAAGCTCATCCGAAGTCTCACAACAATTGCATGATTGCTTAAAATCGCTGGCCTTTCTGGAAATGGACAATCGATCCAAAGAAATCGACATTGCCGCCGAGGGAACGTGCAAGTGGCTGTTCCTACACGAGACGTACAGGCGCTGGTCTGCGTGCGATCGAGGTCTGCTCTGGATCAAGGGATCTCCCGGTTCTGGGAAGTCAACTTTGCTACGATACGCCCTTGACAATATCACGGAAACACCTAATATCGGAGACAGGCCCTTTGTTCTCACGTTCTTCTTCCACGGTCGAGGTGCTGAACTCCAAAGAACACCGCTCGGCCTCTTTCGGTCGCTCCTTCATCAGGTTCTCAGCCAGGTCCCAAACGCGCTGCCAGATCTCGTGACCCACTTTCAACAGCAGTGCGACGAAGTTGGCAAGTCGGACGAAAAGTGGCAGTGGCATCTACGCGAGCTACAACATTTCTTCAAGTCATCGCTTCCCAAGATCTTGGAGAGTCGTTCAGTCTGGCTATTTGTCGATGCGCTGGACGAATGTGGCGAACGGAATGCGGTCAGCTTAGTCGAAGAGTTCAAGTCCATGCTCTATGGGCTCCCATCCACTGGTTCACAGTTTCGCATCTGCTTCACTTGTCGTCAATACCCAATTCTGGACCTGGATCACGGGTTTGAGATATGTGTTGAGCACAAGAATGGACAGGACATTGAGACTTACATACAAGCCCAGCTTTCCGCATTTCGTGTCCGAACATCATCTACAATTCCGGCTCTAATCACACGTCGCGCCTCGGGCGTTTTCATGTGGGCGCATCTCGTAGTGAAGCAGGTTCTGGACCTTGAGCGTAGAGGGGTAGGGTTGAAGGGGATCGAAAAGGCAATCTATGCCGTTCCTGACGACCTTGACAAGCTATACAACAAACTCGTCCGAGACATGGATGAGAGGTCAGCCTCCCTAAAACTGATCCAATGGATCTGCTTTGCTGCGCGGCCACTATCCTTAGACGAATTGCGATGGGCCATGGTCGTTGAGGCCGACGGTCCATGCATGTCTTTGCGGGAATGCCAGAGCAAGGAAGATTATGTACGCGACCGCGTCACGATGGAGAGGAGAGTTAAAACGCTCAGCTGCGGTCTTGCCGAGGCCATAATGTCATCCAACAGACGGGTCGTTCAATTCATCCACCAGTCAGTCAAGGATTTCTTTATAGAGAAGGGTATGTCCGCGTTAGAAGGCAGTTTAATGACGACCGATTTGGTTATCGGAAGCGCACACTATCGGCTGTCCAGGACCTGCATACGGTTCCTAGCAATGGAGGAGATTGCTCCGTCAACAACACACAATCGTGCTAGGTTGATGTCCGACTTCCCTCTATTGCATTATGCTACGACCTCGTGGGTGGCGCACGTGAGCAAGAGCGAAGATATGAAGCAATCTCAAGATGATCTTCTAGCCTATTTCGACTGGCCGTCAGAACGCCTTGTGCAATTATGGGTGTGGCTTTACGGTATATTGGAACAGTACTCAGACGCCTGTCCATCGAAAGGGACCAGAATGCTCCACATAGTGGCGCGATATCGGTTAATAGGGCCGTTGCAAGTGATTCTGCGAAAGACGGACCAGGTTGTCACTGATATCAATGCAAAGGACGACTTTGGTCAGACGCCTCTGTCGCTGGCGGCAGAGAATGGGCACGAGGCGGTGGTCAAGCTGCTACTGGCGGAGGACGGAGTCGATATTAACTCTAAAGATAGATACGGTTGGACGCCGCTGTCGTGGGCAGTAAAGTACAAGTACGAGGTGGTGATCAAGCTGCTGCTAGCGAAGGACGGAGTTGACATCAATGCAAAGGACGGCTTAGGTCGGACGCCACTGTCGCTGGCGGCAGGAAATGGGCACGCGGCGGTGATCAAGCTGCTACTGGCGGAGGAAGGAGTCGATATTAACTCTAAGAGTAGCGACAGTCGGACGCCGCTATTGCTAGCGATTGAGAACAAGCATGAGGCAGCAGTCAAGCTGCTACTTAGCAAGGATGGCGTGGATGTAAATTGCGAGGGCAAATATGGATGGACGCCGCTGTCGTGGGCGGCAGAGAATGGGAACGAGGAGGTGGTCAAGCTGGTGCTTGCGAAGGACGATGTCGACGTTAACTTCAAGGATTCTTTCTACGGGAGGAGGGCCCTTTCATGGGCGGTAAAGAACAATCACGAGGCGGTGGTCAAGCTGCTACTAGCGAAGGACGCAGTCGACATTAACTCTAGAGATAGAGACCGTTGGACGCCGTTGTCGTGGGCAGTAAACAACGATCACGAGGCGATAATTAAGCTGCTGCTGGCAAAGGACGGAGTTGACGGTTCGTCAGTGCTCTGGTGGGCTGCAGAGAAGGGCTGCGAGACAGCCATAAAGCTGTTGCTGGCGAAGGATGGAGTCGACATCAACTCTAAGGATGGCAATGGTCGGACACCACTGTCACTGGCAGCAGGGAATGGGCACGATGCAGTGATTAAGCTGCTACTAGCGAATGATAGAGTCGATATCAACTCTGAAGATATCGACGATCGGACGGCGCTGTCATGGGCGATGAAGAAAAAACATGACGCAGTAGTCAAGCTGCTACTGGCGAAGGGCGGTGTCGACGGTTTGTCAGCGCTCTCGTGGGCTGCAGAGATGGACGGAGCCGACGGTCGGACAGCGCTGTCGTGGGCTGCAGAGAAGGGCTACGAGACAGTCATTAAGATGTTGCTGGCGAAGGATGGAGTCGACATCAACTTTAAGGATGGCAATGGTCGGACGCCACTGTCACTGGCAGCAGGGAATGGGCACGAGGTAGTAATTAAGCTGCTGCTAGCAAAGGATAGAGTCGATATCAGGTCTGAAGATAGCGACGGTCGGACAGCGCTGTCATGGGCGATGAAGGAAAAACATGACGCAGTAGTCAAGCTGCTACTGGCGAAGGATGGAATTGACGGTTTGACAGCGCTCTCGTGGGCTGCAGAGATGGACGGAGCCGACGGTCGGACAGCGCTGTCGTGGGCTGCAGAGAAGGGCTACGAGACAGTCATAAAGCTGTTGCTGGCGAAGGATGGAGTCGACATTAACTCCAAGGATGGAGACAGTTGGACACCGCTGTCGTGGGCTGCGTCCTACGGGCATGAGGCGGTCATAAAGCTGATGCTCGAGAAAGGCGCCGACCCGGACCCCAAAGATTCTAACGGATGGACGCCGCTTCTGTTGGCGGCATCGTACGGGCATGATGCGGTGGTCAAGCTGCTTCTGACGAGGGACAGAGTTGACGTCAACTCTAAGGATACTAGCTACGGGCGGACACCGCTATTGTGTGCGGCAGGGAATGGGCATGAGGCGGTGGTCAAGCTGCTGCTCGCGAAGAACGGAGTCAACGTAAACTCCAAGGATATCCGCTATAGGGGAACGCCGCTGTCGTATGCTGCTAGGGAAGGGCACGAGACGGTAGTCAAGCTACTGCTGGCAAGTGACGAAATCGACATTAATTCCAAGGATGTTAATGGTTGGACGCCACTGGTGTGGGCGGTGGAGAACAAGCATGAGGCGGTGGGTGAGCTGCTCTGGCGAAGGACGGAGTTGACGGCTGGACAGCGCTTTCTTGAAGCTGCTGTGACCTTTTATCGCTACGAAGCGCCGAGAGTATGCCGATGTTAATCATACTATACGTCATCATCACCACCGATTCATCACACCCACTAATACTACACGCTAAAAATCTGACAAGCTCAAGTTTCGCCAAACCTCTACTCGTCTAAGATACGATCATCCCTGCCCCTCAGTTTACAACCTGCAAAGCTCATCCAGAGGGATTTTAGTGCCTATTGCTTTAAATCACATGCCCTCCAATTTTACAAAATCCCACGCAGTTTGCACCTCTAAGTTAAGAGCCGACGCCTAACCGGTTCGTCATGCTTATAACGACCTTGTACTCACAATGAAAGTTGACTAAAATATCGAAAGTGAAGAGAAAATCAGCATTGACGGGACCGAAGCGCTCTGCATGTTTCACTCATGGCTCCAGCGTAGCATCTACATGAAAAAAAAAAACCTCCATACTATTGGACTTCTGCAAACCATGCTGTAAGCTAAAAACGCACTAAAATCGACTCTCTTGCTTGGCGTACAAGCCACAGAATAGCTCCCGTTGGTCACCCCGGCTATCAAGCTGAGCCCTTCTCCGCGGTAGGAGGCTGATGATCTCCCAAATAGTCATCGTTGACAACTCGACTACTGCTGGATTCAAGTTGGCATTGACGCCAAACCTAGCTGAAGCTAAGAACTTCATGAAGGCGAGGTTTTCCTTGTGAAGAGTCTCAACCCGAATGACTAACTAGTGGCAGATGATGTTCACCTACGAGCTGCTCTTCGGTGCGACAATAATAGCTGTGAAGATTAGCACACTCTTCTTCTACTACTCTTTATTTTCCGTCAGCCGAACCTTTCCGCACATGTCAGCCGAACCTTTCGGGACATGCTATATGTTACCAGTATATTGTGCCTCGTTTGGTTCACAGTCTTCACTTTCTTGATCATATTCCAATGCAATCCGATCAGTGCCTTTTGGGATTAAATGGCATTGCTCCCCTTTTTCATTCGCCTGCTAAGGTATTTCTCGGCTACGAGATCGCGAATCTGTTCTTGAGTGTGACCATAGCGTACCTCCCTATTGGAGTGGTTCGAACACTTCGCCTACCCATCTCTCGAAGGATATCTGTGGGTACCATGTTCCTACTTGGAGGCTTGTAAGTGTTACTGATCTTGAGAATAGCGAAGTGTACTTATTGCGCTAGGGTTTGCATGGCGAGCTCAATTTGGTTGCGGTATCTCTGGATTATGCCTCATCCTGAGGTTGCCAGTGAGTGCAAGCCTTCACAATTTGTTTGCATTGTGTTAAAACTCTGACAGTGGGTGTGCCAATGGTCATGGTATGGTCTTCTGTTCAACTTGGACTGGCCAACGTGTGCTGTTCGCTTCCAACATTCGGTTCGTTCTTTAAAGGCGTCCCGATCTACGTTTGTCAAAATGAAGAGTGTCTATAGCTCCTTAGCCTCTTGAGAAACAAACCCTTCTTCTAAAACTAGAAGCTGGTATTCAAAGAATCGAAGCGCCGAAGATGTTCAAGGTCTCATATTGCAACAGATCGAAAATTGGCGCTTAAGCTTTAGTCATGACTCTATGAGTGTAGATCAGACTACCAGCGGAACCTATTCTCTGAAAGCGTTGCCCTCAAATTCGATCGCAGTGAGGAAGACTGTGGAACTTGTGTGATGCTTCTTTCCCTGAACTAGCAGCCTTTATCGAATTAATCGCGGGTTTATTCCATGAACGGTGTAGGCAATGAAATCTGGGTTTACTCGATCAATAGAGATCTACTATGCTCGGCTCGTTTTCAGTGTTCCTTTTCTTTTTCCTGGTATGGGCTCATACAATACACAAAAACTGAACGTGGTTTCAAGTAGACATGTACTAGTCACTAGTCGTTCGATGTTGCTAGCATCCTAAGTCAATGCCAAATGGCCGCCCTAAAACGGCTGACCTATGTTACAAGAGCGGTGTGTTAGAAGAGCAATTGCGGCACCAAGGGGAGGTCTTCGTCCTTAAAAAATACGTGCTGCAGCAGTTGGTCATGCCGAATCCCAGCACATGCAGAGCGTAATCCTGACCTACCGTGCCGCAGTATGCACTTTCCTCATTGCGTTGGGTTCCTGTTGGAAATCAATCCTCGTTATCGTGGCCAACCGTGCCGCAATAAAGCTCGAACAAGTTTTAGGGTTAGACATGGCCTCTACAATTGCCGCTGTCGACGGGGTCTGTCGGCCTACGTATCTGTTTGAATTGCTCATGGACCGTGAACGTTATTAATTATGCAGCGAGGCTGCTCCATTGCTCTGACACTAGCCACGTGTGGCGTTGGGCTGACCGTTGAACTTTCAAGCGGGTTCAAGGATGCATTTACCTGTCTACGCCGCATTTGTGCCAGCAGTACGAAACGCCGACGCATCCACACGGATACAACAACAGAATTACGTGGCCCAATCCCTTGGTAGCCCAGCGAAAGCACATATTGGTAGCGTACATGGGGCACATCGGTTTGTGCATCGGCTAATCGCTGCGATTATCACGGTGGCGTGGAAAGCTACGCCGAACTCTCTCCCCTCTTTCCCCACTTCTGCTACCCTTGTCCCACCCTCCTATGTATTTAAGTCAAGCCATATGGTCTCTAATTCCAATCACCCACACAGCAGGAGCCACACATACATTGACAGTCATCATTTGTTCAAACATTGACGATGGCCCCACTCGTCTCGAGCCAACCCTTCAAAGCCGTTGTTACGCTTGCATTTGTTGCTATCGCCCCCCCGTATCTCCTCATCTTTTCTGTCGTCTACGCTTTCAAGAAATTTCGACTCGTCTCAAGCTGGTCACTCCAAAAGGCCATTGGTAACGAGTTCTTGCGACTCTTTTTCGCATACGCATCGTATGTCCGGATGAAACCCAACTATGCCAACGCTTCAAAACTCAAGGAACGCTTTGTATTGGTTCATCCCGGACCAGCTGAACTGTACACTAGTGTTCTTACGCATAAGAACATTAGACCGGTATGCATGCCAGCAATATGGCTCCCCACAGTCCTATCAAAAGCAGAGACCGCGAGAGTCGTCATCCACTTCCAAGGCGGCGCGTTTGTGTTGGCTCCCGACCCTGTGCAAACAAGCGCATCTCCTGCCAAACTGTTCGCAGAAGAATTTAATGCAACGACCTTTTACGCCCAGTATCGACTTGCCAGAGATGAATGGTCCACATTCCCGGCAGCACTGCAAGACGCGGTGAGCTTTTATCACCATGTCCTCGATCAAGGTGTTCATCCGAGTAACATCGTTATCTCTGGCGATTCGGCTGGTGGAGGTGTTGCTATCGGGTTACTTCGTTACATCGAGGACAAAAAGACGCTGCCATCTCCTCGCGGAGTGATGCTTTGGTCACCCTGGGTTGATGTCAGTAACATCGCTATCACGCAGTATGGTCAAAACAAGAATCTTCATGTCGATTTTCTTGGCCTTACCCTGCTGCGCTGGGGGAAAGAGGCATACGAACCAGCTTCCAAGTATCGCACTCGCGAGACCGATTGCTACCTTCGCCCAGTGGAGCACCCATTCCAGTCTCAAGCTCCGATCTTTGTTAACGCTGGATCTATTGAGCTTTTTCATGATGAAATTAGCCTGTTCGTTGCAAGAATGAAGGGCATGAAGAACAAGGTGCATTATGTGGAGACGAAGGATGCGATGCATGATCTTCTGCTCTGTGGTGCGACTGTAGGGTTTGAGAATGAAGCTCGAGATGCTGTGAAGCAGGCTGGGGCTTTCTTTGGGTTGGCGAAATAGTGTGGTGGAGTAAAGGATATTACCTCCATAGTTTCTAGCCAAGGTTGCAGAGATAGAGCGAGATTTTACATTTTAGTACAAACTATACCTAACAAGCAAGTTACCGAGTTCCAGTGATTCTCATTGGTGGATCAGATATAGTGGGTGGACTATACCTATTCAGAATTAAAATGAAGCTTATTTCAAGGGGTAATATCAAGGGCTCGCAGAGCACCTTCTTAATCGGGTAATTAGTGATAGCTGGACTTAGTGTTCAGGTTTCAAAAGTCACAGAAGTGAGTGTAGTAGTCTCAAAGGTAGAGGTTTCAATTGCCAACTACTTAATACTGCCTATGGGTAGTCTCACGTACTCTTGTGGGGCACCCGCATCACCTACATCGCCGCCATCTACCTGGTTGAGCTGCCCCCCCCCCCTCCTTCCTACGAAGCTAAATAATCTCCAGTCGATCCTATAATGCAAGACACTCATGAGTTTCAATTACGTCGTCTTGTAATCGATTTCGACGCTTCGTAATAAGGACCCCGGCTAAACTAAAGATGCGATCAGGTTCGGCGCTCATAACTAAGATAGTAAAGATGTCATTAGCCATAGTTAATAGATGTAGTGTACTATGTACGAATAATACTCCTTCTTTGAGGTTGAATAGTTGCTATTGCTAATATTTGTGTGACAGCTCGGTACCATTATACACCGCGCCAACGTTGACCACCTGCATGAGCATTACCCTTTTAGGCTACTCTATTACCTATACAGGTAAGGCGTCTCGATCCATGGACTGACCCACCGTCCATGGATCCTACATCCATGGCCTGGATTGTCAAATTGATCCATCCATGAGAATCACTGCCGAGTTCTCGTACAGTGTAATTTTATAGAGTCAATACCCCAGCTTTCTCAGCTGCGAGAGGAAGAACCCTCGGATCGAGCCGGGAACTTGGAATGTCTGTTCCTTGCAAATACTTTCCTTGCGGTGACATCGTCCGCACATCGCGTTCTTCACAGTTTTCTGACTTGTGATTTCTTTTCCAATTCACAAAACCACTATACTATGCCTTGATTGTTACTAACCTTTTTATAGCTTTTGTTGAATGGGCTCTATAGCTAGCTACCTATGGTATAAGCACTTAGGTTTGCATGTCGCGCAAGAGTGAGGTTTGTACGGTGTACACAGCGTACGGAGAGAACTGGTTTTGGGCAACTAATCGGGTTGTTGCTTAAGGTTCTATCTACGTACGGATGGGATGGAAAGCCTCTGCATCGTACGCATAGACGTCACGTGGCCAAACCACGTGATGTGCTTTGGGCTTGATGCAGCTACCGTACGGGGTACGGACAGCTTTACACATTTTCAGTCTCTTTCCCAGTCCATCACTGCACGATAGAGTTCTCGCTAGTAGATTCATTCGTATTATTTGACAAGCTACACTGCCCCGCTCGTTTGTCCAATTCTTTGTACCGCTTCTTAAACTTCGTCCTGGTCTGCAACTCCACCCCGACACAGAGCCGCAAAAACCTCGAATTAACCTTTCGCCATTTTCTGACATTCAAGTACTACCAACCAATTTGAACGTCTAGCACCAAAGCCACTCTGGTAAGCCATCATCGTTCTTCAACGGCCGGTTTATATTAGGTTGAGTTTGACTCATAGTGAGACTGGGTATGCCAGTAGTCTCCCATATCTCTTATTTCCATAGCAGCATCGCGGTGTGGTTGACTACACCACACACAAGGCGGTACAATGCAGGAATAAGATGCACTCGCCGACGTAACACGTGCAGCATGATACCCTGGAAGTCTTCAACGGTAAGACGTTACGCACAGTCCTCTGCTCTAAACATCCGCCTCGTTGCCCTGTTTGATACTTACAACGAACACCACCCAGAACATCGAAAGTAAAGCCATCATCACCATCATCGGTGCAGAAGCACTTTGTAAGTCTCCACCGTGTCCCCACGAGAACAACCACATGAAGAAAAACCAAATCAACGGACTAATGCACATCGTATTGTATACTAACACCCGAAAGAAATGTATCTCCTGACGCGCATACAATCCCCAGAACTGCTCTTTTCGATCGTTTTCAACGTCTAGCCGCGTTAGCTTCTTGGGGAGTATGTCGATGACTTCCCTATTATGCGCCTTCTTTCTAAGCTTCGAGCACTCGCAGTCTTTGTAGCAGTGGAAGTGTAGTAGGCTTGGAGTGCAGGAGTAGAATCGCTTTTTGAACTCGTGCCTCGTTATAGGCGGCATGTCGATGACTGGTCTGGGTTTGAAGTCGTAATCTTGGTTCTGATCGTCCGGATACTGGTTCTGCTCTCTGGATGCAACTGCATGCTCATCAAACTTCTCAAACTAGAAGATAGACCCGGTTAGTGAGGCCGGTCGGCCGACTTCGGAATGTTAAATTGCCTACCTTGTAAAAGTCGCAATAGGCAAAGCCCCATACACTAAAGTATCTTCGAGATCGACCCCGCAAGCAGAAATACTCGGAACGAAGGTTGACGAAAAACGAATTGTTGTTGAGTCCTTGCATCCGCAGATGGGCCACTTTGAGGCCTCCACTTGCCTGGACGACTAGCAAAACCCATTTGCTTATTAGTAATGGAGTCAGGTTCGTTGCATTTCCAATCGTTACTGAGGCTCGCGGCTGTGGCATACTGGGAACACTGATTGGAACTGTTCTAGATCCTGATCCCGATCCTGATCCCGATTGTCTCGTTTGCTGAGCATTTTGAGGTAGCGATATTGGAACTGCTGTGGATGATATGCCTGAACGTTGTCCCGTTCCACTAGATGTTGCTTTGTAAACGTAGTTTCGCAATTGTACCGCGGAAGTCACGAAGAATGGAGGGCACTCTAAAAATCGACTTTCACCGCAGACCTATTATGTGTAAGTCTACAAGCCAATCCTCGAGAAGTGAAGAGCTTACACAGGTCCATTGAACAGCTTTTCCTTTCGGGTTCCCGGGTGGTCTAAGCGGCCACCACTCCCACTTCCCACCAGTCCACCTTTCGACACCTCGTTTGAGTTGATCGATAAGACCGACAGTCTCCGTTGTCACGACGTTGATAGATAACGGATCGGTGCCACCTAACTCAGAAGCCAGAGTTACAATCCATCGGTAATCATCGTTACACAAGTCACCCCCTGTCGCACGTTCGGCCGATTTCAGCAGGAGTGCCCGAAGAGTCAGGCGAGCTTCGCGATCAACGAAGCTCTGCAACTCTATGCGCAACGCCGAGAATGCCTGACTACTGACAATGAAGCTTTTGAATCGATCTAGGTCACTATGTTCGTTCTTGGCAGCTCCCTGGGTATCCTTTGGGTCCGTGTCATCTTCCGAGCTACTTTTGTATAGCGTTGGGCTCTTATGCCTGTCTGTGGACTCCAGTAGTCGCATCCCCGACAATCTCTCACTATTGGATAAAGGTCTGTGAACATGTGCATCATCCGCCCTGCGACGAAGTGCAGCCGCCACAGATCTTGATATGGCTGCGACGAATCCAGCTACATGTCGCTGTTCTGAGCTAGAAGCCTCGCGTGCAAGATCAGAGCCCATTTGCTCTAGCAGGCGGCGAATTTTGCGTTCGAGTTGATCGCAGTCTATATCTCTTTCGTTAAGGGCACCGACCATGAGCTCTTGGACGCTAGGATGTTGCCATATCAGATTTTCAAGCTTTTCCGAGAACGAGTCTTCTGTTTCGCCTATTAGGAGAAACCTGGCCGAAAACGCTGATATGTGACTCTCCCCTATTGCGCAGATCGACCGAGCAATCGTACTCTCGCTTAATTCATCACTGTCGGAATCTGGTACCTGTTTGGACGGTCCATTGTCGGTTGGAAAATAGAGTGCAATGTCTCGCGGATCATGACTTCCGATGTCTGTTCCATTAGATGTATTTTCTGTGGTCGGAAGCGTTAGAGCATGGTTCGGACTCGAAAAAACTCCTGCCCATGTAGCCGTCGAGGGTCCTTTGGCGTGAATGGAAGACTGCTGCCTTTGTCCATAGAAAGAGATAGCAACGTACCGGAGCTCCGTGTATGGCGCATACGACCCCGTCTGATCGCCTCACGGGCGAGTTGGACGTCAGAAGGGTGCATAGCGCGCGCATCCTGATATCGATCGGGGACAGGAGTAGTAGGCGGGCTGCTAAGCGTAAGCGGAGGGGCCGTGCTAGCCGATGCATCTAGGAAAGCTTCTACATCAGAAGGCGAGCGAGACTTTCTAACGGCGTCTTCTCCCTCGCTAAATTCGATCTGATGCGGATAGGATGACCTTCGATTCGCAAATTGGCCCCCAATGCCTTCGAAGTCGTAAACAACGCTTTGGTGTGTTTCTGGCTCGGAAAGTTGCTCATGCATAACATGTTGAGTGCGCGCAAGAAATCTGTCGTTGTGAACGGCGGAGTACTCGGAAGGCGAGGCCATGGTGTGGATGAATGGTTGTTGGAAGTAGTCGATGAAGCGCGAATCTATCGTATTTCAAAATTTGGAGAATTACTTGGCGCTTTCGTGAGTTTTGTGATGCGGGAGAGCTACCCACAGCGCCACAACAACGCTTCAATATAGTAGTGAAATCTGTAAACATTATAATACTGTAGTAGCATGAAGCTTTTTACGCATTGTTTTCCCTTGCATGGGCGTGGTGGTGGCGCTAGAGGTAATAGTTTAGTTGAACTTTTGGGTAACTTTTAGAACTGATAAGCTCCGCACAGACCACGCCTTAAATATGGACTAGCTACTAGTTTAGCTAAAGGATAAGAGGGGCTACCTATGAAGCGCGCAGCATCCTTAGAGCGAGGCTAGATCTAGGTTTTAAGTGGTACACTAGAAGCGAACAACGTAGAGAAGGCACCTCTTGAAAACGAAATAGGGGTGAAGAGGATTTATAGCTGGGTAGATGAGCAGACATGCCCCTTCGCTCACGTCTGCTGGCCCAACCAGCGCTCTTACTAGTTAATACATGTGCGCCTGCCGTCCCTTCGTTTTCACTGCTCTCTCGGCGCGACCTCAAACGCGTAAACGAGCTGAATACTTTTCAATAGTACACTCACTCGCTAACCATGGACACCATTCGTAGATACAGACACCACCAGCGTCGGACAATGGCAACTCTCCCCAAACACCGGACAGCCGTGACTGCTCGTGTGGTTACGGTGGTTTCGATAAGCGTGTTCTGGTGAGCGTTGCAGAAGGAACATCCGAGCTCGGCTTGAATGGTCAGAGCAACTTGTTACTTCGTCTTTTTCTTCTTGGAGCTACTCGACCCAGCCATCGTCGTGTCGGGAGTGATTAGTGGGTTGCTGCACGGGTTGTCTGACACCACTCCTTCATCGGCCAGGCCATGTACTTCAAGTTCCAGGGATAATCCGGAGCGTGCTGAAGCCAGTTCCGAATTGGGACGTTGGGGCTCGGACGAATCGGAAACATCGAAATTCAAATCAGCGGGTAACATGTTGATGGCGGAGCAGATTCTCTGAAAATGATCAGAAACCCATAGGTCAAAGACATTCATGACAAAAGTCCATGCTTTCCACCTGTGATCACCCTCCGCCGTTGGTGAAACATCAAACTTAGCAATTGAATGTCGATGGAATGTGTAATCTTCTCCTTTGACAACAACATAATGGGCCCAGATTCTTACGTACTCATCACTGTGAGAGATTGAGTAGCCGCCGATTTCCCGGTGAAGCTCGTTCAGCCGGCCGACAAGGCGAAATAGCTCTACCAGATTGCGTAGCGAAACGGTCTGACTGTGAATATTTTGGCGATCGGCCACGTCAAGCGCAGAGGCTCCACACTTCACTTCGCTGGTGAAAAATGGAAGGTACATATTGTACGTGGCCGCAATATAGGAACAATCTTCGAGTTCGTTGCCGATAAAAGGCTGTAACTTTTGGAGCTGTTCCCGAGTGAATGCTTCTCTTTTAAATCCAAGCCCAAAGTCTGGTTGTGGTCGGGGTCCGTTAAAAGGAATGGCATTAGTCCAGCCTGCGTTGGTAGTCTCTCTGAGAATTTCCAGATGTTTCGCTCCGCGATCCGCCAATATCTCAGCTGAGGGGAAAATAAGATTTGCAATACGAAGGATCACCTTGGTCTCATTCTCACCCCTGAGGCTCTTGCAAGTCTTTTTGAACAATGTATCGTCTGAGAAAAGGGTATTTTCAGGTGGCTTTCGGGGCGTTTTGAGAAGCTTTGCTATAAGCTTTTCGCTTTTAGGGGTGATGCCTTCATCATGGTCGTCCATAAAGCTGCCGCGCTCCTGGAGTTGACCTTCGTATTGCGGATGTCTGTATGGAGCACTCTTTTGATCCCGCGGCTGTTGATCGCTTTGTGTTCGCGTCTGAACCGTTTCCGCGCTTGTGCTAGTATCCGAACGCTTGCGACGTAGAAAAGATATCGATCTCTTCCTTGCAAGCGCATGCTGGACAATGTCTCGAAATCGATCTAATGATTCCTCTTGTTCATCTGTTGGCCGGGTTCCGTGCTCTCTCCAGAAATCAATCCGAGCTTCGCCAATCGTCCTTTGAACTGAGATTGTAGATATTCGAGCTCGTTTTGGAGGAGTCTCAAGGGAACCGTGAGAGGATGAGGCTTCCTCTTCTTGGGGTCGCTTTTGTTTCTTCGGCAATGATGGAAAGTAGCGTAAACATGCCTCTTGCTCTGTTGACTCCTGTGTATTTTGTTTAGTGGTCGTTCGGGAGCTCTCGTCTTTGTTCCGTATGCGTTCATTGCATCGCGTGGCTTTGCTGATGCCCTGATGCTTTTGCGCTGCGGAAAGTCAGAAGGCTTACGCGGTACAGTAGGCGTGACGACGTACCATTTTTCGCCTCGATTGACATGCACTGTCTCTCCTGGTCGGCCACACGTGCTGAACAACTTGCCATGATGAATAGAAACGAGGGGTCGAAGCGCTTATATGTGTAGCCACTGACTTTGAAGTGGTTGAGTTAAAATGCGTATCCGCAGAAAGCCAAGGAATATGCTAAGCAACAATATCACGCTAGTCCTGGTTCGTCGACGTGCCGCCTGCGACTATGACTTTGGTCACGGTCGTGCCTGTTTTTTTTTTAATATATTGGTCGTTACGCATGCTCACTGCGGTATGGACTTGCTTGCATTGTCCTATTTATAGGAATGCCTTCCCCAGCTTGACATTGAGCGCTAGCAGCATGCGAGCGCTTGACGCGTCGAATCGCATAGTTGCTATCACGGGGTTGTAACGCGAAAACTAAGGCGTGCGCAAGCTCGCTGTTTCTTCCGTTGCGGCGCACGGATGCATTCAGGGCACGTGACAGGCATGGTGGGCATCTGCATCTTCTACTAATTAGTACTCTTTCCCCCGTTTACTATCGTTGACAGCTTGGCGTATTCATTGGCTTTTACGAGTCCCGCGGCAACGATGGCCATGACTCTAGACGCGGCTCCACTAAACAACTACATCGCATGCATAGCTCAACATGCAGCGCATCCGCCTCTGTTCACCCCCCATCCTCGCCACCACAGAGCGCATCGACACATGGCTACGCGACTCTGCGAACCCCAAAAGCGACGCTGAAGCCGCCTTTTCGCACCCGTGCCCGCCCAAGCGCCGCCGACACAGCGACTTGAAATGCCCTTACCCATGCCCCATAGAGCGATCACGCCCACATAGCCCCTCCAAACGGCCCCGCGTTGACTGCGACGAGCCTATTACGCCCACCCAAAGCGCGTCGGTGGCGGGCAGCGTGACGAGTGTGACGAGCCTGACGGAGAAGACGACGCTCAGCGTGCGCAGTAGCGCCTCGCGATCATTCTCCCCGCAGCGTCAAATCACCCAGCTACGAACCGCACACCCGCCCATATCCCTCCATGCACTGGCCGAGGCGGGCGAATGCGTTCCTGCGGCTATTGCGCCGCGTATTCGGGCACTGCAGATCCGTCTTCGGCATCGGCTGGATAGAGAATACATTCCAGTTTATCTGAGGGAAGCGCTGGAGCGGGATCCGACGTACAAGGCGTCGCTGCTGTTCGACCCAATTGAGGACGCGGTGTATTATGATGACGAAAAGGAGGAGAATGCGGAGAATGCAGATGCCGCGCTGGTGCTAGATCGCATCAAAGCCGTGTTTCAGGGGACCCATTTGTGCAATAAGCATACCATGGACGAGAACGCGTGGTGCTTGCATGTCGTAACGCCGCTGCTCCAACTAGCTATCATCTTGTACGGGCGTGGACGATTCCGGCAAGAAAGCGTGTATGTATCTCTCCCCCTCGTACCCTCTGCATACTAATAACACAGACAATCGCAATCCATCCAGCTCGCCTACCTCTCCACCACCTTCCCCCACCGCTCCAAGCCCACGCCCGTCTTCCGCAAAACCGATTTCTGCCTCTCCTATTCACACCTTCACCCCCTGTATGCTAGCCTCTACAATACCCTCCGTCACGCCCCTATCAGCCACACTACCGACACTTACACCGAAGCCGCCGCCCTCTTCACCGGCATCGAAGTCAAATCCCCCTCAGGCAACCTCCAAGAAGCACAGCTGCAGATGAGCATCTGGATGGCTGCTAGTATACGCAAAAAAGCCGAGCTAGCCTGGTCCGCCTTCGCGACTGGTGCGCTCCCCCGTCGTCCTGATCACGGGACCTTCATCGAACCCGGCATCACCATCGTCGGCACCGAGCACAAAGTCTATTATGCGTACTTGTCTGAACCTGACTCTGCCGACCTATCACAGGATACATCGACGTCGGCCTGCGCTGTCTCCATCCTCGGCAACGACACTAGTATGCCCTCCCTCGACACCTCGTCTGTCCAGGGCGTCTTCCGCGTTGCGAGGCTGTATGGAAACCTCATGGAGTATGCTGCCGATGAGAATGCGGAGACTGGGTATTGGGGTGCATTTTTGGGGCCGGTTTTGGGGAGTTTGGCGGGGGGTGAGCGGGATGCGATTGGGGGGACCATCGCGAGCGAGGTGAGGTGAGATAGCGGCGAGGCGGTGAACGTGGTGATGGATTGATCCCGGATGCTCCAGATGACGATAGGGAGACGCGGAGTTTGGTGACCAATTCCGTCAATGAAGACGGCACGCGAAGCCTTCGTTGCTCTCCGATTTCTATCCCCACATCAATTTGGTTCCATAATGTGTTCGAAGGGTATCATACGCATGTCCTTTGTATTATGCTCCTTGTCTTGTGCAAGGTGGAAGTAATGGCCACCAGTCCCAACTCTGGTAAAAGAACACCTTGATTCTTGCCTTGTAGATCGACGATACCTAAATCCAATGGCTCTGAAAGAACAATAGTAGCTGGGTCGACTTCGTAGAAGTCATTTGCCAGTTCATGGGCCACTGTGATTAATTCCTCTGACTTTTCCCTTGAGTCTGCGGCACGCTTGACAGACCTTAGAAGCAGCGACTGTAAGGTTGGATTTAGTTCCTTTCGGATCTTGTTGGATATGGTCTCAAAGGCCAGGCTGCCAAGCCCGTGTGGCCACATCTTCGTTTTCTACTTTGACATACCAACCCTTGAAAGAGTCGACTCAATCCAACACCACACTGTCAAGGGCCGCCTTCTCCAATCGCATACATATTTACACAAATTCCACCCTGCTATACCAACAAACTTTGCGTTATTTTCGCAGCTACCATTGTCGCGCAAGTCGAAGCTACCAGACGCATCTACAACCTCGTTCAGCTATGAGCACGAATCCGCCTGAGGGTTGGGATAAGCGAGTCGTCGGAATTGGAGGCACTGCTATCGTGTCTTTATACGATCAAAAGAAGACTACGGTACTAAAGGGTTACATCGTTGTGCTGGATGGCCGAGCAGCCTATGGTATGGAAAATGAGGAACGACGAAAGCGCTCTTTGGACCTGGAATACCAAGTGTATGAGAGGCTAGGGTCGCACCGAAACATATTGCGTTGTCTAGGTTGGGTCCAGGTGCAAGAACACGCGCGTTCCCTTCACTTAGAGTATGCGTCAAAAGGCAGCCTTCGTTCCTTTATCGAGACCAACGCAGCTTGCCCAGTCGGAATGCCTCTACGACTTACCTGGGCTGCAGACCTGGCAGCAGGTCTAGTACATATACACTCTAAGAGCGTATATCACTGCGACTTTAGTTGTCGCAATGTGTTCTTGACAGGAGATGATGTTGTTAAGATAGGTGATTTTGGGGGTTCTGGGCTAGACGGAAATGAATCCGAGGGAGTTGAAGAGTGCCGATACGACCTACCGCTTCGTGAAAGAGAAGAATGGGAGGAAAGGTCATACGAGAAGCGAGATCTTTTCGCCCTGGGTAGTGCTGTCTACGAAATTATAGCATGGAACAAGCCATTCCCTGAGCTAGCTGACCACGAGGTGGAGATTCGCTTTGCTAGCGACGAGTTTCCTGATGTAAGAAACATTGCCTGTGGTAATATCATTCAGAAGTGTTGGGAGGAGAAGTATGAGAGAGCAGAACAAGCCATGGTTGAACTCCAAGCTATTCAGGAGGGCTGGAGATTGGAATGATAGGAAGTTAGACAAAGCACTCCATAAAGCCCGCCTCTATCAGCTCCATCTTCTAGCCCCTCCGTGACTTCCCTTAGCTGTGACGGGGCGTCAATTCCCATATATACAGCCTCGTCTCCAAGGGCCGCAGCACTTGCATTCCCCCTGATCTTTTCCTCCCCTCTCGAGCACCGGTCATAAGAAGCCACCCAAGTATCCAACCTCTGCTTCTGGTCCCCTACCTGAAACCCCTCCAGCCCGTACTCGACTATATTCCACAACATCTTTCGAATCTTGAACACACCCGACACGCTGCGGGTTGAGCAGTAGCCGTATTCAAGTACACGAACTACGCCATTAAGACGCAGATACACCAGAAGTACTACTCATAGCCCACTACTACAACGGCGAGCTTGATGGGTGCTGAGATGGTGTCCAACATGCCGACCATCCGAGCAACCCCCGCCTTCTTCTGCAGACTTGCGCCCATCCATATGCTAAGCTAGTATCCCGCCTCTGACTTGTCTTATCGAAATAATCTCCAGCGCTTTACCCAGCCTACAACTGGAACCAGGGAAACCACGGTCAGGAGAAAGGGAAACAAAATTGATTCGCGGCAGAGCAGAGCGCGAAAATGGCGAAGATGGCGCGGCTCTTTGATGGTAGCGACTAGTCGAACAGTTAGCTTTTGCTGCTTAGCCAAAGAATTGAACGTACCCTCTAGTTTTACTTCTCTAAGGGCTTCTTCTATAGTTTTATAGCGCTCCCTCCAGCATCCTATAATCGTATGTCTCAAGACAGGGATAGTTTTGAGATCAGGATAGCGGCCTTCAGAGAAAGCAGTAGATATTTCGTAGTCGGATAGGTGGTTGTATGGCTTTAAGCCAGTCATGATCTCATAAGTAGTAGAGCACAGAGCAAAAAGTTCAGTCTTTGTTGAAATATCTTGACCTGAACCTGGGAGTGAGTGGCTAGTCTCATAAACAAGGAGTGGTGCATGGCGGTCTATATCTGACCCACCAAAGTCACCTAGCCGTATGTTGAGATCCTTGTCGAGGAAAACACTGTTACACGATATGTCGCTATGGAGTACACCTTTTGAGTGGATAAACTGTACGGCATCGAAAAGTTGCTTAACCCAACGAAGCTTAATAGAAAGCGGAGCCTGGTTCCCTCTTGTAACGTACTGCCTGATAGATGTGTGGCTTGCAAACTCCAAGAGTATAGCGTTTTCTACGACGCCGAAATATCGAACAATGCCGCTGTGGTCGCGACCAAGGCGCTCATAGACTAGCTTCTCCCGTTCTAAGTAATTTAAATCCTCCAAATCGACGAACTTGACGACGGCATCAAGACGCGCGACAGTTGACGTGAGGCCCGCGCCAACTAGATCCTTGTAACATATACCAAGTGGCCATTTTATTACGGACTCCCGCATTGTCCTCTGCGAACGCTGGCGTGTGAAGTGACGGAAGGCCTAGGGGTGCGGGAGGTGGGTTGGGTTGGTGGAAAGCGTTGACGGTCAGGGCGGTGCTGCGTTGGAGATGAGGAATAGCGCAGGTACGTGAGGAACGGGCTCAACGTGAGGCGTGGTGGGGCGCTAGACTGAGAAAGCAATTGTTGGAAGGAAGAGTTGCACTTGTTGTCCTGTCTCTGCAAGCCACTGGTTGGCGGTGCCACTTTTTAAACGGAAGCGATAACGGGCGATTGCCGTTACGAGCGACAAGCCTTTTAAAATAACGCAGAGCGTGAGATCGGTTATTTCACAAGACATGTCGATGTGCATTTCTGAAATACTATAGGTCAGATAAACGCTTGGAGATGTTTCCGGCGGACACAATGAGTTTCGAAATAGCTAAACCTCCACTGCTCCTGTGTTCCTATGTTTGCGGGATTTCAGCATCCCAAAACGGCTACTGGACTCTAAAGTTCCTATATGTACCATATCACGCATCGCTTAATCGCCTCTATTCCATCATCCCCCCCTAATTCAGCGATAATTCTTTCCACTTGCAGCGACTCAATCTAAGCTGAGACCTACAGCAGTGACTACACGTTTGTATACCTCTCTCATTATACCCTGCACACTCAGCCTTCCGCTATCTAATTGACTATCTAGAGCCTGAACAAACTTGTGCATGCCGATACGCCATGAGATGCCTGAGGCTGGGAGTTGTGATTCAGCCTTGCGCATTGGCAGCCTATCATTACCACCGACATCTGCGCTTACGAGAACCATGCCTCTCGGTAGCCTTGCACCCCGCGCGATGCTCTTCCCTTGTGATCTTCTTCTCCCACCAGAACACCACGCATTCGACATCATCCAACTAAAATAATTCTCGACTATTCTGGACTATTTCCGAATCTGACAGCAAACGCCAAAACATTCTTCAAAGCCAGGCGATAATGGGTCGTGAAACCCACGATAAAGGCTGGGAATGTGAAGAATGTGGCAGCTACAACTCCGACTTGACTCGGGAGTTTTGTCCGCTCTGTGGAAAGTTTTCCAACGAACCCTCGAGCGGTCTCTCCAATCCCTTGGGGTATCAGTGGTATAGAAATGATATACACGATTCTGGGTATAACACGGTCTCGGATACTGGCTCAAGCACTTCACCGAGCACGACAACAATCACTGGACCAAGCTCAGAACTATTCGTTCTTGAACAAAGAGCCTTGTATGAGGCTTCGCTACATTTCCAGCCGCGAGTGGAACACGACCCGCATAAGTCTCCATTAGACATTGCACTGGGCTTCGCTTCGAAGAGGGCTTCGGATGCTGCATCAGTGGCTGCACCACAAATCGTGCCTTACGCTTCGTTCTATTCGGCACCCGGGGACTCATCCGCAGCTCCACAATCCACGTTTTTCAATGATGCATCGGCTTGGTCAAACTCTGAGCCTTCAAGCAGTGTGACGAAGACTCGCGACCTTGTTGAAGAAGTTGCAATACTATTTTGGCAGGACGAGTACATACGCAATATGGTATGCGGGTTCGGAAATTTCCCTCTTGTCGAAGCTCTGTTTCCGAGCCATCTTGAGCGAATGGCGTCTGAACTACCTGACGAGGCCTCTGGACCGAAACAAATATGGGTGGCTGAGTATGTCGCGCTCAAATCATCGCTCATTTCGGCGGCATTTGTTGCGAGAGCAAAATATGTGTCCATCAGACGAAGCGAAGCTGAAGGATGGATCTTCTCACCGAATCCGCAGAACGTCTTATCGGGCCCTGGAAGATATCACACTAAGGGGGCTACAACTTCGCATAAGATTAGATCGGGCAGCAGTGCAGGCCGAGAGGATGAAATTTCATTGGCAGACGTAGATCTTCGGAGCCTCGCCGACCTGAAGAATTTCGTTGTAGATAGCTCTGCCTTCAACCGTCTACGGAAAGAACTACGGAAGACTCTCTACCCTAGCCTCAAAGAGTTGCTGCTCGACAGAATTGAATATACGGAACGGCAATCACCGAGTCCCGAGATGCTAGACGAGATCTGGCATGCCCGATCACTGGCCAGAGAATTAAACAATGTTGACCCCGCCACCGTAATAAAGTGCGGCCGAACAAGCCCAGGGCTATTTACTTACCTTCAAAGACGTATCGAAAGTTGGACCGCAGAACAGTGGGACTGGTGGCCTCTGACGGGTCCTTGTGTCCACGATGGAACCTTGCTTCAATGGCATTGCGTTAGTGTGTTCGTGGACTGCGCAGTGGCAACAACTAATACTTTGCAGAACTGCGGAGAGAAAATATGCATGGCTGTTCCAGCTTCGTTAGCGGACGCTGTAATTGCGCTCAGTGCGTCTATGTCAGCGTCCGGGCCTCTAGGTCGTAACCAAAGACCGATAACACCTCCACACAGCACTTCGCCTTCGTCACAGACTCATTCTAACGGTCAGACTAGCTCGACTGCCCAATCCACGATCGGGAGCCCTCATGATCCACAGCAAGTCCTTGGATCGGGACCATCAAGACGCGCTGCAGTCAGGCCTTTGCGATCCATTTCTGGCTGGGTCTTTCTGGTCGTCAAAAGGGGAGGCGACTACCGTCTTTCCCAGATCAATGTGCACGGTCATGCAAGCATTGACTTCTTCCGTCATTTGCGTGCCGAGTACTTCCGATTAAGAGGTCTCTTCCCTCGCTATTTCAGCGTTTGGGTCTTTTCACATTGTGACTTCTACAAGGTACGCACGATCATTACAAAGCTGCATCACTAAGCGCGCGACTCCCTTTAAACTCACTGACATGCCTTATCATTAGTTCGAGAAATTCGAGGAGTACGCAGTTGCACTCAGACGAAGGGACCAGTATCCCGACCCTCAAAATCCACAATACAGCTACAATCCGAAGCCTATCGTCGAAATGCCACCGATCACAAAGTTCGAGTTTAAGAAGCGATTTTACTCCAGCATGCCAAGCCTATTTCATTTTCGCTGCCGCCGAAATTGCCAATGTGCTAAGCTCAAGAAGAAGGCCCATAATGCAGAGACAGTGGAATTACTCCCTAAGAAGACCTCGCCGCTGGACATTGGAAGTGAGACTAAAGAGATATTCTGGGGACTATACGCTCGTCATGAGATTCACTTTGGGCGAGTATTAGTGTACAATGTGATCTGCGTCACTCCAGTAATATGGTTTTTCTTTATGTGGGTGCTGCATTGGGGCGATCCAGGAGATATGCAGAGCGCGTCTGTGCCGCTAATGGCGATGTTGTCTTTCCTTTCTATATTCTGGTCATTGTTCATTGCGACTTTGAGGGCGTACTAAGTATGAGATGCTGCAGGGTAAAAGCCTTCTGGAGGATAGCACCGCATCCGTAGCGCCGATAGATAGTGCGCATCGTTTCAACATGGTGTCGATGATCTTCACGGATGAACTGCATCCTAGTGTTCATAGCCTATGCTCCTTCCGTTAACGCTGTTCGGGGGGCCCCGCTACGGAGGATATTTCATTATAAAGTAGATACATGACAGCACAGTTGCCGTCGTTTATCTTGGTCGATTCGGTGCATTCCCAAGCCTTTTCGCGGAGAACTCCACCCAGCCATCATAACACTTCCAGCGCACCGCACTTGGTAAAGGGGCTGGTGAACACGAACATGAGATTTCCCAACTATCCTTTAGTTGAGCGAAGGTGCTTCGTAGACAGGTGTGGACTCTAAAAGAGAGTTGATGATTTGTATATGTGACAATTCTACCGCATCCAAGACACTAACGCCACACATCCAATCTTCCAGCAAGCACATCCAACCCCAGCCTAGACGTACAAGATACATACGAAAACCGAGCCAAGGCCTAACGTGATCAATGGTACAGCTCATCCAGCGGCGTCTGAGCACAGCGTCCCTCATACTACACCCGCCCAATGTCTCACGCGTACAACGCAATATATACCCCGCCTTGGGCGATGCCGCGCGATCATTTTTCGTGATGACGACGTGCTGCTTCTCGGGTCAGACTAGGGCATCGTTCCGTTTGGTCGGCCCAAGTCTCCAAAGGGTCTCGCAGAACACACACCGATGCACGAACATGTACGCAGATGAAGAGCTTCAGCCTGCCGAGCAAACAACCCAGCAGTCCTCATCATCACGGACTGTTATTATCAACTCCCCAAAACATAGTCACTCTGTTTTAACCATCGCACTTCTCCAAGCTTCTTCAGAAAAGCGCACGCCCACAATCCCAACCTCCATCACCACACCTCAACATAACCAAGCACGCGACACAACAACAAAAAAAGCCATAAACTCGTCAAATCCTCCATTCATTCAAGACACCACACCACACCACAATAATAGTAAGCCCTCTCCTCGGAGAAGCCCCAAAATCCCACCATACCGCGCCATAATTCGCACTCTCGCATCATCAACACGCTAACCCAAACAAGCGCAAACCCCAGCCATTCAGCCCCAACCCAATAATTCCTATAAGCTCATCAAAAGGTCTTTCCCGACCCAAAGAAAACGCCATCGTAAGCCCCAAAAGGCACATCATCCCAAATTCCGCCCAAAAGAAAAACTCCCATGCCGCAAAAGACCAGCAAAAACAAACGACAAAAGATCTGGTATAAGACGCTCAAACAACCACCTCAGCCTTCATCCTGGTCTAGAAGATCTAGGATATACCATCACCGCCCATTTATCTATTCTTCCACAACACTCCCCTCAGCGGTATGCTCGCCACTCCCCGTCGGACTCATGAACGGCTCGTTTCCGAATCCGCGAAAGCTTTCATCCGAGTAATGTCGCTTTAGTTCCGCCATATCCTGCATGTGAACGTCGTGCTGCATCTGACCCAGCGAGGGTGGACCCATGGGACCGAAACCGCTGCCTCCGCCAACGCCATGTCGCGCGCTGGCCGCAGGCGGTACTCCCGCGTTACTGATCTGCTTCGCTAAACTCGGCTTCTCGGCGAGATTGTTCAACATGGCGCGACTCGCGTCGAGCATCGACACTGCGTAGTCCAAGAACTCGGCCCTCTTGCTCGACACACTCAATGTCCACCGGTACTCCCGCAACCGCGTCTTGTAAAAATCGGCTTCCTCCTGCGCTGGCGCTGTGGCCCACAGTAACGAGCCGAACGTGCCGATGAGAGTGAAGTTGATCTTCGAGGCGAAATACCAAAATGCTTGGAGATGCTGTGGCTTGAGGCGATTGACAAAGTCCATGGCGGAGATGAGGCGCGTCTTCGCGGCGTTGCGACACATGAAGAAGCCGTATGGGTTGTGTGACGAAGCATCGAGGGATTGCACGATGCGGCGGTGCAGTGTGATTTCGGTCGCAAAGTAGGCGAGATGCAGAGAGCCTATAATTGTAAGTCAGGGGCGTGATTCTGAGCACAGCTGCTGACGTACCTAGTGATGAGAGATTGCTCCTGGTCGGCGCATTCATCTTAACCTGCGGAGGCAGCTTGTCATGCCACTGCCGCAGCTTGATCTGCACCGGCTTCGCGCGCGCGAGGATCAGATCCGTCGACCCTTCCCCGGCGTTGGCAAAGTCCTGAATCGCAACCTGCGTGTAGAACGTGTCCATCACTTCGGCCATGATCTGCGTCAGCTCGATCATCTGAGCAAACAAGATCTGGCCACGCTCATTCTCTTCCAGCTGCTCCTCGGACACTTCTTGTTGGTCGAAACCATCGCCGTCTTCGTTAAAGTCGTCGTCGTTGATGGATTGTACCGCCCAGTTGGCGCTGAAGATGTGCGAGGGCCGGCCATGGATTAGCGAACTCCATTTGTCCTGCATGTACAATGCCCACGCGATGCGTTTCCTCAGTCCACGCTCCCACAGAGGAATCGACCAGCTGGAGCAATCAAGATGTAGACCAAGCTCTTGGCCGACGGCAACCAATTGGGTGGTCAGACTCCACGAATCTGCTTCTGGGCGCTGCAACAACAGGAGTCCGGCTTGCACAGTCGAGAGCTTCGGTCTCTCCATAGCTCTTGACAACGACCTCATCGCAATGGCCTCCAAGCGCGCTGCATCGGGCTTGGGAAGGTGCGTCAACCTTTGATCATACGACCACCAATTGAGTGCAAGTATGTACATGCCAGCCATCAGAGACGGCGAGAAGGTGCGGTCGCCATTCCGATACCGCTCGACGAAGAGATGTTTCTGAATGATAGGAAAGCTTGGGTGGACTACACGAAAGTACAGATCAAGTAAGGTAGGGCCATGCGGGTGGACACACTGCTCGACGTGCTGTAGCGTGTCGACCTCGTCGGAGTAGTCTTGGGTGTTTTCATCAGGCAGCATGATGAAACACTCATGATCATTAACTCGTCGCAAGGTGCCAAGATCGAAGGTCGACTCGTTGCGGGTATCAAAGTGGGAAAGGCCGATGAGCAGAGAATCGAACGGAGAGCTCAGTCCGATATATCTGCTATGTTGGCGGCGTTGCAGTCCTAATGTCTCTCCTAGATGGGCGATATGGGAGTGGGCCAATGAGGGTTGAGGCGGTGGGGGGCTGGGCGCGGTGGCAGTTATCGTAGGCGTCGGCAGCGCTAGTGGAGGCGGCTCCGCGTCGACGGATCTGCTAGCTCGTTAGCGTAAGGTCTGATAACGGCACGCGATAACAGGAGGTCGACCATTGGACCCTGGATTCATATGGAAACGATGCTATCGAGGACGATCGAGGTGTGCCTGAGGTAGTCCCGTCTATTGTGCACTTGTCTGGGACACATGGCTCGCGGCCGAAGCCGGCTAGCGGGCACATGTGCGACACCAGGCGAAGCGAGAACCATGGGAGTGGGTGTGACGTCGGAGCCATAGTCTAAACGTACCTCTTCTTCTGGTTGTTGGGCGAGTCCTTCTTCCCGTCCTCGACAACCTTTCTCTTCCGCGGCAGTGGACTCTGCACAAAGGTGCACTCCTGCTTGTGGAACTCGCACAGCACACACAGCACGGCACCCTCGTGTATCACACAGCGGCTCTTCCTCCTCCGGCAGGCGTCACACGGCCTCTCTCTTCGGGTGCGGATATTGGCAACGGGGCCGGTGGTAGACGACACGGGCTTGCCAGATACGACGTGGTCTTTGGGCGGCAAGGGCTTCGGCTGCTTCTGGGGGCGGGCGGCGGCGATGGGGATAGGGTTCGGACGTGGCATAGCAGGCTGTATAGCCACGGCGGTCGTCATATCGGTGACGTTGGGGCTCGACTCGGCGGTCCTGATAAGGCGGTGGACGGTTCCAGGGCTCGACGGGGGTTGGCGCCAGCGAGCTGGACGGGGCGCTGTGATAGACGGCGGGTAAGGCCGTTGCTAGTATGCAGCAGAAGGCAAAAGCACCAGTCACACGACGGAGCTGGAAGTAAAGTTCCGTATCGGGATAGGAACTGGCTTATCGCGTGGGAGTTGCGTGTACCCACGGCAGGGCCTACACGATAACGGCCAAGGTATGGTAGCGTGTAGAGTGTGCCCAAGAGGACCGACTTCGGGGGTTGTGTATTTGGTATTTCCGGGTGCAGGCAGCGGGCTGCGGGCGGGAGGTTTCTCAAGGGCCCAGATTGCCCGTTATGGCGGCGAGGAGAATAAGATGCTGGATGGTGCGTGCCGTCATTGAAGGGTTCGCGGGCGCGGTGGGAGGTGCGCGGCGGCGGGGGGGAGCTTCGACGGCGGTCCGGGAGGCTCGGTGGACGCTGGAGCGAGGGCACAGGCTCGTGGTCGGGCAGCGGGCGAGGGCCGGTTCAAACTGGCATCGGGGAGCAGGCGACCCTCATGTCTTTTGAGGAGTTGACACTTGCGACATGTGCCTGGCTGTCCGTGCGCGTAGCCGTTACTAATGGTTTGCTCCCCAATCGGGTTAGGCCCATGTACACATCTCCCAGAGCCCTGCAAATGGCCCCGTCCGGAGTACATGGCGATAAGGACCTGCAGGCAGCCAATGGGGCGCCGGCCAGCCCCCACTAGCCAGATGCTGCGCGTAAAAGCATTAGATATCATAGATAACTGGGACGATCGCTCAAGACGCTGTCTCGTCCCCAGCCAAGCAGTGCGTTGCTGTTAGGTACAAAATTGCTCGGGTGGCCAGCCTCGAGCCTGCTGCACGTCACTAGACGGCTGCCGACATCATGGACGCCCGAGACTTGGGGTTGGATCGAGGTGCCATGCGCCGTCCGGTCAGCTTCCCCGTCTGTTCCCCGTCCTGTCTCGTCTCGTCTCGTCTCGTTCCAGCTGCTCTGGCCGACTTCCCCCAGATTCCGGCCGTGTCGCATGTCCCAAGCATACATGGATGCCTCGAACGTTACGCGATACCCACAGAGGGTTTTCTCTTCTCCAGCATCTCCAGCATCTCCAGCATCTCCACTGTCTCCCGCATCTCCCGCATCTCCAGCATCTCCAGCATCTCCAGCCTCTCGCGGCAATCTCGCGAGCGTTGCGCCAACTTGCACGCAGTCGCTTTCCCAAAGCAGCACCCTGCCCTTCACCGCTTGCCCTCCGGTGTCCGGCTCAGTGGTCAGTGGTTGGAAAATCATTCCGAGTATCTCCGGCGAATTATGGATCGCCTTATGTCATCCACGTTCTGCCGGTACACTAACCGCCAGCGTCGCATTCACGTGCGAAGAACCCCACAGTTGTCCACTCCGTTATACGATTTACATCTCACACCTCCCGTATCCAGTTGCCGTGCTTTCATCGTCACATATTCCCCTACCCCTTTTCATTTTTACCATGAAAGAAAAACCCAGATGTCAGATGGCATCCAACACTTGCGAAGCGCCAAAGTCGAGCTGCAAGATTTCACAATTGCCTGAACTACTACCAGCCGCGTGCACTCGCTCCGCCTCTTCCAACTGGCTGAAAGAGGGAAGTGCCGGATATGCACCACTCTACACAGCGTTGGCGTTACGAAATATCAAGCGCTTGGGCACCGACGTTTTGCCACATGCGACAAGCTAGTCTGCGAGGCTAGGGCAGTGACATGCCGGAATGCAAGGCGCACGTGGTACCGCGCGAGTCATGGACAGGACAAAGAGGAAGAAGTTACAACTCGGATTAATACACCTAACGTGTGGGTCCAGTGTCTTGATGCGGAAGACGAGCTAGTGAAGAGAATACACATCTACTGCATTCGTCAATCTCGCCGGTGTAGCCCCAACGAGCGAACTGTGCAGCACCAACCCACCAAACGTACTCGCGGGCACCTTCTTGAACAGCCGTTGCGAGTGCTTCGAAAGCGGGCCATCCACCTCATCCCGAATGTAGAGGCGATTCCGTGTCGACGCATCGAGTCTCCTACGATAAAGTCTCGGGCAGGTATTCACCGCATCGACGGGATGTGATGCGACAGGGTAACCCGGCTTGTGATGCGGTGAGATGGAGCTTGGAGGCATGGTGCCTGTGGCCAACCGCGATGACGGTGAAGACGCTTCGCCGTATGCGAGATCCACGGTGGCAGCGCGCGTGAAAAAGTGCGACGAATCGCGCACCTCGCGTTCGCGTTTCTCCCCCAAGTTTGGCGCAGAAGCCTTGCGTTGCAGCTTCTTTCTGGGTATCGTCGATGTGTTGGGCGTTTCGGAAAAGTCCATAAAGTTCATCTTCGGCATCGACGGTACCGCAGCCTCGGTCTTCTTACCCTGCTGCTTGGTGGTCTTGGTGGCGCTGGGATCGGTGTAGGCGCGGCGTATTGACGTTGCGTCGGTCTGTCTAAACAACGCTGCCCTTTGCCTCCTGCCCGATTTGAGAAGGAGAGCCCAGCCAGCGAAGAGAGTGAAATCGTAGTTGGTGTTGTGCGAGTCTTGGAGATGTTGCCGAAAGCGCTGCCCTGAGAAATATAGTCGCTGGTTACACTTGCGGAAGTTGTGCTGGGCAACATGCTCTTTCAAAACGGTGCCTTTGACCTTTCCATTGCCCCTCACGAGCGTATCATTGCAGTAGCAGCATACTGCCTCCAGATCTGTAGGCGGCCCAGATGGATAGATGGTGTATTGCAAGCCCGGAAGGAAGCTGCAGGACCACATCGTGCACACCGGATGCAGCTTCTGGGCCGTGGCGAGGTTCTCGTACACCCGCTCGCAGTAGTTGCACTGATGCGGGGCGTTGCTACATCGAGGTCAGCACTGCAAAGTCTTCCAAAGCAAGAGTTCACTTACGGGTTTCGGCTCATCTCAGGCTCAGCAATCTCATGGCTGATGCGTGCGGTCCACCAGGACATCATATCCAGCCCTGCCTGGAAATGTCCGGCGACATGTTCGGTGCGGTCGTTGTATGTGGCAAAGTCCAAACCGCAAAACCCGCAGTGCAACGCTTGGTGACCTTGCTTCAAGGGCACGGGATGCCGCCATGCTTCGAGAAGCTCCGCCAGACGAGCAGGCTTCTCTCCTAGACCGATCTTGTGCTCGTGGGAAACGTGCTGGAGGAAGAAGTCTTTATGGCTAAACGTGCGCTCGGAGAGTGGCCTTTCCTGACAAGATAGATAATTGTGGTCCGCAAGGTGTGACGGACTCGGGTCACTCTTTGCACAGAATGGACACCGGCTAGGAAATTCGCCGGTCCGGGGACAGCAGACCCACAACTCTTCGGGCATGTGATAGGTCTGTTCATGCCTCATCCACTCCAGTTGGCCGTTGAATCGCTTTTGGCAAAAGGTGCAGTAGTACCTGACGCGCTTGGTCGACCTGTGTTCAACCGCAACATGTCGCTTCTCGGTCGTTGCCTGGCGAGCTCCTTCGTCCAGAGCACCATTCGACTTCGATCGCCGCGGCGCGGTAAACCTGCTGTTGCCTTCGACCAAGGTCTCAGTGCTTGGTCGGCCCGGCACATCGTCAGCGGAGCTCAAGGCCAAATTTCCGCTCGACTTTGGTCTCTTAATGCTCTGCGCGTCTTCGATATCGGCCCCGAGGACCCACGCTAGTTTCGGCTTTTCCACCACGCGCTCATACGCCATTTCGTCAGTAATGTATCGTGAAGGAATTATTGCGGCCTCTCTTTCCGCCTTGTAACGCCTCATTCTGTCTTCTAGTATCTTGGCTTTTTGCTGGATTTGCGCAATTTCCTCTCCGGCTTTCGCTTTGTAGTCGATCCTCTTGTCTGGCGAGTATCCGGGCATGACCATCTCCATCTGTTCCTGTTCTGTCCACTTCTCTGTTTCGACCGTTTTGCTAGTTGTAGGTCTGTCTGGAGATGAGACCATATCTCGTGCTAGGTCTAGGATGTCGAACTTCGGCATATTGGGCACATCGGGAATATCGGGCGCGGCTGTGTGGCTGTCGCTCCTTTGATGGTGCGCTGCTCGTGAAGTAACGCTATAGGATGTACCGGTGGAGTCAGGTGCACTTCCAGAGGTATAGAAAGTACGTCGGCCTTCTGAGTTGACCTCAGACGAGCTGTCGCGAGAATGTCGGAGAAGTGCACCAAGAGGCCTAGGAATGCGGCTCTGTGACTTGTGTTTTCGCAACGCAGCATTTATCGCTGGAACCGAAGCAGGTTCTTGCTCTAGTGGGGCGCTCAAATAGCGTTCAATCGACATTCTGCTAGACGTGTGGGAGGCGGCAATCCTCGCCGCACCCTTCACGCGGTCTGGAGCGATTGCCAAAGGCCTGGGTGGTCCAGCGTTGTCCAAGTCCGATGAAGCATGACTTAGTATGGGTAATTTTCCTTCTGTTGAGTTGTCAGAGAACAGCCCGGTCTGTCAATCGATGTCATACCCGAGCGTTGCCTTCGAAGGCGATGAGTGTGGAGCCAGCTCTTCATCTTGATTTGATAGGTCTCTCCACCAGGGTGCCGTTGGTGACGAGAAATATAGGCCGAAAAACATATATTTTTGTGAATGCTCTGTCTTTGAGGAGCATACCTCGTATTTACACCTCAAGGCTATCTCGATGGTTGACCACCACAGCTACTGAGACCGATTTAGCCTACGGCGGGAGAGTGTCACAATCTGGTACCGAGCTAGACTTTGCCCAATCTGATGGAATAGAGCATCCAGTCAACAGAAGAGGAAGCACTGAATATCGGGCATATTGTCGCGCACAGGCCGAAGTATGCCTGAAACACATTATGCCTGGGTTGCGGAAAGTTTGGCTAAGCGATGCAGGGGCGCAGTCAAGACAGTGTATGTCCAGAATCGAACAGCCGGAGAGTCGGATGTGGGTTCCCGTCGATTGCATCGCTGTTGGGTCGGATGATGATGTTATGTGCAGTGACTGTCCGAGATCCGACCCTTCAATGTGTCATACTCAGCTCGTGGCACGCTGGTCTATTATGGTCGTCGTTTTGAGTAACATCAGAAAAAACGGTAGGCTCATATGCCGTGGATCACAAACAGGGTAAGCAACGAGCCCTGGATTCATAGGCGACAAACGTAAACAGTGGAGAGCTATGGCTGCATTCGTCCGAACACCACGTCAGAGCGCCACATCACTGTTCATGTTTGACCCCAAAAGACAGGCGGTCCTGGGACTGCAACTCTGTCAACAACGACCGGTGCGGCGTCATTCAAGCCGTGCGCATGCCTCTCAACCATGGCTCGAGACAACGATTGTGGAAAAGCGGTAGCGTGGACGGACCGTCAGACAAGGATATAGATGAGAGGAGCGTTCCCGACTTTGGAGAGTTTGGTAGGGAAGTTTAGCCAGATTGGAGTGTTGGTTGTGTGGGTGCGGGAACGAGCGGACCGCGCCAGGTTTGGATATATGCGGGGAAATGTGCTAACCGTATGAGGAAAGGACCGTGCTTCAGCTTTTTCCCCAACTTCATGCGATCAAGCCTTCTAGAAGGCGATTCCCTTCCGCTGCCAAAATGCTGGTGAAACGGGGCCGGGTGATCCTTGTGAAATGTACGTCAGAGTGGATTGCAGGCTTTCCGCGGGGTTGCGCTCATGCTACGCGTGGCAACTTACCATCCACACGGACAAGTCATCCCACTGCTTAGAAGAACTGCCAATGTCAAGGCATCTCAGGTAGCTGCTCCCGGTCCAACAAACGCACTGGGAAGGTCAGGTGAGATGCGAGTTGCTGTCCTACGCTATAGGATCTGTCTCCCCTCTGAATGATATGTTCAACATTGGTACGAAGACTGGCAATCACGTGGGCCCTGCAGATGTCATTCAATGGCTTGGTATTCTCGTAGCGCTCGTGGCAGTATATGTACAGTATTGAGCATCCAGTATCCGTCCAAGGCACGCCGTCGCAAATGCCAGTTAAGTCGTGTAGTTTGATGCAAATTCGTTCATCCCGCCGTGATCATGCCGTCGTAACATAGTTCTAGCCGAATCGCTCAAGATGGACAAGAAAGGCGGTTGGTACGCCGGAAAGCCGAGATCGCGCTTGTTATGCCTTCGCACTCGAGTCTGAACGGGTGGTCCAGGACGCGAGAGTGCCGAAGGAGGTAAAGGGTTGGCATTGTCTCAATGCGTCGGTGGCTGGTAGTTGATTGGTCGCCTGCACTCCAGTTAGCTGGCCGCTTTCTCCAGCGGGCTGCACTTACTTGAAGAGCAAGATATGAGGCTCCGGTTCGTGCACTTCGTAGTGTTCCCATCCCAGACTCTGTGACGCGTCAGTGACGTCAGCTCTCTATCTTCCATGCTGCCCGCGTACCTGAGTGATGCCCAGGGCTCTCCACTCGTCCTCCCACAGCAGCTTCAGCGTGCCCCGCGCTCCGTCGAAGTAGTCCTTAGGTATGGCCTTGAGCATCTGCTTGGGGAGCTGCACATGGCGGTATTCGTAGATCTCGTCCGAGTATCTAGTCGCAATCAGCAAGAGTATGACGCGCTGCAACATTGTAAACAACGCACCTGGCCGAGTAGTGGATCGCGTCGATGAACTCGTCGAGCTTCTCCTTCTCGTGTTCTGAAAGCGGACGCGCCCGCTTGTTGCGGCGCGTGAAGTCAATGTCCATGTCGGCCGCCATTTCGGGAGTCGTAGGGGGATGCTGGTGTGGTGCTCGTGTGCTTCGAGCGCGGGATGTTCGCGCGAGGGTGATGGCGGGGCAGGCACGGCAGGCAGGCAGCAGTTGGCGCAGTAGAGGGGCACAGGAAGGGTCCGTAGAGGTGCGACAATTAAGGATGCTTGGGCGGCCTGAGCCTCTGGAAGCACAGCTGGAAAGAGAATGGGGTAGATCGCCGCGTGTCCGACAACAAGAAGTCGTGTTTACCGCTGGCGGCGGTGAAAACGGGCGGCCAATAGCATCGCCTCGGCGCCGAGATTTTCCGACGCTGATCTGAGCTCAACTCACCCCACCTCCCTCCCATTCCGTCGCATGCAGAAGTGCTTCTAGCTGTGACAAACTTGCTAGCTTTTGAGATCTATCTACGGGTTCCGCTGTACGATGTTGCCCTGTTGGGTTTCGAGGCTGCTGGCAACATTTTTGTCCTCACTCTCAGAAACTCCGAACTACTAGTGAGCAGGGGCTCGTTATCACCGAGTCAACAGCACCCTGCCAGATTAAGCGAGTCGAGTTGTCCTTTTGAGTCCATAAATACGAGCTCATTCATGTATCAACCGATAACCGGACTACCGACACGCCATTACCCGTAAGCTCACACGGTCGACGCCTAACTGCCAACTAATCTTCTCCTAAGACTTGTGATGTGCGAAACTCTTACTCAACAACTCCCGCTTCGCCTCCCACGTGAATCACGCGATCAAATCTACACCCACGCTTTCTATTTCTATGACTTCCGCCTTCTCTCGCCCGAATGCAACATTACAGACGATTCAGACCCGAAATCGATATATCAGTCCTGCCCGGCATCTGTCGCGCGAACCGTCAGCTGTACTTTGAAACCACACCCGCCTTCCTAGCACGCGACGACTACTACTCATGGAACAATGAGACATCGAAACAAACTCTCCCCCTGTTCAACCATCTTTCTGAAGACGTGTTCAAAGGCGTTACAGTATTCGCGATACATCATTGGTGCGAGGAAGGAACACATGTCCAATTGGATCTTATATCCAAGTTCACCAACCTGAAGTCGTTGAAGATGATATACGGCTTTCCTACCAACGTCGATGGTAAATCAACATATCGCTTTGACTTTACGAAGAAAAGACTGATTGGCTTGGCACTGGCTTAAACTACACTGCTCCCGAGGGTCGCACTGTCGAAGAAGGAAAAGAGGTTCTAGTAAAGGACATGCAGGCCTTTATCGCTAAATTTGGACTCGATCGCATCGTCGCAATGCCCAAGCTTGAGCAGTTGCAATTCCAGTTCGCAACTGACGAACGGCAAGTGCTCCGGCATCGACTCTGTAATCCGCTATGGCGCTGGGCAATGGGAGTGATGAAGCAAAATTGGGGCACGGGTGAGGTATTTGTCTCGACGAATATAATGAGGACTGAGACGAATTGAATGCTAGGGTGTTGAGAGCGGAGTCGTTTGAGGATGCCGTACAAGACGTACGAAAGTGGATGTTGGGGAGTTCTTAGAAGAACCATCTCTTCGACGAAAGCTTCAATAATATTAAGACGCTTGGTTTGGTCTGACGATCGGATGATGACGGATACTCCGACGCACTCTCAAAGGGATGGGTGGAAGCTCTTTCACGCACTGCTTCTTCCCGATCGCGTTGTGCCTTGTACAGCTCTTCCAGAATAAGAATTTGCTCCCGTTCGCTGACAAACACCTCGTACATACCGATAATCAGCTCTTCTAAGTAAAATTTATGCAGCTAAAGCAACTCGACGAGCTCCGTATTCGTGAACTGATCAACCTATTTTATGTCCAACTTATGCGAACTGCACGCGCTGGGACGAGTGCATGTATCCCAAAGTACCCGCATATCTTCTAGAAAAATGTACATCGATACACCTTAAGTCTCGCAATATTTGCAGACTGGGGGCAATAGTTAATAGCATCACGGTATAATGATCTAGCTCACTATAACATCTCCATTCGGCCTGGCTTTCTTTTACTCCTTACGTTCTTCCTCATCCCCCGCTACTTCGACTCCAAGCTCTTCCAGAACTGCCAACATACTCTCAAGTCCCTCCTTTTTCGCCTGGTCAACAGCTCTCGTCCCAAAATTGCCGTCAAGCCTAGCTCCCAACTCCACAAATTCTCTTAGCAAGTCCTCTCTCTCAAACTTCACCGCACCTACAATAGGTAGCATCTCTCCCCATTCATCACATCCTAACCCCTGAAGTTTCTCTTCTCCCACCCCATTGATAACAGCGCCCCGGTTCATCAACCATCTCACCATCTCCCATCTACCGTGATACGCGGCGACACCAATTTCCCTTCCGTCCATCTCCGTCCCGTGATCAAGGAGCAACTGTGCGGCGGTGGTGTTGCCGTATTGGCAGGCTTGAAGGAGTGCCTCGTGCGTATCAATCGGTGCGCAGAGCTGGACTAGGTGTCTCATCATCTCAAGCCAGCCATACTTGATAGCGGCATTCAACAAAATTTCGAGGCGATATTCACTCAGTTTCGGGTAAACGGTAGTTTCTTTTATGCGCATGAGCATCTCGAATATCTCAACGCTAGGGGTGAACAGCGCCTCCTCCAAGTCGAACATGGATTCACTACCAGGCCTTTCTAGGCCCTGTATTGTCCAGTTTGGCAGAACTTTCCTCGCCATATCGATCGAGCCTTGTTTGCAGGCGATTTTCAGAACATAGTTCTTCTCATTGAAGATATTGGTCTTGTGTACTGCTCTGTAAAGGAGATCGACTGCTTCATGATGACCGCCCATGACTGCTAATACGTACGGGTCGCCGAGGAAGTCGGGGCGTATGTGGAGACAATATGGGTTGCTAATCTTCTCCTCAATTATGGAAAGCTTGTTGAAGTAAGCAGCCGCCGCCATGAGGTCATATTCTTGGTCTTGAATGCTAAATTTGTCTTCACCAAACGGGTATGTGTCGTTGTTGGGCTGGAGACATATCGATGCCATGGAATGAGTACCGCCATATGTTGCGCCGCGGTCGCAGAGAGCCTTGACATACGTAGCGTATTTCTCATCGCGATCATTTACGTTGTCCTCGAGTGCTAATCTCGCTGCTATGCGCCGGATGTTATCCCATCGCGCTTTAACTGGGAGGTTGGTGTAAAGAAGGCGGCGTGTCATGTAGTCAGCGCCTACGCTGCCTAAGTATACCAGATTATGTTGGCAATTGTCCAGTAATCTGTACTCATTGACTACACGAATCACCGCTGTAGCGAATAAATCTAAGCTTTTGTTATTTACAATCTTCTAGATGGTTTGAGCGGTCAGAATGGCGTAAACCTACGATTTACGAGTCGCAGCCTAAATGCCCTTTTCAGGCCGCGCACCTGAATGGCTTCCGATAAGATGGCGTCAAACAGCTCCTGGGGTAAGCTAAGCAAATCAAATGTCATTGATGGCATTTGGTGCTAAAGTAGATTGTGGAGTGCATAGCACGAGATTGGTAGGGGAGCAGTCGGTATTTGAGTATGGAAGATGAGTGGAGCCGCTAGCCGCCTAACATGTATGTCAGCCTGCGCCACAAACATGTACTGCGCCTATTATCAAGTTCTTTGAGGTGATACTCTTGACGGAACAAATCGTGTACGATTGTCTGACAATGTAGCTGCAATGCTTTCCAGCGCTTCGCAACCATCAGCATACTGAACAGGGCAGAGCAAATTTAAGGAGCAACCCTATGAGATGGGAAAGACTCATACTCTCGACGGGTCACTTTTAGCAAATTCATTCATGGATTGCGACCATCGTTCCCTATAGTGTTCTCAACATTCTCCTAGAGCGAAAACTCGACACTTACACAGTCGATTGACCCGACATGTGAGTTGCGGACGTGAAAGCTCGTCCAATGTCATAAGCTGCAGCGTGGACTCGCTTAAATAACGATTACGTCGGCACGCAAGCTTCTCAGTAGCGAGGACTGGTACTAAGAGCTACGTCCGTCCACTTCGCAAGATCATTGTTTGGGTCCTACCAGTTCCCCCTCTGGTCTTCCTCAGACTCAGATCGGACGAAATCGTGGGCACCATGTTCTAGCAACAAAGCCTCAATTATAGGTATGTCTCTCTCTCTGTATCTCTGTCGAAACCAGATTCGAGTTAGCGAGCTCTGATGGAAGATCTTGTGCGACTTGTAGCAATCTGACACGACTTGTAATTGAGCGCCATCGTGATGCATTGACGGAAGTGGTTCCCAGAAGTGATGCGAGATATCCAAATGTCCCGAGGTTGGAATACAGAGCTCTCACCCACGAACCATATCCAGAGGTATCTCGGTACGTGTTGTATCAAAGTAGACCACCTGCTCTCTCACGATTGCGACACGTTCTCTACACCTAGGGTGGGAATAAGTTGGAGACAAGCGTACCTTTAAGTCAAAGTAGCATTCCAGCGCTGTAAATCCATACTCTGCATTGCGCAGAATATGCAGAGGACTAGCCTGCGACCAGGTTTTGGTCAAGTGCGGCGGAATGTAACCATCGAGCTGCCCTATCCCGTCAGGGTCTGCACCGTACTCCAATAGAGTCTCGACAGCAGAAAGATCCCAATTGCGCACGGCGATTTGTAGCGGGTGTAGCAGACAACTTGATGGGTTGACGTCAGCGCCGATCTCTAGTAAGTGGACCAGAAAGCAAGATTCGCGGCAAGCGTTCTCGTGGTAGTGAGCTGCTAAATAACGGAGATGTAGTCTGGATAAATCCATCTTGGCCTTCAGCTTCTCGAGCAGAAATAGGCGACACAACGAATCGCTATGAGCCCCGAAAGTGTCGAGTATAGTGGCAAGCCCTTGCTCACGTGAAGCAGGACGTCCTTCGACTTCGACCGGTCTTAGCATTACTGGCACCGGTGCAGAGAGTGTTAGCTCTAAGTCAAGCTCGTCCAGAAGTTTTTCGATCATACTGATACAGCCCATATGTACAAGAGCTATGAGGTATTGAGCCTTTGCAGTGGAAAGATTATTTGTCCGATAGTGACCCGGCACGAATATCTGCCAGCTCTCATCTGGGCATCTTCCGTAATGAGCATGACCATCGTTCCAGTGATCCCTATGTTTGTCGAAGAAAACATAGTACTGTTTCCAGAACTTGACGTCGCATGCCAGCATTGACTCCCAATGGCTCGAGTACGGTAATACACGACCGATGGTAAAATAGTACCTTCCGAGTGGTGCGTAAGAATGTGATCCCTTGGAAAAGTAGTCCGTCTGCAAGACATTTTCCAGCACCATTCGTGCGCAAGTATCTCGTGACATTGCGAAGTATGAACTTTTGGTCTGCTTCACACGATCAGAGAATAGAAACTCTTGAATCGTGTAATGTGCAAGTGTAACGTTGTGTGGACAGGTCGTATTTGAGATGATATTGAGCTCATCAGTTTGTGTGTCACTCACTTCGATCAGACAGCCCAATATGGTTTTCAGGAAATCATGCTCGTGGCAGCTCTCTTTGGGAACTGACCCATGGGTGTCATCGACGCTGAGAATAGCCGAACTGAGACAACTCGCGCCGATTCCACCTGGAAGTACTAAGTCAGAATGAGCACTGATCCATTGTAGTGCTGTTCGTGCCGTATACCAGTCCTCTTGAGGTATTTCCAGGAACATAATCTCATAAGTCTCCTCGAGCGTTCGTGGCAAACATTTGATGGCTTCTCGAGCTTGTTGGTGAGACTTGCGTTCGAGCCGATCGATTTGACAGACAACCCATCGAAACCTGCTGTTGATTAGTGCCAGTGTACATTGACATCTAGTTCTCGCAAGACTCCGATGCGCGAGGCCCGACTGATTCATATCTCATACTCTGGGGCGAGCCCCTGTGAAGAACTGGAGATATGTATCGAAGTCCGACACCCTGCTGGCGGAAACTCGAAATAAAATACTCACATGCCCTGGGCACCTTGAGCCAGTGTATCGATTGTTTCTCTCAGAAATTGCTCAGGCCAGCGCATAAAGTGTCTGGTCCGTCGCATGCTGGCTTCGACGTAGGCGCGGATATCCTCATCAACAATGGAATTTGACATCGGTAATGTGGGCTCCGACAAAGGGCGAAGGACTCCTTCAATGTCTCCATATCTTCGGCTCGTGACTAACAATTGAATGTTCCCATAATTTGGCTGAGTAACGAGATCATGAATGAGATCTAATAAGTCCTTTCTAGGATTGCTCTCATCCACCGCGTCGATGATGATATAAAGAACGTTAACGCGTGCCAAAAGGCTTTGTAGGGCTTCCCTCAACGTTGCTAGAGATAGTGTGGTATTTTGTCGATGAAGATTCTCAATACCAAGGGGAATATGGCTGCTTCGCCGGCACAGTTGACCGACTATCCACCTCATGAAAGATAATGCTTCGCTTCGTTGCTCTCCTTGGCCGTGAGTAAAGGAACAGTAGTAGTACAAACAGGCATCCCGATCGGATTTTTGGTCGTTGCAATGACGTATTGTTTGCTCAATGAGATACGAGGCAAGGATGGTCTTGCCGGCTCCGGGTATTCCATGGATCCATATTAGACGCCGTTCAAGCGAAAGCCAATCTTTCCATTGGTCCACGCGACGTATCCATTGGCAAGTGTGCTCCTCGTGGGTTTTGCAAGCTTGATGGTGAATTGTGACAGGATTCGTATGCTCAATCCAGTCGCAAATCTCCCTTCGCTCCCTGTCACTAAGACGATCATCAATCCGCTCCATGCGATCTTTCATCTCCTTGACATCGGTCGTAATTTCTCCGAGAAGGGCGAGTGTAAGGGTCGTTTTGTGCTTCATGGTTTCGTCCAGTAGCTTCCTAGCCCTGCCTTCCTTGAGACTCCATTGCAAAGAGCCCTTGATTCGCTGACGTTTTCCATGGGTAGGGTTTGAGGTATTGGAAAGCGACAGCCCATCTAGCTCTTTTGAAATCTCCTCGACAGTGCTTCGACATCCTTCCAGGACGCCGTTGGCATCCGCCAGACTTTGCGTCGTATGTGAGAACTCCGGTCGCGAGAGAAAGTCAAAAGTCTCAAGGACAGCTTTGAGTGACGATACTTCGATGAAAATATGTCGGAGATCCTAAAAGAGGAAGTGGCAGAAGTCAGTCTATAAATCTCAGCCTTGTGTGTACCCGCCTATTCGTGACTACGAGACATATCGCGTTACATCGGTAAGAGCAGAGGCTTTTAGTATGAGACAAAAGGCACTGAGGTCTTTCTAATTATGATTTACCAACTTCCTGTACTTGGATCCTTGAAAGAGCGCAACATACATACCCTGGGCGCGTCATGGGCTGTCTCGATAAGAGACTTGCACTGCTTGACGACCTTCGCAGTCAATTCCAGCACTGTCAGACCCCCTGCCACTATACCGAAGGCTTCTGCCATTTTCTGAAGTGTGATGAAGATAGGTTATCAAGATCAGCGAGCAGGCTGAACTTTAAGCTGGGTGTACCCCGCGCGGCTGTGTACGCGCCACCACCGGGATACCTTGCCACCGCAGCCGCAAAGACCAACTTCAGAAGCGCAGGCAGAACTGCAAAAGGATTAAGTTCGCCTTGCCTTGAGTGGAATATTTGAATGATGAGATTTGGGGTGGGGGGAGGGTTTAGCTCGTCGAGGTTAGACGTTTGCAGGCGCCGCAGTATTAAAATAGTATGCGGCACGAGTCGATCTCGTCGAACCTTCCAAGGCTAATTAGAGAGAACGGTATATTGGGGGTGATGATTCGAACACTTGGTATTGTAGGGTGGAACCACGTGTGACACGGGCGGTTAATGACTGCCCAAGTTGAGTAAGCGAAGCCAGAAACAGTAAGGTGTGCTTCCGGTAATTATTGTTTCGAGAGGGGTCACAACATGATTCTCAAGTGCTGCCATCTCAACACCATGCCATGTTGTGGGAAATGAAGTTGTCGATTGAAGGATTGGAATGAAGAAAAGAAAATGCCTGTGGCACAGAAAACGCACAGCAACTCCATTAGGCATTCCCCCATCACTGTCTGTGAAAAAAACTCTCGAACACATACATCATTCTCGAGACCAAAGTGGAAGGAGCAAGCGTAATAAAAGAAGCGCAGAAATAAAAACAATCAGAATCACCGCCCTGACTCCCCCCGGCATGACCATAGCACGTGACATTCTGTGAGGGTAGGCTCTTCCTTTGGTCAATCCAGCTCCGACCTTTTGTAGTATCTCCAGATCGCTAAGAAACTGAACAAACTCGCACTGGAACTCTTCAGTACACGTTGTGCACTCCATGACTTCGCGAGCCGTCCTGCCCAGTCGGTCCTTTTGATCAATACCCAGCTCTTTGAATTGTGACTTTCTTGCCCGAAGAATTCGAAGCATGCCTACATCCCCACACCGAGCCGTCCAGTGGAGGACGGTACTACCTGTCTTGTTGATATGTAGCACATCAACGTCGTGTGAGAGAAGCATCTCCAGGAACTCGTATGCTTGGCTTGTGAGGGCTGAAAAGAGCGGGGGATTGCCATTAAGGTGGTCGGCAGATTTTTGTTGGCGCCCGCTCGGATGAGAAGGTCTCCAGTGACATATCGATTAGACCAGCATGCCCACTCGACCGCGCTGCTGCCGCGATAGTCTTGTATTGTCACTGAGGCGCCGGCCTGGATAAGTGTCTGCACATGGATCCAACTCTGCCAACAGGCAAAATGCAACGGCTCGGCACCGTTGGCGTTCCTAGTCCTGGGTCTGGCTCCAGCGCCGAGGAGAATTTTGAGGAAAGCTATACTTGAACGACCAGCAGCAAAATGCAGCGGCCTGTTGCCTTCGTTGTCTCCTATATCGATGGAAGCACCCGCAGTGATCAACGCCCGAACAGATCTTTCATCATCTGTTAGTATTGCCCAGTGTAATGCGGTTCGACCCCAAGCATCCTGCAAATTAACTTGCTCTCGCCACTTGCACTTTAGCAAGACATCCTCAATATCGACCGGAAGAAGGGCCAAGACCGTTTTGTGTACATCAGAGAAGTCGAACATTGATAGGGTTTGCGATTCGGGGAAGACTTCCCGAAACTGTTCAGCCCCATCCTCATTTTGGAACATCTTTTCCCATGCTATCTGTGCGGCAGTGCTGGGGTATAGTTCAGTCTTGTACATGTACATATGTTGACTACTCACACTCCACGATCATCCTCAAGCTCCCACTTTGCACCATATCGTAGCAAAAGCTTAGATGCTTGGAGCCTTTGAGCACACGTATGAGATGAGACTTTCCCACAGTCACCCCGGACAGTGAACTGCGGCCACAAAGTCAGCGAAGGAAGGGTCAATGATCCAAGTGCTATGCTCACGTGTAAAGCTGTGTAGCCATTGCTATCTGCAGCATCTGTCGAACAAGCACGACCTGATCGGATCAAGCTTTCTATGCCGGAAACATCTCCACGTTCTGCCAGGCGGTAAATACTGTTCTCAGCAAATTCCTGTGTTCGTCTTTGCAATGTGAGTCCCACAGTTGGACTTCCAAACGGGCCATTCTGCATCAGAATATGAGCGGCCTTCATTAGCAACCAATGAGGCAAACAATACGTAATCTTGAACGACTTGGAGGAGAAACTGGTGCAACTCTGCAAATTGCATGCCGGCTTCAGGAGCGCTAGTCCACTGTAGTGGAGGGACAATAACCCAAGAATACTTCGAAGAACCGGTGGAGAGCGACGCCATGTCCTGGAACGCAGATGACAAAAACATTTGCAACCTTCCGGGCAGAGACTAAAAAAGTCTTCTTGTAGGTGGATTGCTGCTACAAGGCCGCGCTGCCCGTTGTCGATGGGGTTCGACATGCCTGAAGCGGCATTGCTTCCGCGGGAATTCATCGCTTGACCAAGACTCCCCGAACCGAGTGCCGCACAAGATGTGTTTAGTCGTGGGCCCCCGTCATACTGAGTGATTTTTCCTCTTATAAGATCCACTTTGTTTTCAACCCTCCGCCACTCGGCCTCGGCTGAGGTAGAGGAGGTAGTAAGCGCAGTCTCCATTCGGCGAACGGAAGATCTGTGACGTTAGTAATGATCATCTGGAGCTAGAAAACAAACAACAAAAACTCACACAATATCAGTCGTCATGTGAAGTCCAATGGCTTGCTTGGTACTTTGAAGCTTTCGCTCTAATACTAAAGCAATCTTTCGTTTCCGAGTCCAGGCAAATCGGTCGATTTCTGATTTGCCTTGCTGTTTGGATGCCTTTTTGAGAGAATTGAGGAAAGTATCAAGCTCTGATATAAGAGCTTTCGCCTGAGATAGGTGGGTCGATCCGTAGAGTAAGCCTGCATGGGCCGGATGGGATGGCGCGGTATTAATTCTCACGTGCTCCTTCTCTATATGATGTGAAACTGTTGTCAAGTCGCTAATCTCATTTGAAAGGCGAAGGAGCTCCTCCGGTGCTTCCTGCAAGGATCTGATGAAGGTGACGGTGCGAATGCTGACGGCCGCGCAAGCATTGAACAGGGTTACAATGCTTGCAAGTGTAGAGAGTGGGTCCCCCATGCTGGGCAACTAGTTAGCTCTAGGCTGAATCGGCTTGAGTCTAGGACCTTAGCTCCTTGGTCGAAATATATACATGACAAGATATGGAGGCTCCTCAGTGCGCTCAGCTATGCTAGGTGCGAGCGCTATCTTCGAAGATACGTGTCTCCACATGATTATGTCCCTCCTCCCCGGGTCTTCTCACCGGATGATGGTGGAAGTTTGGACAGACTGTCGATCTACCAGAGTAAGCTCACCGGATAGTATCGATAACTCTGGTTGGACGGTCGATAAACAGAGCAAGCGTCATCCTGCTTGTCGACTGAATGCGGGGTTATCTTCTGCATAAAGCAGGACAAGACTGGAGCGCGGGTAGATTTTGAACGTCCAATCGGTTCCTAGTACAATCGCCCAACGACGAAGGGTTTGGAGACCTCCTGCACTCGAAGCCACCTGAATGTCCGATGCCTAAGCACTTTCGACCAAAGACTTGGACTGCTTGGTGATCTTCACAACCAACTTTAGTGCTGTCTGGCGACGTGTTCCTCTTTGATAGGGTTCTCTTTGACGTGAGACCCCTCGTGAGAAAGACAGGTTGGCATCGAGAAGGCTGAACTACGAGCTGATAAACCCCGCGCGGATGTGCATGCGCCACAACCACCTCACCGGGCCAGTCGCAAGAGTGAGCTTCGAAAACAGACAGCGCCCGTGAAATCATCCGCCTTGGGTAGTATGCTCTCGATGGACCTTAGCTGGCCAGTGAAGTTTGGAAAATGTCTCTTGATTCTCAGAGAGATGAGCGACGTTTGCGGGCGCTGCGAGTGCGAGGCAATGCGGGGGCCGTGATCGATTCGTTGCATGTATCGTGTGTACGGTTCATGTTCTGTGGTTGAGAGACACACAAGAGCGGTCTATTTAGTGGCTACTCTCATAGTGCCAATTTGGTGAGCTAAGCCAAACGAGGTAAGGCGTTGCTTGAATCCAGATCTCATCGCTTCGGGCAGTGGGAGGGGTTTAACATCACGCTGTCAGCTGAACATTATGCCAGACCTGCCGTCTTTACTGCCATCATTCATCCCAAAACAACCACTGTCTACTTGCTCGTTGGGCATTCGACGTCTTAAAAGAGCGCGAGCAGAACACGACAGCAATCCAACAAATGGCGATTTTTCACATCTGTCCCGAAAATAACATTCATCTCGAATCGCATTCAGCCCGTGATTATCCACTATGAATCATAACAGGGCATGATAAGGAAAGAAAGAAAAAGGGTATCTACCGTCACCGCCAGTAAACACCGCCCCCACCAAACCGCCTAGCTCCTGAAATGAAACATCCCCGGTTCGTGATACAAATTCGCATATAGGCACATATTGCCTAGTCGTGATGCTCGAAACACCGGGAAAAGGGAAGGGGAAGAAAGACAAAGGAAACCCTCATCTATTTCCACACCGCCCGTAGCACCGGGCCACGAACTACTTCCTCCGCATACGCAGACCCCACCTAGGCGAAGATGCAGAACGCAATGGTAACTAGAACAGCACACACGGTAGAGATGAAGCTCACGCCGACCATACCTTGGCCACCGGTAAACTCGGGAAGCGGGGGAGACGTCGAGTTAGCAGCGCCCGTGCTGGAAAGAGTAGGAGACTGTGTCGCCGTGCCGTTACCATACGGAGCCTTCGTGGAGGTAGAGCTGTCGCCAGCTGCAGTACTTGGCGTGACTGTCGGCGAAGGCGGCGAGGGGGGCAACGTCACAGTAAGTGTCTGCGTGATCGTACTCGTGATAGTCGTATCGGTACACGGTTCTTTCGTCGTGTCCTGCGCAGAAACCTGATCCGCATCAACCGGCCACAGAGCCGCCATGCAGTTCTTCTCATGGTCGTCGAACTTGGTCCAGAACTCCGGAGGGTTGTCGTTGTGGAAAGGGGTCGGCTCGGCAAGCATGACTGAGACGAGGCTCGTGGGGACAATGAGAAGGAGTTTGTTCATGAGAGCGCCTTTGTCGCAGTCGGCGGGGTTGACGCCGCGGTCGGAGAGGGTGGCGGTGCCGGGGGCAGAGGCGAACTTGGGGCTGCGTGCCTTGTGGACATGGCCGTGGGCGATGTTGCGGACAGGGCCGTGAGAGGCTGCGTGCGCGCCGGCCACGAAGACGAAGCCGAAGAGAATGGTGTGGAGCTTCATGGTTGCGAGAGTGGTGTTTGCTTTCGAAAGGAGTGTGGAAAGCTTTCGCAATTCGCACTCTGAGCCTGATGAAAGGAGTGTAGAAGCTGAAGAGTCCTCGTGCAGAGCTTGAAAGTAGTAGCGAGCGTGAGTGACGAACGAGTGTGGGTGTAGAGTCGAGTCAAAGAGTGTGGGTGTAGAGTTGAGTCAAAGAGTGCATGGGGATGAGTGTAGATGGTCAAGGCCACGAGCATATAAACAAAACGGCACTAATACCACCGGCCGCGAGCAGGCTCCAGTTTCTACTTCACCTCCAGCTCCCGAACTCAGACCCGCGCACAAAATAACGCGCACTGACTCCTCGTCCACGACCTCCGCCGTCGGCCGTACAACCTCGCACGCAAACACTCGTGGCCGTGTTACAGCCCCAGATATGGGCCCGCGCAGTGTTTGCAATCAAACAGCCCATCTGCTGCGGTCCAACGGGCATAGCGGTTACAGTGCTAACGGCCAGCATGCCAACATGCACCCGCCGAGCCAAGATTTGTGCGACGGGTTCGACGCGCCGGTACGTTGCACTAACCGTACTAGCATTCTCGATCTATTGAGAAGCATGATCATGGTTGCTCAGGGGGGTGCCGATTGATATTGGGACCGGACGTGGTTGTTTTCGGGTGTGATCTGGTCGGCGTTTTGGGTTGAGGGTGTTTGATGAAGCGGGTGATCTGGGAGATTTGGTGTGTGTAACCTTAGAAACGAGCGAGTGTAGATGGAGCTTTTGGGACTTCATACTAGCAAAGTGTTATCGAGTGCACATTTACGATGTCATTTTGGCTGACCGCGCTAGATTCGGGCTCTCCGCACGGCCGACGATGGCAATTGGGAATGATTGTGACTCTGCTCAACCCCGTGCGTCATCGCTGGATGCCCAAACCTGTTGATTGTCGACGAATTGTTTAAAGCTCAGCTTTTGACGGTCTTGCGAGTCCTACCTGAGGCGTACGTGACCCTAATCGCCCCCTAAAGGTCCGCTGATTGGACTCGAGAGGCGAGCACTGAAGAATGTCAGATTACTACCCCATTGCTTCCACGTGTATCTTTTCCCTCAGTCGTGCAGATGCGTGATGACCTGAAACGGAATATCTTGTTAGCATACACACCGCTGGTTCGGGTATAATCCTTCGCGCAGTTGTATAGCTCGGGTATCAACTCAGTATGCGTCACTGAGCGAACACAGGAGTATGCTCTCAATGCAGCAAATAAAGCAACCCGAGCCGACAGGCCTTGGAGCTAGGGAAGGGCCATGCGGCAGACATGGACCGGGTCTCCTTGTTCGAACAGCGCAAGAACATGAGGATTTACTGGGGACTCGACACTCAGCCCAACCAGATTAGCTTTGATACGCGACTTGTGCTATTGATAATAAAATCTTGTCTACAATCCGATCCAGATATCAACCAGCCTCCACCATCTCAGGGACCCGCGTTGCCCCACCCTACTCCAGCCTCTCACCAACCCAATCATAGACCAACCTAGCCCTAACAACCTCCTCGCGATCCTTCCTCCGAATCGCAAACCTCCTCGTCAACCACCTCTCCCCATTGACCTCACTGAAGCCCCATACCTGCCTATACCACGCGTTAGCGAACATACCATCCACCGACCAGCCACGAACAAAGACTTCAAGAAGTCATCCAACCCGACAACACACAAGTCACTACCCCACGACCAAATCGCAGTAAATAGACGAAGAAAAGAAGCAAACTCACCACGACTGCCACCCTTTCACCGCATCCGCAAAGCTCTCCACCACCTCTCCGTTCAACGTCTCTTCCAGCCACCCCTCAGCAAGCCACTCCGCATCATCGACGCGCCTACCATCTTCTTCCGCCTCCCCACCTTTCACTTTCGCCTCCTCAAGAATGGCTTTGAGAGTATTCATGCGTGATTTCCCACGCAGGTCGCCAAAGAGCCAGTCACTGTGCGAACGATACGTCCAGTCAAGGCACCGGTTTTCCGACGTGCCCTTTATGCCGGTGTTGGTGGTTTGGTCGTAGTCGATGTGGTGCACTGAGGGGCCGGAGGGATTGTCTTCGGCGGGGCCGTCGTCTAGGATGGTAGGGTTAATGATGGTGAGCATCGTGAAGACGGAATACAGTTTTGAGTGGTTCAAAGGGCAGATTTGGTGGGACGGGATTGGCTTGAGTGACGTACATTGTTTCACATGCTGGGTCACAGTTGCTAGTGCGACGCCTTTGCGGGTTAGCCAGCCGATGCCTTGAAGGGCAAGGACGGGGTCTGTCGAGTCGGAGATGGTTTTGTTCTGTCGTCACTGTGTCAGCTTTCCTCATTTGGTGTCAATTGCCATAAGTCTACCCCTATCACATAGATCCACAGCATGAAATGAGCCTGATGTAGAGGCGCCATAAAGCGCGAGGAATACAGACAAGGAAATGGGGATAAGTTGGGTTGGTAATGACGTACAATCAACCACCGTCCGTTCAGGTCTCTAATTGTCTTATTCGGTGGTGCCGCCATGATGGCTCTTTTTTCCTTCGCTCTTCTCTATTCTTTAGACTTCCGGTGGTCTTAAGTTCGCGGTGTCGACGTTGATGTTAGAGTCCCAAGCTACCCCGCTCTAGCTCTTCCCTGTCGCACTTCGGTTTCCTAGTCAATCACGGGCAGAAGAAGACAAATGTAAAGACCACGAGGCTTCGAAAACCTTCCAATGCACATCAAGTCCCTTAAATACGCCCCGCGTAGCTAGCCTACCGCCTTTCACATGGTACCTGACATCCTGTCGAGCCTAGGTACGTTCCCTTTCGGTATAGCTCCTTGACGGCACAGCGCGGGGAACCCCTGTCTGTTGCGGATTAGACCGCGCGAGGCAGGATACGCGTGGTAGGAAATGCTGGACCGAGGAACTGCATGTGCGATTTGAATGATGATTGGGTGGTTTGATGAAGAAAGGAAACGAAGCATAGTTCATTAGGAAGAAATGACGACAAACAGGATGAGCAATATGCTCTCTCATGTAAGATTGTCTCTTCTGGATATCTTATATGTGTACGTACGTGTGGATGTACCCCAAAGCGCCCCCACGCAGACACCAATCGCTCCTTCTCACACCCGCCCTAACCCCGACAAAGCACACCACCAATTCTCAATCCCAAGTCCAGCACAGCCAAATGCTCATCTCCGCCATCAACCAACCTCTTATCCGTCTCACTAAACAACCCCGTAATCCGCATCTTCTGTAAATCGCCGATCCGCTCATCCCACAGTATCCTCTCGTACAGCTGCCCCACCGTCTGCGCCGCGCTCCAGCCGTCCGCCACCATGTCCTCCACTACCTTGGCAAGCTTGTTGTATTGTATCGTGTTGGCGGAGGCGGAGGGGAATATGGCGGCGATGAGCGTGTCGACGGTTTCGGTGGGGATCACGCCGGCGATTTCGGCGATGTGCGTGGCGGTTATTGTGGAGGTGGTGGCGGTGTCAATGTCCATTGCATCGTCTTCGTCGTCGTCAATGACTCGCCGGTTTTTCTTCCCAGCAGCAGCGGCGTTCTGCGTAGCACCCACCAGCCGCGCCGCAGACTGCAGAAAAGTAATCGCTTTCCTCAAATCGCCTTCCGCAACCCTCACGAGCTCCTGACTGACCCCCGCATCCATCGTGACACCCTCCAGCTTTGCAATGGCCTCCACGCGCTCCACAGCGTTTGTTTGATCCAGACTCTTGAACCGGAACTTGCTGCATCGACTCGCCAGCGGATCGATAATTCTCGTGACGTAGTTGCAGACGAGACAGAACCGCGTCATCTTCGAGTACGTCTCCATAGTCCTCCTCAACGCGCTCTGCGCATCTTGCGTCATACTGTCCGCCTCATCTAGCACAATGATCTTGAACGGCGGACACGGATACTTGTCCCGATATCGCACCTGCTTCACACCACCTTCTGCCTCTTTATCTTCGACCATTATGGTATGCGCGGGCGCGACAGAGAGCTGTTGTCGTGCAAAGTCCTTGACCTTCGCGCGGACGATCGATATACCGCGTTCGTCGGAGGCATTGAGTTCGAGGACCCGCGTCTTCACGAGTTCGGGGCCGTACAGCTGTTTTGCAAGCGCGAGGATGGTGGATGTTTTGCCGGTGCCCGGGGGTCCGTAGAAGAGCATGTGGGGCAGGTTGGTGGATTGAAGCGTGCGGGAGAGAATCTGGATCGTGTTGTCTTGCGCGGTGACTTCGGAGAGCGTCTTCGGGCGACTGCATGGCTGGTCAATCTCGGTACTTCGCAATGATGTCGTCCAACGCGGGGAGTTGAACGTACTATTTCTCGACCCATGGCTGCAGCCGATTGGTCTCTTTCTTTGCCGGAGCTTTTGATGAGCCAGACTGTGCAGCGGCAGCCTGCCGCTTTTTAACGTTGAAGAAATCGGACATGTCGTGGCGTAGTGCGTTGGGTTGAAGTAATATGTGATGTGATGAGCGAAGAGCTAAAGTGGAACGCGTCGACGCGAAAGTGCAAGCGCGACCTCACGTTCAGCAGCGCACGGTCCTCAAAAAGTCATCTCACCAATCAGTGTCGTAGTCCACAATGGAATGTTTTCCTTGGATGGCTATAGAGCTAGCTGTACATAATCCATCGCGACACCTTGAGCTAAAGAGCCGGTCGTTGTTCCTCCACCATCCAGTCCTTCTGTCCCAAATCACATATTGAAGCCGCCCCACCCACCAAAACCCAGCCACTGGAGCCGCGATCGGACGTTACGAGCCTAAAGGGCCACTTGACAGGAAAGCAACAAGGTCAATTACCTCCCCTCAAGCTAACCCCCTTAACCCTCTTAGCCAACTGTGCAGAATCGGAGTCGGAGCCACCATGTGAAGGTGACGGCTGCCGGTGTCGGGGATGGAGGGGGTTACGTGAGTGCTCGTTTGGATGAGCACCCCCTCTTGAAGTAGAAGTGTAGGAACGTTTCTGGGGGCGCTCACCAGTATCTTTGAGAATCATCAACAGCGTCTTCCACGAGTCGCTAGACTGCAGCTGCAAGCCTTCCGAGAGGTCGTGCTCGGAGGCGACTTTGCACAGGAGGACTTCTTCGTCCTGTTCTTGATTAGCACTCCAATCATAGCATATGGGTCAATATGCGTACCTTGCCGAGAACTCCCAAGCCACGGATAAAGGCGAGTAGGTGGAAGTTGGAAACTGCAGTGAGCCCTGTCGTTGTGTTCAGCGCTAGCCCATTTGCCTTCGCATTGAGTGCTTTTGCCAATGCCGAGTACTCCTGCGCCTCGCCCATGGCTTCTCGGTTCTCGATGGGGAACTTCGGTCCTGTGAATAGAGGGTTTGGTTCGTTCGGGAAACCGTGTGTTAGGGTAACTAGAAGGTAGTCGACAGGAAAAGCGGGCTTCGCATTCTCCTGCACGGTCGCGCCGTACTCATTCTTCTGTCGGTAGAAAACCTCGGGAATATACCGCGCTTGGTTCAGAGCCTCGTTGTCGTCTTCAGATTGTACGAGCATAACGGACGGCTCTGCTGACGGTTCGATGATGTCGGCCTTGACCATCTCTACCGCTGTGTTGGACGCCTGGTAGGACGCGATGCCGACCTGGCCGTTTTCGTCCCCGCTCACTACGCAGGTTACGAAGTTGGAGCCAAACCTACCAGTCTCACTCCATTTTGTTGGCCGTGGGTACTTGGCCTGATATCGAGCGGCGAAGATGATCTCTAGTGACGAGAGGAAGTATGAATCAATGTGTCGTTTACAGACAACGGCGCCAGTTCCATCGCCCGAGTCTAGTAGATCGGTATAGATCACACCGACGCGCTGGAGCCCGCACTGCCGCGCCATATCGTCAATGTCCTGCTCATTCTCCCACTCTCCTAGTGAAATACCGTCGGCCTCGTTGATCTGCGGCGGCTCATAGATGGCTTCGACGACAGCCTTGGTTCCCAACGGCACCTCGGTGTACTCCTCGTATCGCCCGTATAAGAAACCTAACCGCTGGCAGCCCGTCATTCGCCAAAAGTTGATCAGATCGTCGACCACGGCTGTTGCTGCGAACTCGACGTGATCCACCATGCGGAACTCTTGCGGCTGTAACGAGATGGCGCTAGGCTGGCACTTTGTGCAAATGCCCTCAGGAAACGGCTTGTGGCCCGATGGGCAGTCTGGTCGTACACGGAAATACGGTTCGCTCAGCGGCGGCATATACGAGGTCCCGCTCTCCGGCTTGTTCTTTCCCGCGTTGATCTTCCGTAGGTACGAGTGGAAGGAGAGGTGTTTTATCTTCTTCTCTGCCAGATACTCCATCGCATAAGGCTCCAGCGGCATGCAGTAGTCGCACATGCCTTTGGGGCCATGTCTGCACAGCTTCTGGTCCAGCTTCCGCGGAATCTTGCCATCGACCTTGTCTAACCTGTCGTCGAGTGGCGACTGCTTGACGACTTCCCACGGGTTCTTGATCAGCTGTGTTGGGGATCCGAGCGGTACGGACGGGACTTCGGAGGCATCGACGGCCTTGCCGTTGAGGCGAACGGCGCCGGTGGGAGCTGTAGAGTGGCCGTTTGATATTGTAGACTGCAATTCATAGTCGAGGAATAGCTGTGCGCCGTGCCTGGAGTGGTGTTAGCTGGAAAGGCTAAATGGGGCGAGCTACTTACGACAAGCCAACTTGCTGGAACGACACGCCTTTGAGCGAGCTGATTTTCCTCGCATCGCCTCCGGACGGCTTGTTGCTGACGGTGATACTTGAGAGGTCGACGTTTGAGGGTAGCTTCTCGGCAACTTGGGGGATAATGTCGGGGAAGTTGGTCGTGGGCTCCACGGTGAGCCTGAACTGGCCCTCTTTGCTAACGAATCTGAGGATCATGGTGGCGTCTTCTGTTCTGCGTAGTATTGAGTATAAGTTGCGCGGATGATGAGAGAGTGTCTATGGGACTAGAAGGGGAGAGGTTTAGAGGAAGGTGGCAGGCAGACGTGAGCTCCCAGTGGTTCTATAGTGAGTGAGGTACAACGCGGGTGGTCGGCCATAGAACGCCGCCGAAAGCATGACGCGCCCGCACCCGCACAGGCTGACAGGGGTGCCCCTCGGTAGCGCGACAACATTTCCCCGTAAGGACAGATATTGGGCAACGACAAGCTCCGAACCGCGCGCGTCGGTTGCGACTTGTACATTTGGCCTTGACTCCGTGTTCTTTCCCTATTCCTGTCCCTCCCATATTTTCCATGTCACCGCCGCTCATTTGACCTCGCACACCTCGAATAATCCCGTCGACCCTTTTCTGCACCACACCTACACGATCGCGAACACACCGGCCGAGTCTATCGCAACCGCAACCCACCCGCAACCATGTGGCCCTTCGACGCCGTCGACTGGCTCATGCTCGTCGTGCCCATCGCCTACATCACCGTCCTCTTCGGCTCACTCTACACTTTCAGCAGCGTTAACCGCAAGCGCAAGGCCGCAAAGGCCGCCGCCCTCGAGCCATGGTTCCCCCCACACCTACAGCGCAACATCTACCTAAGTCTGCTGCACATGGAGTCGCCGAAATGTCCGGATAGCATACTAAAAGCTGCGCTGTTGCGCCGCGCCACCGAGGATATCCAGCGTATCGTACAGGTCAGAAGTGCGAAGCAGGCGATGCAGGTCTTGTTGCAGAGGGGTAGCGTGGGGGACGATTTGTGGCAGCGATTTCAGCGCGCTGAGAAGGAGATTGAGGAGGAGTTGAGGGATGTGGTCAACGAGGTAAGTTCTTGCTCTCCAGCTACCCCTCCCTCTGCAATATTGTGCTAATAGTACTCAGGCCAACGCCTTCGCACCCAACTGGGGCCAGACTATCTTCCAATCCGCATCCGAGATGACACAAAACAACCAGATCCGCGAGCGCCTCTCCGAAATCCTCTCCACATCACAGGCCGAGAAGGAGTGGTGGGAAAAGCGCAAGGCGACCATCCAGTCCGACTTCATGAAGGAGCTGGATGACGAGAAGGTCCTCAAGAGTCCTGCGGAGAGTAGCTATGGCGGAAGTGTGAAGGGCGCCCGGATAGGGAGTGATGATGACGCGGTTATTGTGGAGGGTGGGGGTCCGGCGGAGAAGGCGGCCAAGGCGAAGAAGAAGAAGGGAAAGCAGTGAAGATTCTCGAACATAGGTATGTGAAGGACTTGTAGCACGGGAGATGCGTTTCGATTTGGGGAAGCGAGAGATCGGGTAGAGCTCGTTCATCATTGCATTGCCGGCGTTGCGGTGTGGAAGCACCAGGGATGGTTCGTAGGCGTTGTGAAACTCTGACCGTGTACGAACATGTTTGATCCACATTTCCACCACATTTCCAACATTTCTTAGTGTCTTCGTGCCACCCCTCCGCGTGACGGCGAGTTACGTGCCCGACGAGACTTATTCAGGAGTGCGTCAGTATGTTTCGCTTCTAGCCAAACCTCACGCAGTCCTGGATCGCGACGCAGAATGTTCCATTCGGAAGACGCATTCCATAGATTTCAATGAACCTACTTCGATTGCAATGCTACTTAACGCCATGACCCATATTGACCGGAGATAGTCAACGTGATAATACAATCCCACTCAAACTAGGGAAACTCTCGTACACCAGATATACAATCCTTCACCCTACCGATCGATTTCGCCCCTACTTTCTCACCGGACCGCTAACACCAGCACCAATAACACTCGGTAGCTCCTCACTGCCCATCGAGTACAGCATGCTGATACCAGTGCTCATCAGGAAAGCAAGCATCACACCTGTTCCAACAAAGAGCCAGAATGGCACGGAGACATCCTTCTTTTGGCAGGCCGGGCCACCCCAGTAGGTGGTCTTAATTTGAGACTCCATGCCATTTTCACCGACATGCTTGACTTCAGGCTTGCATGCGCAAGAATAGCAATCATTCCTGCCATCGCCACCCTTGCGAGATACACCGCATGATCCGTGTCCGGAGCACCCGTGGGTGGCTTTCTCGCAGGCCGACTGTGTCCTGAAGCAGGCCGGAAGTATGCCGAGGGGAGGCGTGGTGTAGTTACCTTCGGCTTGCGTAACTACAGGAGAGTCCTCAAAATCGGAGACGACGGAGTTGGACGAGGTAGCCGGTTTTGCGGTAGCAGGGGTGAGGGGTGCTTCCGTCGGCTCGCGGCGAGCTTGGAGCTTGGAGGGAAGGTCGTAGCTACCCCAGGGTTGGACGGCGCGCTTGGAGGAAGAAGAGGGCGGCATGACTACGACGGTGATCGAGTAGGTCTCTCCTCCAAGGCTCTTAAGACGAAGGTTCTCGAGAATATCCGCAAGCTTCTCTGCCTTCTTTCCGTCCTCGCGGAGGATGGTCAGATAGTCGTTATAAATACTGAGCTTGGACTCTCCGACCATGGCGTCGATGGCGTTGACCGTGGAGTGTGTGTCGCCCATGGGGTCTGCAATCTTGGGGAGGGAGTTGGCTTGCATGATCATGTCGTTAATTAGGTGGTCGTTGTCGGAGGCTGAGGGGGGCGTGGATATCGTGAAGCTGGATGTCCATTGTGACGGGTCTTTGATCAGATCTAAACTCCGCGTTAGTTTACGCTGTTATTGCGAGATTTCCTCTCCGTACCTGCAACGTCGTCTACGTCCTCCACCCACACCAGCAGCTGCGCCTGCGTCGCCTCTGGATGCTCCCCGCCAAACAGCTTCTGCTGCTTCCCTTTGTAGGCATTAATCTGCTGGACCACCTCTTCGCTCGGGTTCTTTATCGAATGGAATCGCGACAGGCCGAGGCGCTGTGCGAGGATCAATCGAGCTGTGTCTGGGTCGACTGATGACGATGCCTGCGGCGACGATCTGGGTAGCGAGTCGTGGATGTAGACATGTCCGACGCCGGCGGCGCAGGCGGCCGAGTATAGCGAAGAAAGGGCGAGGCCCCAGGTCAGCTTCATGGTGGCGGGCGTGATGGGTGATGGGGTGGAGCTGCGTCGGTGATGGCGGACGTCAGTCCAGGCGAAGCTGCGGCGGAACTTGCCGGGGTCTTGCCAAGGTGTGGGAAACATTGGGGCAGGCGGCGGCAGGCACCTTCACCACCTTTATTGAGTATCAATCACTACTTCGCTTCCGGACGTGTCTCTCATGATTTGCAGGCTTTTCTACGCCCGCCCGCCACATGTCTGTCCCTGACAACTACCGACGGTAGCCACGACTCCACTCCCCGCGCTGCCTCACATGTTCAAGGCACAGACGTTACGGAGGAGCTTCTCTCTCTTCAGACGCATCCCGACTCGGGCCGTGATAAAGTCGGCGGAGCGCGATGGGTACGAGAACATCCAGATACAGCGGGTGCGCTTGCAGAGGCGCTTCTTCACACGCTCGTAAGTTGACCAGGCAAATCTGGAAATCTTTCGCTAACATTGGCGTGTAGTCGCTTGGTAGGAACTGCAATCGCGTTTGCAAGCACATACGGAGCCTGGAGATGGCTGAATGAAGAGATCGAAGTGGAATTGGTAGAAGAAGAGCGGCGCGCCAAGCGCATGCGGTGGCGAAAGGTGGGCGAAGACACGGCCAGCGGCGAAGATGGAGAAGTCGAGGAGGAGGAAGAGGATGATGAGGACGAGGAAGAGGAAGAGGTCGGCTTGATATTCTTCCCCACCGGCCTCTCACGGCCGAAGAAGAAGGAGTTCTACAGAGGCTCGGATCCAGAATGGCAGGAGTTCGTCCGGATAGCGCCAGACCGCACACGTATGGATCGCATACGCGGCGAGCTCATTGCAATGGTCCGAGGTCTCGCCATGAAGAATCCTACATACGTACAACGGCTTGGCAAGATCAACCCGGAAGCCGGTAGTATCTGGGTCGAGGTCAAGTTCCCCGATGGTCCGCCGGTCGAATACGAACGACCTGGGTACGAGCTCACCGACGAGCTCAACTTCCGGAAGACGAAAAGACCTGTGGAGGAGGTGCATCACCGACGCCTGAGCAGTGTCCTGGCTCCGACAGCCACGGCGACGTCGCTATTTATGGATACAAAGAGGAGGGCGGACAGGTCATGGCGAGGGTTCAAGGAATACATGGGCTGGAAAGAGACCGCTAACTCGCCTACCGCTCAGGGCTTTTTCACGCAGATGCCAGCCCCGCCGTCAAGTCCAAAGTCGCCCGCGCCCACAACCGCCTCCACCACGTCTACGCCACCATCCGAATCCTCGGCTGCTGGCGATGCCGAGACCAAAGACTTGACATCCACATCCCCGCCAGGCAAGGGAATCACCGAACGCTTCGGTGCCGCACTGCCAGACCCGACAGTAGTCCCGACCATGAACCTCGCCTATTTCCGCGCCATGTTCCGCAAGAACAATAAGCAGACCAACATGAGCCCCCCGCGAGGGACTTTTATGGTCGGAGGCCTCATCGAAATCATTGGTGAGAGGGCGAAGATGACCCTGGATGTGGCTGCATTCTATGATCCGAAGGTAGGGCGGTACGTCATGCTCAAGGCGAGGGTGAGGAGTATTACGGATTACAAGCAGAGTCCGAAGGGCGGACCTTGAGCTGTGATCGACAATGGATGATTTTGGAAACATCAACTGGGAGAAAAGATAGGACTGAAGAGGTACATGTAGCATATGCAGCGTTGCGAGTCGCTATACCCCCTTTAACGATTTGGCCCGGCATTGTGGTCGGTAACGGAACGGCGTATGGCGACCTTTGGGGATGGAGTTACGGTGTGGTCAACGATACATAGATACCAATCACCGAGACAATTTCTACATCACTGCCCGTCGTTGTCATGTTTGGGTCGGACTGTATACGAAAAAGGGGAGTCTTGACAATGCATCCGACGTCATGGACCCAGGCTTGCTCGTGAGCGTAGCCATCGAAGCGACATGATCCGGTTACCCCCTCATTTTGGGAGTGTTGCTCCATGTCGTCTCACATGAAGTTGGGGTATGGGTATGCAAGGATGCCGATTTTGCACTCGGTGTGATTTCTTTCTTCATACACACTCATCGGCGGAGATGGACTAAAGACCCCCATTATCCTGATCATTTGGTGTTGGCTCTACAACCTTTAATCAAAGTCGAGGGTCCTCTCACATGTAGTCTCTGCGCTTCAGTGTGGCGGACTAAACGAATTAGCCACTTCTTCCACGCTGAGAGTGTCGGTAGTGTTGGATGAAGGAAGCATCTTTCGATGAGCTAGCTGGTTTCTTCGGTCGAATATGATGCTGGTGCGTGGCGTGGACGGCAATGATGATCCACACCGGTATCTACACCCACTGCATAGCAACGCTCCATGTGTTGGTTCCCGCCGGTCTACGGTAGTATCGAAAAGAAGCTACAACAGGCCATATGCGAGAATTGTATTCCGTGCCTACTATTTGTGTTCTCATTCTTACGGGACAACATCACCTGAAAGTGGCAATGGTGGTAATTGCCTCCATCACTTCTCCTGGCGGGTTAGTAAGCACTCATTCGAAGTGTTAAAAAGGTTGGTCATTCGCCCTCTATCTTGATTACGTTCACTTTAGCCGGCAACATTTGCGGCTCTAAGATTCCTTCAGTGGTCTAAATATGTGGTTACTGGGACTGACTTGCTCTGAATTGACGTACCGAGACAACCATGATGAGTGGGAACGTTCATGTCGGTGGGAACGTTTATGTCGGTGATTATGGTATTGCTAAATCCGACAAGACTAGAGTGCATGCGAAGTTCCAATGTTCTCTTCAATGGAGCACGAAATCAGAGCGGATGATGCTCAACACCTTCTCACGACAATGAACCTCCATTCGATACAATGTCAAGCGAAGGAGAAATTTAAAGGTGGCTGACTATGTCAATTCCTCTCGAGTCCTTGGGTTGTCGCGTATCCTCATCACCCATCGAAACTGATCAGGCTCATCATTACATATAGCTTTGGACCGAATAACTCACTAGAGGCTACAGTCGTAGCCGGCGTATGCAAATGGACCTACGAGCATCCGTCTTGCGCATGAACATCCACGGAGAGCCAAAAGGATCAATGCCTACGCATTCCATTACGGCTAAAGCAAACGAGCGACCATGTCATTTCGAACTCAAACACAATCCCAGCACAGTTTGATGAAACAAATATAGTTACTATATACGTGAGAATAAAACAACAGGCTAGGCGCAAGCGCCACACTTGATCTACCTATGACAAGGAGACGACGAGGGGAAAAACATAAAACGATAGTACATAGACAGGAAGGGTATTAGCAGACAGACGACTACCTCATCTATCGTGGAAAGCAGCGTTCATTGCACTGCAAAGCGAAAGCATTCTTCACCTTGTCACCTCTGTGGGCTCCGCCCTCGCCCCCAACCGCGCCGTGACCGTGCTCTGTAACATCACCGTCGAGATATCAAACGGCAGCCGGGTCTGCTCCAAGCTCGGTGCATCCGCGGATGAGGATCCTGCAACCTGCGATTGTGCCTCCCCGGGAGGAGCTACAGTCGTCGTGGGTGATGAAGATCCAGCTTCCTCTGCAGAAGCTGAAGCTGACGTCGCGGTCGAAGATACGGCTGCCTCCGCAGTAGCTGAAGCCGAAGATGACGACGAAGACCCAGCGCCCTCCACAGAACTAGCCTGTACAGCAACAGTGCTTCCCGCCGCCGTCGGTGCCGAACCGGCAGCAAGCCCACCAGCCGTCAGTGTTGCAGAATCAATGCTCGCTACGCTAGACGAAGCAGCAATGGCCGATGGCGCGCCCGCCGTGGGACTTCCACCTGCAATGACTGTGACCTGTGAGCCTGCCGCAGAAGCCTGCGTCTGCAGTGTAGTTGGCGCCGTGCCCATGCTTCCCATCGCGGAAGTCTGGAGTTGGAAGGGCTGAGCTGCTGGCGCGACCATGGGAAAGTTCCCGGCCGGGCACAAACAAGCGCAATTGCATTCTCCCGCACCGGCGGCAGCTCCAACTTGAGCCGCTCCACCGGTTGCGTTTCCTCCAGCGCCGCCTGCGACGACGGTGACTGCGCTTGCGGCGGCGGAGACGGTGGTAGTGCCTACAAGGCCGGCTGGGGTGAGAGTCGCAGAGTTGATGGATGCGCCGGTCGAGCTCGTAGCGGCCACAGCAGCGGTATTTCCAGTGCCCCCAGCAATGACGGTCACCGCGCTGGCTCCAGCTTGTGCTGTCGCTGAGGTCGAGCTTCCTGCGGCTGCAGCAGCACTTTCTCCCCCACCTCCTGCGATCACAGTGACTGGGGAGGTTGCGGCAGCTGCAGACGTTGAAGAGCTGCCTTTGGAGACTTCGGCGGCCGCGGCAGTTGAGGATTCATTGCCTGCGCCACCGCCGGCGATGACCGTAACAGCACCTCCGGCGGCGCTCGTTGTTGTCGCTCCCACGAGTGCGTCCTGGGTTAGAGTAGCGGAATCGATGGCAGCAGTGGTGGAGTTTGCCGGAGCAGCAAGTTCTGCACCGCTTTTTGCGTCTCCGCCCTTGCTCGCGATAACAGTAACGGCGGCCGCGGTTGTGTTCGCAGCAGCTGAGCTAGATGCTCCACCAATAAGTGAGAATTCCGGCAGCGCAGTAGTCTGTTGTATGTTAGCAAAGTTAGAGATTGACCTGCACGGAGAACGTACTGTTGCGTTCTGGCCTTCGGCAGCTGGCGGTGCCGCCGTAGTTTTGTGCTCAGGCGCAGGCGGTGCCGCAGTCGTTTTGTGCTCAGGCGGAGGCGGTGCCGCAATCGTTTTGTGCTCAGCGGCGGCGGATGTCGCATTTGGACTTTGGTTGATCTGCTGGATGATAGTCTCCTTGACTTGGATAATCTCAATACCGCCCTGGCCCTTGCCTTCTTTGCCGTTCGCATCAAGGCCGTTGAGAATCTGATCGATGCCACTGCCCTGTTTTCCTTTGTCTTGTTCTGCCAAAAGCTGATTTGCGATCTCAGAAGCGCTATTGCCGCCTGCACCTTGACCCTGCAGCTGTCCTCCTTTTCCTTGACCCTGCCCTTGTGCGAGGTCGTTGAGCAGCGCACTTGCATCCAACCCAGTGCCCTTCTGCTGTTGTTCCTGGCTCTCGAGAAGCGCACCAACGTCTGCAGCGGCAGGCTGGCCTTGGCCGGGTTGACCGGCTAGAGGAGCTCCAATGTCGCCAACGGCTGGCGGGCCTTGACCCTGGGCTTCATTCGATCCGGGCGCGTTCGCAACATTGCCTCCTCCTTGTTGGTCCTTGCCAAGGCCATTGATGATTGCGGAAGCGTCGATGCCTTGTCCTCCCGCTTGTCCACCACCCACGGCCTGACCTTGACCCGCGCCGTTGAGTAGGGAGTTGACGTCCAGTCCTTGGCCTTGCACGCCCCTTGCGGAGTTACTACCGATGTTTCCCAAGTCGCCAACACCCGGAATGTCAATTCCACCTCTTCTCTCCACAGCCCTGCCCACAGCATCCAGATTCCCATACGTGAGCTCTTCCACCTTGCGACCTTGGACACCCGGTCCCATGTTGTCGTTGATTACGATGTTAGGGTCGGCGACGACCTGTGCTGGTTAATACAGTTAGGGGAGACAATGAAGAAGTATGCGCACTGTAGTAGCGAACAAAAGGGCAAAGCCCCATGAGGACTTAATCCTCTTCATGATGTCGAGAGATATAAGCCAAGCGCACCGTAGATGAAAGTAGTATTAGTATAGCAGTATGGCAGCCCAGCTGACGATTAAAGAGGGTGAAATGTCACAGACATGCAGACTCGTTCAAAGAACTGCACAGCAGGCCGAAGACGAGCGTGAAGTGAAGCGGAAAGGAAACGTCAGAGGATAGCTTGTGTTCGGAAGCGAAGGGAACGAGAGAAGCCGAACAAGAACGCAAACCCACCAAAGGAACAATGGGTTCCTGAGGCACTTAACGTAAACACCCCAGTCCCACTCATTCTGTTTCTGTGATTGAAGGAAAGCCCAGGCGGCTACAGTGACCATCGTCTCAAGCGCTGGCTGCCGGTTGCATAGGCGGGAATGGGTGGACCTGCGACGGCATTATCGAGCGGGTGCATGCAAGACCGTTTGGAACTGGGAATGGCATGCGAGTCATGGCTGAGAGGCCTACAGAGCGCCACGAGAGCGCATTTGGTGGTTAGAGAGTGTCAAATTGGTCTGAGCACCCGCTAAAGTCGTGAGTTCTGAGACGCGACGTGCTCGAAAGCAAGCCCCCTCACACCGGCGCCGTTTCACGTGCGCCAGGGCTAGAACACTGCTTCGCGTCGCTCGGGGCATACAAGTTTTTATCCTCCGAGCGACCTGCTGCTTCCCGATGCATGGCTGTGCTCTTGAAAGCTTGTTTCGCGTGCCGGTGGAGTGTTGCTTGTGCGGTTAGTGTTTATTTTGTGGAAAAGACTGCGGCTGGTGGTCGCGCCCGAATAGCCAGCCCATGAATCGGTCTTTGGACAGCTTATCCTGAGTGCCTATGAGTGATAATGCCTGTTTGATAAGGTTGCTCGTTCGGAGATGTCCATTTCAAGAAATGCCGTGCTCTTGAACTTCTGTGGTTGATGTTGAAAGCTTGGTGATCGCGGGCCCAAATGTCGACGCTTTCCGATCGCTTGGCAGGCCGCGATACTGCGCGTCATCGATTCTGCTGTCATCAATAATCCTTTCAAGACGGCCATTTTTGTCCGGCCGAGCCCAACATAGCAGACGGAGCCGGGGCGCAGCAGTAGCGAATGCGACGGAGCAGTGTTTATAACAACCTGAGTGTCTTCCAGTCCTTCATCCCATTAAAGACAAAATGGCGGCCGTCCACGTACTCGATGACTACTATCTCGCCATCACCTTCCTCATCACTGTCGCCTACCAACTGTTCTTCTTCTCAATTGCATTCTCCTTAAAGTTCGACAAGCTCACCGACTTTGCGGGAGGAACCAATTTCGTCCTTTTGGCAATACTCACCCTCGCCTTTAGCGAGAACAGAGGAGATGCACGCAACATTGTCGCCTCGGTCTTCATCATGGCGTGGGCGGCGCGTCTGTCAGGATTCCTGCTGTTCCGAATCATGAAAACAGGAAAGGACGATCGCTTTGACGACAAGCGCGACAAGTTCTGGTCCTTTCTCGGGTTCTGGGTCTTGTGAGTTGACACCAAACGCAACGGTGGATACAACTAACACGATGCAGCCAAATGTTCTGGGTATGGACATGTAGTCTGCCCGTAACTATTCTCAACTCGCCAAAAGTCACCCAATTCCCACAGCCAGCATTCGGTACCGGACGAGACATTGCAGGCATCGTCCTGTTCTCGATCGGCTTCATCATGGAAAGCGTCTCCGACGTCCAAAAATATCGGTTCCGGACCGCGCATGGAAGTGATGGCGCGGTATGCGACGTCGGGTTCTTCGCCTGGACGCGCCATCCCAACTATTTTGGTGAAATAATCATACAATTTTGTAAGTGTTCCGAGGTTTCAATAGCAACTCGACAGCTGACACGTTTCCAGCCATCTTCATGATCGCCGTCTCGCCAGCAGCACACGGATACGTGTCGGGTGGAGCGTACTCTGCGCTCTATGCGTCGATCCTCGGACCGTTCTTCTTGACGGCGCTCCTCATGTTCTTGTCGGGGCTTCCTCTGCAAGAACGGCCTGGAGCAAAGAAGCGATATGAGAAGGGCATCAAGTGGCCCGAGTATGAGCGATATCTACGACGGACGAGCATCCTCATTCCATTTCCTCCGCAGCTTTACGAGAAGATGCCGGTGATTTTGAAGAGGACCATCTTCTTGGAGTTTCCCTTATATGTATTCGATCCTGCGAAGCATGCGGATCAGTCCAAAGTCCAAGCGACGACCGCGGAGGAGGGCAGAACGAGACCAAGCGATGAGGAGGGCCTGCGTTCGTGAAGTAGTAATGTTTAATCGTGTGTAGAATCTACTTTAGTTCAAGTCGTTGTTCATTTAGTTGGTTTCTCGTACGGGTTTATCGGGTATAACGGCGTTAGGTCATCACCCCAGCCCAGCCCTGTCACGCCCTGGAGCATTACCTCAGGTAGGTGCGTCCAAGCTCAAGCTGGCCGGTTTCCCGAATCCCCTCAACTTCGTCTGACAACGACAATCCACCCCTTAGCCTCGCCTCTGTGACTGTGCTTTCGCATGCTGGTGACTGCTGACAGTTTCCGTTTTTCAATTGCGATATTGACACCTCGGACCCGTAGTTTCAGTCGGTTTCCAAACGCCACGTCGAGACAATGGCTGACAGAGATAACAGTATCACAACTCTCACAATGCTCCCCACTCCAGCTACCCTAAGTCAAGCTTTCGCCGGCTGCTCGGCGTTTCCGCAGCGCGCACCCGAAGCGCCATTGAAACAGTCCAAGTGGAATGCCCGCCATGAGCTCTATCCAGTCTGGAGCGCCGTCGACGACGGGAAAAACAAAGCCGCGAAATTGAGCAATGCGGCTGCCGCCGAGTTGGATAAGGCGAGCAGCAAGGTGCAGGCAAAAACTGGTGGGATTGAAATGTATTCGGCCAAGTTCTACGCCGCGTGTACCTTTGGTGGTGTCATGGCGTGTGGACTCACCCACACTGCTGTGACCCCGCTCGATCTCGTCAAGTGCCGTAGACAGGTGGACGCGAAGATGTACACGGGCAACTTTCAGGCGTGGAGCAAGATTGGCCGCGCAGAAGGCTTGCGGGGCGTCTTCACCGGCTGGGGCCCGACCTTCTGGGGATACTCTGTGCAGGGTGGTCTGAAGTATGGCGGTTATGAGTTCTTCAAGAAATTCTATGCCGACCTTGTGGGCGAAGAGAACTTTCACAAGTACAAGACGTTCGTCTACCTTGCGGGAAGTGCCTCTGCCGAGTTGATCGCCGACATTGGACTTTGTCCGTTTGAGGCTGTTAAGGTCCGGATGCAGACAAGTACGGCGAACCTTTGAGTACTCAGTGGACAAGAGCTAACAGTTCTAGCGATTCCCCCATTCGCGACGTCGACACTTGGAGGCATCAACACTGTGACGGCCAAGGAGGGGGTTGCTGGGTAAGTTGGTGAGTTTGCTGTTCGAGGTACTATGCTCACGTATGCAGTCTGTACAAAGGACTCTACCCTCTATGGGGTCGCCAGATCCCATACACCATGATGAAGGTAAGCTTGTCCCACACCCTGTGATGAACACGGCTGACCTCGACAGTTTGCCTCTTTCGAAACCATTGTTGAGATGATCTACAACTACCTACCGGGGACCAAGTCCGACTACGGCAAGGGCGCACAGACCGCCGTGTCTTTCACGGGTGGTTACATGGCCGGTATTCTTTGCGCCATCGTCAGCCATCCCGCCGATGTCATGGTTTCGAAACTCAACGCGAATCGAGAAGCCGGCGAGAGTTTCGGTGCTGCGACGGGCCGCATCTACAAGGACATTGGCTTCCGAGGCCTCTGGAGCGGACTTCCGATTCGTGTCGTCATGATCGGAACGCTTACCGGTCTGCAATGGATGATATACGACTCGTTCAAGATCTTCATAGGGCTGCCGACTACGGGCGGTGCGCCGCCAGAGCAGAAGGCCAAAGCTTGAACGAGACGTTCCGCGAGGGACACTTGAGCACGCTATGGTTTTGTCGAAGTCATGGTGCTAGACTGGCTACTCTATCAACTGTACTTATCCTTCCTACAAGCACACAGTCTCATCCCTTTTTTGGAACATGCCACGACTCTTTGCGACGAACGTATGCTTCCTACAAACGCAAGACAGCCCCCGCTCTGACATCATGCGGCCTCCATATTCGTAATACCGTGCCCGTGCAACTGCCTCGCCCAAATTTCCAGCTTTTCCCGTACCTCGCCCAAGCCTGTCTGTCTGTACGAACGCCACAGACAGCCTCCGACGATGCGCATCACGTACATCCAAGTTGTCACTGGTTCACAACCGGCTAACTAAGCGACTCTGGCGAATCACAACCGCGCGTCTTATCAGACCACCCAAGAGCATCACCTCACCTCTACACTAACAATCCCCACGTCGACAATGAAGTGCTGCCCGGGTTATCGGCGTCCAAGACGCCATGTTCCATAGGATACACGAGCTGCCAAGCAATGCCCGCCAGGCGAACCTATCTTTCCCGCCAGGCCGCGCCAAACGGAGCACATGCGTGCGCATGATCGAGCACTTCATTGCACGCAACGCGCTCCGGAGCGTTTACGGCCTGGGGCGCATAGGCATCCCGCGTCCATAGACGGGCGGGCTGTTGCGTCATACGCCTAAGTGGCCGGCGCAATGAAAGAGCAAATATAAGAATCTAGCGACCTGCAGGCTGCCCTCGTTCATCCGCGCATCCTCACACCACCGTCTTCCCTGTTCCTCGAGACTCACACCTTGCTTCTTTCAATCCAACTTCCGAAATCTAGCCGTTCGAACCGCACAATGTCTGACGGCCCGCTTCACTCTACTGGCCGTGGTGGTGAGTCGCATCTGGACTGAGTTTGAGGAAATTGTACTGACAAGACCCAGGTGCCGGTAACATTGGCCACGATCCCACTGTGTACGTTCTGCCCAATGTCGCCCAACTATTCGCTTTGTACTGGACCGTCCGGAGCGAACAGTCGCTGACATTGAATAGCTACAGCGATGCCGGTATCGTCCGCGAAGGCGTCCAAGGCCAGGGCAACGGCGAATTTTCGACCGGCGTACGTCTTGTCCATTCCACATGGATGCGCGCGTCGTCCAGCTAACTCTCTCCTAGCGCGGCGGTGCCGGAAACATCACCAAGTCTCCCCTGATCCGGCCAGAAGGCAACCTCCGAACCTCCGAAGAGTTCGTCCCTGAGCAGTCGCTCCGCCAATCTCAGGAGAACTTCCACACCGGTGTACGTGCCCTCCACCTTTTGGAAATGCATGTCACTGATAACACCCGTAGCGCGGCGGCGGCGGCAATGTCTACAAGGAAAAATACGGCGGCCACAGCCACTCTCCCGAGCGCAAGGGTCTCGGTGATAAGGTGAAGCATGCGCTCGGCCTCGACAAGGACAAGAAGCCTGAGCAGCCTTCGCCTCTTCATAATGAGACCAAGGACTAGATGCGGTTTGGCATTGTTGAGATACCCATACTAAGAGGTGCAATGGGAGGATAGACGGCGTTAGTATGATACCTTGAAGACTACGGTCTCTGCGCGAGACGCGGCCTCGTTTCTTTTGTAGAATGGGAATCTAATATTGCAGACATGTTTTAGATGACTTATACCATCGGTTCAAACTGCGTTGCACTTAAGAGACATTGCGAAATGACACCCCCGGGACAAGCTTTGCAGACTTGGTATCCCATCTAAAAGTGAAGGTCTTGTTGCCCAACAGACGGATTGGGCAAGTGCGGGGCAACCACGATGGTGGGGTGAATGTGAGCATCCGTGCGCCATCGCGTCATTTCCTCGAACTTCCCGCGAAGCCGCGCAAAAAGTTATAACAGCTGTCAAACCTCACATTACCTTGAACATGGGAAACAACCCCGAAGACGTCGAGGCGCTCGTCCGCTCAGACGACCCAGAGCACCCTGCAAACCACATCTGCACCCTGTGCGCGAAGTTCTACAACTTAGGCTGGGTACGGCTGCCCTCACCACCAAACGATCCGACGTAGACTGTGGAAGCTGCAGAGAGCTGTAGACGATTCTTGAAAGCTAACATGAGTAATTGACCAGGTAACAGGCACCGGCGGCGGCACGAGCATCAAGCATGGCGACAAGATCTTCATTGCGCCGAGCGGCGTGCAGAAGGAGCTTATGAAGCCGACGGACATGTTTGTTATGGATTTCGAGACCAAGGAGTATATACGGCGGCCGAAGGTTTGACCCTCCTTCATATGCTGCACACGCGATCTCAAATAACCCCCAAAAGACCCACAAACCCTCCGCTTGCACGCCTCTCTTCTACGCTGCCTTCACCCGCGGCGCCGGCTGCTGCATCCACACACACTCGCAATGGGCCGTTCTCGTCACCCTCCTCGTCGAACGTGACTTCGGCTCCTCATCACCCTTTGAAATCGAGCAAATCGAACAGATCAAGGGTATTCCCAAGGGACGCGCGAAGACGGGGAATCTGGGCTACTACGATAAGCTGACGATTCCCATTATTGAGAATACGGCGCATGAGGAGGACTTGACGGAGAGCTTGGAGAAAGCGATGGAGGAGTACCCCGATGCATATGCGGTGCTGGTTAGACGGCATGGAATGTGAGTGTGGCCTGGAAGGGAGGCGTATAGAGGGTTGGGAGTGAAAGCTGACGAACGTATACAGATATGTCTGGGGCGATAATGTGCATAAGGCGAAGACGCAGTGTGAGAGTATCGATTATATTTTGCAGCTTGCTGTCGAGATGAAGAAATTGGGACTGCCGTGGACGAAGTGAGTCGGCAAGGGTCGACCTTGATAGCTTGATCAGCTTCGGTCAATGATGCATGGGATCGTCTAGACCAGGCGAATACGATCCGGCCTCTTGCAACGAAATCTCTACTCCACATGCAAGCCACCAATATGTTTTCCGTATCGGGACAACTCTTTCAATGCCAACTACGAGTTTTGTTGCAAGCTCCAACTCAACTGCATAGTGCCCTCCACTTCACTATCTTCATCACTCCTCCAACCCATCGTAGATCCTCGCTTCAACACCAGCAACAAATTTCAGCCAAGCATCGTCATTCCACTGAAAGTAGTTCCCCTCCAACAACACAACAATCCCCTTCTCGCCGTCGACCCAAAACTCGGTATTAGTAGCTCCGAACCTAGATACCCAACAAGCGTTAGCAGACATCTTAAAAGCTAACTAAGAACGTCTCAACTTACCAATACACACTCCCCTTGCTCCTCCCCGTCTGTCCACTTGCAAGCAAGCGATCAGCTCCCTGCACACCACATCCAAACCCAAAACTCCCCTCCGGATCCACAAACTCCCCCATCAGATTCCCCTCCAAGACAACCGGCACCGCGGTCGGCACATTCCTCGAATTCATCCTCAACTCCTCGGGTAACTGCGGACTAGTAATCTGCCTCACCGCCTCTGCACCCAGGATCCGCGTCCCCGTCACTGGATCCACGCCCGCGTTCTGCGGCAGCAACAGAGCCAATATCCGAGAGAGGTCTGCGGCGCAGGACACGAGCCCCGAGCCGAGCGGGTGCATGTGATATGTGCCATGGGGAAAGACGCCGTCTTTCACCACGCGCGACAAGACTGGCGGGTCAATAGCGACGAAGCCGTCCTCCGTCTTCAGACTCCGCGGCCAAAACCGTGCCGCTGCGTCACCCTCCCCGTCCGCAACACTCCCCCCATACTGCCCCTCATACCCCGTCTCACGCAACCCCAACTTCGCAAACACGCCCTCCTCCAACACCTCCACCAGCGAGCGCCCCGTCACCCGCTCAATCAGCACAGCAATCCAGTCAAACCCCTGCCCGTAGTTCGTCCGCGTCCCCGGCTGCCAAAGCAGCGGCGAATCTAGCAGCGTCGTGTAGAAATCTGTCGCTTCGTTCCGCTCCTGCCAGTCCGTCGTCGTGAACGGCGGCGACGTCAGATATGTGTTCAGCAAGTCGTTGAAGAAGCAGTGGCCGCCTCCGTAGGTATGGTTCATCAGCATGCGCGGTGTGATGTCGCCTTTTCGATCCTCGAATGTAAACGTCTTAGTGCCATCGGCATTCTCCGAGTACCCCGTTAGCACCTGCTTCGCCGCCAGCTCGGGGAGGTATTTTGGAATCGCGGTCGCGTCGTCGAGCGAGATGAGGGATTGCTCTACGAGTTGGAAGAAGGCTATTGCGCCGATGACCTTTGTGAGCGAGTGCACTGTGAAAAGGGTTTGGGGCGTCGGCGAGGCGCTGCCTGAGGCGTGGGAGAAGATGGGTGTGTTTTGCGCATTGGTGATGTGGATGATTGCGCCCGGGAGGAGCGGCTTGTCGCCTTGGGTGTGGGCTGTTGCGTAGGCGTTGAGGGAGGCTTTGGCGTTGGGGGTGAGGGTTGGTGGCATTGTGGGTAGAACGCTGGTGTGGTTAGAGGGATAGGGATGGTTCGAGGCGCGTGGAAGAAGTATGAGAGGCTTGAGGCTTTATATGAGGATTTCGTTTCGTGATTACAGTCTTCTCTTCTATCTACTTACAAATACTTTTATTAGCAAGGAAGTGCAGCATGGCGGGTAGAAAGCCATTGGGGACAACGACCGTCGGGTACATCAACACGGAACTCCTAAACCCGTAGGGGAATTCCTAAAGCACCGTAACACTGTTATCTCGCACCATCTGCCACCGTAGGCCCGAGTTGTAAGGTTTATACGCAGAATTGCTGATGCTGATGCTGCTAGTTGAGTCAGCGGGTCGAACGGTCTTGGTGGTGGAGCAAAACGGCCTTGGTAGCATCAGCAATTATTTCCGCTTTGGGAAAGACATACCACGTCGCATGCAGGTTGGCTCGAGGTGAGCTTTGGTACTTTGCTTAGTTGGAGTGCTGCACGTTAATGGTGAGATGCTGATGTGCTGTCTTGTTGTAGTGATCGGAGGTAGGAATTGACTTTGTGGTTGCGACCGAGGGATGGGATTGAATGCGCGGGTTTGTTAGCTCTTGTGCGGACAAGGCAAACTGCTGTAACTTCAACTAGTCGGATCGTATAGGTATGAGAGGCTTCAGTGTTCATGTGAGGGCTTAGGTTGCATGGTTTCACAGGATAGAGAGAATAGGCACAACACATCTTTTGATGCCGTACTTCGATGAATTGTCTGGGTATCATGAAAGAAGAGCAGGAATGCTTGCCTCGACGTGCCGTTGGTGTCGTGGAGTTATCACCTAGAAAATTTTGGGTATCATAATGTATAAAGAAAGCTCCCCACTGCCATCGAATACGCATCACACTCACGCCACTAAGCACTCTGGCCGTTCACTTTGGCCTTCTTCTTCGTCTGCCGCTTCGATGCGGGCTTCTCCTCCCCAGACCGACTGACCGGCGTCCCTTCTAGACTCTCGTTGGCTTTACGCTTGTGGTCCTTGGGCTGCGCTGCTTGCTTCTTTTGGGGCTGTTCAGCAACTTGCGCGGGCGGAGGTTTCTCGCCTCCGTAGACGACGTCGACAATGCCTTTGAAACTCTGGCGCTTCAGACGGGAGAACTCGACCACACTGCGGGCTTCCTTGGTCAGGGCGTCTTTTCCTCGTTCTGCTTCTGTTAGCGCATGCCAGGAAAGAAGTCAGAGAGAGGAAGTTGTAAAGGGTAATCAGATAAAATGTGAAAGTTTCTCCGCAGTGGTCCGCAGACCATCGGTTGAACTATGCTTGTTTCATGGAATCATCATATAAGAAGAAGGGCTAGGTATTGAGGACTGGCGTACCTGTTCCGAGCCCCCAGATGGAGGCTAGGTTGATGACATCGCTTGGGGCGCGCACCCCCAGCGCGCTCTTCGCTTCCGAACTGATGATTAGCCCGCGCCCTCTGGACACGCGAATGAGCTGCGTCGCGTTGCTGATCAAATTTCGCTTGGCGGTCGCATCGTTGGACAACAGGGCCTGGCTGTAGCAGAGCTCGATCTTGATGCCACGCGAGATGGCGGTGCCAAGCATGGGGTACTTGAAGTGCTTTTCAAACTTTTGCGTAAGGTCCAGCGAGATGATGTCGACGTCGAGACTGGCGCATGCTTGCTGCAGCGTCTTCTCGTCCGTCGGCCGCGCCGCGATGAGGTCGTAGTGCTGCTGCAGCTGCGGGATGCGGAAATTGCTGGCGGCGTCGGTGAGGAAGATGTTGCAGCGGCGCAAAATGCGCAGACGCGATGGCGATGGGAAGGGGAGAGGGAGCGGCACGGGAGAGCTCTGCGAGTGGTGTTAGTGCCTGGGAATGAGGCCATGCATGCAGCGCAGCGTTGGACCGCGGGGGCGGCGTGCACACCAGACTCTGCGATGCGAGCAAGGCGGCGGTGATGCACGCACGCAACAGCGATTGGCGACTTGCCCACAAACGGGAACTGCACACTGCGGCTACTTACCAGATCGGCCGGCAGCCGGCCCACGTAGGTGTGCGTGAGTGCGACCACGTCGTATCCTACTGCGGACGCGGTCAGTTTCACGCCTCCCTGAGAAGTGGGAACGGTTCGGGTTTGTACAGGGAGTCGTTGAAGCAAGGGCAGTCGCGCTTACATTCATCGAGGAAGGCGACGGTCCGCTGCAACTCAGCTCTGTCCTTTGTCCAAGGCACGCTCAGATCGTGGAACATGGTTGCGATGGGCGAAGTGCGCCGCCGACGAGATCCTGCAGGTGAGTAACGGTGTCCGTGTCCGGTGTGTCCGGTCGGCAGAGATCCGACGTTCTTGTTCGCGTTTGCGATCACGTGCAAGCTCACACAACGCAGCGATCAGCGACGGGCAAAGCCCGCACGCAAATACACCCACCACGCCCGCTCCCCCGCACCCCCCATCACCGCCGCCTGCTCGCCCGCTGCGGAGCGACAGCGCTGTTGGCCGTCTCTGCAGGAACAAGGCCGTCGCCTTTGGGGTCCTTGCACTTGCGTGTCTCGCCGTCTTTGCCGCCAGTCTCCGCATCTTCACCCCGCCTGCCCTCCTCCGCCTCACCACGCCGCACCCCGACACCGCCAACAAGACCGCCGTCGACACCCTCACCGAGCCCGACGCCGACATGGCCGCACTCAACAGCACGGGCGCCGCCACGAGCGTTGCGCGCGTGTACGCCGATGTCAACGCCAACATGCCCCGCGCCTACTGGGATTACGACAGCGTCAACATCTCGTGGGGTGTGCTGGAAAACTACGAGGTGGTGCGCAAGATTGGCCGCGGCAAGTACTCGGAGGTCTTCGAGGGCATCAACGTGGTCAACTACCAAAAGTGCGTCATCAAAGTGCTCAAGCCGGTCAAGAAGAAGAAGATCAAGCGCGAGATCAAGATCCTGCAGAACCTGTCGGGCGGGCCGAACATCGTGTCGCTGCTCGACGTGGTGCGCGACAACCAGGTTAGTGACCCGGAATGGAGTGGCGATTGGGTACGCGTACCCTCTTGCTGTCCCCGCTGCTGTATTGGTGTGCTGATGTGGGGTTGACAGAGCAAGACACCCTCGCTGATCTTCGAATACGTCAACAACACCGACTTTCGCAGCCTGTATCCCAAGTTCACCGACTTTGATGTGCGCTACTACATTATGGAGCTGCTCAAGGCGCTCGACTACTGCCACAGCAAGGGCATCATGCACCGCGACGTGAAGCCGCACAACGTCATGATTGACCACGAGAAGCGGAAGGTAAATAGGCCACAACCGAACGTACGATGGCTTGTGCTAACGGGCGCAGCTCCGCCTCATCGACTGGGGGCTCGCCGAATTCTACCATGCGGGTACAGAGTATAACGTCCGCGTGGCGTCGCGCTATTTCAAAGGCCCCGAGCTGCTCGTCGACTACCAAGAGTATGACTACTCACTCGACATGTGGTCGCTCGGGGCCATGTTTGCCTCAATGATATTCCGGCGCGAGCCGTTTTTCCACGGCAACAGCAACTCGGACCAGCTGGTCAAGATTGCCAAGGTACTCGGGACGGAGGACCTGTTCGACTATCTCGACAAGTACGACATTGAGCTCGATGCACAGTACGACGACATATTGTCGCGATATCCGAAAAAGCCATGGCACTCGTTTATCAACGCCGACAACCAGCGTTTTGTGAGCAACGATGCGATTGACTTTCTCGACAAGCTGTTGCGATATGACCACCAGGTATGACTCCTCACGCACTCTATGATTCACAGCTGACTTTTCCAGGAACGACTCACGGCTAAAGAGGCAATGGCGCACCCATACTTCCTCCCCGTCCGCCAGGCAGCCGCGCAGAACAACGCCGCTGGCGCCGCTCACACTTGAAGATACCCATTTCTCAGAGCACATTTTAATATGACGCGTAAGGCAGACGGGACGTCACCTGGATAGACTAGGGCGGGGCACTTGATGGGTCTGACATGATTAACGGCCCAGAAAATTATCGGGCTTCGGCGAACACCACATTACTTCTGCATTCGATTTATGCACTTGGATCGGGGGGGGAGGATGTATTGAGGGGGGTAGGATTACCTTGCATTTTGAGGCGCACAGTATCCTAGCTCATGTCCAATTGGAGTGACAGTTCAAGCAAGCATTCTGTGCCATGATGTGATGAATATGATACTGATCGGAGGCACGCGATGCGATACACATCTCGAATTACTTTTTTGGTGTTGCGGGCAGTGGCGGTCTGTGCCCCCGCTAAAAAGAGGTGCAGGCACGACCGACCGACAGCTCTGAGGCTAGCTTTGATGTATGACTGGAGTGCTCAAATTCTGTGCATATATGCTACCCCGCCGAGTGCCGCTGCGCTCCCTCTCCGTCTTCACGTACACCTGCCGACCATACTCGCGCCAATTGCACACATCTCCTACCCGAATTCGCCTCACGCGCAGACGGTACGTAGTCCCAATGCATAGCCCGCGTCGCAAACACGAGGCAGCGCACCCCTCCACTCCGTCGCAACGCGCAATGCCACCACTCCGAATGCCCTCTCCTGACTGTGAACTGTAGACCCACCATGGCGCTCAACGCGTCCAGCCACAACATCACCGGCGAGTCGACGGGCCCCTCGAGCGCTGCCCCACCCTCCCTCGGTGACGACAGCAAGAAGGACATACTCGCCGCCGCCAACGCAGACGGCACGGGGCAGTCGGCGCCGGGACGCGACGGCGGCGAGAAGAATGGCGAGGCCAAAGTAAAGTCGGCCAAGGAGCTGGAGAAGGAGAAAAAGAAGGCGGAGAAGGACGCCAAGTTCAAGGCAAAGAAGGCGGCACTAACGACAGCCCCGAAAGACGCCGCACCTGCGAAGGAGAAGAAGGACAAGAAGGCCAAGGAGATCTTGCCCGAGTATGTCGAGGAGACGCCCAAGGGGGACAAGAAGATTCTCAAGAGCCTGGAAGATAAGGAGCGCAGCGCATATGTGCCCAAGGTTGTCGAGAGTGCTTGGAGCGACTGGTGGGAGAAGGAGGGCTTCTTCAAGCCCGAGTACAACTCGTCAGGCTACAAGGATGGAAAGGTCAACGAGAAGGGTACATTCGTCATCCCGATTCCTCCGTACGTACTATAACATACCCTTCGAGGCGAGGACGTTGCTGATAGGACTAGGCCCAACGTCACAGGAAAGCTACACTGCGGACACGCACTGGCGACGGCGTTGCAGGACGTCATGATCCGGTGGCACAGACAGAAGGGCTACACCACACTCTTCCTCCCCGGTTGCGACCATGCCGGCATATCAACACAGAGCGTCGTCGAAAAGATGCTGTGGCGGCGGGAAAAGAAGACGCGACATGATCTCGGACGGCCAGCCTTCCTTGACCGAACTATGGAGTGGAAGGAGGAGTATCACGAGTCCATCGTCGCCGTCCTGAAGCGCATGGGTGGCAGCTTTGACTGGACTAGGGAAGCTTTTACCATGGACAAGAACCTTTCGGCTGCTGTCACGGAGACATTTGTCCGGTTACACGAAGAGGGATTGATCTATCGGTCGAATCGACTGGTCAACTGGTGTACACAGCTCAATACCGCACTTTCGAATCTCGAAGTGACCAACAAGGAGCTCACTGGCCGGACGTTGCTGGACGTCCCTGGCTATGAGCGAAAGGTTGAGTTTGGTGTCCTCACACACTTCAAGTACCCCATCGATGGGACAGAGGAGTTTATCGAGGTCGCCACAACCCGTCCGGAGACCATGCTAGGCGATACGGCGATCGCCGTCAACCCCAAAGACGAGCGGTACAAACACCTTGTTGGCAAGAAGGCAAAACACCCATTTGTTGACCGCCTGCTGCCCATCATCGCCGATGACTACGTTGAGGCCGACTTTGGAACGGGTGCTGTCAAGATTACGCCCGCTCACGACCCTAACGATTTCTCTATGGGGCAGCGTCACAAGCTTGAGTTTATCAACATCCTGACTGATGACGGCTTATTGTATGTTTACTTATCTCTTCCATTCTTCAAATCATGCTGACATGTCCGCAGCAACAAGAACACGGGCAAGTTCGAAGGCCAGAAGCGATTCGACGTCCGATATACCGTCATTGATGAGCTTACAAAATTGGGTTTGTTCGTCAAGAAGGAGGACAACCCCATGAAAGTGCCGCTCTGCGAAAAGTCGAAAGACGTCATCGAGCCGCTCATGAAGCCGCAGTGGTGGATGAAGATGGAGGGCATGGCCAAGAAGGCCGTCGAGGTTGTCGAAAGTGGCGAGCTCAAGATCCGACCCGAGACATCGGAGAAGGTCTACAAGCACTGGTTGAACAACATCAACGACTGGTGTCTTTCGCGGCAATTGTGGTGGGGCCACCAAATACCCGCTTACTTTGTCAAAATTGAGGGCGCCAGCGAAGGAGATGCATCTGAGGATGATCTGTGGGTCACTGGACGAACGGAGGAGGAGGCACACAAGAAGGCTGAGGCCAAGTTTCCGGGCAAGAAGTTCTCGCTTACGCGAGATGAAGATGTGCTGGACACTTGGTTCTCGTCAGGCTTGTGGCCATTCTCGACACTTGGTTGGCCGAACGAGACGCTTGACATGAAGAACCTCTTCCCAACTTCTGTCCTCGAGACTGGCTGGGATATTCTCTTCTTCTGGGTCGCCCGGTACGTATCATGATTTCCTTTCGGACCAGCTACTGACCTTCTCTAGGATGGTCATGCTCTCACTCCACCTGACTGGCAAGATTCCCTTCAATGAGGTCTATTGTCACTCCTTGATTCGAGACAGCGAGGGTCGCAAGATGAGCAAGTCACTTGGCAATGTCATAGATCCGATCGATATCATGCAAGGTATCACCCTAGAGGAGTTAAACACCAAGCTCAAGCTTGGCAACTTGGATCCCAAGGAGCTCAAGACGGCGGAGAAGTACCAAAAGACGTCTTTCCCGCAAGGCATTCCGGAGTGCGGCGCCGATGCTCTACGCATGGCGTTGGTCGGCTACACTACTGGAGGCGGCGACATTGCTTTTGATGTCTCTGTCATCCACGGTTACCGTGAGTTTACTATCTTCATCGCAGGATCTGGTCTAATTTGCTACAGGACGCTTCTGCAACAAGATCTACCAGGCCACCAAGTATGTTCTCGGTCGTCTCGGCTCAGACTTTAAGCCTCGCTCCTCCGTCACAAAGTCTGGCAAGGAGTCATTACCGGAGCGCTGGATCTTGCACAAGCTTACGGTTGCTTCCAAGAAGATCAACGAGCATCTTGAGAAGCGGGAGTTCTCGCTGTCGACGCAGGTCGCGTACAAGTACTTTTACGAGTTCTTGTGCGATACGTACATTGAGAACTCGAAGGCAATCTTTGACGAAGGAAGTGCGGAGGAGAAGGAGAGTGCGGCGCAGACGCTTTATACGGCTATTGAGGGCGGTTTGCTGATGATACACCCGTTCATGCCGTTCTTGACTGTAAGTTTTAGGGAACTTGATTTTCTGACCTTCGCTAATATCGGCTCAGGAGGAGCTTTGGCAACGCCTGCCCCGGAGAGAAGACGATACTACCCCCTCCATCACCGTCGCAGCATACCCTGAGTACAGGGAAGACTTTATAGATGTCAAGGCCGCAGAAGAGTACGAGCTGCTCGTCGGCTGTGCAGCAGGCCTCCGGTCGCTCACCAGTGAATACGCGATCAAGGATTCCGGATCGACAACGATCCAGGCTCTGGACGATGCGACTCACGCTGCCCTCACAACCCCCACATCTCTCCCATCTCTGCGGTCACTTACCGGCAAGACTGTAAGTACTAGCTACATCCTGGCTCAAAGAAACTCCCTCAGCACACTTTACTAACTGCACCCAGGTCTCCGCTATCACCATCCTCTCACCATCCGACCCCGCGCCCACAGGCTCCGCCGTGCACACCATCGGCGCGTCCGCCACAGCCTTCCTGGACATCAAGGGCCGCATCGACATCGACAAAGAGATTACCAAGGCAAAGGATAGGCTCAAGAAGAACAATGAGCTCGTCGAGAAGCAGCGGAAACTCATGGATGATGCGTGGGAGGAGAAGGTTAGCGAGGGCGTCAAGGAGATGGAGAAGGAGAAGCTGAGGGCCGCGGAGTTGGAGGGCAGGAATTGGGAGAAGAGTATTGCGCAGTTTGAGAGCTTGAAGATTGAGTAGGGGTGGGTTGTATGCGCTGGTCCTATATGGAAAATGATTCGCGGGTGTTTGAAGTCGTGGATTCTTGTTTGTATGTTTATGTGATTGAGGGTTTGCGGGTGGTTTTGAACTCGTTTCGTTGCTTGACTTGTTGTGGCTTGTTTGTGTGAATCGTGGAGTGACGAGGCTTTCAGAATCGCGTCTTCGTCGTGATCACCATCCATCCACATGCGCTTACACTATTCCCAAGTTTTACACACTGGAAATCTCAGATCGACATACGTCACCCTCCTACATAGATACTAGCCTTCTTCATTTTCAACGTCCCGCGGGGACGCACGTACAGAGTTCCATACTGTTTGTTCTAGGCCAGCAATGGTATTTGTTGTAGACTTTTGTGGAAGCTTATAGTGGATTCTCTGGTGCGGATTCAGTGAGAAGGACCTAGGAGGAGAGAAGTATCATAGATTTTGCATGGTGCCGAAGATTGAGTTGTGTGGATCGAGGTGAGAGGCTGGTTTGTCGAACGTTAATGTGCTTGTTTTGGAAAGGGGTTGGGGGCACGCTCATGGATTAGTTACCAGCGGCTCTTTGATGGCGTGTACATGGCTTGTTTTAGGTGTGAGTTGCACGTTGTGAGATGAAGAGGAGGAGGAGGAGGAGGAGGAGGAGGAGGAGGAGGAGGAAGGGAACAGCGCGGAAGACATGTTCGTATGTCTATTATTTTTCGTGGCGCGCATGATGTTTTAGCGCTAGGAACACTTGCTATCTTCAGGGTTCTTTCGGCGGTGTTACTAGACGTAGATTCGGGGAATTGCTCTGCCCAATGGGATTGAAGTGTAATCTATCTTGTGCAGGGCCAAAGAATTTACAGTCACTGCATACACAGCTCCTAGCTAAAGTCCCAGTTCATAAAAGGCATGTCATCCATAGTAAGGATGCGATCCATGCTCGTGAACTCCTGACCTGTGAGCGATTCGGAAATAGCTAGCAAGTTGCTGTCCGTCATACTCCCCTCGGATGGTTCCATGTTGCTCGCAATGTCCCAGTGCAGCCTCTCGGGAGTGTCGATAGTCAGGTCGAGGCCTCGAGCGACCGCGTCATGTGCTTGTGACAGTAGATCATCGCTAACGGGGGGCAGCAGCTTCGAGAACCCGTCAAAAGGCGTCATGGTGTCCGGTTCCGCCCGATTGCGCTCGATGTATGTGGCCAACATATCGGGGGAGAACCAATGCGGTCGGGACGCTTCACGTCGCGTACATGTGGTGTCGTATAAGGGTTCTCGAGTGTCAATTACGTATGCGGGGTCTAGGACGCACTTGGTATGAAGCGCTCGGAGACGCTCGGCTAGGCGGCTGAAAATTGATATCGATTTGTGGTTGTTCGCTCGCCAGCTTTGCGCCATGTCATCGAGATTATGTGCAAGTATCCAGAACTCGGATGCGAGTGGCTTCCCGTAAGACCGCCAGTGTACTGGGCCAGTGTGTTAGCGAGTACGTTCCGTACCGCATGGAAACTGAAAACTGAACACTCACACAGTAGAGTTCTAGCACTCACAAAGGCACACAAACCCAGCTGTGGTGTGCCGGGATACTTCGCTCCTCTCTGGCTGAGCGTTTTCCTGATAATGGTGCAGACTTCGACGGCAGCACTGTAGCATGTGTCTGCGCTGAAAAGACTGGGAAGCTGGACCCAGTTCAACTTTGCATCTGAATATGCGATCCTCTCGTGTAGTAGTATCAGGCAAGTATTGTGTGTAGCGTTCGCGGCGGTCATGGCAGGGTCCATCACACCTGGTAGAATCCTGCGAGAGACTCCGGAGTCTGCCCAATGCTGCGGAAGACGAGTCTTCCATCTGCACATAGTGTTAGCGAGGTTCAATTTTACAAGGTCGAGAACATTTTTGCAACGCTTACTACATGAGATAGTGATCCAACTCTTTGAATCGCGTCAGCCATCGCGAGACGTCGGTCCTACTGGTGGCATCGACCTCGAGCGAGAGAAACTGTGACATGACCAAGCTCATCGACTCCATAGTCTCAACATAGAGTGCCAAGGACCCCACTCCTCTCAAGATAGGACTTTCCAAAGGTGTAATAGATGCAGCACGCCCGGCTGTTGAGGAATCGGAGATATGCAAACTTGGCGTCGGCCGTGGCTGATTAGTGTACCAAAAGCTTCCGCAAACTGGCAGCCGTGGGCTTGCGGTTGCGCTCAAAGAAGTAGGCTTCTGACCAAGTAGAGCCGCACAAAGCCTATCGAGCATGAAAGCGTTCCAGAAGATCCTTCGTCGTTCTTCCGCCTCGATCCAACTGGCAGGTGTCGGCAACTTGTGCGTTCTTCCAAAGATACCAGGAGAGTTCTCACTCGACGGTCGCTCTAGGTCTAGTCCCAGACTCTCAATGTATCGCCAAGCGATAGCGAGAAGTGAGTAGGCCATTACTGGTTTGTCGTCGGCGACGTCGGAGAAGATCAGAATGAGTAGCACTTGCACGTTCTCCGCATTTATGTCGTTCGTGATCGCGCCTAGGACTTCGCGCCTTGCATCGGCGACTTGTTCTTCCACGGGATCATGGTTCAGCCCCCGATCGTTCGTTTTCACGAAACGCAGCGCAACAACTGCCATGGCTCTAATAATTGTTCGCAAGCGTTGCGGTCCTCCAGGTTCTCGAAGTTCATTGCGAAAGCTTGGCTCATGAACGATTGAGATCCATGGATGTATATACCGGAAATATGCATCGATGATGTGTTCGGATAGATCCTCGAGGGTTTCATGAATTGAGCCCACGTCCAACTTTGTAGCACACTCGTGGTGTAGTTCAGCGCTGGTGTCATTATCTGTACGTTTCCTCTTGCGATGCGAAGCGTTCGGAAGCATTATGCATGGCGCTTCGCTCCGCGTAGATCTTCCAGTACTTGCGATCGTGGTATTCAAGGAATGCAGTTCCTTTGTCAATGAGTCTAGCACCCCAACGAACGGATTAATTAGTTCTTGTGCCACATCGAAGCTCGGAGTCCCGCTCGCTTGACGATTGGCTGGAATAGTCTGTGGTGGTTCTTGTTCACTCCCAGTCTTGTGGAGCGCCTTCTCGACGATTTCTGCCGCCCTGAATCAGCAGGCAGGTCACCAGAGAAAGCATGGAATTGTTGCGTACCAAGCCGCCTGCTCAAGCTTTCAACAGCCCCGACTTTGAACCCTGGTTTCTTCTTTTCGTAGTCATAGACACAGGCGGTGCCTGCATGTGATCAGCGACACTATCCATTATCGAAGCTGCAGTTGGGTTGACTTACCGACCCTTTCACACGTGGCACATACTGGCTGTTCACGTGGACATTTCAATTTGCGCTTTCGGCAACTCTCGCATGATGGTATGCTAGATTCGCCCACTTGTTGTGCAATTGCGTTGCTTTCCATGGGTGAAGATAAGTCGGGAGGTGTGTCGGCCGGGACATGTCGCGAGGCATGTGTCATAAATATGGGCTTGTCGCATGTGCCCTTTAATCGGCCCGACCAACGGCGCCAATAACAACAACAAAACCCAATAGCAGCATCAAAGGACGAACCTTAATGTTATATACTCGGCTAAATTCTTCGAAGCATCTGGATGTCTGCGTTTCTTGGGCTAGTGAGCATCATCCGCCACTGGAAGACGGGGAGAAAGTGTCACACGGCCAATGGTCACGGTTGTAGGTGGAAATCTTCTCTATTACTAACATTTGAATATATACGCAAAACCGGAGGCAAGCGGATTTGTCCCAGATGGTCAACGAGGGGCGCTCAAGCGCATTTGCGTCAGCGACACCTTCGGGCCTGCTTTCCCTCCTGTTCAGTGAATCCTTATTTCTCTTCTTTTTGGTGTTCGACCTCCGCATTATGAGCAGTCTTGGTCTCCGCGAACTTCCACGCAGGAATACCACTCTCGAAGAGCTCGTCCAGCTCCTCGTACGTGCGGCCCTTGGTCTCTGGGAACAACCAGATGCATGGGATGAGATACAGTGCAGTGATTCCGGCGAAGAATAACCCGGTCTTCTGGCCCCATCCAGCGTTTTGGTTCGATAGCATCAATGGCACGGTATAGTTCTGCAGCATGTTAGTCAACGGTCGCGCGCCAATAGGTGAGAGGACTTACAAGTAGGATTCCTGTGAGGTATTGGATGGTCACCGCCACCGATGTCGTCTTCGCACGGAGTCGCGGACTGGATGTTTCGACCAAGCTGATCCAACCTACACACCATCAGTCTATTTGAACAGCGAAACGAGTAGGACCCGGGCACTTACCGATTGGTGCGAGTGTGTTAGCGTACACGAAGGCCCAGAGCGAGCAAAGAAAGACAAGAGCTATGCCAGAAGCGGGGGTTTGCTTCATGAACCCAAGACCACCGACAAGTGTATTAATTACACCCATGGCGCCACCGCCATAGATAAGCAAGGCTCTTCGGCCGACTTTATCCACGGTGTAGAAGGATGTCAGGATACCAAGCACGAGCAGCAACTGCTTGATGAGGTTACCGAGGAATGGATCCTTCACGCCGGCTAGCTGAAAAAAATAAACGGTATATCCAAACATGAGCGGAACACCGCAAATGTTCTGGAAGGTGAAGGGAAGCGTGGCGACGATGCATCTCTTGATGTTCTTCTTGGTGCAAAGAGCACGCCAGTCGGACGTCCCCGAAGCCTCTGCGAGCGCTCGGGAGTTTTCTGTCTCGTACTGCAAGACGGAATACTCGTGGTCGACATTGTATCCGTGGACGTTCCCCACCAATCGGCGAAGGGCTTTCTTGCCCTCCTCATGCCTTCCATTGGTACAGTACCATGCTGTAAGGCACAGTTAGTATCCTTGAGTGAGCATTGTGGAGTAACATACCTGGGGACTCCGGGACATAGAGGATCGGGATCAGCCAGAGGCCCGTGAACAGAAATTCAGAGTAGAATATGTGTCGAAACTTCGTGGGCTCCGTCTCCTCGAGTACCTTCAAACCAACCGCCAGGAAGACTTGGCCGAGGGCGAAAGCCATGGAGAAGGCAGCCAAGAGTGCACCGCGGAACTGAGGCAGAGCAACTTCAGACATATATACCATACAAGATGTGCCCATTAGACCTCCCGCACATCCAGCAATGAGGCGCGCGATCAAGATCTCCCACCATGTTTTCGCAAAGCATTGGATGACGACAGACTAGCTGCGTAAGCACACGATATGTGGAGGCTGTCAAAAGGAGCTTACCAAAGTCATGAAGAAGGTGATACCCCACATATTGAACTTTCGGCCAAACCTGTCGGCAGTGTACGGCGCGATGACCTGAATACAGACCGCAGTGACAAAGTACAGAGCTCCCCACAAAGCGATATGGGTGGCATTTAAGGCCAGGGCACCGGTTTGAGGATCTCTCACCGTACCGTATTGGTTGATGAAGCCTCGATTGGCGACGATGCTACCGATGACCGAGTTCGCGTATCCGGCATATCTTGGGGCTTCGTTAATGTTGAATAAGGTTATTGTACGTCGATGTGCTTACAACCCAGCAACTGAAACACCGAGACCAGTCGCGTACAAACGCCAAAACTTCTTGACGCATTCCGCTCTGGTCAGTGACGCGAATGCGGACACAGGAGGCGCATTGCCGGTGGTGGAACCGCATTGGTCTTCTGTCATTATGGTGTTGCGTTTCTCGTCGGACATGGCGTGTGTCATCTGGACAGACGTAGGGTTGTATGCCTCTGTTGAGAGATGTTTTCCAAAGGACTGGATACTCTCGATTGCGAGACGAAAGCCAGCTCATATAGCAGACAATAGTTTGGCGGCTGTGGATAGCCGGGTATGCCCGACTTCATTCGCCGTCACCACGACCACGGCAACTGAAATTGGAACTTCTGGGACCACATTGGCCCAAGAGCTTGGTACGTCCGGGGTCACTCCTCATTCTCCTCGTGCTCTTTTCTCCGCAATCCATCCTTTGGGGTCGACTAGCGGCTGGGGTACCGAGGTGGCGCCGTGCACTTACCCCCTTACAGGATGGTTAAGGAGGTGACCGGCCAAAGTCTCGGACGACACCTCGCCCGCTCCCACGACACGACCGTTCGCGTTGAGAATGTTGCATGACCTGTTAAGGAAATCGCATGATATGGATCGCGGATTCAGTTACCATGCCCTTAGTACCGGTTTAAAGTGGAAACATTAACATCTGACACCGAATCCGAACGGCAGTTACGCTTCTCCGCCTGGTTATGCTTCTCCACTCCGTTGTGCTTCTCCACTTTTCCCCAGAGCGTGGGCGAGGTGAAAGTCCTCGCCCGCCTTCCTCGGCTGCTCCAAGACACATAACCTGCCACTCGCGCTCGAGATAGCAATCCTTCTTTCACAACCTAGATCGAACACTACTACTCTCCATGCTCAAGCCACAGTCCACCGCGACCCGCGAAGTGGTCTCCCTAGACGGACTCTGGAACTTTGACGTTATCCGGACCACTCCAAAAGATGACCAAGCATGGGCGTCGCCTACATCTTCAAAAACGCAAATACCCGTTCCAGCCAGTTACAACGACATCTTTCTTGACCCGGAGATCCGCAACCACGTTGGCTGGGTCAAGTACCAACGGCTTGTCCGCATACCCCAGGGCTGGGACCACAAGCGATACTTCGTCAGATTTGACGCTGCAACGCACCGAGGAAGAGTTTTTATCAACGATCACATCGCCATTGATCACCAAGGTGGCTACACGCCTTTTGATGTGGAGGTGACCGAGCTCGTCAATGCGGGAGACGAGTTTCGACTCACCATTGCTGTTAGCAATGAGTTGACCAATGAGACGATACCACCCGGCAAGATCGAGGCTCTCGCGGACGGCAGAAGAAAGCAAACGTACCTGCACGATTTCTTTAACTATGCTGGGCTCGCCCGATCGGTATGGCTATACTCGGTGCCCGCCCAATACGTTTCGGATGTGACCGTCACTACAGACGTCGATTGGGAACAGTCTGTTGGCATTGTTAAGTACAGCGTTGACACTCGGAACGACACGCCCAACGAAAATCCATATGTCCAGATGACCGTTGCAGACGAAGACGGTGTGCAGGTGGCACAAGTGACTGGCTTCGCAGAACAGGTCAAGATTCCGACAGTCCGGCTCTGGCAGCCTGGTGACGCTTACCTCTATCAAGTCACGATCGAGTTGCGTCGCTCCAGTGACAATTCGATCATTGACGTGTGCCACATCAACACTGGCATTCGTACAGTCGAAGTTCGCGGTTCCCAATTCCTCATCAACAACAAGCCATTCTACTTCACCGGCTTTGGCAAACACGAAGACACTCCGATACGTGGCAAAGGGCATGATCCAGCGTACATGGTCCACGACTTTGAACTCATGCGATGGCTTGGCGCAAACTCGTTTCGCACGTCGCACTACCCATATGCCGAAGAGGTGCTCGACTACGCGGATCGACAAGGTGTCGTGGTTATAGATGAGACTGCCGCAGTTGGTCTCAACCTGGGCGTAGCCTCCGGATTATTCGGTAATAAAGCGCCCAACACCTTCTCACCAGATTTTGCCAACGACCGGACACGAGCTGCGCATGAACAAGGCATTCGCGACCTCATCACACGCGATAAGAACCATGCTTGTGTAGTCATGTGGGCCATTGCGAACGAGCCGGCATCCCACGAAGATGGGGCACGAGAGTACTTTGAGCCGCTAGTCGACATAACCAAGAAACTCGACTCACGCCCCGTTTGCTTTGCCAACTTTGGCCTTGCGACGTCCGAGAAAGATCAAATTACCGATCTGTTTGACGTGATCTGCCTCAATCGATACTACGGCTGGTACGAAAGCTGCGGAGACCTGACACTCGCCGAATCAGAGCTCGAGAAGGATCTGCAAGGTTGGCAGCAGAAATACGGGAAGCCAATGCTCGTTACCGAGTACGGCGCTGACACACTTGCTGGGCTCCACTCTGCATCTGTCACGCCCTGGAGTGAAGAGTTCCAAGCAACACTGTTGGAAATATACCATCGTGTCTTCGATCGCGTAGATGGAGTGGTTGGCGAACAGGTTTGGAATTTTTCGGATTTTCAGACAAGTCAGCTTGTGTTTCGGGTTGATGGAAATAAGAAGGGCATATTTACGCGCGATAGGAGACCGAAATCTTCGGCGCAGGTGCTAAGGCGGCGATGGCTTCTCGAAGGAAAGGGCAAATGTATATCTTGAATATGTATGTTGAATTAACTTAGTTGAATACTAGCTCTGATGCGCGTATTCAGCTTCAGATAGACACCGATACTACTATACAATCTCACAAAATCACCTCCACATACAGGCAAAGAGCGATCGCTCAGCCGAAATAAAGTTGAAGAATGAATGATAGCACCGAGCCACTTTTTACGAGTCGCTCCGCATTTGCCCGACTGGAAAGAATTAAACCAGCGCCCTTTTGATGGCAATGCTCTAGTGTCCAACCATCGCCTGGTGCGCCGGACCATACCGATCCCCAACCGGCTTTGCAGCATCAACAATCCGCCGCATCTCCTTCATCTCCTCCTCCGTCAACACGACATCTCTCGACCCCCAATTCTCCTCCAGCCTCCCTGCCTTCGTCGTCCCGGGGATTGCAATCATGCCCTGTGCAGCAACCCACGCGAGTGCGATCTGTGACGTCGTGCACCCCTTCCTCACCGCGAGCTTCTTAGCTTCTTCCACGATGGCTTTGTTCTTGTAGAAGTTTTCGCCTTGAAATTTGGGGGCTGACAGAGTGCGCGTTAGTGTTCGATTCGAGGATAAGTGCAGTGGGGACGGGCTCACCAGATCGTCGGAAATCCTTGGGTGCGAAGTCGTCTGGCGATTTGAAGTCGAAGTTGTCTACGAGCCATCCGTGGCCGAGCGGGCTGTACGCTACATATGCGACGCCCAATTCTTTCGCTGCGTCGATCAAACCATCACTCTCGTGGAGGGTCTCGAAAGCAGAGTACTCTGCTTGAAGGGCGTCGATCTTCGCAACTACCATGTCGTCAGCGGAATGAATATCAGAAACGTCTTCACCACTCACTCGAACTGGCTGTGCGCAGCGTCTTCGCAGAGCACTCTGAAAGCCCAATGTATTTCGTCTTTCCTTCTTTGCGCATTTGATCGAGCGCCGGGATCGACTCCGTCAGAGGAGTATTCGGATCAATCCGGTGCAGGTAGTAGAGATCGGGCGTGAAGCCGAGCCGCTCAATGGTGCCTTCGAGGTATTCCTTAATATGATTGGGGGAATTGTCGACGCCGGACTCGCCGTTCAAACATTTGACACCACACTTTGATGCGACTAAAAGTGAGGGGTCAGCAACTTTCTGTCTCATCACATATGAGGACAGACTGACTGAAAATCTTATCGCGAACATTGTGCTTTCTGACAAATTCTCCCAAGAGCTTCTCATTCACACCGGCGCCGTAGATAACCGCGGTATCCCAGAACGTGCAGCCGAGCTCAATCGCCTTCAGCAGGACGGGTTCGGCTTGCTCGAGGGTCAAATCGCTACCTAGGCCGTGGCTGAGACCCATTGCGCCATAGCCTGGGGAAGGGACTTGGATGTCCTGGAATTGGAAGATTTTCGCCATGGTTGTTGCTTTGACGTTGTGCGGGGCTTGCTGGTGGGATGGGCTGGAGATGTGTCGGGTTTTGAGAGCGGAGCAGCTGCAGTTATGTAGAAGGATTCGTTGCGCAGGTCTGATCAATCGCGTCGACTTTAACATATTCGTGCTGCATGAGCATGTCAGAAGTCATCGGTATTAAGTGACGGTTGTAGTCTCCGTTATTCCCGCTACAAAGTCCGGAACGGCCGCAGTTCAATCCACTTAACAATTGTGGAAAGTATCGATAGATCGACATAGTACCACCGCATGTTGCGCCTCCAATGCGAGAGCGAGACTAAGATGCAGACGGTGTGACGAAGAAGGGATGGCCCCAGCAGCGGGTCCCCAATGGTAGCCCTGATTGCTGCATGTCATCATTAACTCCGCTAGTTCCGTTTGTAGAAACATCGCGATTCCACCAGGAAGATCCTCACAAAGAAAAAGCGACGACACCCCTGATGCAAATAGCAAAAACGGGATTGGATCTGGCTTCATGATGAAATCTTCTCTTATTCTATCTACGCTCGTTAAAGCTACCCAGACAAAGACAACGAAAGCCTTCATACCCCACAAATTACCGACCGGTCAAACATCATGAGTCTTTCCATCAATCTCCTTCAACTTCAACTCCTTCAAATCCACTCCCTCAAAGGCTCTCACATTGACCGCTAGATAGTCCGCATAAAATCCCGGATCCGTGCTCTTCGAGAAGCAGCTCGTGCCGCACGTAGGGCAGAAGTAGTGCGCAATCTTGTGACGCGGGGCGAACGTGTACTTCTACAACATAGACGAATCAGCATACTGCAGGAAGTCCGACGTCGAACTGGGAAGGGCATGGCGTGGTGAACGAAGGGGAGCGTGAATCGATCGTACCTTCATGTCGTCGAGCGTGCCCTTTTCGAAGGTCACGTCCTTGTCCGGGACGTAGATGAAGAGGTATCCGTTGCGAGAGCATATGCTGCAGTTGCAGTCGACGACTTCGCAGGCTGGGTCGGTGAGAGGCGGAGATTGGGTCACGGTGTACTTGATCTTGTTGCAGTGGCAGGCGCCATTGTATGTCGCGCTGGACACACCGACCGCGGGCTAATCGGGGTACAGAGTCAGCAAACCTTATCCAGAGGTATCTCAGTACGTGAGGTCTTGGGTAAGCGCCGTACTGCCGCACCATCACGACGCACTTTGCACCATAGAGGAACGTACACTTTCGGTTTCAGACATGGTTGTTTACTTCGAACTGTGGAAAAGAATTCACTCGGCTGGTTGGACGTTGCTTTGATGAGGCAAAGTCCGATGACCGCGCCAGAGAGACTGATACGAGACTTATGTACCACACGGCCTTCAAACCCGAGCTCAAAGCCACAGTGGACACTACGCTACATACGAGCTCTGTCGCGTCCTGTAACGCCCATTTCTCAGCCTTTGCGGCCCAGGACGCGTCTGGGCGAATTACAACGCGATGGCGCGCACAGGGCGACGCGAAGTCATGTGAGTGGCGTGCAACTCGGCGACTTTCGAGTCAGAATACGAGGTATACGAGATACGCGTGAGGCGCTCACCGTTTAACGAGTGGGCGAGTTGCGATGGCAAGTTCCATAGTGTCTACGGATAGTGGGATCACACGGCGGGAGCCCGCTGTGACGATACATGGGGACTGGATTGCGAATACGAACGACCGAAGTATTGTTTCGAAAGTACAGGGACGTACAATCGAGCCCGTTGTGAGTCATAGTTCGGGCATGATAAGGCGGTGCGGAGTGACATGTCCGAGCCGGGGAAGCCATCATAGATCGCAGGTAAGTTGCTGCGTATATATCTTGATGAAAGGCATCTGGCCTAGCTAGTATTGGATTCATTGCATTGCTTCGCGCCTGTGCTGTGATGCACTGGCGGCTACACACGTGTGGCGATCGTTGGCGAGGCTACGCGGGGAGACGACGGACAAAGCAATCTGGAGCTCAGTGCGACCTGAGATAGTGACACGCATGGTAAAGGAAAGGCAAGCGATGTTCAAACAAAACGAATGTTAATTTCGTGTCGTACAGAAAGTTTCAAGAGGCACCGTGCCTGGCAGGTAACATCGCTGCGTTTCAACGATATGTATGATGGGTTTGGTGTTGCGTGGAACCACCTGCTGTGTCCACCAGCGGCCATATCTCTCGGTCATCCTCAATATGTATCGGAGGAAGCTGATACGAATCGTTCCTGACCGTAGATCGGGTGGACCAATCCTTATCGCTTCGCTTCGTCGAGATCCGTGTCATCTGCGTTCCCACACTGTCCACTCTCACCGTGCCAAGCTGCTTTTCTTCGTCACTCGCCTTGGAGTAAAAGGTAGGGTGCTGTCGATCCTCGCCGATCTCCATCCCAAAGAGCTCATGACTGTTGGTTGTCGGTACAGAACCCATACTGGCTTTCCATGTACCCATGCCGGCACCCTCAAAAGCGAGCCGTTGCAGCTGCAGCTTGTCGTCGATGCCCCAGCGGATGAGCTTGTGATTGCGCGTTGCAACCACGTTTGCAGTAACGTATTCCAGGATTGTGTGGCAGAGGATGAGTAGCCCACCGATAGCCAAGATAAGTGCGACGCCGAGGGTGGAGAAGGAAATCGCGCCTGAACCGGGAGGTGCTTTGATCTTTTGGCTATTGCAGAGTTGATGCGATGGCTCATCGAAGGGCTTGGAGATGAATGTGTTCTCGAGGACGTTGGTCGGACCCTTGGCGTATTCGACGAAACCCTTTTGCACCTTGGTTAATCCCGTGGTGAACCAGTATTCGACCTGGCAAATGTAAGTTGGGGTGCGCTTGTATAGTGGCTTTTGATACGAACCTCTGTTTTCCACTGGTCTGCTGGGAGTGGTCCGGAAAACAACTCTGAAACCTTCTCCAGAGCGCGAAGCGCTGCACTTCCGCGTCCACCGATGCCTGGAGGGGTCAGTACGACTGCAAGGTCTGGTCAAACGCATGACTCACTCTGCGAAATGGTGGACAAGACAAGACTAAGCGACAACGTTGAGACAGTGCCAAATTGCATGGGGTTGAGTTCAAGATCCGCCTGGGCAGATCGGACCGCAGAGTCGTACGAGTCGAGCTTGGTGCATTTCTGATTGGCGGGGTTGCAAAATTGATGCTGATCAATGCACCCTAGAGGGTTGACAAAGTAGTCCGATGTGTACAGCGTCACGTTCTTGCCATTGTCCATGACGCTCCTTACTGGCGTTGTAGCCGCAAAGATAGGGTCTTTGACCTCGCCGTAATATAATATATTGTTTGCGGCAACAAACATGAGCGAGACGTCTGCATCATCTCGAAGGACAGCCTTGTCTGGTTGCCAAGTGTTCTCAGTGTGGTTTCCACTGGTAAATTCGACAGAGCTGGAAACGTTAGCTTCGAAACGGATTGGAGCCTCAGTTTATAGTAAAAGTTCGCGACGGGTACCTACTTTAATTCATAACCGGTACCCATCGCTGCGCGCCGTTCATTGTAGGCTAGCGTGAAATTTGATCGCGGGTCAGCCTTGTACGATCTAGGACCATAGTTGTAAAAGTCTATCACGTCTCCGTCCATCCCCGTAAAGTCGCCAACGGAAGCGTTGACTGCGTCGGTATAGTTCATCGTTGAGGTATAACCAAGGGACATGAGAGGGGCACATGTGGTCATTCTGCGATAGGTAATGCGGTCCTTGATCTGCGCATTAATGCCGAAATGGTCGTGAGACGAGATATTGCCAGTGTCAAAGGCTATCGCGGGGTACTTTCGTAGACACATGCCGTCGACAAACGGACAGGTCACATTCTCGGTTCGTGAATACGGCAGGCTCTGTACCGGGTATTGATTGCACTCGAGTGCGTTGGATGGACCTCCGTAACAAGCTCGGGCGTAGGTCGCAGCGCTAACGGTATCGTTCACGTTCTTGCCCTGGAATGCGAGAAGGATGTCGGTGTCATTGAGGGTCCAGTTCCCACAGTTGGAACTCCGAACGAGTACGTCCGATCCGGGCGTTCTCGTAACCTCGGCGACCAGGATTCCGGCAGCGAAAAAGAGCGAGAGGTTGAGGATGGCGAGGAGAACAAGTGGCAGTGATCTCCAGAACGGCCTTCTCGCCAACTTGCGCCAGGGCGGGACTAGCCAAAGGAGCTGCCATGACGCTACTCCTGGTGTTGCTACGTTACGGAGGATCGCTTGTTGTTGATAATGCAGGCCGTCGCTGGGCGTTTTCGAGACGCGCTGCTGGTGGATAACAAAGGCAAGTATCCTCCACACTGAGCCGCCAGCAACAGAGACGAAGATGGCTAGGAAAGCCACCATGAAGCCGGCGCCACTCGATGTAAGCGTAATAGTCGATCCATCGGTCTTGCCTCGACTCCAGTTGATCCAAACTCCATAGTAGACCTGATCCGACATGATGCTGGGACGTTCCGAGCAAACACAGGGAAGCTGGGCAGGGGCTTTGGCAAGCTGGAAATGTATAAGAGTCCAGGAGTCGACAGAGGACTTCGCGTTCAGCGCTCGACGCGCAAGAGATGAGTGCGATGATAAGGTGTCGTCCTTTCAGTGACAGAGCACCGAGTACACTGGGACACTGATTACCCCGAGTCCATCATGGCGCATGTCGGGGAGTACAGCTCAAGCTAGAAAGGTGTGCGTGGCGCTTGCAGGCGTACCTGGGGCGCACGAGAGGTGCGTATCGCCACCTCATTCCCATTGCTGGAGATAGCTATACGAGACAAGCTTTGAAACAAGGTGTGGTCAATTCATTTTAACCTCCGCCCCAGATGCAGAAAAGATCGTCCATTCATCTATCGGAAGGGGGTAGCGGGGTGCGGTAAGTGCCATGTTTTGGCCCCACGCGAGGGCACGGGGACTTAGGCACGCGCATTAGGGCTGAGGGCGGGCTCTAGAACGTCGAATGAAGGCCAAAACGGCCGGGAATTGGGTTGAGGATGGGAAAGTGCAGAATGCGATGAGTGGCTGCGGAAGGCGGTGCGCGTTACCCTCTGACGTCAATGCGCTATTCTGGGCAATGTCAGCGTCCATCAACGTAAATCTCGACCTCTTTCGTTTGCTTGTCAGAATGTCGGGTGTATGTATTGAGCCTTCGGGCAAACTCTGGTGAGCTTTTTGCTGCTTAAACTAACATCATCGTGCGTGCAACAACGAAGGGCTTATCAGTTCGCACACTTCACGTGAGCTGATGGCCAGCGATACTTTGCCGTCCGTCATCCGCTATACGTCCGATCTTCATGACCCATGCTGAAGTCAAGCTCAGCCTTCAGCCTGCTCATAAAGCGTGGATCGCGGGTCTTTGGCCTACCATAAATAAATTGCGCAAGATTCCCTTTGGGCTACTGATCTCCTACGCATCGCAGTGAGACCTAGGAGCTGCCACTTGACGTCGTTCTGTGAATTGCTTAACCTTTTTACATTTTAGCGATTATACGTCCGGGTCCTCATGGCTGACGCTGTCCCATTAAATGCGACTACCCGCCGTAGCTTCTTCGGATATCACACTCCAAAAGACTCTCGGAATCGAGGGCTTTTCGTTCACCGTGACGACCATTCAGGGACACATTATCGTCCCAATCCTCTATCACACCTTTTAGTTCAGGTCAACTGCATGAATCCTTGATTCGGAGACCCCGACTTTGGAGTGGAAGAATAGCAGAACTGAACAACCAATTATTCCTTGTACCAAGGGGTATTATCGTAGCTACTATGAAAGGATCAACGTTCGCGTTCTGTACCAGCATGCTACAATATGCGCATCTGAAACAACCTACTTGCTTCCCTCCCTCTTCTGCCCGGCCCCCGCCCTATCCCGCAAATGCAGATGGTCCTATCCCGTACATGCAGATAGTCCTACCTCGCAAATCCAGACGGCCGCAAGTGCAGATAATCCATCCCCAAACCGCACCCCAACTCCAATCCACCCACCTACCTCTGCACCGGCGGCGGCGCCGTCGGCTTCTTAGCCGCGAGTCTCAAGATCTGACCCACATAATACATCTGCCCACATCATTAGCCACGGTCGCCAACCAAGACTTGTCCAGAGTAGAGTTCCACTTACAACATCGGGCCCCGCTCCCACCAACTTGATCGGCACCCAAGCCAGCAATCCCGTCGGCTTCACAAACCCCAATTCCGCCATCGCGTCCTCATCCTTCACCTCCTTGTTCAACAGGACCTCCTTCGGCAGCCTCGGCCAAACAGCCGCCGGTCGACCCAGACCAACGATATCACACGCCCCGCTGTCAAGCGCGTCCTGCATGCCCCGACGACTCCGGAAGCCGCCCGTGAGCATGAGGAGAATGTCCGGGTATTGCGCGCGCACTGCGCGCGCGTAGTCGAGGAAGAAGGCTTCGCGGTGTAGTGTGCGTTCGGACTTTACCGGTGCTTGAGGGGAGGACGGCGAGTCGCCCTTTGCCATGCGTAGGTTTTCCATTGTGCCGCCGCTGATTTCGATGAAGTCGATTGCTTCGTTTGCGATGAGCCCGATTTGGTGGAGGCTTTCTTCGAGGGACTCGGCGCCGCCGACGTCTGCGCTGTTGACTTTGATGCCCACGCAGAAGGAGGGGGGCACGGCGGCGCGGACTGCGCGTATGACTTCGAGGACGATGCGGGCACGTTTTGTGGGCGTGCCGCCGTAGGCATCTGATCTTTTGTTCGAGGTGGGGGAGAGGAATTGCGTAAGGAGGAAGCCGTGGGCTGCGTGGATCTGCACGCCCTTGAAGCCACTGTCGTGGGCGAGTTTGGCCGCGTTGGCGAATTGTGATACCACTTCGTCTATGTCGTTGAACGTCATCTCGCGTGGTGTGCCGAAGAGGACCTTGCTGAGTAGCCAGTCGAGAGTGCCCGGTCCCAATTTCATTCGGATGGCTGAGGGTGCGATCGCTTTGGCGAAAAAGCCACGGTCGCCAGTAGCGACGGGGGACTGGCGGCCTGGATGGACGAGTTGTGGCATTGTGGGGATGCCGTGCTGTTGGGCTACAAGTGCCCAGCGTGCCCATGCATCTTTTGTAGCTTGAGATGGTGTTGGGGGCGAGGTGACGTTAGTGGGGTGGCCCTTGTACACTGTTGAGACTTCTACTTCACCTGTCCGCTTGTTAGTAAGGTCTCATGTAGTGATTATCAGACGTAGATGTAGTCGGTAGTTGAACGAAGATTTACGAACCAGTCAACATGGCGCCCCAACCACCATCACTCCAAGTGTCGTACGCATTGATATACTTGTCCCCCGGGTTGTGATTTGCATCCGCCATGCTCTCTGCCATTGCTGCCTACATGATCCAGTCAGTCTCTCCGTTCGGAATGTTCAGACGTGATTCGAAGGGGAAGATACGACACGTACCTTCACAATACGGTTCGAGAAGACAAGCCCACACGGGGTCTTGAGAGGAGAACCAATATCTATAGACATTTTGAAGGTGTTGAGTGAATTGATGAAGTTTGAGGTATTTCGTTCAACGATACTGTTGACAATTCAGTTGCTTCTGCTTTCTCAAAGTCCGAAGCATTCCATCTAGCTTTATACAAAGCCGAGTCTCTTGACACACCAATCTCATCTAACAAGCATGCTTCCATATCCCACTTCGAGTCCGCCCTTCTTCGCGCGATCACGCCTCCTCGCGTCCAAATTGTCTTTATCTCCCTGTGGCGCATCTTGCGAGCGGAAGTCCACAGACCCACACGACACCAGAACGGCCAAATGGAGTAAATGGACGGTTATAGTGTGTTTGGTTGGATTAGTTAGCTTCATGATTGGTCCTACGGGATGTGTATCCTGGTCGCCGTTAAGGGCGAGAAAGACTTTTGCACGGAATAACTGCGTTTGATGGGTTGCCTGAGTGCAGTATGTACTACTTGGCATCAAAACGGAGCATCGACGATAATGAAAGCCAAGGTATCTATGTCAGCAAGGCAAGTATCTGTGTTACCCGTGGCTGTGCGGGTGCGGAGTGCGGAGTCGGAGCGAGGTTGTTCCCGTTTTCCACATCGCGCGACCCAGCTAACTCCATGAATCTAGCCAAAGGACTACCGAGATGAGAACCTTAACCGGAGTTTGTAGCGCATGGTGGGTTACGGCCGTAACGCTGAATATTAGCTGCGGCGGAACTCCACCACGCGATGCGCTTGTCTGCTAAAGCTATGCGCACCGTGCGCACCATTTGCGCCCTTTTAGACGTGGAGAAGAAGAATATGAGTCACATAGCGACGCTTATAACAATCTATGCAGCAGGCAATGGAAGGAGTCGCATGGCTTGGATTTACCCCTTTAAGTATGATATTACCAGACGCTTCGAGCCGAGTCGAAGTATGCAAAAGCTGCGCGTCGAGCCAGGACAATGTGTCTCTTGATGCGTCAACACGTCCGTTGGATCATCGCAAGGTACGTAACAGCTGTCGGTACCATGTCGTGACCCAAGCCTGGAGACACTTGTACAAGCGAAATGTGTCGAGAGTCTGTTGGCCAGGTAGTGTCGATAATCAATCCGACAGGCGGTCAAACATAGGGTTGCCGCTGTATCTCGAGATCGTCCAACTCCTTGAAACCAGATGAGTTGGTTGTGATCATGCTGTCCTTGGTGTGCGCGTCTTCGGGTCTGGACATGTTGCCATTGCTGGGTCCCAAAGAAATATTTGCGGGCGCGCGAGTATTGCCATATGAGGGATGGTTCTGGTTGCCCGTGTTCGACTTGATGATGGACACATGGTGCTGGCGTAAGACACCGACCATGTAAAGGAACAGAGGGGTAAGCCGTGGAAGGTTTGCGCAGAGGATGGCCGTGAATGTCTCTCGATTGTACCATTGCATCCAGATGTAACTCTGGAAAACCGTGAGAGCAATAACCTTGCTTGCTACGGCGGCGCCAATCTGGACCATGTTAGCAGTTTAGGTATATGGTTGGGCACGAAGTACTGACGGTAAAGCCCCCCATCAGAACAATGATGACTAGAACGGCTTGTAACCTGCGCGTACAATCGAAGCCGAGGCCGCGAGACCTGTTATAGAGAAGCGGCATAGGGATCAGGAGGATGAGTATGTCGGAAGACACGTTCAAGACGATGTGTGCGATATAGTGATGGGTGTAGTACTAGAGTTTGGTGTACAAAGTCAGTGAGACCAAAATTCGTCGAAAGGGGGTCCAATGCCTGTTGTCTTGGACTAGGGACCGCGCTGCCTTAGGTTCGCAAGCATCATATTCCTCAAGGTAAAGAACGTACCGAGCATTGTTCAAGGTTTTTAGCCCACAAGTTGAAATAGTCGGAAAAGGGTCGGCACCAAGCCACGAAGAACAGTAGCTCTACAAGGACCTGAACCTGGTGAGAAAGAACCGAAGGAACGATGGAGCGCACATACGAACGCGCACGCGACGTAAACTGCGGTGCCGATGACTTGTTTGCGCTTGTCGGTGAGACCGGTAAGGCGGTAGTATAGGAGCAACATGCCCGCTTTGGTGATCCAGATGGACAGTATCTGCATCTGCTCGGCAGCAAATAGCAACTTGAGTCCTTTCGCGGCGAGGCCCTTTGTCTTCGAGAACTTGAACAAGGCATCGACGTTGCGCATATACTCGTCCAGTAAGGCCATCATGGCCGTCGCGAGAAGAACGGCGAGGACGGCCAGGGCATCCTCGAGCTCGAGGGAGCCCCAGGCACCCAATCGCATACGACGGGAGGCGAGTCGCGCGATGAGTATCACCCAGGCGAGGGCACACCAGATGGCTGCCTCGGGTTGGTAATTGCTACTCATTGCGAGAGGGGGTGTTGGCTTGACGCAGACTGTAGCTCGATTAGGTACGACAGCAGTTTAGCACGGCGGGTGGGAGATGTCGAGGAAGAGTTGGGTTTAGACATTTGCGCGCGGGGATTAGGACGGTGTGTGCAGAGAAAGACATTGCCACGTGGGAGCAGATGTGAAAGTGAATCACTGGCGGCGCAGAGGCCCAATGTTGCTGGCGACGGCGTGGCTCATCGTGCAGCAATGCCGACTCGAAAAAGGCATCCAGAGAAGCTTTAGTATCATCGTTCTGAAGCAGAGGTCGCATCGTCCTGCATGGACGACGCAGTATGTGCCCTTCTGGATGGTCCTGCCACTGCGCAACCCGACAAAATAGAGGAAGCATGCGAGAGGAACGACAGAAGGACACGTTGAGAGATGACTCTATTCGAATGAAAACACCTTGAAAAAGCATGGATCGTGATATGCACTCGGTCGTGCAGTGGTGAGAGAGGCGTGGTGTTGAGATTCCAAGATGCTCGCGATGCCGCGTCGGCAGCGCGTTCCGAGATCAGCAGGGCCCCCCCGCCTAGCCCCGCCGCCAAAATTCCGCTGTCAACGTCCCCCCGCGCCTCTGCTGTGGCTGTGAGCTCGATGTCCATGGCACCAGCCAAGTCACTTCATGTCGCCCGCCCAAGACGAAGACCGCGACGCGCTGCCAAAGCAGCATGACGCAAACAAGCCAGACAACCCAGCCCAGGCGGAGCAGGCGGCGCTCGACAGCGGTGAACAGGAGCAGGCCGCGCAGATGATACAGCGGAATTATCGCGGCTATAGGACACGCCGGCAGATCAAAGGCTTTGGCTTGGATGCAAGCTCGCGGTGGGAAGAGGTAGGCTAAATTATTCCGCCCTCTTTGACGGATATCTAATAGTCCCAGGCTGTCAAGCAGGGTTAGCTCACAGCACTACATCACTATCCGCGCATACTGAACTTCACAGCGAAATGGCAGAATACGACCCGACCCATGTCCCGGTCCCAGAGATCTCAGCGCGAAGGGACCTCTGCCGCCGCCGAAGAGCGCTCACGAGTCGCCAGCGATGCCGCGCGTCAAAATTGGAAGCGCGTCGGCGAGATCGCGCGAAGAGCGGGCGGCGACGACCCCTCCGACCCCTCCGAAAACGAGGACGAGATGAGCCCGGAAGAGCGCGGCGAGTACAAGCGGAATAAGGCGCGGCTGAAGGGAGAGCGCGAGAAGACGGCCAAGATGATGGACCTGCAGTACTTTCTCGAGATGGTCGACGTGAAGCACCGCTACGGGAGCAATCTTCGGGCCTACCATGACTCGTGGAAGAAGAAGGATACCCACGAGAACTTCTTCTACTGGCTGGATTACGGCGAGGGCAGGAAATTTGAGCATCCGACCGTATCGCGGGAGCGCCTCGAGAAAGAGCAGGTGCGCTACCTGTCGCGGGAAGAGCGCATGAAGTATCTGGTCCAGATCGACGGGGAGGGGCGCCTCTGTTGGGCAAAGAATGGAGAAAGAATCACCACCTCTCCCGACTACAAGGACAGTGTCGAGGGCATCGTGCCCAAAGACGACAAGACTCCTGCATTCGGCCCGGGCGGAAAGATCGAGGGCGCAGACAGCCGGCGGAGCTCCTCTTCCTCTGAATCGAGCTCGTCAGACGGAGAACACAGTGACGTCGAGGGCGAGCACTATGTCAACGAGGACCTGGCGCAGGCAAAAGGGCTCTCGAAGCTCAAGCACGTGTCTGCGGCCACCATCTTGAACCACTTGCTGAGAGGGTCAGTGAAGCCGAATTCGTGGATATTTGTGAGTGTAGCCCCCATCCAAGGCAAGCAGTGATGCTGACTCACGCGCAGGTCGCCGATACGTCTTTCCGTCTCTACATCGGAATCAAGCAATCGGGCGCGTTCCAGCACAGTTCCTTCCTACATGGCGCGCGGATAGCGTCGGCCGGTCTGATCAAGATCAAAGACGGACAACTGCGTCGTCTCTCACCCCTCTCCGGCCACTACCGGCCGCCGACGAAGAACTTCCGGGCGTTTGTGCATTCACTGAAGGACACCGGCGTCGACATGTCACGTGTATCCATATCTCGGTCGTACGCTGTGCTTGTGGGGCTTGAGGCCTACGTCAAGACTCGCAGAAAGGTCAAGCATGGAGTACAGCATGCGTCCAACGCCGAGACAAAGGTCATGCACCCGGAAGAGTACGACCGGAGAAAGCATGAGGAGAAGGACAAGAGCGAGAGTGCCGAAAAGGAGCGGCGTCTGCTGGCGGACCGTGCCGAGAAGCAGGAGGCAGAACGCAAGGAACGGAGTTCCTGGCGGCGAATGTGGAGAAAGCTCCGACACGTCTCCATGTCCAAAGACGAGTCCAATGCAGCAACACCCAAAAAGAAGACGCTGAGCAGGCCCGGGCAGGATGTGGAGTCTGCGATAGCGCCAGCGGGGAAGCGCGACAAGATCGGAGCCGTGTGAAGAACACGTCGATCGTCTGGTTCCTGAGCGCCGGCTTTGGCGTCGATGCATGCAGCGCGTAGAGGCGTGCAGGTTGCATGCAGTGCTTGTTTCCTTGCTTGATGATATCCCGCATTCGGCTTTGCTGCATTATTGAAAGTCCCCGTAATAATACTATGCTTTGACATTCCTACGCAGGGTGGGGGGCCCTTCCACAGCAAGGTGTTGGAGCCGCAGTGATGGTGGCTGCCGAACCGTTGTCGTGACCAGAGGCCCAAGGCGAGACGAACTGGTTGTCCGATGTTGAAAGGGACGCCACGCCACCTCGGCTGCACATTCCTCGCCTCCAAGCCGCAGCGGAGCCTCTGGACAGGAACTTGGACACACCAACGAGTGCTTCCCGCGTCGACTTGTGAAGGCTCAACAAAAGGGCTGCTTGTGACATCATGGCCCGCCTCGCTACCACAGTTGGGGATGGTGGATGGTGTGGCAGACAGGTGGTGACATACGGTTTGGGAAATGCCCCAGCGCGCGACTCGTACCATCGAGATCGAAATGCAAATCGCATCCTCTTTGCCATGGGCGGGGGCATCGACATGGCGCACAACATGACAGACGGAGGTGTCATGGCCAATTTCCCCAATTTCCGTGCGCGCAGCACGGCAGACCACGCTGTGGCTTTCAGGAACAGGATTTATGGTGAAACGCGCGCCGTGGTGCGGACGGATGTTGGCTGCTGAGCCGTCGCCTACGCGGTCGACGCCGCCGGCATGACAGGCCTGCCAATGGCCGCGGCAGCACAGACAAGGCCGCCCATTCGTGTGGGCCAGGCTGCGCGGTGGGACACTGGGACGTCGTGGCGGAGCGGCGATGGCGAGAGCAGATGGCGGGGTGGGGACGGTGGAGTCGACGATCGGCAGCGCGGCGACGTATCTGAGCGTTGGTATCATGTTTCAGCAGGGATCAACCCTGGCACGGCGGGCGGCG
>Ga0247733_1000057_pt1 | contig 179183 bp, 202 predicted proteins | sample UWRJL043104R2_FD_180932 | JGI IMG/M metagenome (GOLD analysis project Ga0247733, IMG submission 180932) | Plant litter microbial communities from Arlington Agricultural Research Station in Wisconsin, United States - UWRJ-L043-104R-2 | ecosystem: Environmental > Terrestrial > Plant litter >... | reverse complement strand
TTGTCGAGGTGAAGTTTGAGGGGGGAAAGAGTTCGGATGGGGAGGCTTCGTTGGAGGAGGATGCTGGTATGCAGGGTTTAGCTGAGGCGGAGAAGGCGGCGTGAGACTTGGAAGTAGGCATGGCATTTTATCAAGATGAGTGATAAAGTTCGTTGATGTGAGGGGTAGCCTGAAGGTCTGGTGTTTTGATCGGTGTGTATCTCATGATGTTGATGTCCGACTCTGATGATACTCGACCACCGATGACGGTTCTTAGCAACCTACCACTCTTACGACCAGCCCCAAAACATCCAACCGCTGACAACCACAACTACAACCAACACCCCAAAAATCCTCGCTCACAAACTATCACAACCACGCCGACGGCAGGCCAAGTCCAAAGACCCTCCCTCTATCCACACAACCCTCCAGCCAGCCACCCATCTTGTGTTATTGTTCTTCTGAAGGAGTCAGTGAGGGGAGACACGTGAATAAGGAATATTTACTTTGGATGATGGTCCGAATCATGATGGGATATGAGTCAGTGATGGAGAGGGTGGTCGGTGGGTAATACGGACATGGTAGGCGTAGAGGTGGGGTAAGGAAGGCTGGTATAGTAAATCCGAGAGCCATGGCAAGGTGGTTGAAGATGAAAGAGAGAGGGTGGGATGAGTTTAGAGCTCAATTAAGATTTCACAGTTCATTCGTAGTATTTCAAGAGAGGGGAGATGCTAATGTAGCTTGAAGTGGAGTGCTTTTTAACACACGCTCGACATGCCCACCCTAGCACGGCCTCTCCTACGAGAAGCCGATAAAAATAACGTATATAGTTTCCATGCAATTTAGGTCGCGCCGCAAACCGCCTGTCCGAAATTCTGTTGTCGCCTGCTTGCATATTATGCCCTTGATGTACGTAAAAGATACTAACCGCGGGTCATATGAGAGTGCCGTCCTACTTATCGCCTCCCTTCGAGCGCTCAGCGCCAGGCTGACGCGCCAGCTATGCCTTTGCCCTTCGATGTCCAATCTATGTGTATTGTCTCATCGCATCGCGATATCCTAGCCCGCCCCGCATGTCCTCCTCGAACGATTCGTGGACGTCCATGACCCGTTTGATGTACTCCATGCCGAAGAGGCCTTTCTCGGAGATGGCGATGGCTTGGCTGGTTTTGACAGTATTCTTGATCTGCGATTGAAGATTAGTGACTGGAACGAGAAGCGCGGTAACCAAGTCGCGAAGAGAGTACTGCTTACCTGCCGCCCATTCATAACCTTCTTACTCAACAGCTCATAGTCTTCCTCCACAAATTTACCACACCTATGTTCCTCATCTCCCTCCTTGTCTGCCATCTCCACCACCTTCCCCACATGATGCATCCAAATCTTCTTCCGCGCCTTCGCCGTCAAGTTCTCATACCTGATACCCATATGAATGCGACTCTGGAACGCCTCATCAAACGTCGCCACGCGATTAGTCGTCAGGAACAGGATACCCTGATAGTACTCTGTCAATCGAAGGAATACAGAGACGAGTGCATTGCGGTGAATGTCGTGCGGCTGCCGCGCTTCGAGGAATACATCGGCTTCGTCGAGGAGCAGGATTGCGCCCCACGAGTGCGTGATGTCCATTATGCGATTTAGGTCGCGCTCGAGTTGAGCTGCGTTGGTGCCGAGCTCGCCAGAGGAGACGGCGTAGAGCGGGCAGCGGAGGTACTCTGCTATGGATTCGCCTGTGAGCGTTTTTCCTACGCCCGGCGGGCCATGTAGGACAACGTTGAGACCCTTCCCTTTGCCGACAATGACGTCGTCGATGGTCTTTGTCGCGCTGAAGCGGTGGCTGCTGACGAGGCCCTTGAGGTTCTGCTTGATGTGTTTCTGCAGGACGAGCGTGTCGAAGGCCTCATTGTTCCACTCTATCTCCTTGATGCCCGACAGCGAGAACTCGAGCCACGCCTTCTCCGAGAACGAGAAGCCCAGTACGACGGGCGACGCGATGAGCAGCTCCTCCTCAGTGAAGACATGCTTGATCTCGTCGTCGTCGTCCTCAACCGTATCGAGCTTCTGCGACGTGATGTCCGGCCCGTCACCGCCAGGCGCTACATAAATCATGCGTTTCTTGCCCATCTTATCCTTCCACATAACAAATTTTCCCTTCTTGGGCTTCTTGTCCTCGTCTTCGTCGTCTTCGTCTCCGTCTGCCGAGTTCGAGTCACAGTCACAGCACTCATCCTTATTGTCGTCGTCGGAGTCGTTCTGACCCAGCTCATCCTGCTTGATGTATGACAGCGGCCAGTTCGCATTGATACGTCGGAATGTTGCCGGATCCACCATGACGCGGCCATTGATGTTGAATTTGGCGACTGTGCGTTTGATCTTCATGTAGCCTAGACCGTCCTGTACGCGGTAGTTCTGGCCTTGGAGCGCGATGAACTTCTTCCCGCGCTCGATGAGCTGCTCGCGGAGGGATTCTGGGTCTTTGTGGTAGTCCAAGGGTAACGTAGCCAGATTCGAAATCTTCTTGTGCCCCTTGAACGCCGGGATCTGCACAGAGTGATCGCCGAGACCAAAGACCTTGCCATCATACTCCAAGTAACGACCCTCAATGTTCCATTTCTTGTTGCCGAACCAGTCCTCCTCTTCATAGCAATAGTCAACTTTGAAGCAGCGCGGGTCGTCCTTGTTGCCGTACGTCGGCGTGTACGCCACTGTGTTCGGCTTGAACAGCGCCCAGACAAGGTGATATGGAATAGTTCCCGCCTTCAGCATGGGCTTGAGCGTTTTTCTAATCTCAACGTAGTCTTCGTCGATGTACTTGAGGAGAAGCTTGCATTGCGAGATCTGCTGCTCGAGCTGCTTCCGGTCTTTCCTCTTTTTTGCGCGCTTGAGCTGCGGTTTGAGTGTCTTCTTCACGTAAGACTTGATCTCGTCGTAGTAGTGGAACAGTATGTTTGGTTGGATCTGGGCTTGGTCAGTACGGCTTCAAGCACGAGTGCATCGTAGTCGGACATGGCCACTTACACTAGGTTTGTTCTCCACCAAACTAATACTCTTACAATCCTCGAATATGACCTGCAGCGCACCCCTCAAAACCTTGCTCTTGATGTCCACGTGTGTCTCCAAAAACTTGTTATCCCATCCAAACCTCCTCCTCACCGTGAACACACTGTCAAACTCGTCCTTCTTCTCCTCCGAACTCTCCGTATACTTGTAGTCTCTAAGTTTGGAGTCCCACACCTGATCCACACGCTTGAACTCTAGACCGTTCCTCTTCTTTTTGTCTGTAGTGGTGGTGATAACAGGCGGCGGAACTTTGGGCAAGGCGGGGACGACAGTAGCTGGAGCGATGCCAAGTTGAAGGGCTGCCATGGCAGCCTTGAGTTTGGCCTCTTGGGTGGCGGCTGTTGCGGCCACGGCGGCGGTGGCGGCATCGGTTGTTGTTGTGGTGGCGGCGGTAGTTGCTGTTTCGGCTTTGGACTCGTTGGACTTCTTCTTCTTTGACCGCTTCCGCTTCCGCTTCTTCTTTTCGTCTTCCGAGGAGCTGTCTGAGGAAGAAGAAGAAGAGGAGGAGGAGGAGGAACTAGAGTCGTCGCTGGAACTCTCGTGCTTTTTGCTCGCCTAGAAGTACGGGTTAGCAGTTACCTCCAATGCTTCAAAGTCTCAATGAATCGGAGGACAGTGCCGATATTTCCGAAAACGGACCACCGCTAGGGATAAACCGCGCTCCAAAAGTGAACAGAAATGGCTTATCATACCTTCTTCCCTTTTGCCTTGGTCCTCCTCTTCCGCTTAGTCTTCTCATCCTCTGACTCTGGTTCCGACTCCGAACTGCTATCCTCAGACTCCTCATCACTAGACTCAATCTTCCTACTCTTGCGTTTAGCGACCTTCTTCGTCTTAGACTTAAGCTTCGCTTTCTTCTCAGCCTTCTTTTCGGCCGCCTTCCTCGCCTTAACCTTCCTCTTCCTCTTCTCCCGCTCATCCTCGCTACTCTCATCATCACTCTCGCTACTCTCATCACCACTTTCGCTGCTACTACTCTGTTCCACCTCACTCTCACTCTCACTCTTTACAACCTTCTTCTTCTTCCCGGCACTACCCTTCTTCTTATCGCCCACCTTCTGTTTACCACACTTCGCTTTCTTCGTATCCGCTACAAGGCTAGCCTTGGCATCCTTCTCACCCGTCACAGGCTTAGGTACCGTGGCTTCCTGCTTACTGTTGAGAGTACTTTCGGCCGCAGCCGAAGTCTTGCTCGACTTCGCAGCCTCCATGAGCACACTGTCGTCTGCGTCCGGTTCGTCGGTGGTAGAGGGTGTAGGCACAATGACCGGCGAAGATGAGCTTGTTGAAGACAGCTTGTTCGCCGAACGAGGTGTGCCGCTTTGTCCGTTCATAGAAGGCGGAGGTGGAAATGGAGGTGGGGCAGGACGTGATATAGACGTCGATGGAAGATACCGTAATGTGATGATGCCTCAGGACTGATATACGTACGATGTCTATCCTTCCACGCAAGGCAAGCGCCGACACGCGCCCTCGTCGCAGACACCAATACTTATAAATACCTCGCACCCGCAATCCCAGTAAACCCGGTGAACAGTTCCAGCCGCAAGACCCCGAACCAAAACCTCTCTTCAGCCCAACCAGTCGTACCCGCGCAAGAGCCGGTAGAGGCCGCCCACAGAGGCTCCAAGCTGTCACGGAGCACCCTCAACAATCACACTACGCCTTCTGCCTAATCGGCAACGAACCACACAGAGAACGCTCACGACCTGAGTCCTGAGGTCGCTGGAAGGGAACCACGCAACTGACCGGTGAGCGAGCACACATCCGCCCCAATCCGAAGCTTTGCTGTAGAAAGGCTCAGCCTCGTTGGCACCACCCTTTCCTGAAGCGCCGACGTACGACTCGCCACGCGTTCCGCTCAGTCCGATGCAACAATGCCCAACAGTGTAATGTAATATCTCTTTTTTTGGTCTGCACTCTTCAGCCTCGCCCGGAGCCTCCAACGCACAACGGCCCCTCCGCCCTTTTATACTACATGTGCCCCGTTCCCCACGCCTGTAGCACGCTCGGACACACGGCACGGCGCGGTGGACATGCTAACTGCTTACTCGCCATTCTGGACCCAGCGTCGTGGGAGTATACCATAGCTATCGTGTAGTGAAGTGACTGGTTGTACGCTACACAAGCGACCGCTAAGCCGGGTGAAGTGCGAGCTCGCCGCTAACGCCCGAGCTGCAGCAAGTGCGTTAGGTTCGCCTACGACAGCCGACCACACGATAGCTACCCCGGTGGTAGTGAAGGAGGCTGCTCTAAGATCTCTGTCTCTTGTCTTACAATATTCTTGCTTATTAACACCTAGAGCAACGGGTGCCGTAACCATCCCGCCCCACACCACCTCTCCCTCCCCATCACCTCTTCTGCCCACCTTACCCTATCGTGTAGTAAGTGGCAAGTTTGCGCTACACAAGCGATCGCTAAGCGGGATGTGGGAGCTCACCGCCAACGCCCAGCCTGTAGCAAGTGCGCTGGGTTCGCCTACGACAGCCTCACTTTTCGTCAGCAAGCGGCTTCACCGACCACATTTCTCGAAGACATGAATATAGATAGAAAGATTGCAAACTGTAAACTCGCTTTTGTAAGGCGGTCAATCCTTCTAGTAGTGTACTATGGTATAATGTCAACCCTACAAGAAAAGTCAAAGGCAAGCCACGTACGTACTCGAAAAGTGAAAGTAATGTTATACAAAGGACCCAACCCGTCCGTGAGACCCGATCCACATGTTCCCAACGCCACTCCAATGCGTTTCTGCGTCCTGCAAGCTGTACGGGAACACACACTATCACACGCAACTCCTGATACGCCAATCTAGCATTTTGCCCCCAACCACAGCGCCAATAGTCCCCCAGAAAAGACCCTCAAATCGGGTGATGGCAGATCCCAGCGCGCAGGTGCCCAGGGAAAATGCGATCGGACCCTCGAGATACAACGACCGCAGGCGGTCCCCCCAAGTCGTGTGCAGCCAAACCAGGCACTCGACTGGTCGTTCCGAGCTCAAGGCTTCTTCTTGTGGCCGAGAGAGCCGAGAGCATGCTCTTTCGCCGTCTTCATGGTGTGCTCGGGACGCCCGTCCGGGAGGTCGTCTGTGCTGACGTGCTGCACGCCACTCACGATGCCTCTGATGCCGCCTGTGTGAGATTCGGGAGATTGTGCGCGCAGTGCAGCTTCGTCACCTACGTCGCTTAGCGTCGTGGGGTTAGGAATTGTGACCGGCCCGTTACCGCTTCCGCCACTGCTGCTACTAGGTTCCATGACGATTTCTTCGCCATCAGGTCCATGCGGTTTTACGTGCTGCAAATGGTTGTCCTCACTGGCTCGATCTGGGTTTGTGACGATGGGCGAGGTCGGCCCGTTGCTAAGGTTTTCTAAGCTACTCGTTTTGCTGACGTTGGCCATGGAGTCGGTTGGACTGGAGTTACGCAGGCCAAGATCTTTGCCGTCGCTCGGAGTTACGCCTTTTGTGCCCTTCCAGTCTGCGGGTTGCGATTGCTTGACAGGCTCGCCTTCTTTCGGCTCGGTGATGACAATTCCAGGGCGGCCTTCTTCGGCCTTTAAAGCTTTCCACACAACTGCGATCTTCTCGAAAGCCTGGGTTCCTTTCCTAGAGGAACCCTTAATGCCGTCCATGGCCTCCCAGGTGATCTCAAACACGCCCGATTCATCTGCGATGCCATTCTGTTCCGGGCCGTTGCCCTCAAAGTAAGCGTTGAACCACACGTGGGCAACAGCCGTGACCATGGTGAGGTCAAAGGCGGCCTTGTTGCGACGTTCGACGTCGATGTTGATGTCGTTGGTGGGAAGCACTACGCGTCGCGCCGGACGGAACACAACGTCGCCGGTACCCAGTTCCTCATGCTGCCGATCAATCTTACTCTCCTTGCTTTCCGTTGTACCGTCCAAGGATCCATCTCGGTTCTTGTCCTGAGTACTTTCGGTCGCGCGCTCGAATGCCTCGTCTTCAGTCTCTCTCAGCTCCTGTGGCTTGATAGTCTTCTTGCTAGTTGACCGGCCCAGTCCATTCTTGTACATGACCTCCTGTACAGCCTGCGTCATTGTTGTTGTCTTGACTTCGCCGCGCACGACTTCTCTCTCTTCGCGCGAGAAGGTGTGGAATCTCTTGATGAGCTTCCCATCATCCACAAAGCCTTCGACCTGAATCTTGACCCCGTCTCGCAAGCCCCAGCAGTGCACCTCCAATATCTCCACCTGCCGCTCGACGTAGATCTTGTTGTGCTTCCAGCGGTCCACGTAGCCGATCCAGCGGAGCTGGCTAGGGATGCTGACGCCCTTGCCCATGTTCGGCCGCATCCTGCGCTCGGTGAAGCGCTGAAGCGCCTTGTGGACCGACCACCCCTCCTCGCTGATCAGGTAGCTACAGCTCGCGGTGCCAGACCTTCCCTTGCCCGCTTTGCAGTGCACCACCACCACGCGTCCTTCTTTCGCGTGCAGCCAGTTCCGCATCGAGGCCATGATGTTCGGGATCAGCGCAAACGGCGGCGGGTGGTGGTCGGGGAACGGGTAGTGGTAGACGCGGTCGTACACCTCGGAGTCGGGGTAGCCCGTCCCCTCGGCGCGGAACTCCCAGATCGCCCAGTCATCGCCGTGCTTGGAGTCGAGGAACTTCACGAGGGAATCGAGCGGGTTGCGGTATGCGCGCTGGGGGTAGGTGCCGCTTGGGCCCGAGGTAGCGATGACTGCGAGAGGTTGCTTGTCAGGCGCTGCGAGACCTCACGCGCAAGGAGAGGACTACGTACTGTTGTCCGTGACATAGCAGAGGTCAAGGCCGGCCTCTGCGTGCCTGGCGCGTGGTCCTGCGACAATCTGGCGCAGTAGCGAAGCCTGCGAGGCAGCGTCAGTAAGAGCCCCGCAGTGCGGGACATGCTCATTTTCTTACCATGCTGTCGAGTAGTGTGCTGTATTGGGCCAACAAGAGTATCACCAAACAAACGCCATCTTTTGGTCGTGAGGGCAAAAACCTGATGCTGCGATGATGCTAGAGGGTGGCGCGGTGGGCGTCCCTGCATTGGTGCCAAAAGCTTAGTGATGTCACCCATGTAAACTTGCACGCTAAGCTTTCACCCCTCGCCTCACGCCTTGCGTGCATTTGTGCATGTCGATCCGAGGCTTGACGGGAAAATTATCGCCTTACATCAAACTTCTCACCGATACAGCAGCCTCTCCACCTCCTCTGCAATAGATAAACAACTAGTCAACCCGGGACTCTCAATCCCCAGCAAATTCACAAACCCTGTAAACCCCTCTTCTCTCACGATATAAAAGTCCTGAAACCCCTTCCCACTCGCAACCGCTCCCAGTTTCCCCAGCTTGGGCCGAATTCCAACATAGTCAAGACCAATAGCCGCGCGATCAACACTAGGCAAGTATGATTGTATGTCGTTGAGCGCGGCTTCCAAGTTCTTCCCGTTCGGCGTGTAGTCGTTCGGATCCTCGGTCCACTCTACGTCCGGGCCGAAGCGGATGCGGCCAGACATGTCGAGCGTGAGATGCGTGCCGAGACCACCATGGCCTGGGATGGGTGCCGGATAGACGAGTGTATTTGGTTTAGGGCGTGAGAGGCTGTAGGAGAAGTAGCTGCCCTTGGCGAAGAAGGCCTTTCTGTGTCTCTCAGCCGGGAGAATCATGTTCGAAATGGGTATCGCGGCCAAGCCCGCAGAGTTGACAAGCGTCTCTGCCGTGATCGTAGTTTCTTCGCCGTCTGTCGTGGTGGTGATTTCCCACCCGCCTTGCCCCTGGTTGATTGGCGTGATGCGTGACACAGGACTTTTGAGCGCGCATACGCCGCCCTTGTCTTCGAAGTCGCCTTCTAGGAATTGCATAAGCGAGTGCGAGTCTACAATTCCAGTGGAGGGCGATTCTAGTACGCCTGCTTTGGCGCGGACGTCTGGTTCTCTCTCTTTGGCTTCGGATGTGGAGATGAAATTGGTCGGTACGCCGATGGTAGAAGCGAACTCATGCACCTTCTGCAATGCGTCCATCTGCTCGCTATCCTGCGCTACAATCCATTTGCCTAGATTGCGGTGCGGTATATCATGCTGGCGACAGAGCTCGTACAGCATCTCCTTACCGCTAAGACAAAGCTTCGTCTTCAAAGAGTCCGGGCCATAATATAGCCCCGCATGAATCACCTACGAAAGATTAGCATTGGCCAAATAAGGACCTCCTAAGGCGAGATATGAACGAAGAGATGCTCACACCTCCGAATTTCTCGAACTAGTCTCCGTCCCCACCGCCCCATGCTTCTCGATAAGAATCGTAGAAACGCCCTCCCTTGCCTGTAGTTTTCTTGCTATCGCCAGCCCGACCACACCAGCGCCAACCACGGCATGCGTGAAATCTGCATTTCGCTTTGTACTCGATGAAAATGCGCGTGATGTGCGGGCGATGGACGTTGATAGAGTTCTGGAAGAGAGCATGGCGCGATAAGGAATACTGCCGGACGGAATGGCAGAGACAAAAGAAGAAGGCGCTAGTTGAGCTTCAATGCATGTAAAGAAATACTGGTATGAACTCAAAGCAAAGAATGGAGTGGTTTGGGATTGTTATAGGGTATGGTGTACATTTGTCGGATAGTGATTGCTTTTCCGGATGACGTACGACCCGATTGCTCAAACTAGGCTGATAGAAGTATAGCTCGAATGGGACAATTGGCATATTCATTCACGATGTTGTCGGCGCGCAAATCAATGCAACCATATCAGAAGAAGAGATGCATGTCACTGGAACAATTTGCATAACGGCATCGTTCTTGTTCTGCCGACTGTGAAGTGCAAGTTGTCGCGCCAATCTTGGTTCTTTGTAAAACATTAAGATTTGTACATCGCAACCAATTCCATGGACGACGGTACGGTCTGCATGAGAATATATACCAGCGTAGCATATGTACGGAGTTATTAGGAATTAAATTACCTATCCGATCAATACTCAGTCATGGCGCATCCAGCCCAGGGGGTTCATCCCCAATGCGTAATCTTTGTACAGTAAGGAAGCATGCAGTGATGGCAAGTTGCCGGCGCCCAACGACAATTGTCCATGCAAACATAAATGCAAATGAGAGTGTAAACGAGATCATGTTTGAACGCTGTGGAAACCGGAAATTAGCCTTTTCATGTGGGTGTGAAATACAGAGAGGGACGTAGCTTCCCTCTCTCTGCTAGATTTCAAGGAGGCGTAGGGGACATTTATTTGCCGCTTCCGGGTTGATTCTTCGTGAGCTTCTTCCGCCTCTTCTTCTCGGAGTCACGAGACTCGCTTCGCTCATGGGAAGCTGTATGGGTTGGTGGGGGGATATCATTTGGTGGCGAAGCAAGTGGCGATTCGTCGCGCAGCAGACTTCGCTGTGGCTGCTGTTGCATCTCGTAACCCAACTCTTCCCCAGTGGTAGGTTGAGCGCGGGCGAGCGGGCTGCGTCCTGTTCTGGAGTTTGGGTTGGCGTCGCGGCTGTTGTATACTGCCTTGGGTAGTTCTGGTCCACTTTGCGAACCCTGTCCATACTGTGTGGAAAGACGCGAGTTGGTCGCAGGGGCGTAGTGGGCGTTGTGGTAGTTCTGTTCGCTGGTAGTACGGGAATGGGGTGGCCTTTGGGGTGTCTTTCCACTTCCTTGGTAGATCGACTCATCCGAAAGCGAGTCAACAGACTCGTGGTACTGATGTTTGGACGGTTGGGCTTGGTAGGGTCCGTCGTTGTGGCTGGGCTCTGCTTCGAAGAAGGCGCCTCCTGCAGGCTTCTGGGCAGCCTGCGTCTTGTGGTAAAGGCGGGCATCTTCGGGGTCCATGAAACTTTCGACTCGTCGTGGCAGATATACAGAGTTGTTTCCGGAGGTGCCGGACAAGAACGAGTCCATGGAGGAGCGAGGGTGCAAAGGTACATTCGGAACGTTGGGGTTGCGCGGTAGCATGTTGGGCAGGGTAAGGCCAGAGTCATTCCCTTGTTGGTACCAGCCGTTCGGTAGCCTCTCGGCTGCAGCAAAGCGACCCTCGATATGATCTGACGGCTGGAGCGGCAAAGGAGCTGGGCGATGTTTGTTGGCCTCGGCAGCAGCCTTGAACGTTTCGGGAACAACGTTGAGGTCGTCGCCAGCGGCTTCAGCTTGCTCGATGGCTTGTTGGGGAGTCGTGCCAGAATCGGCGGCTCCGGCGTCGGCACGAGGACCTCCCCAGGTACGCTGTCCAGCTGTGAAGATACCGTAGACCATGTAGCACCAATTGAAGAAGGGGTTAATAACAAACATGATGGGGTAAAGCATGATCTTGTAGCGCCCGAGTTTAGCACCAAAATACAGCATAAGAACCCAGTTCAGCCCGAGCGAAATGGCGATGAATCCAATAGGCAGGTTCTTGACTTTCTGGGAAGTGGTGATGATGGAGAGCACCATGATAAAAAAGAGCAAGGCAGTCGTGCGAATGGTGTTTTGCATAAACCGCACCACGCAAAGAACGGGGTACCGCTTCCACAGCCGAACATCTGTCAACATGCAGACTTCATTCGTGATAAAACCGAGGAACCATCGTCGGCGCTGCTTCAGTAGCGATTGGTACGTTTGTACGGCTTCAGTCTTGCAGAAGGCTCCAGTGTTCATCTGAATCTGGTATCTCTCCTGAGCACCAATCATGAATAGATGAGTAAGCCATCGGTCCTCGCCCAAATGGCACTTTCCGTAGTCAAAGAGATCGTCGCATTGCTCGGCCTTGTCGGCGAAGTAGTATTTGGCCATCCTTCGGAAAGCGGAGAACCGAAGCATAGTAAGGGCACCTGGCAAGCAGGTAACAGCGCCGCAACCGGATTCGACGGAGCGTTCGAAGAGCTGACCGTGAATGTACTCCATGTCCTGAAGGAGAGTGATGAGCGAGTTCTTCTCGGTGGTCGACGTGATGACGCCAGTCATGGCCAGCATGTTCTTCTTGCTGCCGGGCTTGAGCTCCATCTCGTACATGAAATTCTGGATGCAAGCCTTGTCCAAGATGCAGTCGGAATCAATGAAGAGCACGAACAGATTGTCATTGCGCTTAAGGTATTCGGTATAGATCTTGTCGATGAGCTTGAAAGTTCTCTTCTGGCAATGGCGCTTTCCGCCGTGTGGGAATCGGGATACAGTGATGCGGCAGTTTCGGTAAGTCACATCGATCGACTTCGGGTACGTGTCGAGAGTCAGGGGAACGCCGAGCTTCTCGATAGTGTTGAGGTAAAGTTCATCCTCTTGGTCGCCATCAAAGGAAAGGAAGATGTGCAGGCACGACGGTGGGTATTCGCAGTCCGCAAGCGAGTCGACGGTTCGCAGCAGAATGTCGGGAATCTCCTTGTAGCAGGGCATGATGATGACAACCTTGGGTGCAGATGCTTCGTCCAGAACGGTCTTGATCCTACGACTTCGACCGACCGAATGTGTCACTAGCTGGTACACGCACAGTAACCACGGAATCGTCAATAGACCGGCGAACGACCAGAAAGCGAACCACTGCAGAAAGCTAACCATGTCTTGCGGGAAATACTTGGTCACGGTCCCAGGTAATGGCAGCGTGACGACCATGATCGGTAGGAAAATAGCCCTGAACAGCGTCAGCTACATGTTTGACAGCGTGGATGAATGGTTTAGTACCGTAGTGCTGTGAAAAGGATCGCCATGATTACGGAAAGGATTTTGACACTGGTCGTTTCGGCTTTCTGGAAGCATTTCACAAGGCAATACATGAAGGCAGCAAGCCACAGAAACCACTCGAGGAGGGCAGCTAGCATCACGGTGCCGACGATGGACACGTAGACGATCTGCACGCGTTAGCGGTGACGCTTTTGGAGTGGGACGGCCACACTCACGTCCTTGACCGGCCATTCCTCATTATCGGCCGCCCTCGCAAAGACGCTTGACTGATCCCACATGATGAGGTAGTGGCGGGGTCCAAGAGCGACGAAATCGCTCCGCGGGGTAGCGAGTGACGACGAGCGTAGGTGGCTCTATGATACGGACAGGCGAGTCGGAGAGGGAAGCTGGGCTGCCGCCAGATGGGCGCGAGGGCTGCGTTTATACCGCGCGCAGACTTGGCTGGTCCGAAGGCTGGGTCGGGTGAGGTGAGGGAATGGAAATGGCGACTGCCGCGGTCCCAGGGTGGTGGAGCGCTGGTCAAGTGATACAGAGCACGCTGCCGGGACGAGGTCGCACAACGCTAGATAATCGAAAGGGGCTCTGGACGAGAGAGGGGTTGCAGTTGTCGACCACGGCCGATTCAACGGCTGAGGAAGCAGCAGCAGCAGCACTGGGGCCGTCGTGGGCGCGAGGGCACGACGATGTGGTGGTCGTCCGAATCGGGCAGTAAGCGAGCGTGTAATCAGATGGACATGGAGCGCGCGAAGCGAGAAAGAAGCGACGTCGTCACCGGGTCATCTGGACAGTTGTCGGGCGAGGGAGACGCCGAGCACAGCGAGGGACAAGAACTGAAGCACGCGGAGAAGTATTCGTCTCGTGGAGAGGGAGAAATGGGCTTGTTTGTACCGTCAAGATATCTGTAGCGGGGCGCGCGAGCCCTTTGGTGCTAGGCCGATCGTCGACAGGCATGGGGAGCGATCCCCTGCCCAACCGTCTACACGAGGGCGGCGCCTTGCCTGATCGAACCCTTACCGAGCCCGCGTTGAGATAGTCAAACTGCAGCATAGGTTTATTTGCGGCCAGTCGGCGCCGTAAACGGTCTGGCGGTTTGAGACCAGCCTCACGTCGCTTAGCCACCCAGGGGTGCGATTGTCCATTCCGCACTGTCTCGCGTTGCCACAGCGCGTTCGTGAGGCCCAAGTGAGACGAGACGACTGCATGTCGAGACGACTGCATGTGCGAAACGTCACATTCTGCCGAACCTCACACCACGGCAGTGGCTGCCATGGCTGGCAACAGCAATTGCCATCGCGGCGCCACAGAAACCTGCCATGGCACGACTGCTGCCGACTTTCATTGCCAAGAAGCAACTCTAGACAGACTCCCTGACGGCACCTTGTCAGCGATGCTGCCCGGCCAGTCAATCGTACCGACCCTGCAGCTCATACAATCGATTGCTCTGCTAGCCTGTTTCTTGCTCCGACATGCCTTCTTGCCGTCGAGACTCTCTTCACCACAAACCTTTTTCCCCCCTCCCATGAGGCTAGTAGTTTCACGGCGCCACCCACTCGCAGCTCACCATCGCTAGACTCCCCGCTTCCACCGGCTCCGCATCAGACAGGCTGACCGCTACATGGTAGTAGCTCCTACATGCTTCGGAGAGTACCATGTCACACAGCGCCGCGACAATGTTCCATTGCAGTAGCTGGCCTTCTCGAAGGTGAATCCAGTTTCTCTGCATGACAGAACGGACTCTGGAGCCGAGCAAAAGTCGTACTGTGTACAAACTCCTTCCGCATAATCGGGCTCTAACACCGTCGTCAATGACCATCTTTCGCCCGTGGATTGACGAGGTGGCGAGTGCTGTCCTCGGCGCTGGGCGCAGTGCGCTGTTCCAGCGCCGCTCAAGTTTGGCGAGCATTGCAGATACCCAGCGCCTACCACTATTGGCTGCTGGCTGTTTGTGGTGTACCGACTGCTCTGGCCAACCACTGTACTTTTGATTATTCTCGACACCTCAACTCGGAAGCTTGACATGGTGGTGCTACACCAACGAAATCTTCCATCTTGGCCAGGCTAACCGAGCTATCCCTGGACAAGCAGTCAACACTGTGTGTGGTACGCGGCCAACTTTACCCCCAAGGACCTTGATACGTAGCATGGACTGGTTGCACGTCTAGACTGCCACCTGCCCACCACATGGCACATGTCACTGTTGCCCACCAGATTGTGTACTTCGTTGCGCTTTGTTGACCAGTCCATGTCCCATGGCTATGATAATGCAGTATTGAATAGTGGGCGTGGCAAGCGCGACTGTGACTTCGCACGGTATGCCAAGTGCTAGACATTAATGTTCATGACGCTCTTACTAAGGTCGCATTATCTTACCATCAGTGGTATCTTTCAAGGGTACTAGGGAGCCTATGACAGGCATCCATAAAGGCAGAATTTTGAGGAAGATTCCGTTGTGTGCTGCTTACTTGCCTTGAATTTTGTTCTGAGCCAAGACGAGTGTTGCAATCGCACGTAAAAGCAGAGTCTCTGGAGGAGCAATCATCCGACTACTCTTTTGTCTGCTTTCAGCACGTGCAGGATAAGGCAGCGAATGTCTTTTGCATCAATGGTTTCTCAAACTTCGCCCAGCAACGAATCGCGACCCGCATGAGATTGACCACCAGCTCCGGCCGCCTACGTCAGGTCACGTCAGGTCTACTGCCCAACCTTCACACCCAGCATTCGAGCTGTTTCAACGTCCCCTCAAAGACTACCCAAGGTGGACATAAATGCAAGCAGCCGCAACCCGGGACCTTGCCGAGCACGTGAAATAGCCCGTGCACAGGGCGATCGATAAGAGGCATCTGCAGGTACGAATTCGCAAGCACCCAACCCCAACTAAACACCGCTGCCGTTTCCCTCCGCATCTTGTCCGGTCCACAAACTCTCGCCTTGCCCGCGAGCACCAAACCGCGAACACTCAAATGCACACCCACGCCGCGCCCAACTTAGCCCGCAAATTCCATGTGCGCATATCGTAGCCGGCCCGCGTCACCACCATTCCCCGCCCCTCCACAGCTGCTGCGGAACCACCACCCCCAAAATGGAGAGGCAGAGAAAGCGTGCGTAGCTGGCCCTCCCCTCCGCGACCAATCTGACAGTATGTAGGAGAGCTCCGTGAGCTCAACACCCGCGCATGGGATGGCGAGCAGGGTATGATTGCCCCCCTCTCCCCCACTTGCCTCGCTCACAAGCCGCAGATGTATTCTCCGTACATCGCTCGCTCGACTCGTCCATGAAGAAGAACACGGCCTTCATCAAGCGCCTCCGCACCGCCATCCAAGCCTCGGCACAGTCCCAGTTCCTCCAGGACATCCAGACGCTTTCCCTGCACAAATACCTGTCTGAGATCATTTCAGCATGCTATGAGGGCCTGTGCAAGCTTAAAACGCCCGCGGAGATCGCTACCGGTGTTGAAATCGTGAGCGCATTGCACCAGCGCTTCGGACCCACCGAGTTCACCAGCTACCTGGGCTGGTACATGGGACGCGGACTGAGCACCCCGGACAAGTCGCAGTTGAAGACGCTGGCACATGATGTGCGTGAGCGTGAGGAGAAGGACCGCCTTGCGCGTCAGCGGGGTTTGCTGCGCGTTGCGACAGAGCTGTGGCTTGTAGGAGTGCTGCGGAGCTTAGACGATGTCGCCCGGCCAGAAGAGGCAAGCAAGACGAAAGAGAGTGTCAAGCTTGTTGAGGGTTCAGGCAAAGCTAGAGCTACGGCCAATGGGAGCGCCGACGCAGAGCCCTTTCCGCTTGAGGTGCTGAAGGACATGCTCGGACATGACCGTGAGCACGTCAACCTGCCGCTGCTGGTCATCTTTGTCAAGGCCTTCTCCTGGGACATTCTCGGCTCCAAGTCATTGGCCGCGGAAGGCCGCAAGATCGTGCACGAAGACGGCAGCACCACCATCGAGAAGAGCGACGACGCCTCAGCTACCGAAGACGACGACGCTGCTATCAAGGATCCGCCCATTATTTCGCCAGAGCTGCAGCAGCGATTCAAAAACATTCTTACACGGTACTTTGAGGACGTCAAAACACACTTGTCGCGCGACCAGAAGCACTTGGTTACCCAAGGCCGCAAGAATGCCGAGGCGTACGTCAAGTCGGGCGAGGTATTTGAGGACCGTCAAGCAAACTACGAGAAGCAGATGAAGGCACAGGAGAGACTCATCGCCAATGCGCAGGTGCTTGCCGATGCACTAGGCTCGGAAATGCCCGATTTGAAAGAGAAGGACGCCTCCGCCAACATCGGCGATGGCTCCATTGGGCTGGTGAAGGCAGGGGAGTATCTTCGCGGTCAAGGTGAAGGACCTGGTATCTGGGAAGACGAAGATGAGCGTCGCTTCTACGAAAATCTGACCGATCTCAAAGACCGCGTGCCTGGCATTCTTCTGGATGAGCCGAAGAAGAAGAAAAACGACAACGACGAGCCGGTCGGGAAGAAGGCGGAGACCAAAGTAGACGCGGGCGAAAAAGACAAAGCGGACGCCCCGGCCGAGGGGAAGACTACCGAGTCGGAGAATCTGTCAACCGCCATTGCGAACAAATCCGTTGGTGCACAGGTTGATGCTATTCTCGCGCGTCTGCCTGAGCTCAATGGCAAGGAGACTGTGGACCAGGCTGCCATCGACTTCTGCTTCCTAAACTCGAAAGCGTCCCGCAACCGACTCATCAAGGCCGTACAGGACATACCGAAAGGTCGCAGTGACCTGTTGCCCCTATACTCTAGGCTTATTGCGACCCTTGGGAAGTATATGCCAGATGTTTCTCAGGGCCTCGTAACGTATCTTGATGACGAATTCCGGAGCCTCCAGCGTCGCAAATCAAAGGATTTCTTGGGGCAAGTCCGAACCCAGAATGTTCGCTACCTCGCCGAGCTGACAAAATTTGGGGTCGTCCCGGAACATGTAATCTTTCATTGTCTCAAGGTCAGTCTCGATGACTTCTCGAGAATGAACATCGAAATAATCTGCAACTTGTTGGAGAACTGCGGCCGATACTTGCTTCGCAACCCCGACACCGCGCCACGGATGAACTCGTTTCTCGAGACTCTACAACGAAAGAAGAGCGCGCAGGTTGTCGGACTACAGGAACGCATGTTGATCGAGAACGCTATGTATTACGTCAACCCACCGGTGCGTGCCGCAATTGAGCAGAAAGAGAGGACTCCGATCGAGCTCTTCCTCCGTAAATTGTTCTATCAAGATCTCACACGGAGATCTGTGGACAAGACTGTCAGGCTCATCCGCAAAATGCATTGGGAGGAGGACGATGTCGTTCGGCTACTCCACAAAGTCTTCACCAAGCCAGGAAAGATCAAATACAGCAACATTCATCTATTGGCCATCATCCTTGTTACCATCCACCGTTACCACCAGGATTTCGCCATTTCGGTCGTGGATGACCTTCTCGAGTCCATCACATTTGGACTAGAGCTGAATGACTTCAAGTTCAATCAGCGCAGAATAGCGGAAGTCAAGTACCTCGGCGAGATGTACATCTACCGTTTGGTCGATTCCCCACTCGTTTTCGACACTTTGTACAAGCTATTGAACTACGGGTGGGAAGGTGGATACGCACGGCCCGGGCTCCTCAACCCCCTGGACCTCCCGGACGACTACTTTCGTATCCGTTTGGTTTGCAGTCTTCTAGAGACGTGTGGAATGTACTACGACAAGGGCGCCGCTAAGAAGAAGCTCGATTTCTTCTTGACGTACTTTCAGCTCTATCTCTGCGTCAAGGAGTCTCTTCCCATGGACGTCGACTTCATGGTACAGGACGCCTTCAGTCTCACTCGGCCTCAATGGAAGCTCATCACAAACCTGGACGACGCGTCCCATGCATTTGCAGAAGCCGTCAAGCAGAACTACCAATCTTCGGCCGTTGGCAAGCAACCCGAACCCGAAGAAGAGGACAGGTTGTCAGGCTCCGATGACGACGGTCCAGATGACGAGGATATCATCGTGCCGGATGATGATGATGATGATGAGAAATCATCTGGTGATGAAGGCGAGGTTCGTGCTGTCTGCGGAGATGATATTGTTGACCTTTACTGACCAAACCGTAGGATTCTGGTGACGATGAGCCTGTAAAGCGAGCATCGTCTGACGAGGAAGAGGAGCATATCGTCGTCACCCGCCAAGAAGATGAACGCGACCCTGAACTCGAAGCAGAGTTTGACCGCGAGCTCGCCAAAATGATGTCGGAGAGCGCCGAGTCCCGCAAGTTTGAACGGAAGCCTGTCTTCGACGTTCCGCTGCCGATGCGCCGTGCGCGCGAAGTTCCGGTAACCGCCGAAGACAGCAGCAGCGAAGCGCCTCCCCAACCTTTCATTCCGCAGAACACTATGAAATTCTCCCTGCTCAGTAAACGTGGGAACAAGACTCAGACACGCTCTATTGACCTGCCTTCAGATTCGACGTTCGCTGTTGCTATGCGCAACAAGCAACAAGCCGAGAAGGAAGAGCAGCAACGTATCAAGAACCTTGTCTTGAACTACGACCTTCGAGATGACGATACAGATGGTGATTCACCGTTTCATTTCACTCTTTCACGTAATCCCAATAGGAAGCATACTAAAACTTCCCAAGGTCTGGACAAGACTCCGAATCCGTATGCGCAACCTCGCCTTGACAAAGCTGGTACCAATCGCAGCAACCAGCGAGCAAGAAAACTGCAGCTTAGCGACGTCAACTGGTATGGCAACCCTTCGTCCTCTCAGCAAGACACCCCTCGAGCGTTGCAACCGTCTGCCGCTAGTGCTGATGCACCCGCTTCGGATCGGAAAGACGGCGGCAGCCTCTTTCCTTCGTCTCGCCGCCAGCCTCGTCCACAGCCCCGGTTGCGCTGACCACATGCAATTGTGAGCATATGCTTCGACAAGACCACTCGGCTGACATGAATGCCCTTCTTGGGCGAATTGTATTTTAGGTCATGATCGGTATTACAGAATGCTAGCGCTAGCGTCATCAATTTGCCGACTATCCACGATTGAGTCTCGGCTATCAACACAACCGTTCCCATGGGGACCATCCATGGAGACCATGGGGACATGTCACGGACGAGCTCTTATGCGAGCCGTTAACCGCCTCTTGTTACTAGCCAAACTCCCAGCTTGGATGCAGCGTAGCAGCTGCTGTAGTGGCAAGCACACCTCTCCACGTTCCAAGCCTCAAGAGATGAGGTATGTAGAAGCGTCGGCTTGTTCCAGGAAGGGCGTGTTAGGAGAGCAGGGTTTGCATCAAGAGCGTGGTCCATGGAAGTGCATGAGGCTATCGCCATCAGTACTAGCAGGCGACTTCGGATTCCGGCGGAGCATCAAATCGTGCCAGGTGGAAATGGTATTATTCGATTCGATAGATTGATCGCTATCTTCATTGCGCTATGGATCGTCGTCTAGTGATGTGTGAAATCTTAGCGATCGAAGAATGACAATGAATGCGAAGACGTGAATGACTGCACATGCCAGCACTCAAATTCGATTACCGTCTTTTAGTCTTTTAGTCTTTTAGTCTTTTAGTCTTTTAGTCTTTTAGTCTTTTAGTCTTTTAGTCTATAGGCTCCGTTCCTTTTAGTGTAGTGTGAGTATTCGTGAAGACAGGTTCATCTCTGCCGACTTTGAGGAGGAGTAGAATTGGCTGCTGGGGCCCAATGTGGTATACGATTTTTGCTGTACCCAAGTATCCAACGGTTGCTGTCGAGCGCGGATATACCTTCTTCTCCCCGAATGATATTTAGCTCGGAACATGTCAAACTAGATCCAGGCCCGTGATTTCAAGTGCTTAGCACAGTGATAGCAACACAAAAGCGACCCACGAGGGCCCATCTTGCGAGCCCGATCTCAAACGAACATCAAGTCCACAGAAGGGACGATGCAAAGAGTGTAAAGTATTGTATGTGGATTCGCTATCACAGTAATCACAGGCCACATAGAATCCTCCGCCCGCTCTCCTGAATCGAATCATCATCCAGCTCATCAGCCGTCTCAATCCTCACTTCATACTGCATCTCCTTCACAATATCTGTATCCGTCACTCCCAAGACACACTGCTGACTCGCCACCTCCACCACATCCCCATCCGCACTCGCATTCCCGGTCCCAAATCCAAAACCACGCTCCACATCCGGCGTTGTCCCCGTCGTAATCTGGAAAGAATGGCCCATATACTCAACATCTTCGACCGACAACCCCTTGTTGTATGTACGACGGCTTGCTGGGCAGCGCAGAGGGATGCCGCCGCGAAATGGGTCAGAAAAGGTCCCTCTGATGTGCGTGACGGGTGGGGAGCGGGACGTGCAGCTAGAAGGCAGGTAGCGGAGGAGTGGGCGCATGGTGGCCAGGGAGCCGGCGACGATGCCGAGGAAGGTTTCTGTTTCGGACCAGAGGGCTACGTCGACCAGGCCGAAGAGGAATTCGCGCGTTTTTTGGTAGTCGATTACGTGTTTCATGCGGATGATGGTTGCTACGGATGCACTGGATATCTAGTTTAGTAACTGCGTTACTGGGGAGATCGGCTTGCGTGAGGATACTTACAACATGCCCAAGGCTAGGATACATGCGATCTGTATCTTTGTACGCAGTGGTAGGCTGAGTTGTCTAATCACGAAAATAGGGAGGATGGCGCAGACCCAGTCCGTGAAAATGCACACCCCGCTGAAGAACCAAGTTACGTTGGTCAGAATGGCGGCTGGGTTGCAGTGTCCGTGGTCCACTTGCTCCCAGGCGGCGGCGAAGGGTTTGCAGCGAGTCGTGTATGCTGCGACACGAGTTATTGTGCCGATGCAAGAGAGCAAGATGACGCCGCTAAGGATCCATTTGTAGATGCGTTTTCCGGTGCCTGCGGTTAGTCGCATGAGGAGGACGCAGATGGAGGCTTTGATCGGCGCTGTGGCGAGGGCATAGCCAATGTCTGAGAAGAGGAACCACCGCGAGGTGTTAGCTGGAGGTTTGGACTACGAAGGTTTGGTTTGATGTACCTTCTTCGCCTGCTGAGCCTCGTGCTCTGATATTCGAGCCGCGTGGGCCCCAACCCCGTAGCTGATGGATAGAAAATCGAAGCTTAAGACGACCATGAAGATGGCCTATAGGTCGTCAACGACGTGTTTGATTGGCTTTGAGGACACGGAGTCTTACCCAGCCAACGAACATGAGCCAATCGTCAAGCCCAAATGCTCGAATGCTGTAGCGGGCCCATATTCTTAGCGCAATTGTAATGGTTGACAGCACTGCCCAGATACTGATGACGATTGCGAAGGTCAACCCCCTACCTTCGGGCTTCAACATGCTGATTCGAGGTACCGATGCCACAGGAGGATGCAATAGATTAAATGTGCGCGCATCATCGGCCGGTCAATTCACGGGTATGGTCCCCATTTTGTATTCATTCTTTTCCACATTCTGTCATTGTTATCGCGCGGTGCAATGCTCGTCGCCAGTATCAAAGACCCATCCAGACGGATCGAGCTAGAATCGGAGCCAAGTCCGATATGCAGTCGTGAAATAATTAGGCGACTAGAAAGTTGATCGGGGTTTACTAGAAGGCGAGGCCTTTAGCTCTAGCTATGTAAGTCCATTTTAGAGCAAGGCTTTGTCCGTTTGCAGACTTGTCGTGGCTACCACTAGGATAAGGGCGTTGTCCAATCGAGTCTACGTCGATAAGATGCGCCAAAGCCTTCGTGTCTTGCCAATCATGGTCGTCATGCTGGGCAAGTTCCTCGCGTGGTCAGTGTCTTACAAGCACGTGGCTGATTCCGGTCCACGCTGTTGGAAAGCTACGCCGAGGCTTCCGAATTGGAAGTGCTCTATGGCAGCCACGACCACTTTGCTGGCCCGATGGGCCTAATACGGTTAGAGGTCTGCAATTCATTGTCGGATGAAGTCAAGTCTGACACCGCCAAGAGCGACCGCTAGAGAACTGAAGCTAGATCGCGATCCCGATCAAACCTCTGACGCAACGCTGGATGCGATACGCCGCAGCGAAAGCGGGAAGCGTAAGGACTGCGATATGATCGACGTGAACTGTGGTCGACAGCATTGGATGCATACGAAATGCCTTTGAAACTCCTGTTGATTACAGGTACGGTGATGAGTAATTGCCGATAGTCGAGATCTTTGCTACAAACACGGCGCGTGATAGCCCTGGAAGACCCTCGAGCATAGATACAAGAGCTAGACCTGGCTCACGCACCCGCTGCGAATGGGCGGCAAACGCCACCAACTGCGTTCAACTCGTCGAACCGGATCGAAAATATCTTGGATGTACTAGCGAGGAAGCTCAACAAGTTCAACAAGTTGTTGATACTCGAAGTGCGCGGGGAATACTGAAGAAGCCTGGTCGATCGATGGCATACTGATATATCAAGTACTCGGAGGAAATGCGGTAGGGAGCTTTCCAGGCTCCTAGCTGTAGGTAATTCTGAGATTCCAGGCCATGTTGACGAAGCTACTCTTTGCCAGCGTTAGCGAACGGGTCCGTACCTTGGTAGGCAGGCCGCCTGGGTGAGGGTACAATGTCGTGACGACACAAAAATTGTCGTGTGGAGGGCTGTTTTTATAGAAGTCCTGAAGTGTCGACTGGTACATGTCCTTGTTGTTTGGTGTTATGCTATTAGGTTAGAGTGTACACCAACGCATTGAACGCCGATGAAGAGCCATCTTGAAGTCAAATACATGACTGGATGTTCGCTGCCAAAGCCAATTGCCAAAGGATCCCATGTCTGGACATGAACGGCACTTGCAAAGGCATTGGTCGCATACCTCGTTTGTGAGATGGCAGCACACATGGAGCTGGCCTCAGGCTCAACCCTCGTACCTGTTCCGCGTCCGATGCGTCATCTAATAGAGTACAATCAAGCTGGAACTGTCGGGAATGAGGGATGCTCTCACTCACTTCCCTTCTAGAGTCGTGGTGGGAAGAAGATGGAACACCAGTGCATGTGACTCTTTACCGCCTCCGCTTGGACCTCGGCACGTGCTCGGGTCCAAGCTCCATCCCACGTACGCCTCTGACGACAGAACATGACATACAACAACAACACCAGCCTGGTCTAGCTACTACAACAACAACAACAACAGCAGCACATTGCTAATCTCAGTTTCTATCCGCACGCGAAATGTCCTGACCGAATCGGTTTTAGCTCTTGTACTCGCTTCGACGACAAGAAGAGCAATCTACGACGACATCTCAATTAGTAGCAGCAACCCTTATTATTCGCAATGGCTCAGATCCAACGGCCGCTTTTCCTGCAGTCCCAATTCATACGGCAATGCTGCCCGCCTACCGCTCGCCGAGCCACAGGCTCTCTATTCACGAGGGGCCGGCCCAACAGAAGCCTGCACACGGCGACTGTCTCAGACAGCGACATTGCCCGACTCGCGAGCTTACCGCTGCATCCACTTACGCTTGCAGATCTTGTAAAGTCAGTAGTACGAAGGCCACTCTGCCTAAAGTCTCGCTAATGTGGTACCGCGACTGTACAGGCACGGGCGCTCACCACTTACCACGGCGCAATTACTTGCCTCTGCAAACTTCACTCTAAGGATATTGCCCTCCCGCCTCGCGCACCGTATTCAGTCGCTTCGTAATCTACCTTTTATCGTCGTCTCGAATCCGCATATCTCAAAGATCCACTCGAACTACATACACAGTTTCTCCACGTTGCTGCCATGGGCGGAGAAGGAGATCACGACGCTCGAAGACGAGGTCAAGTTTGCGGAAGTCATGGCCGATCTCGTGCAAACGCACACAAACACAATAAGCATCCTCGCCCGAGGCTTCCTAGAGGCCAGAAAGTACATCAGCCCAAATGATGTCACGCGCTTTCTCGATGAGCATCTGCGGGCGAGGATTGGGACACGGTTGATAGCGGAACAACATCTGGCCCTGCATTTCTCGAGCCAGCCACATGCCGAAATGATGAACGAGAGCGAGGAAAACCCCGGCTTCATTGGTGTTATTGACACGAAGCTCCGGCCGGCGAAGATCGTGCAGCACTGCGAGAATGTGGTGGGTGAGATCTGCGAGCTCAAGTATGGTGTGCGGCCCCACGTTGTTATAAATGGGGAGCCCGAGTATACTTTTGCGCACGTTCCGGTGCATCTGGAGTACATCATTACCGAGCTGCTGAAGAATGCCTTCCGCGCAACCGTCGAAAGCGGCAAGGAGCGCGAGCCGATCGAAGTCACCATCGCGCCTCTTCCACAAGAACACCCGGAGAGCAACAACCAAAGCGATGGTGTTGACACTAGGCCTAGGATTGACATGGCTGATCAAGGGACTACAGACATAGCGTCGCAACACTTTACTGGCAAAGCGCCCGCTTCCACCGCCTCGCAGATCCTGCCTCTCGCACATAGCACACCCGGTGTCACAATCCGTATTCGCGACCGCGGCGGCGGCATATCTCCGGAGAACCTCGCGCACATATGGGACTACAGCTTCACCACCTACAATGATGATCAGGCATCGTCGACCTTATCGGGGCGGTCGAGTAGTGGTATGGATGCGCTGAACGCTATGACGGGACCAGGCGGGGATGGGGCGCATAGTCTTGCGGGATTGGGATACGGACTGCCACTGGGAAGGTAAGTTCCAGCTAACGCAATCTGATATAAGGCAGTACTTATAACTAACGATACTGTGCTACTAAATAGAGCTTACGCGAATTACTTTGCGGGCGAAATCGCAGTGCAGAGCCTGTGGGGCTGGGGGACAGACGTCTACCTTAGCTTGCGGGGTGTAGGCAGTGTTGACGAGTATCGATGAGAGCCACAGTTGAAGAGGATCTCGTGAATTAGAAGATATCATCTATATGGGTGCAATGTGCCCGAATGGTCCGCCATCAATCATCAATGCTTCTCGTCATGCCAGGTGCAAGCCAATTCGTATGCCCCGTCTACATCGTAACGCCAATCATTTCGTAATTGTCCAAGTTACTGGGTGCGGACCTCCGAGTCGGCCTCGACGGTGATGTGGTCGTTGGTCGAGAGAGAGTGGACCTTGTCCTCGGGGAACTCGGCACTAGTGGGCCGAACGTTAGCATGTGCGGAGGTGGGCATGAAGACCGGATGAAGACGTACGTGAAGCCGTTGATGAGAGTGAACTCGTTGGTAACCTTGCCGCCCTGGTCCGACACTTGCTTCTTTGCGTTCTCGAGCTCGCTCTTGGAGGCTCCGGACTTGAGAGTGACCTGCAATCGTCGTCAGATGGAGGCCTTACGTACAGCACGGTTTGGACAGCTTACGTTGATGGCAGGCATTTTGAAGGGGTACTAAGTGGCTCTGAGGATGTGGAGGGGTGGTTGCAGTGTAGGGTTATTTGTCGGTGGAGTGCAGTGCGAGTCTGAACAGCAGGCGGTGCGTTTATATACACCACCCCTTCACAGACCCATGTGAAACGGACTACCTCTTGGGCCTTGGTTCCCCCCAACTACGCCCACGCACGTCATCGTCATTGGCATCACGCGTCCTCCTCAGCACGACACCCCACCCCGCAGCCCACTTCGCGCCTGCCGTAATCGATAAGCCATCCCTGTCGAGAAATCTTGGCGCGCGCGCTAGCTCCGAAATTTTGGAATCGCAGCTTTGCTGGAGGAACATCCGACCCTGCGACAACGACGGAACTCTTTGCAGACTTCTGAGTTGTTATTGCGAAGATGGAGGACCAGTCCAACAGACCGCATCGACCGGTCAAGGAAAAAAAGGCGCACACGGGGGATAAGAACCCAAAGGCTTTCGCGTTCAATGCGCCAGGAAAGTTGCAGAAGCAGGCGAGGCGGTCGCATGATGTATGGCTCTTCAGCGAGGGTTACGATAGAGATACTAACAGCTGCAGGTCAAAGAAAAGCGCCTTCATGTCCCCCTCGTCGACCGTCTCCCCGAAGAAGCGCCCCCAATCGTTGTCGGCGTTGTCGGCCCGCCCGGCGTGGGAAAAACCACACTGATCAAGTCGTTGATCCGCCGATACACGAAACAGACCCTTTCTACACCCGTCGGACCCATCACAGTCGTCACATCGAAGCGCCGTCGCCTCACCTTCTTAGAATGTCCCGCCGACTCGCTCGCCAGCATGATCGATATTGCGAAAGTGGTAGACATCGTTCTCCTCATGATAGACGGAAACTATGGATTTGAAATGGAGACTATGGAGTTCCTGAACGTGCTGTCTGCGAGCGGTATGCCGGGTAACGTCTTTGGTATCCTTACACATCTAGATTTGTTCAAGAAGCAGGAGACGCTGAAGCTGCAGAAGAAGAGACTGAAGCATAGGTTCTGGAGCGAGCTGTATCAGGGCGCGAAATTGTTCTACCTGTCGGGCGTGGCGAATGGGCGCTACCCAGACCGCGAGGTCATGAATCTGTCGAGATTCTTGAGTGTGATGAAGAATCCCAGACCGCTGGTATGGCGGAACTCGCATCCATACTGCTTGGCCGATAGATTCCTAGACATCACACCGCCGACGGATATCGAGAAGGACTCAAAGTGCGACCGTACGATTGCGCTATATGGATACCTCCGCGGCACCAACTTCCCAGCCCAGGGCTCGCGAGTACATGTACCAGGCGTGGGCGACCTCAGCGTGTCTTCGACCGAAGCACTTCCCGATCCGTGTCCGACGCCGTTCGCTGAGAAAGCAATAGAAAAGTTCACAGGAAAGAAGAAACGAACACGGTTGGGCGACAAACAAAAAATTCTGTTCGCGCCAATGTCTGACGTTGGTGGTGTCCTGGTCGACAAAGACGCGGTATACATCGATGTTAAGTCGGCCACCTTCGATCCCGATGTGGACTATCAGGAGCGCGGACTAGGCGAGCAGATGATGATTGGACTGCAGGGCGGCAGACGATTACTGGGCGAAGACGATGCGGGAATGCGGCTGTTTAGTGGTGGAGACCTCGTCGACGGTACGGCCGAGGACGAGCAGGACAATTCAGGACGGAAAGGACAACGAAGCGCGAGGATGGCTGAGGACCAAGAGGTTGATGAAGCCGACCTTGACGACGTGGGTAGCGATGATGAGGAGCTACCAGAAGGCTACGATTCTGCAGATGATGAAGACGATACCGGAATTCTGGACACTGCTGCTCCACCCAATGGAAAACCCGCTTTCGCACGACGGAGAGATTCAGATCGTACTGGGACGTCTGCTGAAGATGTTGCCTTTGCCGATAGTGATTCAGATCTAGGTTCAATATCTGGAGATGATATAGATCTAGAAGAGCTCGAAGAAGGGGACTCCGATTCGGAGGACCTGGACGACGACGACGATGATGGTCTGAGATGGAAGGAGAAGCTGGCCGAAAACGCCGCAAAGATGCACCACCGGAAAACACCGTATCGGCCCGCCGACCTCGCCAAGCTGATGGAGAATCTCGATCTTTCTCCTGCAGAAGTCGTCAAGAAGTGGCGATGTGAGGAAGATGACATGGCAGACGATGAAGAAGAGGACGGAGACGATTTTTTTAAGAAGTCCAAGGACGACGATGCTGCGAATGCGGAAGATCGCACTATACCCCTTTTTAACTACGCAGTACTTGAGGAGAAGTGGGCAGATGAAGATAACATCGAGGAGCTCATGAGCAGATTCGCTACGGGTCACATGTCTGGCAAAGAGGGAGATGACGAAGACGAAAATGACGACTTTGAGGGCTTCGATGAGAACGATGAAGGCGATGGCGAATTCGAAGATCTCGAGACTGGCGAAAAGTTCGGTGGAGAGCAGGAAGATGGTGATGCTGCTACAGAAGCCGACAACATTGCAGAAGAACGAGAAAAGAATGCGAGGAAGAAGGAAGAGCTCAAGATGCGATTCGAGGAAGAGGACCGTGAAGGCTTCATGAACGACAAAGCGAATGCACGCAAAGAAGGCGGCCAAGAGGAAGAGTTCGGAGAGGACGACTGGTACGATGCGCAAAAGGCGATGTTCCAGAAACAGCTCGACATCAATCGCTCTGAATTCGACCAGTTGGACGAAGCTTCACGCGTACGCGTCGAAGGATACAAGGCAGGAACGTACGCTCGCATAGTGCTTGAGCAAGTGCCGTACGAATTCTCTGTGAACTTCAATCCGCGCTTCCCTGTCCTCATCGGTGGACTCTCGCCTACAGAAGAACGCTTCGGGTACGTGCAGGTACGGATAAAGCGTCATCGCTGGCACAAGAAGATTCTCAAGACGAGCGATCCTCTCATATTCTCGCTCGGCTGGCGGCGGTTCCAGTCAACACCTATCTACAGCATTCACGAGAACCGAATGCGTCATCGCATGCTCAAGTACACCCCTGAGCACATGCATTGTCACGCTACCTTCTATGGCCCGCTAGTTGCTCCAAACACCGGTTTCAGTTGCGTAAACTCTCTATCCAACAAAACTCCCGGCTTCCGGATAGCAGCCACTGGCGTTGTGCTTTCAGTCGACGAATCTTTCGAGATTGTCAAGAAGCTCAAGTTGACCGGACACCCCTATAAGATCTTCAAGAACACAGCGTTCGTAAAGGACATGTTCCAGTCCGCGCTTGAAGTCGCAAAATTTGAAGGAGCTTCCATCCGCACCGTCTCAGGCGTACGCGGGCAGATCAAGCGTCCCCTCAGTAAGCCAGAAGGAAACTTCCGTGCCACTTTCGAGGACAAGATCCTCATGAGCGATATCGTATTCCTCCGCGCCTGGTACCCAATCAAGCCCCACCGCTTCTACAACCCCGTAACCAATCTCCTCGAAAAGCCTACCGACATAGACGAGGGCGAAACAACAGGCTGGAAAGGCATGCGCCTCACAGGTGCCGTCCGCCACGAGCTCTCACTGCCCACACCCTCCCTCAAAAACTCCGCTTACCGCCCCGTAAACCGCGAAGAGCGCCACTTCAACCCGCTCCGCGTTCCCCGCAAACTCGCCGCCGACCTCCCCTTCAAGTCGCAGATCGCCGCCATGAAACCCCAGAAAGGACAGACGTATCTCCAGAAACGCGCTGTGGTGCTGGGTGGCGAGGAGAAGAAGGCGAGGCGCTTGATGAACCAGGTCATGGCTATACGCAATGAGAAGGTGGAGAAGAGGCGCAAGAAGCAGGAGGAGCGGAAGGAGCCGTACAAGAAGAAGTTGGCGGAGAATGCGGAGATGAAGGCGAACAGGGAGAAGAGGGAGAAGCAGGAGTATTGGCAGAAGGAGGGGAAGAAGAGGAGACATCAGGGCGACGGGGAGGCTGCCGGTGGTGGACGCGGTGGTCGTGGTGGTGGGCGTGGTGGTAGGGGCGGGAAGAGGCAGAAGACTTGATGCATGGGTGGTTGATGATGTTGGGAGTATAGAGTATGTTTGCATTTGATAGTACTGAACAACAGACATGTTCTTTCATATGGCTCATCGCGCATTGTAGTTCTGGTGTTTTCGTGTTTTGTGGTCGTGGATTTCCACTTCGTCCTCATGCAACAGAACAGATAGATCGTGCTTGATGCAACTGCTGCAGGCCTCTTGAGGCGTCGACCAATTTCTGATATACAGTTGGGTCATCAGCAAGAGCGGTGACTTTGAGGCAAGTTACGTCGCGATACGCAAAAGCCTAAGCCTGCGCTTTGACATTGGACACGAGGACCTCTGGGCAAGCTTCGCAAATTATCTAGGTAGGACACAAATTCCCGGACGCGCCTGCTTTCAGTACGGTCTCGAAAGGTTCGGCGGCGTATATGTGGTTAGCGCGGTTGGGAGCACGGACCCACGACACATGCACTTTGTACTTTCATGGTACCCGTCACTCCTTGATCACGATGGAACGAGACCAGTCTTTCCTTTTCCGCTCGGCGGAGTCCCTTCTTTCACTGCCAGTTCTCAGATAGCTGGGACGCCATTCCAGCGATTCCCTACCATGCCTGTCGCTCCTCAGCAGCAAGGTCTTGGGAGTAACGTCCGATGCGTACACTACGACAGAACCGGAGTATGCTATTTCGGAGAATTATGTACTTTCGATCACAGCCCAGTGCCCGAAGAGAACGCACTCGAGGTGCAACGCCCGAAAGACAAAGAAGGCAGTGATCGAGCCGCGAGAGTCACCCAACTCCTTGCGTCGCGGAACGAAGAGTTGAATGCCTTGCGACTCAGAAGTGCTGAGATGTCTCGAGCGAAGGGCATTAGGGCCATTGAGCGGGGAGGATATGGTGATTCTAACCCATTCCTTACGCATGACTTGGTGGCCTTGCATTCAGAAGCTCAGCGTTATTACAGGCGGCATGGTTTGAACGGAATGGGGACGGGTGGCGTTGGAGGGTTCCGCCGAGATGTTGGAAAGGCGACTCGCAGCAGCGTAGTGAGATTAGACAACCGGCCAAAGCGGATAATTGTAGCGCCAATCGAAGCCGGCTCGGACGAGGATGCGACGCTGCGCCAGTACCTCCAGGTATGAAGGATCATATGAGAGAGAGTTCAAACTGACAAGCGTAGCACTTCACCGGCTGCAAAGACATCTACGCGCACCCGGACCGGGGCTATCCGAACACGCTCATTCTCACCTTTGCGGAGCGGTTTCAGGGTGACATTGTAGGTTCCTTACGTATTCATGCTTTACCCCGCCTCTTGTGCTGAACCATAGTATGAAGTTCCAAAACGAAGTAGCCAGCGTACTCGGGATCGCGCCAGATAAGCTCTTGCTCTTCTGGATTCCCGACGACATGGCTGTGCCCACCACGTCAGTCGAACAAGAGTCGTCCGAACATGACCTTGGCGAAAAAGGTGTTCGTGTGAAGGAAGAGAAGGCCGACGTCAAAATGGAGGGTAATGATGAAGAAAGCGTTTCATCGTAAGTTGGATGTTGGCGAGGACAGTGGGATGGTGATTGCAAGGACAGAGCTCCTTGCATGTACAAGGAAACTGGTTGGAATGCTGCAGCATCCTTAGACACCGTGGTGGGACTACATCACTCTGGACTGTAAAACTAGTCGGAATGTCGAGAGAATACTGTTCTTAGACAATACATCGCGCATCAAGTACTGAGACCTCTCCTAATAGGCTGCAGATCGCCGCACCTTCTACCACCGGTGTTAGCCCCAATCTCGAGTCAAGACAAAGAGCGGATACGAAGTTCGCTAACCATGGCATGGATGTTCGCGACCTGCCTCTACTAACTAGTCGATGGGCTGACATGTAGCTAGCGTAGCTTATACGATGCGGTGAAGAAGACGAATATAGTGGAGCTAGGCAGGCCGCGGTTTGTACCTGAATAAGCGCCTGACCCCTCTTTGTGCACCCAATCAGAAGACCTTGTGTACGACCGGACGAAAGTTCATGCAGCCCATTTCTGCGAGTAACATGGGGCGAGGATAGTGATGGGTATAGCAGAAAGGTTACTATCGTTCAGATGGGAGCTTGTGACGTTGGCTATCAAATGTATTGAGATGCAGTACCAATTGTTATCGAATCTAAGTGTGAAAAGCGGCAACCCTGCATGTGTAGCTGTGAGTTTGTCTCAGGTTGACGTCAAACGCTCACGGATGTCAGACTGCGCACACAGAGTGGATTAGAGGGGAAAAATCGGGATCGTAACAGATGAACTGTACGACAGGACGAATCAAGGGCGCGCATTTGAAAAAACTCACCTCACTCAACGGATGGCTCGTCTTAAGCCGGAACCTCGCGGGCTGAGCTAGGCCATATCGAGCATTGGCGGCGGTGCCAAGACAGAACGGGCGTTCAATCTCCTTTGCGAATCTTCTTTCGACCCATCTTCAATTGCCTCCTTTCTGGACCTTTCCCTCGCCTCACCTCACGAACGCCCCGAGAGACACACGGCGCGCTCCATTCTCCTCCCACAATGGCCGCAAATGCCAGCTTCGTCTCGCCGACGGCGGACGCCAAGGTGGCGCATACGATAGCCGCCTTCGATGCCAGCGGCGTGCTATCGAAGATGCTGAACAATTTGAGCGGATGGCAGCTCGTCCTGACGGTCATTCTGTCGCTCGTCGCATACGATCAGTGTACGTCTTAGAGACCGAAGCCGGTGGTCTTGGATCAAGGCTAATACATACCAGTCAAGTACATCTGGAACAAAGGCTCCATCATCGGCCCCACGTGGAAAGCGCCTTTCATCGGACCTTTCTTGGACTCTGTCAACCCCTCGTTCACCAAGTACCACGAGAAATGGTCGTCCGGCCCGCTGAGCTGCGTCTCTGTCTTCCACAAGTACGACACCCTCTTTTGCTTTCTTAATAGAGCCCAGCACCGCCTCCTCCAGACAGACCGCGCGTACTAACAGATGGACTAGGTTCGTCGTCATTGCGTCGACCCGCGACATGGCCCGCAAGATCTTCAACTCGCCCGCATTCGTCAAGCCCTGCGTCGTCGATGCTGCGTACAAGCTGCTCCGCCCGCAGAACTGGGTCTTCCTTGACGGCCGCGCCCACGTCGACTATCGCAAGGGTCTCAATGGTCTCTTCACCCGCCACGCGCTCGAGCAGTACCTCCCGATTCAGGAGGAGATCTACAACCAGTATTTCCAGCGATTCGTGCGCATCTCTCAGGAGGACAACAAGGGCGAGCCGGTGCAGTTCATGTCCGAATTCCGTGAGCTGCAGTGCGCTCTCAGCTGCCGCACTTTTGTTGGCCACTACATGACCGAGGAGGCGATCAAGAAGATTTGCGACGACTACTACCTGATCACGGCCGCGCTCGAGCTCGTCAACTTCCCCATTATCCTCCCGTTCACCAAGAGCTGGTATGGCAAGAAGTGCGCGGATATGGTCTTGGACGAATTCACCAAGTGTGCCGCGAAGAGCAAGGTCCGTTTGGCTGCGGGCGGCAAGGCTAACTGTATCCTCGATTTCTGGGTCACTTCCATGATCGAGTCCCGTGCGTACCGCGAGAGGGTCGATGCAGGCGTAAAGGTGCCGGATTCGGAGAAGCCGTCTATGCTCATTCGCGACTTCACTGACTTTGAGATCTCCATGACCTTGTTCACCTTCCTCTTCGCCTCCCAGGACGCCACATCTTCTGCTTGCACCTGGTTGTTCCAAATCATGGCCGATCGCCCCGAGTTTTTGGAAAAGGTCCGCGAGGAGAACATTGCCGCCCGGAGCGGCGACATCCATGCACCGCTCAGCCTGGATACCCTCGAGAAGCTACAATGGACGCGCGCGGTCGTCAAGGAGACCCTCCGCTACCGCCCTCCGGTCATCATGGTTCCCTACGTCGCGAAGAAGGCCTTCCCCATCACCGATACCTATACTGCGCCCAAGGGCTCCATGGTTATCCCCACGACATACATGGCGCTCCACGACCCTGAGGCGTACCCGAATCCCGATTCGTTCGAGCCTGAGCGCTGGATCACTGGTGATGCCGACAAGCAGACCAAGAACTGGTTGGTGTTCGGAACCGGACCGCATTACTGCCTCGGGCAGACGTACGCGCAGGCGAACTTGATGCTCATGATCGGCAAGGCGAGTATGATGCTGGACTGGAAGCACAAGGTTACGCCGCTCAGCGAAGAGATCAAGGTGTTTGCCACCATATTCCCCAAGGTAAGCCAGTCATTCACACTAGATGTAGCACAGTCACTAATCATCTTGCAGGACGATTGCTACCTTACCTTCTCCGAGCGAGCTTTATAAAAGCTCGTTTCTCCATCGCTATGAGATGCGCATTTTCAGCGATTTAGCGTTTGCATCCCTGGCCTGGAGTTTTGATTCTATTCATCGAGAGCGGTTTGCCGAGCTCCTACAGAGGGCCGATGGTGACTGTTCTTCTTCTTAGACCTAATGATTTTGGCCGAGACGCTTGTCAACAAGCGCCAGCCTTTTATGACATGTGCGGGATATAAGACGGAGGCTGGTAATGGGTGGACGCGCGGGCGGGCGGTGGGAGGCACGGTGTACGGGCAGGCGGTAATGCTGGGTAGTCCAAGAGCGGGTATTGGAAGTCATGTAGAGGAATGAAGCAGAAGCAACTTGCACCGTCAATCTATCGCGCCACGTTGTCCTCATTTAATTAGTCGTCATCCGTTACCGCACGAGACAAGGTCAAGGGGGCGTCCACTTGTAGGTGCCAAGAGTCGGGCAGTCGGCTTGAGTGTCGTGGAAGCTATGACCATAACGACCCAACTTTTGGACTCCAGATTCATCTCACTTACTTCCACCTTACGCGTAGCCAACGAACTATTGCACGGGCGGAAACTGCGGGTGCTGTAGCGGTCGAAATAACAGACCCGGCCCCGTAATCTTCAATTCACTGGATTCTCATCAGATCCTTGAAAACTCTCGCCAGGCGTCCGCGCCTCCATCCGTTGCGCGTACCACTGAACTACACTTCGCGCAGACATGGCGCCCACCGCCTCTCCCTCCGAGCCCCCAGTCGTACGCGACCAGCCCGGCGATCGCGTCGGCCCGCACCCCTCCTACATCGAAATCGCCAAACCCTACATCCTCCAATCCCGCATACAGAAATGCCTCTCCGAGCTCTCCATGACCGATGCGAAGGAGGATGCAGTACGGTTACAAGGCGTGGCATACATCGACCAGGTGCGGCGCGCGCTGCAACTGCCCGTTCGCACATTCAACACAGCGGTGATATATTACCACAAGTTTCGCCTGCTCCACGCGGACAATGAATATAATTTTGCGGACGCGGCGGCGGCGGCGCTGTTCACAGCGTGCAAAATTGAGGATACGCTGAAGAAGAGTAGGGAGATTTTGGCGGCGCATTGGAATCTGAAGGTCGGGGTTGGGGAGCAGTTGAGTAGTGATGATCCGGTGAGCTTGTTCTAACTGGGGGATTTGGGGCAGTACCTCCAGGTAGCTAACCTGCGTGTGTAGCGCTTCGAGAATCACTCCAAGCTGATCATTGGCCTCGAGCGCCTTATGCTTGAATCGGCAGGCTTCGACTTTCGCAACCGGTATCCGCAGAAGATTATGGTCAAGATGGCGAGATCGCTGGGCTTCGATCAGAACAATGTCGGGAAGACGGCGTGGAACTTGAACATTGATTTGTATAGAACGCTTGCGCCGTTGAAGCAGAGCTCTCCTACGATGGCGATAGCGAGTCTGGAACTTGCGGCGAGGCTGCACGAGATGGATGTGGCCAAGGTCATAGACGCTGGACCCGTGAGGTACAAGAAGTGGAGAACCTCACGGGCGGAAGTCATGGGTGCGTTTAAAGCAAAACGACTAAGGCTTTCAAGTGGCTGACCACTTTGCAGAAACGATTCTCGACCTCCTCGACCTATATACACACCACCGCGGCTCAACCTACGTAGGCCCCTTCTACTCCCTCGAAACCTTTATCAACGTCCGCATCACCCTCAACCAAGAAGCTTCCGCCTCGGACATCCCGCGCTACACCCTTTATGATTCCGAATCCACCCCCAAGCCATCCCCGCATACATCCAACGGCCTCAAAGCACGCAACGGCATCGGCCCAACATCGCCGCTCACACCCGCAAGTCCGAACACCATTTCACCGGGCACCGTCGCGCAACCGCCTACAAGCGCTATTGGGATTAGAGGTCAAAATGGCACGGTGAGGTTCATGCTCGACGCGAAGCGCGCGAGGGATGAACGGAGTGAGGTGGAAAGATTTTGGACGGCGGAGGAAGAGGAATACGAGGTCGAGGTTCCGCTTGAACCGGAACGGGAGAGGCCTGTGGAAAGGGAGAGGGAGAGGGATTGGGATAGAAGACGAGTGCGTTGATGCGAGTGTGCTTTGCGTTTTGGATTTTCTGATACGGTCATTTGTGCTTTGTTCTGTGTTTAGAGACTCGGCTAAAACCAAGAGCAGGATTCTATCGGCACTGATTTCGGCGATAGCTGGCGAGCGGCTTCTTTCGACTCTGCAGACGGATACTTGAACGATGGCTGGGCGAATCGGGGCAGGGGCAGAGGGAGAGGGAGAGGGAGAGGACGCGGAAGGGGTAGAGGCAGAGGTAGAGACATACCGGACGGCGACACACGTGATGAGTACGGCAGCCAAGGTCGAGACAAGAATAGGAGGCGTAGCACAGGTGCTACGACAGATGATACCCGAGAGCGCAACTGGGGCCGAGGAAACAGAAACGGTGGGAACAGGAGAGATACACGGGAAGGCAGCCAAGACAACATTCCGCGCAGAGGTCGAGCGCCGAGTTGGACGACAGATGACACGCGCAGTGACGATGGCGAATGCGGCCATGGTCGAGGACGCGGACGAGATGGCGATAGGGGAAGGGGAAGGGGCGGGAAGCACAATCAGAACCGTGGTAGGGGCCGTGGGCGTAGCCGTGTGGAGTTTATCGCAACTACTTCTCCACTTCCGCCTTCGCCTCCGCCAGGATCACATCCTCGATTTCCGAATTTCAGAAGAGAAAGGCGTGAGTGAGGTATTGGGTGATGACTGGGATCTCTGTTCCGGAAGGGAGGGACTTCATTGCCTTCAAATGGAGTTCGGGGTACGACGTTTGACGAGCATGAAACGATGATTCCCTCACTGTCTATACATTCTTGCGAAAGTGTAAGGGGATCCTCAGGTCAGGGGTACAGAGTCGATAAGGCACATCCAGAGGGTGTCAGTACACAATGTGTTCATCAGACTCTCCCCGTGTCTCAGTTTCACGACGCATTTTGTACGGTTCAACCTCTGGTGACAAGCAAAGCACCCACAAGGCAGTCGAAATATCTTTAATTCGAATCTGCGAAATGAAACCCTGTAAACCTATCCGTAGTGCACGGTTTGCATATCATACAGCCTACTACATACTACCTGCATCCAGCACTCTCTTCCTCTTCCTCAACACAACCCACAGTGCCAACATCAACCCCGAAGCAACCAAATACATGACCCCAGCCCAGACCTGCGGATACAGATACGGACGCGCCTTGTCAGGGCGTCGTAGTTCCAGGCCGATTGCTTCGGCAAAGGTGGTGGGGAGGATGATGGTGGCGAAGGCGAGGGCGAGGGTGGAGGGGAGCTCGGCGAGGCCGGCAACTTCGACGCAGAGGGGACTTATAGACTTTGGGATGGTTGGTTAGTCGGTATTGATACGGATTGGTAGTCGGAATAGAGAAAGGCGGGAAGGGAGGATAAGAAATGCCACGAACCATCCAGAAGATGCCCAAAATTCCACCGACGATGACAGCGAAGACAACGAGAAGCGCATACGAAGTAGCCGGGATCCAGAACACCCACACACAAACCGAGCACGCAAACGTACTATATCCAGCCACTTCAATCCTTCCATACCGATCACTCAACAACCCGATGCAAGGGCGCCCTAACATGGTGCCCAGATTCAGCAGTGCGGTTACAGAAGATGCTTGAGCGGTGCTGAGGTTGATGGCGCGGCCGAAATCGGAGAGAGAGTAGAGCAGCACCATGTAGCCGAGCATGGAGAAGAAGCCCCAGCCTAGGAGGAGGACGACGGGGAGGCGGCGGAGGAGACGCACGTCGAAGGGGTGCATGGGAGGCCGAATTATATGGTTTCTGTTCCGTAGGAGGGACGTGGCTATTATGTTCATGGTACCTGGGAGACGTTAGCTTGGTTGAAAAATTGGTGTTTCTATGATTGACATGGTACATACCGGAGAGGAGACCGATGATACGAAGCGACCAAGCCAGCGAAAGCCGATCGATCATAGGCTGTGTCGCGAAGGAGACGATGACGCCGCCGAGGCCTGACCCAGCACTCGTAAGACTATTAGCCAACGACCGCTTCTTGTCAAACCACTGGCTCGTGATCGGCACACTAGGTATGAAGATAAACCCTACGCCTAAACCCACACAGACCCCCTGACTCAGATACAAGTGCCATATGCTCTGCGCAAAACTAGCGGCTATAAAGCCTCCTGTTTGCAGGGCTACACCGATGAGCATGACGGGGTGCGTGCCGAGCGTGCGCACGAGATACGTGACGGGCGAGGAGACAAGCATGGCCAGCCCGAAGTTTAGACCGCCAATGAAGGCGTAGTCGAGGGGCGTGGCGGCCGGGAAGCGTGAGGTGGAGAGGTAGTAGGCGAGATAGACGCCATAGGATGCTATCACGCCCCAGGTGAAGCCGTTGATGGTGAAGACGGAAAGGACGATTATCCAGCCGTAGCCACCGTCGGGGATGGCGTGGTCGGGTGCTGAGGGTCCGATCGGGGGGATTGGGGGATCAATGCTTGGTAAGAAGGAAGGTGGCTGCACATGGTCTGCTTCATTGTCCTTTTCGGCCATGGTGGTCTGGTGCTGAGCGAGCGCGGGATGAGCATTGGTACTCGGGAGATGGTCAGATTGCCTCCAGCTGTCTGATATCTTTTTAACGAGAGGCCGTCCGCACGTCTAGCAGTATAGTGGGCGAGATGACTTCAGGACGGAGAGAATCCCTGGCTGTTCCCGACTCGCAGCTTGCGTTAGGACCAACGGTACATTCGATCCAGCTCTTCGGGGCCTAAGAAAAGACTACAGCTTTGTATTTTTACAGGAGACGATCAGAGGTTTGATATGCGAAAGGGACGAGACAATGAATGCAGTGAAAGGAAACTCGTTAGCATGCTATACCCATGACGAAATGTGGGGTATTAAGTAGCTAGGATGTTATATTTGCATAACAACGAAGAGTGCAGTCGTTCTGCTACGGATTCTATATATTACATCGCATATAAGATCGATCACCACATCTCCCAGGCTGAAAATTTGCTTCGATCACGACGGTATGGCTATAACGTTGTTGCAGAGACATGCTGCTGTGATGACGTGCGCCTCTCGGAGCCATGTTTGTTACCAATCGCTTACACACCCAGATGTACCTTGTAGCGCGCTGACACCGAGTTGTCACTCGTCAGCTCTTATCATGCTGAGAGGGTGCATGTTGAACGAATGCAAGATGAGAGCGCCCTCTGCTTCAGCTCATCCTCTGCGGACAGTCGAATCGAGCTTCCAGCAATGCGCGAAAGCAAGCACTAAAAACGTTAGTTTGGATGCACCCCACGTCCCCAAAGTTGCACAGTGCCGACATTATCGATATCCGTCCCGAGCGGCAAAGCCTAGACCTCTCTTTCGCACGATCTCTGTAATCTTCACAGCCGCAAACGCTAAACGATTCAAGACGTTCCCCAGGACATTCCCCAGATTGCGGGGTATCTGCTAGCGGAAGCGCACAACGGCAGGCACTTCCTCTGCTCAACGCCGTCCTCCTCACATCCCGAGGTACGTACCCGTCCGCCCTAGTAATTCGTGCGTCACGGTGTGTTCTCCGGGGGGTTCAGTGGAGCGGAAGCTCACGCCAAGAGGCACCTCTTGCTTTGACACATTGAACGCTTGGCCATTTGTAGGCTAGCGGGGATGATTGGAGGCTTGGCGCGTGTGGAGGGAAGAGGTTCGACCCTTGACGGCAGATGTGCAGGGGTGGCTTCCGGGTCGACGGTAAATTCAATATAAAGAGCGCCGAGTCTGCACACGTTCTGATGCTGACATTGCTCTTTGCTGTCATCTGGTCTTGGTCGACGTCGTGACATTTTGAACGAACCATGGCTCAGCGCTTGGACCCAGCACTGCTGAGCGACGAGAAGATTACAACGAGTCATCATGAAGACCTCAAGAGCAATGCGCACCAAGCGGCGGAGCGTGGACACACTGCCACAGACATGTACGTCTCATATCGGTCTCCCGTTCAATGCGATTGCTGATGTCTGATAGTTATGGCCACTCACTGGTTCAGTTCGACCCGAAAGCCGAAGCAAGACTGCGGCTGAAGATCGATCTAATGATCGTTCCGACCGTCGCACTGCTCTACCTGTTCTGCTTCATCGACAGAGCAAACATCGTACGTGGTCTAGTCATGACCATGGCGCAATACCACTGACTTCCATCAGGGAAATGCCAAAATCGCTGGCCTGGAGAAAGACCTTGGGATGAAAGGCTACGACTACAATGCCGTTTTATCAGTCTTCTACATCAGCTACATCGTCTTTGAGATTCCATCCAATATGGCCTGCAAATGGATAGGCCCGGGATGGTTCATCCCTGCAATATCGCTCGGGTTCGGCATTTGCTCCTTGGGAACTGCGTTTGTGCACAATATCCACGCGATCTCGGGCGTTCGATTCCTTCTCGGTGTTTTCGAGGCCGGAATGATGCCTGGAATTGCTTACTACCTCTCCCGCTGGTACCGGCGATCGGAATTGGCGTTTCGCCTTTCCTTGTACATCGTCATGGCTCCTTTGGCTGGAGCCTTTGGCGGGCTGCTTGCGTCTGGTATCTTGAAGCTGGGCTCCTTTGGATCTCTTCATTCATGGAGGATGATCTTTGCTATCGAGGGCATCATCACGATTGGTCTTTCGATCATATCTTTCTTCACGCTGACGGATCGGCCCGCGACGGCGAGGTGGCTCACTCAAGAGGAAAAGGATCTTGCCATCGCGCGGGTGAAGTCGGAGCGTGTTGGAACGACAGAGGTGCTCGATAAGATTGATCGCAAGAAGACGCTTCGAGGCATCTTCAGTCCGGTCACGCTCACGACGTCTTTCATCTTCTTGCTTGGTGCGTTGAGCTCTCTATTGCCGCTCCGCAAGAGCGAGCTAACATTTCTGCAGACAACATCACAGTCCAAGGTCTCGCTTTCTTCGCACCCACAATCGTCCAGACCATCTACCCCAAAGATACCGTTATCTCCCAACAACTACATACCGTCCCTCCCTATGTTGTCGGCGCCTTCTTCACAGTGCTCTTCCCGTTCCTTAGCTGGCGTTTCGACAGACGCGTCCATTTCTTCATCATCAGCGCCCCAATAATGATGACGGGCTATATCATGTTCCTCGCCAGCACCGAAGCACGCGTCCGCTACGGCGCCACCTTCATCATCGCTAGCGGTGCATTCGCGTTCGGCGCTCTATGCAACGCCCATGTTTCGGCCAACGTCGTTAGCGATACCGCTCGTGCTTCGGCGATTGGAACGAACGTCATGCTTGGGAATGTTGGCGGCTTGATCTCTACCTGGACTTTCTTGCCGTTTGATAAGCCGAATTATCATATTGGAAATGGGCTGAATTTGGCGACGTCGAGCGTGATTCTTTTGCTCAGCATTGGGCTACTATTCTGGATGAAGTATAGTAACAAGCAGAGAGAGAAGAAAGCGGTGGATGAGGAGCTGGCTGGACTGACTTTGGGCCAGCAACAGGATCTCGACTGGGCACATCCGTCTTTCAGGTGGAGGCCGTAGAGTGCGCAATTGATAGACTGCATTGGTCGCGAACCAGTACGACATTTGCAGAGAACATCATTTGCCTACTACTAAATCCAAATCCAGAATTCGAGTCTCAAGTTCGTGTGAGCATATCCATGAATCTGACTCTGACCAATGAGAAGCTTGGACGCTCTGACCTGCAGATCTTCCCCGCCATCGTTCCAAACCTCGGCTCAACTCGGGTCATCAACGTCGAGGTTGTCGTCTTCCATCTGCGATCGATTAAGCAATTTCTAATCCTTTTTTCTACATATTACTATACATTATTTAGTGTAGCTGTATAATAGGCGGAAAACTGCCTCCTTGAATTCTCGTCTTTCCTTGCCAATCTCATCCACCATCTTCATAGCAGCGACCTAGCTCCACCATACACAATGCCCTCCGCAATTGCCATCAAGCAGGTGCCGGGCAAGCCGGGCCAAGTCTACTACCCTCTCGAGAAGATCACAATTCCCGATCCTAAGCCTACTGGGAACGAAGTACGTCTCCTCCATCCCTTCACAACCTCACCTAACATTTCGCGTAGGTTGTCATCACCCTCCGCGCAGCCGCCCTAAACCACCGCGACCTCTTCATCCGCCAACACCTCTACCCAGGCACAACCTTCGGCCTGCCGCTACTCGCTGACGGTGTCGGCATCGTCACCGCCCCCTCGTCCTCCTCATGGCGCAACAAGCGCGTCATCCTCAACCCAGGCACCGGTTGGAAAGACAGCCCGGATGGGCCTGAAGCTCCTAAAGGGTACGCCATCATGGGTGGCACCACAGCGAATCCCGCAGGCACATTAGCAGACGTGGTCACAGTCGAAGAGGAAGATCTAGAAGATTGCCCCGAGCATTTGAGCGATGCCGAGGCGGCAAGTCTGCCGCTTACGGGATTGACGGCTTGGAGGGCCTTTTTTACAAAGAGCGGGAACGCGTTGCCGGGACGGAATATTTTGGTGACAGGGATCGGGGGTGGCGTTGCGCTTATGGTGTTGCTGTATGGTGTCGCGCAGGGGTGTAATGTGTATGTTACAAGTGGGAACCAGGAGAAGATCGACAAGGCGGTGAAGTTGGGCGCGAAGGGGGGCGTGATATATAAGGAGGATAAGTGGGAGAAGAAGTTGCAAGCTATCTTGCCTACAGATCGCCCGTTCCTCGATGCTATCGTCGATGGCGCAGGAGGCGATATTGTGGCGAAAGGCTCTCGTCTACTCAAGGTTCGTTTTAACATACTCACCTGCCACTCTTTCCTACTTTTGCCCTATACTAACGCACAATTAGGCCGGCGGCATCATCTCCATCTACGGCATGACCACGTCCCCCAAAATGCCTTTCTCCATGCCCGCCGTGCTGCGCAACATCGAAGTGCGCGGCTCCACAATGGGGTCTCGCAAAGAGTTTGCGGATATGGTGCAGTTTGTGCGGGAGAAGAAGATCAGGCCGATTGTGAGTCGGAGTGTGCATGGGTTGGATGTGGACAAGATCGATGGACTGTTTGAAGATATGAAGAGTTATAGTCAGTTTGGCAAGTTGGTTGTCACATTAGGTGAGGGCGGGGCGACAAGTAAGCTGTAAAGGTAGCAATAGACAGAGATAGATGATGATTAACAGTTGTGACAAGGTCCTTGTAAATGAATGACCTCGCCGGAAGTGAACTCCTAGGCCCTGTTTTGTAGACCCTCGGAGGTGAACCGAACTCTCTTGAAATGGATCGAGGTTTGGAGGTAAACAAGTCGAGCATGTTACTCGTATACCTAGCTCTCTATGAAGCGTTTAGTTATTAGACGTTTCGCGCAGGCTTCTACATATAAACTCCGCTGCCTCATTTAAATCGAATCATCCAGCCCATCAATTCTTCCACCCCGCACCTCGTGTGCTACACATGCTAAGCTGGATGTGCCAAAACTATCTCTCCACCATGTCAACCCAGCAGAATCAATAAAACATTTCCCTAAGGCTCGTCTTACTTGGCTCCTGATTTCGCCTCGGCACCACCCGCGTCCGCGGCGCCTCTCTCCGCCTCGTCGACGCCTTCTCCCTTGTCGCAAAAGCCCTCTTCTCAGCATCCCGCTGCGCCAACTTCATCGACACACCAAACGCGCTCTTTGCCGTCTTACGCCGCTTCAAGGTACTCGCCGCCGGTAGCAATTCCATCCCCGCTCTACCGTCCACGTTCTCCTCGTCTGGATTTCTGGATGATGGAGCTGTGTTGCGTTTCTCCCTCCTAGACCTGATGCTCCGACTTTCCCGCATACCTTCGCGGAAGTCGTCGAACCGCTCGCGGATCTGTGTCCCGCTGTATGCGACGAGAAGGGATATCCCACCAATGATGGCGGTCAGGGGCAGCGCGACGGCCCAGAATATGGATTGGTTGTTGCTCAAGTTCCGCATGTCAGATGTGTTCATTCCGAATAGACTGGCCACAAACGAGAGCGGCAGGAAGACGATAGTGACCAGCGTGAACACCAACACAGCCTTGGAATCGCCTTCCTCGGCTACCTCGATGTTGTAGCGCAGAACCTGCGCCGTTTTTTCAATTTGATCATGCAGTTTCTTGATTTCTTTTTCTGTGTCTTTGTATTGTGCGGACAGGAGTTCGAAACCGGGCTGTTCGAGGCGCTTGAAAGCGTTGATGCGCACGTGGTCAGTGATTCGGAACGAATCGCTATCGAAGACCTTGGCGAGCTTCTTCAATGCGTCGTTTTGTTGTGAGAGGATGCTGGCGACGATTTCGACCTCGTCTTCTAGGAGGTAGAGTTCTCGCAGTGTACGCTTTGACGGTCTGTGACCGGCAGTGTAACGCTAGTTGGACAAGTTAGCAAGATCGGGTCCTGGCGTATTGGAGTCTATTGCTTACCAAAGAGGACAAATGGTTTCGGTACAGCTCCCCAATACCCATGTCTTGGTGTAGGTTCCTGCTAATAAGGCAATAGAGACCAAGTAAGATGGTAGTTTCGGGTGTGCTGGGAACGTATTGCACAATGGAGGTGCCATCACTAGTCCCGGTGTGCGCCATCAACAGTAACTCATTCTGTGCTTTCGACAGGTCGTTATCGGCTGCGATACCGAAGTACTCGGCTAAGGAGATGTTGTCTTGCACTTCGATCGAAGACAACCCGGTTGGGATTGTTAGCTTTACATGCTGGTCGCGGAGGTATTGAACGGTATAGCGGGCTGTGTAAATGAACTGGAAGATCTTCTCCGCGGCCCTGACTAGCGCAGATGGAAGCAAGTATTCACTGGACTTTTGGTTCTTGTCGTTTGCAACGCTAGTGCGTATCTCCATGGCTCTAAGCAGCAGCTTCTCCGTCCGACGGAGGATGACGTGAATCAGGTTGAGCATTTCGGTGTTCCTTCTTTCGAGCTCCACGCCCGCGGTCGAAACGAGCCAGTGGCCAAGTTTGCTCTTCTCGTCTTTTAAAGCAACGGTTCCAGTCTTCTGAGCATGGAAGTTTCGGAGATGTTGATAGGCATCATCAATATCGGGATACAGGGTCGACTTGGAACACGTTGCGCATCGCTCGACAGGGATGGCGAAGTCTTCCAGCTGATGCATAACTTGGTAGTCTTTGTCCGGCACGTCTCTGACGACATAGATTAGGGAAAAGCTGTTGTTTGCTTCTTGCATGCGCAACTGCTCGTTCTCAAGACACATTTCCGCAATAACCTAGACTTGTATTTAGTGGACCGCTCATCAATAGTTAGAACTAACTCTCGGATCACCTACCTTATTGATCCCATCCAAAGCACCCCAGCACTTTCGGAGCAAAGGATGAGGATAATGCTTTAGCACAAACTGATCGATCAGCTGCTGCGCAGATGAAACAAGAGATTCCTGGTTGGTGCGCAGCTTCGCCATCTGCCACTGCATTACACGTCTCGTTGGAAGATTCGTAAGCATCTTTGCTTTCCCCTTTGTACTGCTTGTCTGCCTTGTTGCAAGTGAAGGCTCGGATTTGATGTCCTTGTGAGTCCCTTCCCGTAAGCGCTTGAGGAATTCGAGCTCGTCTTGAATGCCAATTAGAGTTGCACTGCTTTGGTTTTGTGCGGCTGGTACAGCTCTGGGAGGCTCATTGAGCTCAACTTCGTGGAACGTCCTCTCAGGTACATCGACAAAGGCCTTCCCAGACTTGTAGCTGTTCAGAAACGGGTGGTGAAAGCTCACTGGGAGCTTCGATTTGTCTTGCTTGGTTTTCTGAATATGCTTCGTGATAGCAGAAAGGGTGAGTTGGGTGAGAGCGTCGTCATGCTCATTCGAAGCCTCTACACCCTCTTTCATCTGAACAAGAATCATGGTTAGCAGCATCCTTCTGGTAGTCCAGCAACGGTCTTCAAGATATATAATGGAGTCCAATAGTATGCCCTTCGGGTAGCTTATCGACACCGCTCAAAGGAGCTGCTCAAGCGACATCCAAGTGGTACCATGTACAACGGTACCATGCTTAGTATATGTGACTCGATTGACTTACATCATTCTTCACGTCTTCTTCCAAATTGGTTGACCAAGTGAGAAACGGCGGTACCTGCAAGTTAACATTAAGATCTTTGATTATCGGTGGCGGAGAGGCGTCCCGGACGTCGGCCTCTCTCCGGTGCGGCACATCAACATAAACGTAGGAACCGTCGGAAACACGCTCACCACGTCGATGCGTTTCAATGGGGATTTCCGATCGAGTCCGTTCTCTACCTCGATATACGGGTGCCGACTTGTCCCTACGCTCTTCAATAATCAAATTTCCTCCCGAGGTCTTCCTTTGCCGAAGCCGATGCGTGTGTTCGAATAGTAGTTCCAATTCGCGGGAGTCTAATTCGCGGAGAATGACGATGTAGTTCGGGTCTTGGCGATCCCACTCCCAGGGAAGACCGTAATACTCCAACGTCTCGACATCGAGATAGTTCTTGTGTGTCTTGGGATAGGTAGGCTGCCTTGTTGGAAGAATAGTGGGAGGTACAGTGCCCTGCGGCATGGTAGCCACTTTCTCCGGATTGATCATGGCGTGAATCTGGTTGTCCTGGAATCCAAATTGTACCAGACGCTTACGCATTGTGTCTTCAAGTCTCTGCTCAAACTCATCATCGAAATCTTTTCGGCTCTTCTTCTGAACTTCTTTCTCGATCGTGCGCTTCAAATCGTCGCGAAGTTCCGCCAGACCGATTGGGTTTCCTTCAGCGGTTTCTCCCTTTTCGGATGGCTCGGTGGAGTTACTACCCGTAGTCCCTTTGCGCGGCAGAGACTCATCGGTACGGCCAGGATCGGTCCCAGCTTCCAGGTTTTCAGCTTGAGAATGTGTGGATCCGTCTGCTTCAGGGCGGGAAGCTGGGGGTTCCGGGTCCGACTCTTCATCTTCTGATTCTGCCGTAGGCTGCATTCGTCCGGCTCTTGTGACTCTCTCACTAACAGGCCTTCCAGGAGATGATCCCACACTACTGGGGTCTGAATTCGACAGTTGCAATCGCTCGTCGGTCATGTCGACTTTTTGGGCCTTTGTAACCCTACTTGCAGAATACATAGCCTCCGAGGTTCTCGACTCATCCTTTTGTTCCCGATCCTGCTTCAAGGAAGCGGCGGAATGATCGTCTTCTGTGTTTTCGATTTCAGACGATCCCTTTGAGCCCCTTCCACCTTCCAAACCAGTTGATCCGTCTTGTGGAGCCTGGTCGCTCTCAAAGGACACTACAGATAGGCCGCGCCTTCTATATTCGTCGCCAGACGATCTTTTCGTCCTCTCTCCATCTTCCATGTCAGATGATCCGGGTTCTGGAGCCTGGTTACGCTCGAAGGACGCAGTAGAGGGGTTGCTCCGTTTGTCTTCGTGCCCTGACGATTTTCCTGATGGCCATCTGTCCTCTATGTCGAATGCCTCATGGTGTGGAGCACGATCAAGCCCCAGAGAAGTCAAGGAAGGGTTTTCCTCATGGTCTCCGCGACCGAATGATCGTGTCGATGCCTGCTCGTCTCCCGAGCCAGATATTTTGTCTTGTAGAACGCGCCTTTCCTCGAAAAACACCGGAGAATGATCGCTCCGCCTGTATCTGTGATCAGACAGTTCACGTCTCGGAGCCCGGTCATGCCCAAAAGATACCGTGGAAGGGTTGCTCCTTCTATCTTCGTGAGCAGACGATCTCCTCGAAGCCTGCCCATCTTCTTCGTCAGAACCCACCGAGCCAGCACTATTCGAGCGCGACCCTCCCACGCCACCAAATGCTCCTCTCATTTCACCTCGCTGAGTGCGATAAATATCCTCATCGTCCACTGTTGTTTCCGAACCATGATCATCAGCTAACACTCTCTCGCTTTTATCGCTAACAGTGGTAGGACTTTCCGGTATCCCGCGCATTGCACCGCTTTGTTGTATCGCAGAGCTATGCAAGACAAGAGCCGTCTTACGATCCCATCTGCTTGCTTCTTCTTGAGTGGGGCGCCTGAAGATTTTCGGCGTTTCGCCGCTGGGAATCGAGTCGACGGCGCGCTCGAGCGAGCTGGGTCTGTTGACCACGTAGCCAGCATCGTCGAGACGTTTTCGAGTTACCTCAGCGGCTCTGGAGTAGTCGCTCTCGCCTCCGGTTCTAGAGACACTTCCATTAGCTAAGCCTTCAGCCTGATGGTAAACCCTCACCTATCCTGTACAATCGTCAATGCCATTCTATCCCTCTCATCACCACTTTCATCAGAGCTCAATCCCGCATATTCAATCAACCGAGTCTCATCCGGTGCTTCCACAGCCAAGGCATCATCAAGTCCTGACCCGGAGCTTGAGTCCTTTTTCCGACTGATCCTCACATGCACGAATACGGATGTCGCATTCAGCAGATCGGGCCATTGATTACCGTTTAATTCTTCGTCGCTGCCACCGGAATGCAATATGCAATCGCCGATGCGGTACTCGGAGTCGGAAAGACATTGCTCCTCAATGCTTTGCTTCAAGCTAAGGAACGTCCTGCACCGCTCAACAGGAAGATACGACACCCTTCTCAGGAAATCCGTGACCTGAACCAAACTCGGGCCATGCGCGAGGAGCGTCTCTTCCTCAACGAATTCGATATACTCAGCGAACATATCTGCAAGTGTCGACGGACCGCAAGTAATAATAGTCTTAGACTGCAGTATCAGCACCCAGAGCTGAGGCACACGCAGAAACTGATCCGCCTTGATCCCCCTAAATTTCCGGAACATTTGTTCGCCATCTCGACTCAGTGCGTTGTCCTGAGTATACGAGGACTGGAACAGGCCCCTGGGTAGGTGCATCGATTCATCCTCGGGCGGGTCCGGTGGTCTCCATTTCCCAACGTCAAGGTACGGGAACGAGATGAAGGTGGCAGAGAGATCCGGCTGGCCGCGGTGGCTTCGATCCGTTCCATCGCTTCGGAGTACAGTGCCTGGCTCTATGTAGCTGCCATACGCAGAGCCACTTTCGTGGGTTTCTTGGATCTTTCTTAGTAGGTAGATGACGACTGGTATAAGATCTTCGTGGTATTGTAACGTGGTATTGATCGCTAGACGCTTCAGGAACTTGATCAGCACGCACTCCGTTTGTTTCAATCGAAGAAGTGTTTTACCTCAAAGTCCTCAAAAGAAATGCTGTCCGTTTGGAAATGTCTGTTTTCATTTAGCCTCGCGCCACACGACACGCGACAGCACGTCCGCGAACTCACACCCAATGCTCACGCGCCTCAGCTTCCCCACGCAAAGGTTTCGAAGTCTTAATCACGCGAAGACTCAAATCGTTCTCCACCCCAGAGAGAATGGTAGAAGCGACAATATCCAAACTCTGTTGTTGGCCTTTCAGCTTGCTCTGGAAGTTGGAGGTGGTCGTACGCTTAGCCGCGTGAACGATTTGGTCCGCCGCAGTTGTGTTGAGGTCGATCGTTAGAATTAGATCGTTGTCAGATCCATTATCATCGTCCGAAGTGTAATCGCTATAGTACTCGGACATGTTATACGCTAAAGATCCGCCACAAGTAAGATGTTTCGAATCGTTCAAAACTGGTTCAGCTGAAGTTTTGTGATGCCTGAGTTAGCGCGTTCTTGGGATTAGATAATACTCGTAACCACATGTTTTGGCCCCCAATCAATTTTCCTAACGCTTGATATTATTTAGCTTAATTAATGCTTGATAGCAGAAGGCTAAAGTAGCGCACTACACCTCCGCACTCATTCCCTGTCGACGTCCAAATCGCATGCAGCTACCACGACCATAAAGCTCCATTTGATCAAAACTTGACAAAGGTCTCTAGGCTCTATGTACTTGTCGCATTTTGTACCTACAACAGATTTTACCGTGTGAAGGTGATTTTCTTTTGGCGCGCCTGCTCTTGAAGCTGGAGCACCAAAGACATCGCACAACTTGCTACTATATCAGTTAAGCTTCGAGGCTTCTTAGCGCACAAACCTTGGACGAAGGCCGTACTAACTATTAGTACTTGGTTCAAAATCATAAGAGGCTTGCAACCCTGCCTTTACTCGGTTGCGAGAAATTATATGCTGGGTCACATTCAGATCAAAGTACCAGTGATATGAGACATAGCTTCGATTTAATCTACACTACATCACATGACGGAGGAAATATGCAAGGGAAAAGGGTCATCATCCGTGTCTTGCGTCCAAACCCCCCAGAGGGCATCTGCCCGGATCGTCATTTTCATGCTCTGGTGGCTCCATGCGAAGGAACTTGTCAAAGTGGTATACAGCGACCAGAGATCACGAGCAGGCCCAAAGCTGCCCTTCGTACCGAGGTCGAGAAACAAGGAAATCTAGCGCTTTTGACACCATTCCTCTATAGCTTGTCGTAGTACTGCAGCATGTGTTAGCGGAATTTTTATGAGATTTTGATGAGGTATAACTTACGTTCTCAACACCCGGAACATCGATCTTGATACCCTTACGCTTCCGCATGGTGGCGACGATCTTACCCGGCATTGTGGTGTTGTCAAGAGGTGAACCTCCCTGGAGAATCTGCCAATGATCGAAGATCTGTTGAGGGAAGGCTTGGCCTCCAGTGCCTGCGCGGAGATCGGCAGTGAAACCGAAAGACTCGTTGACAGGGAGATAAGCCTTGACGTTGAAGAGAGGAGTGCCGACACGCTGGTTCTCTTCGAAAACGTGACCACGTCTCCGGGTGAGCACACCGTAGATACCACCCATAGCCTGTTCGGGCACAGTGATCTCGACGAGGAACACGGGCTCCTGGAGAGCCGGCTCGGCGAGAAGGGTAGCGGCGTAGAGCACACGACGGGCAGTCGGGATGAGCTGACCACCACCACGATGGATAGCATCGGCGTGGAGGGTGACATCCATGATGTTGAAGCGGACGGAACGCATGGGCTCCTCGGCGACGGGACCTTCCTTGGTGGCCCACTGGAAACCAGAGACCATAGAGTCCTTGATTTCGCTCAAGAACTGCACAGCCTTGGTCTGGTCGACGAGCAAGTTGGCACCAGTGGTGTCAGGACCGAAGCACCAAATCTTACGGGCATCCGTAACATCCCAGCCGTGCTCGTCAGCGAGGACACGGGCGCGGGCCTTGAAATCGTCGCGGGGAGCGATCGTGCCAGCCTCAATGGCCTTGGACACTTCCTCGTCCAAGGGCTCGGCAATGACGTAGAGACGGTTGTGCTTGTTGGGCGACTTGGACAGAGCAGTGATGCTCGACTTGGCGGCGACAGTCTCACGGTACTGGACGACGGGGTCGGAGAAACGAAGGGGAACACCAGCGTGGTCCTCCTCCAAATCCTTCATGCAAATTTCCAAGTGGAGCTCACCGGCACCAGCAATGATGTGCTCACCAGAGTCGGAGATGTAAGCCAGAACGCAAGGATCCGACTTGGACAAACGCTTGAGACCTTCGACCAGCTTGGGGAGATCCTGGGCGTTCTTGACTTCGACGGAACGCTGCACGACAGGGGACACGGAGAACTTCATGACCTTCAAGTTGTGCGCAGACTCGTTGGTGGTGAGGGTACCAGACTTGAGCAAGAACTGGTCAACACCGACGAGACCGAGAATGTTGCCAGCGGGCACATCCTCGATGGGCTCGGTGGAACGACCCATCATGAGAACGGTACGCTGGATGGCCTTGATGAAAAGATCGGTCTTTCCGCCCGGGACGTAGTTGGGTCCCTGGATGCGGACCTTGAGACCGGACTTGACAGTACCGGAGAAGACACGGCCGAAGGCGTAGAAACGACCCTTGTCGGAGGTCGGCACCATCTTGGAGACGTACAACATGAGAGGACCCTTGGAGTCACAGTCACGGATAGCGATGGCGTTGACATCATCGTGGGGGCCCTCGTACAGGGTCTCCATGCGGTACTTCTGGGCCGTAATGGGCGAAGGAAGATGGAGAATCATCATCTCGAGAAGAGCGTCGGCAGCCGGGAGGAACTTGCGCATGACGACCTTGAGAAGCGCCTTGCCCTCAAGATCCTTCTCGGCGGAGGTGAGCTTGATCTCTAGCTTCTCAAGCAGGGTCGGGATCTCATCCGTCTTGAAGTTCATGACGGCGGTGAAGATGCGGAAGATGGGGTCCAAGATGAACTGGTTGAAAGCGCGCTCGAGGGGCTTACCCTCGTGCGTGCCAACCTTGGTCCACTTCTTGGTCTTGGGGTTGAAGTAGTTGTCGCCCTTGTGATTGTTAGCAACTGAGCCTCTTCAGATCATCTTGGTGTACTCACCCAGAGACGCTCCATCATCTTGTTCTTGTCGACACCAAACTTCTTGGCGTAGCGAGAGGCGAACTGGCGCACAGTGAAGGCCCAGCCGTGAAGACCAGAGCCGAAGGCGATGGTGCCCTTGTCGGGGTAGACCTGGACATCACCGAGAACCTTGTCGTAGTAGGTGGCAATGACGACGTTGACGGACTCGATGACACGGGAGAAGTTCTGGTACAGGTCCTCCTTGGAGACCTGGAGCTCGAGAAGAGCACGGTCGACCTTGTTGATGATGACGACGGGCTTGATGCGCTCACCAAGGGCCTGACGCAGCACGGTCTCGGTCTGGACGCAGACACCTTCTACGGTATCAACGACGACAAGGGCGCCATCAGTGACACGGAGGGCGGCGGTGACCTCGGACGAGAAATCAACGTGACCGGGCGAATCGATCAAGTTGATCAAGAAGTCGTTCTTCTCGACCTTGACGGGGATGTCCTTGAGGTCCTCCGGGTCAATGAGCTGAGCATACAGCGAGATGGCCGTGGACTTGATCGTCACACCACGCTCCTGCTCGTCTGCTCGCGTGTCCGTAAACCGAGCTTCTCCGGCTTTCGCGGCCGAGATGATACCGGCGCGTTGGACGAGGGAGTCGGTAAGGGTGGACTTTCCGTGATCGACTGCAAATTGTGTTAGAACCGTGTGCGGGCAGTGCGGGGCAATCCAAGGGGGGGCTTACCGTGGGCAATGACGGACATGTTACGGATGTTCTCCGCCTTGTCCATCAGCTGACGGATCTGTCACCGCAGTCAGTATCTTCTGCCGCCGCCCATAGGACTACGAAGCCAAGTTTTGCCGTGGCGCCGAATGCGCGCTACGTACCTCCTCGACCGTGAAGCTGTGCAGCTGTTAGCATTGTGTTCCATCGGGTGCAGAAGGGGCCAGCTGCCGCGGATGCGTCTCGCAATCGCGACAGCAGCGGCGGGCGGCGGGCGACGACTTACTTGACCATGATGGCGGTGTTGGTGGTGTTTCCGGTTGAAAAATTGGTGGTGGGCTGTCTTCAGGTACCCCGCACGGAGGGGTTGGCAGGCTCGGAGGGGCGCTGTAGTTGAATTGAGGCGAGTGCGCTGGCGGTGCAGGACACAGGCAGACGAAGGCGCTCTTTTATAAGCCCGAGCGCTGAATTGCGAGACACTGGGTGGGCAGAGGAAGAGAGGGCAGAAGAAGAAAGGGAAGAAAAATGCAAGGTGGGGCAGGCACTTTGCACCTCTCTCGCTTACCGGACTAGCCTCGTTCTAACCGCCACGACGCCGCCGCCGCCTCTCTCGTTCACCACCATCCGCACACGGGGCCGAGGAGTCAGTGGCTAGTGCGAGGCGCCCCAGAGCAACGTCTCGTTCACAGCGCTCACCCTCCGCTTTCAACATCTGGAGTCATGGTCCGCTGGTGGTGCTGTGACTCTTCGTCCATCACTGGACCAAGGTGCAGCGGCCCGAGCACATGATTGGGCGGCATCGGGACCAAATGCACGCACCGCGGAACAACATGTCATCGCAACGCTCACAGTCCGACTCATGCAGAAGGGCGGCATGAGGGTCTGCGGAATCGACACGGGCTTTGACTTTCACTACGACGCTAGTGATAAGCTGGAACAGAATCAGTCTTGATATGCTCCCAAGGGCCTTTGTACGTGGCGGAGCGCACATGTCCAAGCTCCGGCGAATATAACTCATTGTCCTTGCCCGATGGGGCTCTGGCGAGGCGGGGGCAAACATGCTGCTACCATGCTATCGGCCGTGGTGCGAAGACATCGTCTCGAGCGGTGAAGCTAGCGCGGAGCTCTTGCCGATGACAAACGTGGAGCCGGACTTAGGCGGAGAGACAAGCTCGATGCAGTCTTTCATTGGCAGTCTATGGCAGCGTAATCACAGGAGAGCAGACAGAAGTCAAGATGGGATGGATCAACGGCTCTTGCAGGCACAGCATCATGGAGCATCGTGGAATATCATACAATGGGCAGCAAGTGAGCTACCCACAAGCCGAAGAAACTTTGAATGCCCGCCAGCTGAGCTGGATGGTCTCGGAGAAGTGCCCAAGAAAGAAAACGAATATCCACCAAACGCCACTTTTGAGACCCGATATGCCAAGAACGACGAGCCAGATGAGCCAAACATGATGCGCAAACAGCCAGCGGGCAGCACTTACAGGATAGCAAGGATCGAAGTCGTGAAGAAATAGCTCAGAGGCGTAGCTGCCGCAGCCCATAGATGTCGTGCAGAGTGATCCAAGTCGGCAATGCCGTTTACTCGTCCTCCTTGATCTCGATCTTGCTCTTCTTGACACCATCCCCGGGCCCGGCATCATCAGCCTTGCGCTTCTTGGACTCGCCCTGGTCCTCTGCGGTGCGGGTATCCCTGACGACAGGAATGCCGTTCTCGTCACGCTCCATGGCTTTAGGCGCCTGTCCCTCATCTTTCTTCTGGAAACGATCGCGGCGCTTGTTCCAGTCCCTGCTGTCCTCTGATCCACGCGAATGGCTGCGGTCACGACGACGATCACCACGACGTTCACCACGGTCATTGTCGTTGGAACGTCCACCTCGTCCACGCGAGCCGCCACGACCACGGCCACGGCCACGGGAGTCGCCGCGCCCGCGCCCGCGCCCGCCTCCGCCTCCGCGACGGGAGCTAGTGAACTCCTCCTCGCGCAACCAGGCCGGAGTGATACCCTTCTCTTTGCACTTCATCTCGCTGTACTCCTTCTTGGACATGATGACGAGATCTCTGTCGTTGAACTTCGGCTTGGGGTCAAGCTGAATGAATTGCTGCTGGGACTCTTCGCTGTCAAACTCGACGAAGACACTGCCCTTGAAGCGGTCGTTCTCCTCCTTGTCGCGGCGCTTGCGGACCATGACGGCGCCATAAGGCTTGAAGAAGTTCTCGAGCGCAATCTGGCCCACGTCTTCACCATCATCGACGAAACCCTTGACGTAGACGCAATTCTCCAGCTTGTTGATGGAGGCCTTCACCATGCGTTCGAACAGCTCCTCGGTGGTCGGCGGGTTCTCCTCATCGTGGGGGCGCGTCAGGACAACCAGTGGCTCCTTGCGCTTGACGGCCTCGTTGCCGGCGCCGCTGTGTTCACCATCGTCCACGACAACCAAGTCCTCGCTCTCGCGGAGAGCGTCCACGACAGCCGAGTAGGGCTTGAAGCGGCGCATGCGGCTGAATGTGTTTAGGTGCTTGATCGAGACGGGACGGTTCTTGGGGCCCTCGAGCTCGTAGAACAGGTGCTTGTCGGTGCTCAGATTCTGGACTGAGAAGTAGAATTCGACCTTGATCGGATTAGAACGAGATCATATATGAATAGACAAAGAGTCATACTTGAGCTCGAATCTCAACCGGGTCATCGGATTCAGGAAGGTTCTCAAACTCATTGGTCCTGCTGCAGTCAGTGAGCAAGTGTTTAGCGAAGAGACGAAAAAAGTGCGCACCTCTTCGGATTCCGGTCGAAGTTGCGCCCGCCGCCGCGCTTGTTGCCGCGATCGAACTTGCCATGGCCTCTGTTTGAGCGACCATTGTTCTCCCTGTCGCGCTTGTAGTTGTCCTTGCGTGCGCCCGATGACTCCTCATCCTTGACAGCGTTGGAGTTGCCGTTGGCAGCTTCCTTGTCGCCAGACTGCGCATTGCCGGTCGCCTCAGTCGTCACGTCGGGCTTCGCACCGGCAGCGTCCTCGACCTTGACCGAGTCGGCGGGGTTGTTGGAGACCGCCTCGGCGGCGGGCTGAGCGTCGGACATTTTGCTGCAAATTACAGGTAGAGTTTCGCAATTGGCTTGCGACTCCGAATCTGAATGTGTAATTTGTCGCGATCGGGGTGTGTGGTGTGTGTGTGGGAGAGGTCTAAAAGTTTGAGGGAAGTTCTGCTCGAGTAGAGCTCTGACTAGCGGGGAGCATTCGTTAGCGCGCCCATTTTTCGAGCTGCACTTCGACGCTGGTCCGTGCCCACGGGAGTCGGCGCTGGGCCTCCGAACAATTCTCAGCGTCACCCTCGATTGTCCTCATACAGCGTCAACAGCCTCTCGTTCACCGCCCAATTCACCGTCGCCACCATGAGGAAGAAGCCGAGATTTCACTCGCTCAAGAAGCTGGTATGCGGCGATGAAATCGGATCACGCGTAATGCTAACAGCTCGCAGAAAGTCAGACAGGACTGGTCACGCTGGACGCTATACAGTCTTGCGCAGCAGAGAGCGCCAAATGTTGTGAGCCGAACATATTTCCAGCAGAAATGGACGGCCAAAGCGAGCACGCGAGCATACCACGGCGAACAGATACGGGAGAAGAAGTGGAAGCGGCTGTTTAGCAGAAACTTGCCGGCCGTGGTGCCAATGGACTTCAACTATCTCGCCCATCACGATGGTTCGGAGCAGGGTGCTGGGCGAGGAGCGGGCGCGGACTCCCAGGAGAAGGGACGTACACCGGCCATGACGCCGTACATGCAGATGACATACTGGCCGATAGAGCGGAGGCTAGATTCAGCCATCTTCAGGTCTCTGTTCGCCAGCAGTGTCAGACAGGCACGGCAGTTTTGCGTACACGGCCTGGTCAAGGTCAATGGAAAGAAGGTACGACTCCTGAATCTGGATGCTGGTGACGGTTGAGACTCGTGTCGAGCTCGACTTTGGATCCAGTAGATGACGGCGACTAACAAGTCATAACAGATGCCATACCCCGGGTACCTGCTCAATCCAGGCGACATGTTCCAAGTTGAACCCTCATCCGTCATGTTCGCAACCGGCGCCCCCAAAAAACGCACCTCAACCGCCCGCAAAGTCGCCAAAGAAAAGGGCGCCGCCCGCGCCGAAGCCCGCGAAAACGCCCCCCAACCGTCCACCTCCTCCGCAACCGACATCGTCACCACCCGCGAAGAACCCACGCCCACAGAACTGAAGAAACATATGCAAGCGCTGATGGATGACGTGGAGAACGTACTCAACGAGGACGTAGGCGCAAAAGACAAGCAGAAGTTCCGTGCGTTCAGGCAGACAGTCAGGAAAGCTGTGGGGCTGTGGAAGACGGCGAGTCCGGAGACGGTCTCGACACTAGATACGCAGTTCGAATTCCTCAAAGACGCTATTGCGCAGAAACAAGCGCCGGCGTCTGACTCGCGAATCGCACCCACCGAATCGACGTCTCTCATGTCTCAAGAAGATGAACAGAAGCTGAAGAAGGCATTCGAAAAGTTGCGGTTGGAGACGGAGCATACCTCGGCGTGGAACAAGCGCGATGCGACCGCCCCTTATGCCACACCGTGGCGCCCGCGGGACTACATGTCTGCCTTTGCTTTCATCCCGCGGTACTTGGAGGTCAATCAGAATATCTGTGCGGCGGTGTATTTGAGACACCCGGTGGCACGGCCGGGGCTCGCAGAGGTGCCCACTCCATTCCATCTGGAGACGGGACAATTGGCGTTCAATTGGTATCTGAGGAGACGGTAGAGATGTGCGGTGTGCCGATATGTGTATCATAGATGGTTGTATATTGAGGGTAGACTCAATTTTGGAGCATGTAGACACAGGGTTAAATGTACAATACTTGTTCATCTCACGTTTGCATTGAGAGCTGGTCTTCGCTTGTTGGAATGGACACTACTTTCTTGAAAGCACGTCCTGTTCATTTCTTCTCCCACTCTTTCTCTTCCGTCCTCCCCACGACATTACTATCTGTACACGTACAAAGTGACTATTAGTGGGCGACTTCCGGTCAAGCCCAAAGTATACTTATTGCGGAAGGAAAACCCGAAAGCAAGCTGCGCCTGATGCTCGCGCAAACGAGGAAAAACGCTCAAAGTCATGCCGCGCGTATTCGTACAGGTGCATGATGCGTTCAGAAAAGGATGCCCGCGAAAAACAGAGTACCTTGCGCCATGGATAGCGCCCGAATAGAATTGGCATAGCACAAATAAGATGTGGCTGATGTCAAAAACACCGAAACAGATACTGCTGATCGAATGGAAGCGAGGCCGCTTGCAAGCCTCAAGGGCTCGCGAATGTGTCGCGTGAGCTGTGCTGTAGCTCTCGTGCGTGTTTAGTACCGGGGAGGAGGCTGTGGGTTCTCATGGGTTCTTGCGTTCCTTCGAACGACAAAGAAACTACCAGTTCAGTTCTTCTCTCCAACACCCGTCTCGGTCGTCTCCGCATACCGCATTGTCTCTGCGCTCGGCCGCGGGCTCACGTCAATGATACTAGAGTCTGGGGTCCACCGCGAGCTCGATGATGATGCTGTAGAGAGAGCGTAGTTTCGGAAGCCATTAGCGACCGATTCGGACATGTCTTCGTCTTCCTCGTACGCCGGTGGTGAAGTGGATGATGCGTCGGAGCGGTAGCCGGGAAGACTGTCTGTCCGCGAGAGTGGACGAGATGGCATTTCGGGAATGGATGTAGGCGGGTATGTAGACGCTGTGGAGATCGGCGAGTTTGGCGCTTGGGGTGTATGGTGGGCGCAGTGGCAGTGTGCATGCGCACCATACGATATGCCCCTCCCCTCCTCTGCTTGAACAATATCATTTACGACGCCGTGGGCGGCGCGAAGTTGCCTAATCTCATTCTGCATCGCATCCTCAAGTAAAGTCTCCTGATGCTGGATCAAGCTGCGCTTCTCTTCGTAATCCTCGATACGTTCCTGATCACGCCAATTGCCACGCCACCAGTTACGCCAAGCGTGCTTGCGTGCAGCACGGCGGTAAGCACGTGCGTTTCGACGTTCTTCACGTGCAGCGGCGCGTTCGGTACGGGTGCGGAGGCTGCAGCAGCGGTGTCTGATTACGGTGATAAGACAGCCGCAGCAGAGGACGCCGAGGACGATTTCGATGGCAATGACGAAGGGAGAGCCTGGTGGAGGCATACGAGGGCCTCCATGATGGGAGGAGTCGCCTTGTTGCGGTGTAGGCGGTGTAGGCGAGGTGGATAGTGATGGCGGGGAAGGGCGATGAGGTGAGTCGGACGCAATACCCACGCTACCTTCGGGGATTTGCTTGTACCCGCTACGGTATAGGTCCTGGAAGGGATCGTCCTCAGGACGGCCCATGGGAGATGGCAATTGATGATGGGGCCGGAAGCGGATATAGACGATGCGCCAGGCGCTGTGGGCTCCGTCGGCAATAGTTTTGAAGACGCAAGTAACGTTGTCGCAATGTCGAAGTTCCTCTTTGAAGCTTTGAGCTTGTTGCTTCACTTGGGTATTGATGTGCTTCTGCTTCGCTGCGACAGCTTTCTGCAGCTTTTGAATCTTGGTCTGGAGGGCTTTGAGCTCGTCAATGTCGGCTTCCAGTTGGGAGGAAAGTGGAGCAACAATAGCGTTGAGATCTCCTTCTTTGGGGGACAGGGTTAATCGAAGGTGAGCCGGAGGGGCGCGCCACGACTCCAAGTCGTCCTCTCCACTGGCGGAACGGTAGGGGCCAGCTTCGAGTCGAAGCAGCTCTGGTCGTGCTTGTTGCTTGTAGGAGATGGTGAAACCGGGGTATGGGTCCTGGAGGGCCTTGCCGTCGATAGCCTTGATGTTGACAGTCAAACGTTGAGCGTCATAATCGACGTCAAGGTCTTTGCCATGAAGACAGGCGCTCTCCCACTCAAGATCCAAGTCGTGTTGGAGGAACCATGCATTCTCTTGAATGTCTGTGACACCACTATATGAAGCAGAGCCGGATGCGAAATCACCAGACCATTCTTGAGGAAGATGGACTCCATTCAGAGTAATGTTGGACGTGCCACAGGATTGGTCTTCAGCGTGTGTTTTGAAGCTCAAGATCTAGAGGGGCGTAAGCAGGGTGTTGCGCTTCTTGCTGCCTGAAGTGGGCCTTACGATGGACTCGTCATCGTGGCTCGTGTGCTCAGGGCCAAGACAGCCCTCACAGGGTACGCTGAAGGTTGCTTGCGCGTAGTTCTCTTGGATATCTGCGACCGTTCAGCAGCTGCCTGGCGAGGGCAAAAGACAAGTGGGTATAAAGGAACGGTCCGTACCTAGGTCCAAAAGCTTTCCTTCGGGTCGGACAACATCACGCCGACCTTGCGGAAGAACAGCTGAGAGCACGGGAACGGCCCAGGTGCAGGCTGACAGTACCTTCTTAAAGGACCGCATTGCGCTCAAACGAGAGAAAGGAAAGCAAGGGCAAAGAAAATGAACGTCTGTCCGACCAGCAATGCAACGACACAGTTTAAGGAAGAACAATCCGGAAGAGAGTGGGACAGCTGTCTCCCAGGTTTTTGGAGGAATCAGGCACCAGCTGCGCGTGGGACGCAGTGAGGTTTAATGGGGCGCAGAAGTCGGCCGAAGCCTCCAGCCATCTGCACTTGACTGGACGCGTGTCACTAGGCGACCGGGGTACCACACGGGGTCAGCGGGGCTGAGCAGTTGGCTCACGACTCAGCGCAAAAGACAGGTGTAAATACGAAATGCGAGACGCTGAAGAAAACGTGATAGATGGGTAGTTTTTGCAACCAATCGAGCGTGATTTCTGACTTCGGTGTTGCGAGGCCATGTGGCAAGAACGGCGTAGTGCCAACCTCGACTGCGGTAGTCTGCGGAAGCGGAGTACGGTCTAAGTACTGTCCGTATTCGACCAGCTCAAAGCTCAAGACACGAAGGAACAAGCAGAGTCTCGCCAGCTTTTGCTCCTCATGACTTGCTCAAGCCAGCAACAGATCCTTTGGTCTCCTTGTCTTCCCTCTCCCAGCCCGAAGAGCGCCGGTTCGAAAACGTGACTGTTATAGAGATCACAGACAACCTTGATGAAACTTCAAGTACACTTAAATCTCAACACAACCAGCTATACAAGGCGATTCCAACTAATTACTGAACACGGTGTCCATGTCATCGTCATTCTTTCGAGCCGATATCGACGAATGATTAGTCGTAGCCCGGGCGAGCCGAATCGCCGATTGGCTGCGCCGCCAGCACTTCTCACCCAGTACGAGAACATGCGTTTGTGGGGGTTTCTTGGTTGAATATGCATGAACCCGAGCCTTGTAATCATCACTGTCGTTCGCGGAGAATCATTGATCTGTCGATCTGGAGGTTGTGGGTTGCCAAGACATGGTCCAAGCTCCTATTTTCCGTCGATTCGGAACGTGGATGCTCCAAACCAAACAACCGCTTCACCAAACTCCTTCGCCGACATTGAGGATCGGTTAGTGCGCCGCGCCGAGCGCTTAAGACCCCACATACCAACCTCGTTTACTACCCAGACGGCTCGACCACGCAAATCAGACCGTCATCACGATGGTACGTCACAACCAAAGCCGGCCATCTGGAGCTTTGCTAATATGTGCCTGTAGCTCCCTCTAGGACTCCTCACCGCGGCGACCGGCCACCCCATGCTCGTGGAATTGAAGAGTGGCGAGACACTGAATGGCCTGCTGGTCAACTGCGACACCTGGATGAATTTGACACTGAAGGAGGTGGTGCAGACAAGCGCAGACGGTGACAAATTCTGGAGGTTACCGGAGATATATGTGCGCGGTAGCACGGTCAGTCTGCTGAAACGCATGTGTTGGAGCCAAGAAGCTGACTGAGGGGTAGATCAAGTACCTGCGAGTCCCAGACGAGATCGTCGATGTGGTCAAGGAACAGCAGGTGAAGGACCAGGCCACAAGAGGCGGACGAGGTGGCAGGGGTGGAGATCATCGTGGGGATAGAGGAGGACGTGGCATGCGCGGGCGCGGGCGCGGCCGTGGACGAGGAGGCGGTGGCGGTGGTGGTGGTGGAGGTGGAGGTGGAGGCGCGTAGGGACTACCAGAGGCAGCGGAACTCGGGTGCACCCTTCTTCGACGTCCCGAATACTTGCTTCTACATCGCCCGCCAAGCACCTCAAGAGCGAGGGCTTCGATACTTGGACGGTTGTCGTGGCTCAACCTGCTACCACCAGGTAGCTCAATGCTAGAGGAGCAGAATACTCCTTCAATCAAGAACGCGCTGGCCATCAGCGATCCTTGTCTTTGCGGGGCGCCCTGGTGGGCGTGAGCTTCGCAAGACAGATTCTTGACTAGCGAGTCAGGTATTTCTACTCTGCGCTACACAAAAATCAACAATAAAGACTTGCAAAGCATGGCCACGTGTTCTTGGGTCCTTTCTGCTGTGCGTGTTGCGGTATAGTGTCTCGTTCACTGTCAGGCTAAACGTTTTTACAAGCATTCACAAGATGCGGGGTTACACCCGAGGAAGCCGCTTACCTGACTTGGACCTTCGTCTCAACGGCGTACACTACGATAAGAATTAGGACCATCGTCCTTCTCTAGAAGCAAGTTCTCTCCTCGATACTCCTCATAGTTCAACATTTCCAATTTCCCTTTCATAGCCATCACTCGAAATGACCAGCTTTACGATTGCAGACATAGACTTGGATGGGCTGAAGGACCAGGTCGTCCTTGTCACAGGTAACTGCCACCTATCTACAACCACTTGGTATCTGAGACCCTCGTAGGTGCTTCCTCTGGAATTGGTTTGGCAACGGTCAAACGTCTACTTCAACACGGTGCAAAGGTCTTCGCGAGCGACCTCAACCCACTTCCCGAGCCCGAGCACTCTACAGTACCCTTCCGGAAAGTCGATGTCACTTCCTGGAGCGATCAATTGGCCTTATTCAAAGCTGCGAAAGAACATTACGGTCAAATCGATCACGTATTTGCCAATGCCGGCATTGGAGGCTCCGCCTCGCTACTAGAAGACGACGTAGACGAGAAAGGTGACCTGCTTCCTCCTAACATGAAAACAGTCGAAATCAACATGGTCGGCTGCATGTATACGGTAAAGCTTGGGATTCACTACATGAGGCAGAATGCGAATGGTGGAAGTCTGGTCCTGACTGCTTCCGCTTCGAGTATGTGCTTCAAACCCCCTCAGTGCCCGTCTCAAGATGAGATTTGCAGACGTGGAAATTGCGACTTTGCACCCCTCCTAGATGTCATCTGACATAGCACCCAGGCCTCTGCCGCTTCGCCGTAGTCGACTACACAGCAACCAAACACGCCGTCCTCGGCCTCGTCCGTTCCCTCTACAAAAACCCCTTCTTCAACCTCCGCATCAATGCCGTCGCGCCCAATTGGACCGCCACAAGTATCATACCACCCGAGTTCATTGCTTCGCTTGGTGATATGGTGCAATCGGCTGATGTCGTTGCTCGTTCTGTGGCGCTGCTGATGGTGGATGAGAAGAGGAACGGGGAATGTGTTTATAGCGAGAAGGGGAGGTATTGGGAGGTGGAGAATGGAGAGAGAGGATTCCATGAGCGTTTAAAGGGGATAATGCCGGAGGCAGATCCGAAGGGTGTTTTGGAGCCAGTGGAGGGGCCTATGCGGGTTGTTTTTGAGGAGAGAGCGAAGGCGAAGGCGAAGGCGAAGGTAAAGGTTTAAGGTGGAAGAGTAGGTTTGAAATGGGCAGTGTTTCGTTGTTCAAAGGAGAAAGGTCCATTACCCAGAGTAGGTGGCGGCTCATTGACTATTAAAGGACGCAATATTTCTACCGTCATACGCTATATGCGCAAGTTAACGAAGCCAGTTTCTCCTGCATCTCTTTCTTTCCTAACATCTTCCTTGCTTTCTCTCCTGTTCTACTCATTTCGCCCCTCGTGGTCAGCTCACTTGGATGAAGACTACGCAGCGATATGTGCCCTCCTTTCAAAAGATCAAGGACGAACACGGACAACATACGATACACGAGGCTCAAAGACTAGGATTGTACACTATGACCGGTCTACTTAGCAGGGTATGGGAGGTTACTGACGAGTCGAGGTGAATTCGAAAAAACAAGCGGCACCGACCTGAAATGGGCGGGTAGGAGCGCTGATGCTTCTGATACGTTTCAGAGACGCCTTCTTTCACCTTCACCACAGAAATTCCGCCTATCTTTCCTCGATTTGGCAACTTGAGTAGTCTCTAGCTCGCGTGAATGAGGGCCAACAGACTGGCAAAACTTCTACCCATCTACATTGCCAGCTGTGATCCTCATACCTCACCACCAGTGCTTTCGAAGCGGCCGCATCGAAGGACATCATGGAGCTAACAACCGCCATCGTCGACTACTATGCTCTACTGGGAGTTACTCAGATCGCAACACGCGACGAGATCAAGACTGCGTTTCGTCACCTGGCGCTGAAACACCACCCGGACAAAAACCTCCAGTCTCTGGCTTCTACCAGGAGGATGCAATATGTAAGTGATGATGCACAAGACTCACACGCAACCGTTCCCTTGGAGGCTGTCCCGCCTTTGAAACTGCTCATGACTAGCAAGAAGACTGACGCATAAACTAGCTCAACGACGCCTGGGTGGTACTCGGAAATAGCAGCAACAGAGCCGAGTACGACAGAAAGTATCTTGAGCGGTGCGATGCTTCGATTGGCGCGCAATGGACTTCGCCGAAGTCCAATTCAACGCCGGACCAGAAATCGCAGCCTCCTTCCAACTCGGACCCACAAGACGAGGAAAAATCGCGAGCTGATGCCAATGCACAAGAAAAACGAAGACAGAAACGACAAGAGTGGTTGGATTTTGAGCAGCATCAGAAAGAAAAGATACGTCAGTGCCAGGATAGAATCAACTCGACGGCCGCCGAGCTGGTCATGCTTGATGCCAAGATCCTCGAAAAGGAAGTCCTGCTTTCAAGCGATATGTTTGCCTCATTACCGGAGGAACTATTGAAGGCAGTGACGAAGGAGTTTGAACGCCAAATACTGGACAGCAAAACTGCTATCAGGATCAAGAAAGAATCACTCAAATGCGATCAACAGTCTCTACAGCGGCTGCAGGACGAGCTGTCACGGCGCCGGATCGAGGACGAGAAACTCGCCGGTGAGCAGAAGAAAGAAGAGCGAGAGGAACAACTTCGGAAAGAGAAAGCTCGAGCCGAAGCTCGCGCCAAAGAGCATGCAGCTCGGTACGCTAAAGCGAAGGCGAAAGCTGAAGCCAGAGCCAGAGCTGAAGCAGAAGAAATTGCTCAAAAAGCGAAATTTGCAGAGCAGAGGAAAAAGGACGACGACGAACGTAAACGTCGCGAAACACCGTCGCACCCTTGTCGCCATGAGGCGTGTTGGGACCAAGTCTCAGGTCCTGTCGACTGCGAATATTGCGAGGAACCATCGTGCAAGTTCGCATTGCTTTGCCCAGGTTGCGAAACTGTTGCGTGCTATTCATGCAGCAAGATACTCCAGGAAAGCGGCTCACCACCCACCAAAACAACTTCGCAATCGCAACGCGAGAATCATCGTTCGCAAAAAGGTGCTCGGAAGTTCAAGCGCTTCCGCTTCTTCCGTTCCGCCAGCGAGAATGTTCACACATGCGGCAACAATTCCAAGTCAAATGCACAGTGCGTGTGATATCATACCAAGCGACCCCGGGATCAACTTCTTCTACGCTCTCATCAGATCGACGACATTTTCATGAGTACTATTTCAAAGACGACTGCTCCTGTTTGTTCACTCCCCGGACACGTCTACAGGCACGCAAGCTTGTTATTATACCAGCTACACTTTCTTCTGGGACGGAGATCGCGAGGGATATCTTGACGCGCAGCAGATGATATAAGTCGAAGCCGTGTTAGATAAAGTCTGTATTTGATGGGGACTGGGCCGACTCGTTAGACTTGAACACCGAAGTGTCTAAAAAAGCCTTTGTACGAACGCCATCATCCGACGCCGGGCACATTCTTCGCCCACGTGTCAATGTAAAGCCTCTCATCTTGTTTTCGCAGTGTAGTGAATGCTAGGGCTAGAATAGTGATACGGGCTATGTCGTATATAGCACCGTTCACGTTAGAGCAGTAGCATGTCACGCGGTCTCGTCGTTGTTGCTTATGTTCCAAAATTGGGGTGAGAGTCCTGATGACCTTGTTCGGATGACCAAGCAGGAGGGCATGACTATGTCTAAGCCGACGCAAGTGTTCAGAAAACTTCTTTTAGCAGATCGGAATGGTTTCGTATGTTGGTGTGGGCAAAGGTAGGATGGGAACAGGCTTGCAGCAGACGTAGACTAAATGTGAACGATGTACAGATCTATAGAAACCATAAGTCTTCATGTACTGAATCCAACGGGCATCAACGATAGCTAGCATGAGCGGCGTGTGGGGAATATCGTTTGATCCCTGGTTGCGAATGCGGGCTGTGTTGCAAGTCGTTAATCATGTTGTATTACCAGATAACTCTGGGAGTTGTTTCGTGTCGGGATATAGATCATCTATGCCAAACTGTTTTGCGCCCATCATGAGCATGGTATTCTTTAGCATTTTCTCATAATTGCCGTTTTCTGAAGAAGAGCAGATGCCGAACTCCGGGGTGGCTAGACCAAAGCCCAATCCTGCGGGCAGAACGAGATCTCTCTGAAAGTCAGGTATCTCTGCTCGTTATCGACTGCCATTTAAGTCTGGACGAATCAGCATTTTGATTGATACTTTACTGAACGTACGCGGAAGGCCAGGACAGCTTGTAGTGATCTCATAGGACGAGACGTGCTCTCACCGATACTCGAGGTCGCTCCAGTATGGTCTCGAATCTATATTTCTGAAGGTAAGATGGAGACGTCGATAAGTAGAGTGATGCGTTACCATAAGTTGGAGTTTGGTCCCAATCTGCTAGCTACTTTGGGGCTCATGTCTCGAGACGAGAGAAGGAAAACAGTCGACCACGGTGACCCATCACCATGCGCGTATCTCCTTCTCCTCATGCCCAGACTTCTGTGGCACAGCCTGCGCTCATAATTGGCGCTACAAACGCCACGATTCCTGGGGAAATGAGGCCGAGGCTGAGACCAAGCAGCAGATTATGATCCGGCTCAGCCTCGCGACACTGCATGCAAAACACTCTTTGCGGCAATCCCACGGAACACGAAACCTAGCACAAGTACACTTACGAGCTTGCAAACGCGCCTCTTTCTCGTATGATGGACCACGTAGCAGAAGTGCTTGGTAGCACGTTAAGTGGCGTCGGCCTACCTCTGTGTCAACTGGACAAGAGTTATCCAGTTTTTGGGTAGTCGAGGAAGGACTCGAAGTCCATAATACCTGCGTCGTGGAGGAGAAAACAAAACCAAAGTTTGCGATCGCCTGCCTCACTTCAAGCGCATGGCGAGATGTTGCTCGCGGAGAGGCCATGGAAAAGGCCACTGTGGGGTTTGAGAGCCTTCACCTCGCGCCGCCTCAGCACTGACCATTCAGCTTCGCATAAGCCTCGAATCCAGAGCTTCCAAAAGACGCTGGTTGATGCGGAGACTCTCATGATGTGCTCGTAGTAGGTCCTGGAGGATTTCTTGCATGCTTTCCAGACCTTGTGCAGATGGAGCTACTGGTTGTGCAGATCCAGATGGGTAGGTTGGTATGGCGGGGTGCGGAACTTGCTCTCCGGTTGCACTCGTCTCATATTGGTCAGATGTATGAGATATAGTCGGTGAGTCACCAACGTTTCCTCCCTCTGCTGGACCGCCTTCTGGAAGTGTGTCTGCGTCCTTTCCGAACTGTTCGTCTTGATCCACAGGGGCGTCGACAACCACAATTGCAGCGTCGTCGGTATATTGGATTCGGCTTCCTAGTCGAAGATGTCGCGACTGTTGAAAGTGGCGTGGACCCAGTGTTCGCCTGGTGTTCTCATTACCATCCGAAGAAGATCCCGATTCCAGTTTGCTTGCCCGTTGCATCCCGCGGGGATCCGCAATTTTGCGAAAGCGCAAGAGTGGCGTACCCTCCAGGTACTTCAGAGTGTTGGCCAAGTAATACATTCCAATCCCGACAAAGGCACTGACGAGATAAAAGACCAGAATGCCGATGGATCCTGAACCGTACGTGGGTACCAATTTCGCCGTGTACAACATTCCCATATAGATGCCTAGGCCGACTAGAAAGGTGTTGAGGGCGACACTCAAGAGCGTTTTGGGAACGACCAGCAAGATGGTAGCGTAAGCTGATGCAACCTTCCATTTCCTCATCTTCAACATGTAGTCTAACTGCGCAACTTGTTCGCCGTCGGTCACCTTGTGCGCAACCTTGAATTTTTCAGCCTCAGATAGCTTTTGGTATAGTTCCTTGGCCTCGGCTGCTGGTGTGGGTTTGGTGAGAAAGTTTTTGATGTCTTCGGCGCTGTGGAGTCCGTGGAAAGCTGGGCCGATGGCGCAAGAGAAAAACACAGAGAGACAGCCTGTGACAAGACTTGCGATGAAGAAGGCTTCAACGAGCCAGTGGGAGTCTTCTAGCCCCGTGAGGGAGATGGCAGAGATGGCGACCTGTGCAATGATGGCTCCCTGTGCATTCACTCAGTACAAATTCTCCAAGTACACTGCACTTTCTTACCGCCACTCCGATCATGTTGAAGCCAGATATGTAGGACTGGAGAAACGCAACCACTTCTGCATCATCCACATGAAGCACATAATGTTCCACCCGATCCATGACGGAAAGTGCGTCTGAGAAAACGATATACAAAAGGATCGTGACGAAGACTCCGTACTCGGACACACGTGCCTTGAACGTTCTGTATTTTTCCGCGATAACGCTCATAGTGACTGAGTAATTCTCGATTGTGGCCATCATCGAACTAACCCCTGCTAATCCGTCCATGACATCGCCAGACCAAGCAGTCGAAGTGGAGTGACGAAGTATGGGTCTACTGATGGTCAACAATCGTTATGTAATGTCTCGAAACGTTAGAGGAGTATGCATATGCGGGGGAAAGAGATGAAAGAGAGAAGTGATTACAAAAAGTGCGCGTGGGCGCGTGTGTGGCTATAAAGCATCAAGTGCCAGGATCACAAGGCTGAAGCTACCTAGCATTGGTACCTCAGACCCAACCCTAGCCTTGCGACCCCAAGGCTATCCAGTATGCGGTACCCGCCGCAGGATACAACATGTGCCGCGAAAGCAGGCACAGAGACGCGACTAGGCGTTTGTTGGCACGTGGTATGTCGCGCATGGTGTCGATTGGTCGGATCGAAACCGGGGTAAGTGGAACCTCGGGAACTCCTTCCCGTCTCGAGACGCAGGACCCCAAAAGTTGAGTGGGTGGGGTTTCAATTTCCCTGTATGCATACTAAGAATATATACCTACGATCTTACTAGTGAACTTACACGCTACATTTGGGAACACGAGAACGAAATTCTAATTTCGAGGTCGAATGCTCCACTACCATCCACATAGAAAAACCTTGACTCGAAGAACACCGTCGAGTAATACAATTGTGTTTGTGGACGCAGCACAAGTTTGCTCACATGAATACGAAACGCCTCTCAGTGTTGTCCGGTAACACAGCATGATCGACTGTCGGACCCCAAGCCACAGGCGTAACGCCGCGCAGATTTCAGCGTATCTGAGTGGAGGTCAACTATCGATATCCCTTTACAGCCCCATGCGAGCAGAAAACTTGGCAGCATAGCCTCCATGCATGAACGGAGACCAAACTATAATCCTTGTGAATCAAACAATCACGTGAAGATTTCCACACCACTGTCTAATATATGCTAAACACCAACTCTGCGCCGTCAGAAAATAGAGTCGAGACTTGACCACCCGCACGAAGAAAATGTATCATCGTAAAGGTCGTTATCGAAGGAACATCCAGACTCCAAGCAAAGAATGCAAAGCGCAACAAGTCCTCCACCATCTACGTCGCTAAGCCGTGCTTGTACTCCACTCCATGAGCCACTCAAAGTAGCGGCATCAGCACATTCCCAACCCAAATACTCGCCCACTCGCTCATCGTCTTACTCTCTATTTTCAACTTCTCCTCCTTTTCCCCTTCGGCCAACAAAATCCCAAGATTGGTTGAAAACAGCCCAGCGACATCCTCATCGCACCCATCCCGCACCAACCTATCCAAATCGCCGTCTTCATCCAGAAAACGAACGATCAAATCGCCATCGACATGATTGAATCTCGGAGCAGCGTCGCCCTTCTCTTGCGCCTCAGGATCGACATCCCTCGCCTTGATCTTGCTTTCCTGAGCGCCTTCGGCCCCGTTCTGCAGCACGCGGAAGAGGTCGCTGCTCCGGTGTTTGATGGTGCTGTATTGCAAAGCTGGATCCCGCTTCTGCTTTGCTTCGATGATGTTTTGGATGAGGCGGAGGAGGCGCCGAGCGGATTTAGAAAGTATGCTGAAGCTGTATATTGTGCCGTCTGAGCAGGCACCTAGGATGTCGTCGGCAAGAATACCGGCTATCCCGTTGAATGGCGCAAAGGGGTCGTTGTAGGGACGGCGCCAAGGAGGTCGAACGTCGCCGCGATGAATGCGTATTACCGACCTCGGAAGGCACGCCTCGAATAAAGTATCAGTGGTTGCTTTGTGGCTTGAGACTGTCGAATGTAAAAGACCAGTTAATGAGCAGGTCTTATCTGCAAGCAGAACAACGGTATCATGATATAACCTACGAGACCCTGCATCGGCCTCGTTCAGTCCCGGCAGAGCTTTTTCGGGTAGGTTGTAGACCATGTGATGCGTGGCGTGGCGTTGTCGAGCATCGTTGTAGACCGTGACGAAGCCAACTTCAGCATGGCCTTGCTGTATGGGGAATGGGACAAGACAGTAGCAAATATGCGAGTCGTGTGTTGTGGATACGAAAATGTACGGTTCGTGAACTGTTAGATGTACTCCGGCCGATGGCAATTCAGTCGTACCCTTTTTAATCCACCTACAGACAATTAGTGGCGTGGTAACATGCTAGCAAACTTTATCTTACCGTCCTTCACTTGGATCGTACTCTTCTAATTGAAGGGTCTTTCCAATGATGGTGACAATCTGCTTCGTGTCGTATACGGCCATGCAGCGCATAGGCCCATCCCTGTAAGTCGTCTCCTTCTGTAGTTTCAACCCTGACTTGCCCGCCTTGAAGAATAGCCGACGACCTGACTCGTTCCCTAAAGCTTCAGTCACGCCGGTGCCAACGATGATGAAGTGATACTTGTGCCCTCGGTCATCCGGATAAGTCCATTCTATCATGGAATACACACGCTCATAATGTTTGAGCGCGAATTCTGCAGTGACGAGTTTGTTCAGAGCAGAGCTTGCTTCATCCTCTTCCTTGATATCAACATCTTCAGCCGCCTGTTCATCATAGAGGCTGATGAGTTTGATTGACGAATGCATTACGCGGTAAGCGTTCGGCGGTGCTCGCTCCTCTTTGATATCGACGGTGGCGACTGCCAATCTGTGTAGACCTGTCGTCATCTGCTCTAGGTATGTAAGTCTCTTTGGTGTAGTAGTAGTTGCTAGACTTCGTGGTATAACTTTGCCCTTTTCAAGTATCGGCGACGGAATGTCGTGGCTTGACCACCTACGATCAGAATCCAGTTGCGCAAAGACCATTTGCTCGCCTGAAACTGCAAGCATGAAGCCACTAAGGTCCGTACCAGTGTCCGTTCCAGTCAGAAAAGCAAGTTGGTCGATAGCAGCGAGTGGACCCTGCATGTATGCCGGTTTTCGAGGGTCGACAAGCCAGACTGAGTCGATGTCGATCGGCGGATGGTTGCGAGAGGTGGCGCGAAGACGACAAAAGTCTGGCCCGCATGCGACAAATGCTGATGACGAGTCGGTAGCGCAGGGTGAGATCAGCACTGCTGTAGTTCCCATTCTGGTGAGATGTGTAAACAACACCCCGTACCCTATGTAGCCTGTATAAGTACGGACCAACGGTTCAAGACGGAAAAGTAACTCACCCTCGGGCCGCCGTTCTAAGGTCATAGAGACGATAAATCCGTTACGGGTGCCACAAACAAGCTGTGGCCCATCTTTGGTCGTGAGTAGGACTGCACTTTCGCACACCATACGCACTTCACTGGCAGTTCTGCTCTCTAGACGTGCTTCGATGACGGGAGGCCTGGACAGCCATCCAGCTTCATCCTCGTCTAATTGAACGAGGAAAAGAAGTACCCCAGAATCGATAGTACCAACAAAAACGTGTGCAACTCCGTAGTGTATCGAGAGCTCGAGGCATGTGGGATCACATGGAAGGAGGTATTCAGGGTTCTGGTACTGGAACCGCGAAAATTTACCATCCTCGAGTATTCGAACGAGCTTGAGTACGGCTTGATTTTCCTTGCGGAAGGTCACTGCAATGAATTTGTTACCAGGTACGGTGGCAGCTTGGAGTAATGGATGTGGAAATGTCCAAGAATCCTCAGTGTCAAGGACCGGGCGGTGGAGAATCTTGCCTTTTGTGCGCGTGATCTGGACAGCGTACTTGTCGTTCCAAGCACAGGCAGATATCGTCTCCTCGTCTCGGATCGCGCCCATGATGTTCTCCTCACTTCTACCGGCTTGATACTCTGGGATATTAGTTGGCAGCGGGAGCTCCGTTATTTCCCATGTTCCGCCATCCCAAGCGACCCCGGGTTCGTGTTGGCTGGAAGATCCGTCGAACAGCGTCCGGACTGCGCGGATCACGAGGCTTTCCAAAGGGAATGCCACCACAAAGGTGACGTAGTCTTGTTTTGTTTCGTTTGCCTCATGGTGGTGTGCACGGCGGCCGCGGCCGCGGTCGACGATGTATACGCCCGTGCAGCCTTTCATGCCTTCAAATGACTCTTGTACCAAGGCTTTCAGGCCTCGGCGCAGTTCTGAAATCTGCCCGTGTGGAGCCTCTCCACTAGCTACGTAAATACCGGCACGATCTCGCGTGTCTGGTGACTGTGGTTCCGAAAGCCGCGTGATGGCCATGTCTGTGAGAGGGGTCCAATTCGGTATCGATTCCAGAGCAGAGAAGACATGAGTCTCGGAAGCCGGTAATGCGTAGGTGTATTCCTTAGGCCAAGCTCCGACTCTACACAGATGTCCGTCACTTCCGATACCCCCTGATATAAGTACATCAGGGTAGGAGTGCGCAAACTCCGAGTTGTCGACATTGAGACATGCAAACGCTGTGTCGATTGGGTATGGCCAGCGGCCCGCTTCGGATATCCCCAAGGTATCCATCTGCCCACGTTCCACGTAGACCACCATGCCGTCTTCTCGCGCTATGTAGAAGGCTTCTTTCGCAAAGTCGGGATGTCGTGGGGCCTTATCCCACTGCACCCAACGTGGTGTGCCCTTGCCGGCACCGGGTCGAAGTGGAGCCAGTATGTGTTCATGAAAGTCGGATTTTTCGCGTGATGGGGGACCGGACAACACCCGTTTGTACAAGGAGATGTGACTATCGCAGACCAAGAGGAAGTCGGCACTACGACTGAGCGGGATGAGTAGCGAAGGGTTCTGGTCCTCTGCAACATAAGCGTTAGTCTTCAACAGGTACAAGCAGAGCAGAGGCGATGGACGAGATATCGCCGAACTCACCATGGTCCACATGTGATCGATCTTTGCGGACCGAGTTGTCATCCAAGCCAAGTCTAAAGTCCCACTCGTAGCAAACCACTTTGGGCTTCCCATCGTGCACCACAATGAAGACCAGGACAACGTGAGCGTCATCCTGCATTCCGCCCGACGACAAAAACTCCATGTGCATAACGCGGCCTTCGATCTGGATGAGGGCTTCATCTTCTATAGGGACTTGGTCATGTCCAGCACGGATCTGCTCCCGCCACTTGTCCATTGTCTTGGTCTTGTAAATAACGAAGAAGCCCTCGTGCGCAGCCACGGCTATGGCTCGACATCTTGGATCAACGGCGAGAAAGGGTCCTGGTCGATCAAAGCGCGAGGAACCGGACGGCAAGCGGATAGACTTTTGGCGGAGTGTGACGGGGCCGACCTGCGTATGACTTGCCCACAAGAACATGAGGGTCCTTGAGCTGAGGGTCAGCACGATGACTTCTGGCGGCAACGAAGCCTCTTCCTCGCCTGTCCCTGATCTCCTGCCTCGGTGGACGGAGGCGTGCTTCAGGAGGGGGCTCGGTTCGGAGGTATTCACCTGTACCTTGCGCGGTTCGCCAAACACCCTCGCCGCTAGGATCTTACCCTTGAAGTCGGACTTGTCGGCGATGTGGCGCAAATGTCCATAGTCGCAGATCTCTTTGAGTTGCACGGAATCCTCACCGACGATGAGGACATCGTTCAGCTCCTTGTGCCTGATGTTGGCCGGTAAGACGAGACTGTTGAATGAAGACTCGATGACGGTTCTAGAGAGAATGCCCAGCTCTGGGACTGGAGTAGGCAGGTCCGACTCGGGCTCCTGCATCTCTGTATCTTCCTGCTGCTGGTTGCGAGCCATGATCTGATAGACGTCGGCGGTTCTCGAAACCCACTCGCCATTGACCAGGACAGAGCCTTGGACTTGAACCTCCATGATGGCAGCCTGAAATATAGCCGGATGCGGCTTGGGCCAATCGGGAGATTGGGGTGAGGTGGATCACAACGGAGGACTGCGCTGACCGTGTATCCCGGCCAGGACGCGCGACGGCGCACGACGCTGGCCTATGCCAGGTGGGGGGACAGTGTCTGGGAGCGCACTGTGTTGGGGAAGGGGTTACGGGACATGATGAAGCCTCCCGGGCTGGCTCGTCAGACGACGAATGGGGTCAAGTCAATGACAACAGCAGGAGGGGCTAATGGCCGCAAAAGAAATCGACTAGCGGGACAACAAGCCTCGAGGAAGTGAAGTCTTGGACTGCAGAGGTGCGAATGATTGGGCTGGATAGGGGGGAGATGAGGCGCAGGCAAATCAAAGACGAGTGTAGGGATGGCCCTTGATCTCGTGTGCTGCAGTGACTGTCTGACGGCGGCAGTGGTACTAGAAAGAGAGTCGTATTCAACCAGCCGCGACGTGCAGGTCTTGATGGGCGATCGGAATCGCTAGGCGACGTCGGCTATCTGGAGATCGTGCCGCACTGTGCACACCACCACGCCGGCGGAGACGGAGGCGGCGACGGTATTGGCTGGGCTGAGTGACGCGGGAGAAGAGGTGCAGTGGATGCACGGAGAGATGCAATCGAATCGATGCACGGCTGGCTGGGGACGAGCAAATTTGCGGCCGGCAGCAGGAAGCTTCGTGACTTGCAGCGAGGCGAGGCGTGATGGGGGCGGCCGGCGGTCCTCAGCCCACGCACGCGCCTTGATTTCAGATCTCGGGACGCGCCGAAACGCAGCCGGCAGTTGTGCCGTGTGCCGCGTCCAGTAGGCGTAGGAAATGGTGCGGATCAGGATCACGGGCGATGGGGCGAGGTGTTTTGTCGTCGTCGCCTGGCCGCGGTGAGGTCATGGGCGCCAAGCTGGGCGAGCATTGGGACAGCAGTCGCGGGTGTTTCGCGTGCAAACAGCACAGCACAGCACAGCACGGCACAGCTCCACCGCGCAGCAGGCCACCAGCATGCCACGGCAGCCCTTGCCCACCAGTCCATCCACCAGTCCACCCACCAGTCCATCCATACCCATCTCACGCGTCTGCAGCTAACCGTCGCCTTCGCCGCCTGACCCGGACTTTGGGCTCTGTCGACGGCCTCGAGATGCCGGCACCAGCGCCATGGCCTCCCACTCATCCTCGCGCGCAACCTCTCGCTCGGTGAGCTCCGCGAGCATCTCACGCCGCAACACCGTCACCACCCCCGACCTCTCGCCCGCGCACAAGGAAAAGGCTGCCCACATCAGCGCCGCCTGCCACGCCCGCGACCTCGACCATCTGGTCCGCCTTGCGACGAGCACCCACGGCCTGGTCAGCGATGCTCTGCGTCGCACAGCCTGTATGTATGCGTCCACATGCTACTATTTCCGCCCCTGACACGCCGCAGGGCCCCTGCTGCTCGGATGCACCACCAAAGAGGACGACGAGGGAGCCTCGTGGAAGGACCTGCCCCCGTATGGAGACGAGCACCAGGTAGCACTCGACGTCAACCGCTCCTTCGTCTACTACCCAAAAAATGGTACGCATGCTGCACACGCTGTCACATGGCAAAGCGGTCACATGGCACATGCTGATTCCATGCAGAATCGGACAAGCAGCTCGACCGACGGAAGGAGGAGCTGTCCAACGTCATTCTACATGTCCTCCGTCGACACCCCTCTCTGTGCTACTTCCAGGGCTATCACGATATCGTCCAGGTCTTCCTCCTAGTCCTCGGTGCTCAGGATGCCCCCGCCGCCGTGGCCCGCCTCAGCCTCCTGCGCATCCGGGACTTCATGCTCACGTCACTCGATCCCGCCATCTCCCACCTCGAGCTGCTGCACCCCATCATCTCGACAGCTGACCCTGTCTTGTACAATCACCTACCAAAGAGCCAGCCCTCGTTTGCGCTGGCCGGCACCATCACCATGTTCGCCCACAACATACAGGAGTACAAGGACATAGCGCGATTGTTCGACTTCTTCCTTGCCCACAACGCCGTCATGCCCATATACTTCTTCTCCGCTGTCGTCCTCTCGCGTCGAGAAGAAATGCTAGAAATTGACAAGGAGGACGAAGACATTATGCACGCCGTGCTTGGGAAGTTACCGCAGCCGTTCGACGTCGAGTTCCATATAGCACGCACCGTAGAGCTGTATGAGCGACTGGCTCCGGAGAAGCTTGGTAGCTGGGCCTGGTGGAAAATCTCCTCCTCCAGCGTCTTGAAAACATCCTCGACACCTTCTGCGCTGACCAAGATGACGCTCGAGGACGGAGAGCAGCTATTTAAGCAGCAAGAGAAGGAAGTGCAGATATACCAGGCCTACAAGAAAGTACTCACGAACACAAAATATGTCCAGCGGAGGCTATGGTATTACCGCAAGCACGGTGCATACGGATTGGCCATAGCTGTGGGCATGTATGCGCTGTGGCTTGGCAGGTCTCGCGATATCCACTCTCGATTCCCCCCCTTGGGTCCTTTAGGCACTATTTTTAAAAGAATCATGGGTATGGCGGTTTGATCACAGGGGACAGCCCTGAAAAGTTTTTGATTTGCATAGCATCGGCCGGAATATACCTTTTGCGCAATGTCTTTGGGTGGTACATAGAGTCGGTAGTCCATTCTCATTACTACCGTGCTTACGCGTTCCTTCGTCGTATTATGGCATCGTGGGCTTAATTAAAAGGGCTCGTCTAAAGTGCGACCTGAGTGAGCTCTTCAAATTGTCTTGCGTGTGAATGAGGTGATCCCCCTTATGTAATTGTCTCAATTCGTTACACGTTACTTATCACAGAGCCATATGAAGAATGACCGAGGGCAAGCATGTAAGTAGCTGTCTTCGTTCTTTGATATCGTCAATGTAACCATATATGAAGCTGTACACCTCGACACCAATCTTCGCCCAACAGATGATCTCCCAATATTTATAAATCACAGAACGCAGCTCGCCCGTGCTGTTGACACTCTTCAATCCCGCAGTTCCCATCATCCTCGTCAAGCTAGTATTTACACAAGTCGCACATCTCGCAGAGCTACACCCAAAAGTCAGCACATCTATCGCCAGCAGGTATCATCAGGTTGACAATTACTTTTGCCATATGGCAGGCCCTGCTCCCGCACTCCTTCTTGCTGACGCGGTCCTACAACGCGTCAGTCTCGATGCAAGGTCGCTCTTTACAAGATCGAGGAAAGAAGCCTGGCGACGCTTTTGCCTGTTGTTGCTATCGTAGAGTGTATCCAGACTAGACTGGTGTATGGGCAGTGTGTTTGCGGCGTGTTTACGTACCTCCCTGCATGCTATGTAGACGTTCCAACAGGGCTTGTAGCAGTAATCGGCGGGTCCCGCTTCAACTGCCTTGGACGCATCGTGGAGTTCTTTAAGAGCGGCTGCCAGAGTAACCTTATCGCGCTTCGTGATGACGGTGGCGAGGACGATTGGTAGAATCGTAGTGAGGGTGACGAGGTTGAGAAGCTTCATTGTAGAGGAGTACAGTATTAGATGTCGACATACAATCTTCAATGGCTGTGTTTGGGGAAAAGAGTGAGATGAAGTGGAAAAGGGAAGAGGACTGGCAGGGAAGACTCTACACACGTGGAGATGATAGCAAACACTCTTGGTGATGGTGTAACGTGCACATGTGCACAAGTACCGAGAAGACCCGCTATAGACACGCGGCACGTTGTTGACTGGATGTAAGTGCTAGTTCCTGCGCCGAACTGAGGATAGGTGCGCTGCTTCTACAACGCTCCTTGTCAGTTTGACTAATCAGCTCCTCCGTGCAACACTGACAATGCAAATGCCTCAATCGGCCCACGATCGTTTGTTCCCTTGTTAAGCTCAAGTATTCTACTCCGAGGTCTTTTTCGAGACGGAGATATGGCAGTCGTTCGTGGGTCACTTGGGTTACTCGACTCTGTCATTACCGCTCACGTCGACTGGACAACATCGGGACCCGGAACGTAGACGGGCCTATACTACAAAATCTCGAGGCTGCATAGGACCTTCACCTCAAAAATGCCAGCACCTACCTTTCTGTATTAGCCCTCATTGGTCCGCACTTCCATCGAATCGCCTTCGGACGCTCCATCTCTCCTCACTCCGCCCGACAGACTCCCCTACCCACCACAATGAAGCTCCTCCAGCTCCTCCCCGCCTTTGGCTTCGCTACTCTCGCAGCTGCTACCTCCTCTCCCGTCTCCAATGGTGCTTCAATTGACTGCAACATCTGCATGTCAGACCTCGCCAGCTGCTACACCAAATGCCCCCAACGCGACCAAGCCTGCGCTTCTCGCTGCAAGCCCACCATCTGCAAGAGTGGCCGTCCGCACTGCCGCGCCGGCGGCAAGTGTACTGACTTTACTTCAACTTGTGCATTCGACAATGCTCCGGACAGCCTATCTGCTCGCGATGACCAGGCCCAGTGCCAGAGTTGCCGTGACTGGCTCACCCAATGCCACCGCACTAAGGGCGCGTGTCCCTGGGCCTCCGGATGTGAATGGAAGTGTCAGACCGATATGTGCAACAGAGGGCCTGCTGAGTGCAAGGCGGGCACTGAGTGCGGCGAGCTGGCTGCCTGCGGTTCTGAACAGCAAGACTCCAAGGAAGATGCTGCTCCGATATACATCGAGGTTTCTCCAGCTCTTGAACTCGACACCCGTGGCCCCGCCAGCGAATGTCCGCGTGCGACCGATTGCTTTCTAGCTGCGTATCCCAGTGCCGGCAAGATGGTAATCCCACAAGTTGGTGTGTCAAGCAGTGCAACCAAGCACTGTGTCAAGACGGCCCGGTCGAATGCCGCGACCCAAAGTGCGGACAGAGGTGCAAGAACAAGAACGTCTCCACGCCCCAGACTTATGCTGAGCTCGACACTCGCTCCACCTCGAAATCCTGCCCCAACTGCGAGCACTACTATACAGGCTGTGTCGACCGCTGCAGTGATAACGGTGGAAACCCCACCGTCTGCGCAGCACGATGCACCACCGATATGTGCACCGGCTCCAACGGCCCGCACGACTGCTACCATATCGACTGCGGACGCTGCGCGAAGCCATCGACAACGTTGACGACTGGAACTAAGCCTGCCATTACCTCTTCCAACACCAACGGCCCCGGGGTCCACACTTCCTACAATCCAGTGAACCGAAGGTCGACCCTTGCCTCCATGCACAACAGCTGGATGTCCAGCTCCAGTATCATTACCATCCGTTGGAGCACGGGGTTCAACAGCCCTACGGTCAGCCCCTCTACCACCACCAATCACTGGAGTACTACAACGCCTAGCACCACCACAATTCGCAGGAGCAATAACTTTCCAATCTTCGAGTCCATCAACCCCAGCACGATGGTACACACCACCACTGCCGATCCTGAGCCGGAGAGCCCACACATGTCTACAAGTCTTGTGGCAGAGCTTGGTGCTCGCCAGCGCACCTCCGACTGCGATTTCTGCGCTCGCGGGTAGTGCGTTTCGCAGTGTGTGCCCAAGGGGATCGTGGCGTGTATGCATGGTTGCGAGTTTTCGACGGGGGCTCGTGGTAAAGATCCTTCTTGTCTCTTTGGTGGTGCTTGTGATGCGCACTGCGAACCTGTGGAGTGAAAGGGAGAGAAGGCGAGACGTGCAGACGATCGCTCTGGCTCTACCATCCGTGGTATGTCTAAGGTTCAAGATCGGCATCAAGCTTGACCTGATACTGAGGGTAAAAATTAGGTAGATACCCCAGATTTGGGTTGATCCAATGCATTCAATAATTCGACATTTGCAATTAGCCTTGTTTGCATTTTGACTAGATCTGTTTCTCTATTCAGAGACAAACGAAGTACTAACGTCCTTGCATCCACCGCAGGATTGCCTTATCATCATGTCGTCGTAACTCGTAACGCTACCCCTAATCCTCACCCCCAAGAGCAATGCCTTGACCTCACACATGTCCCACGCCCTTCGCCTCAGCCCCCGTACCGTACCCCGCCTCATTCCCACCCGCCTCCGTCATCAAAGGCGCCTGAAGCACGTGCTTCATATCCTGATCACTCCAACTCTGCTGTCTCGCAAGTGCAGCCAAGCTCAAACCCCTCGGCCTCGTTCTCTTTACCTCTGTCTGATTGAGTCCAACCCCAGTATGCAGCGGCACAACGCCCTGTCCTGGCGGCGGAAACGGAGTCGACGACATCGGACTACCCACAGTCTCCCTGTCGGTGATACCGTCGGCAGGAACGGTAGTATCAGTCGAAAGCTCTGACGATGCAGAAGATTGCTGATGTGCTTCCCGAAGAGCGGTCTCGTAGTTTGTGGACGAGGTGCGGATCGGTCCCATGGGGCGGCGGTATGCCTTTTGAGCTTCGGTCGCAAAATCGGATGTGCTCTCGGGTAGAGGGCTTGTGGGCGCTGCCGAGTCGGTCTGCGCGGCGATGTTGTGGGTTAGGGCTGCTTCAGCTTCGGAGCGTGAGTTAGGTGTGAGGCCGGAGGGAGTGGCTGGAGGGAAGGCGGTCCGGCTGGGGAGCTGGAGGTTGTCTTGGTCGCCCATTGTATGTAGTGTGGTGAGTTTTGGTTGAAAAAGTCGTATATGCGAGTCGAGAGGATGCTTGGAATTAAAAGCAGTCACTTCCGACTTTGCAATTGTTTGTAGATGCAGTTTCCTAGTACGCTTGAATCAGCAAGTGCAATAGATACTGAACTAGCGAATGTACCTACCTTTAGATTGATTTCGTTCGGAGCTCGACAACATGGATAGAAACTCGAAGTTGTTCAAGACTCGTATCGAATGCTTTGTAGCGGCCCGAATGGACCCTTTGAGAGGGGGAGTTCGGAGGAATGATGCACTCCTTGGCGGTGACGTCGGACCGCTCAAGTCAGGGTCCAGCAGATGTGGGGCGCGCTAGCCGTCTAATGGGTGATAATCGACATTTGACGCAACATCGTCGATGTTCGGGTTATCTAGATGAGGCTCAGGGTGTTGCGGCCATCGCGGGCTAATGTGAGTGGCGAGAGCGTCATTGAGGATGCACAGGAGGCAGAGGCGGTAGGGGTATGAGCGAGCGTAGGGAGAATTTAGATCGATTAGAGACGACTAGCGAAGTCGCGAGTGATTGATTGGAGAAAGGCGTCGAGGATTGAGTTATACATATTGAAGTGTTCGTCCAGCATAATGCTACTGCATTGGTACAGAAGTGCCATACCGTCGACGGCCTGCATTGACGTAAGATGCCTTTGCAATGTCTTGAAGATCGTCACTCTTGACGTAGCGAGAAGTCAGCGATGTCGTACCTTAGCAATTAACCCCGCGTGCCCGTGCCGCATGCGACTCTTTAAACGTTGCACATCAATGTGCGGATGACGAGCTTCACGTGACAGAACGCTCACCCCGCTCGGGAGTCGCACAAAGGGTCTTAGCCGCGGAGTCTGTGAAGTGGCATGGATTCTGAGCGCAGACAACACCGATCGTGCATAACTCGGCCTTTTGCATTCAACAATGGCGGTGAAACAACATCTTCAAAAAGGGCGCCTTGGTGCAAGGCGATTGGTTTGGTCTGCTCTGCCGCATGCTGACTGCATGAAGGGCACCTCAAGCCAATGGCCAGCCGAGTACACGATGCAGCTCGATACACTCCGACGCCTACCCAGTTGCCCTTTATGAAGGGCACATTTGTCCAATCAAATCTGCTGGTCAGGGTCGCGCTAGCGGGGGACAATATCGAAGGTGCCTGCAAGACCAGACGCGTCTCACGCGAGGGTTTGAGTGGTCGTGCATTTGGTCGAATGTGAATGCGCACATGCGAAAATGGATGCTAGCTGCTTGTACGTTGACTGTAAAACCCTAGAGTAGGTGAAAGGGAAAGAAGATGTGATTTGACTTGGAACCGCAGGTGCTAGTAGACACGCTAGCGTTAGGAGTGAGCCCTCAACCTCTCGAAAGTTCGGACGCAGGAGGCTTCAACAACGATGATTTCGTTGCCCCGTACTATCACCGACCAATAGCTTGTCGATTGGGTGAGGTGTTTCACTATGCTGACCGTCGCGACCCGCACTTCGCGCGCAGGAGGGCAACATGATGGGCTTTGGCATGCAAGAGGCTGAATGGCTTGAGAGGCATGACCAATTAAGAGCGAAACCGTATGCGGCTCAATTGGTACCTTCGTACCATGTCGAAATGTATTCCGGTGAGTAAAAATCCCCTGGAAGATACAGCAGATGGACGTCTGCGGAGCGACAGGGGGGATCTTACGTGCACTCGTCGATGAAGAAAATACCGTGTCATTTTGTAGCTACCTAACGATGGACAGAGTTGGACAACTAAGAACTTCAAGACCAAAAGAGTGTACCGACATGGTAGATGTCGAAGAAGCTAAGAAAACACGCACAAGCAGAAACGAGCGGACGGCTCTTCAGCCGATATCATACGTTACCTTGACCGATTCGAGCCCATTGGTTACCTCAGCCACCAATGGCTCAGTCTCCCTCCTCATCCGCAGCATCAGGCTGAGCGAGCCCCATCAATCTTCACCACCCGCAGCCCATGCATCTTCTCCATGTGGGAACGAACCTTGTCCATCCGCGGGTATTCGTACGTGCACACGATGCAACGAAAGCCTGGAACTTGTCCACGATTGTGCTTCGTGTCCATGTGACGCCTAAACTCGGCCTCACGACCAAAAGTTGCCTTGCAGCCCGGCCGATTGCAAGCGATGCGGTTGCCCTCTTCCTGAGGGACTCCGCCTGTTGGAGCGCGCCTCGTGCGCGGTTGACGTGTCTGTATCTCCAAGGCTGATTCCGACTGCAGTGAAGCTGGAGCAGGCAGGGTGGCTGGGTCCCAAACTCCTTGGAATGGCGCACCATTAGATACATCTTGCTGAAGCCCGAATTGAGGAACGCAGCCCGCGGTGTCGGTGAAGGTCGGGATATTGGGAACGGCGAATGCCGTTCGTGAATGCTCTACATCCGACGGAAAAAGGGTTGAGGACTTCTGGAAGGTTCCGACGTCGAGGTTTGCGTCTAAGGGGTTCAAGAGTTCGTATCCGACGCCGAGGTCGTTCAGATGCCCACCGAAGGCTGAGGCATCGGGAGAGAGTTCAATTACAGAACTTTGCTGGGAGTTCATGGCGTCAACCAAATCCGGCGCGCCGGAATAGCCAGGCCAGTCTTGCTCTCCGTTCCAGCCCCCCGGCAATGGGCCATCGTACAGGGGCATGCCGGTATCAAGTTGTTCGATTGGCTGTGTCCCATTGTGCGGCTGGTTGATGAGGTCCTGCGCAAGAACTCTCCAGGCATAACTGCATGGTGTTAAAAAAAAAACTTACGCGTCCATGCTCGGCGAATGGGGTCTTGATGAGCCCAGAGAGCAAATGTTGTTAGTCGTCGAACGACGATGACCAGAATTCGAAATTCAGAGTGGTCGCGCAAGATCGGATCGCGACGCACTTCGAATAGTCGATATACTTTGTATGTCGGCTCGACAAAGTGAAAGGTCGAATATGCTCAGAGGGTGACAACGAATACGTAGTCCATAGGTGCAAAAGAAACGCAACAACAGGAGGAGCAGAGGTCAGCTATCGCGCTCGAGGGTATGCCCCCTATATGGTCTGCTCGCTTGCTTTTAGCCTGACGCAGGCCAGTGGCGTTGATCAGACCAGCCAATACAAAGTTGAGTTCGCGCCCTCTCGGTTGCACTGCAGTCCATCTGTCACGGCCCCGGCTCGGGTTTTTGTAAGCTCTGGTGGCGGCATTCAACCTCTCCATAACTCGTCTAAGGTGTCCACGCATCTTCGGTCACCGCATTCCGCTTCCAGTCGGACTTTGACCTTGTCTCTTTCAACGAGAAAGTAACAAGAAACCCCAATATTGGATAGATGTCGACAGACTTATATCGGTGTTCTGAGTGTTCGAAAACATTTCCCACTCGTGGGAGGTACAAGTACGCCTCACCTCGCCGATGAATACATACGATTGGTCCCTGGCTCTAATACCTACTCCAGCCAACATCTCAAAACGCACTCGAAGCCCTTCAAATGTGAGCATTGTGAGAAGGCATTTGCCTTACGATCGGACCTTGCCCGTCATGTCAGTACCCGTCACCGCGTTGGCCAACCTGAATTTCGCTGTACCTTCAAGAGGTGTGATACGCCGTTCAAACGCAAAGACAACCTACTTCAGCACATGCGCGACGTCCATGGCAAGCAAAATAGAGAAGCGGATTTGGTGTCTAGAGTCCAACTCAAAGTCCCCAATTCTGGGACACAGGAAGCCATTGTCGAGTCCAGCATGGAGGAAGAGACCTACAACTACCAAGTCAGTCCCACAACGATTCTTCAGGCCGCTAGTGCCGGGAACATAGCTCTACTCGAATCAGCGTGGAGCTGTGGAGCTAGCCTGGATATGACGGGAGACGACGGCTCCACCGCGCTGCATAGCGCCGCAAGAGCCGGTCGCGCAACCGCGGTCAAAAGACTGCTTGAACTTCGTTGCTCGCCGACAGTGACGAACCGATGGATGCGTACACCATTACACGAAGCAATACTTGGTCAAGATCTGGAGACAGTTGCGGCCTTCTTGCAGGAACGCATGTACACAGTTGATACGCAAACATTGCATATCACCATACAGAACTTCAAACCCGATATTACGAGATCCATACTCGAGCATTTTGAACTGGGACAGAACAAATTCACAGCTCGTACCGTCTTACATTTTGCTGCCAAATTTGGGAGGGCCGAAATTGTTGAAGATTTGATGGCCAATTCAATACTTCATGTGAACGAGCTCTTACATCAAGGTTATCGTGCCTTGCACACAGCCGCCAAACATGGACATAACGAGGTGGTTCAAAAACTCCTCTTGCAAGAAGATGTTAAGGTCAATGTCGTGACATCAAAACGCCGTCACACGCCTTTGCACATGGCCGCAAACCACGGTCACGAGGAAGTTGTGAAGACTCTCCTTGCTGTAGATCATCTTGAAATCGACAACAAGGACTCGGGACTCGACGCTGCGTTACACTGCGCAATTCAGAAGGGACACTCCTCCATTGCGCTTTTATTATTGCGAGATCGGAGACACGCAGTTGCCTGCCAAAACTCCCAGAATATGTACTCAAGCCGAGCGTTCACACAGGCAGTGATGATGCGATGCACCAGCGTAGCAAGCGTCCTCCTCACAGACCCCAGCATCGATATCAACCGTATGTATCACCTGAGACCCGATGGTTCCTTTCGGCCATTACACGCTGCCGCTCGATCCAACGACTTAGTCATTATCAAATCCTTACTTGTGCGGAAAGATCTCGAACCGAACGCGCGATTAGTCAATGGGGAAACGCCACTCCACTGCGCCATCAAAAGCGGCCACATCGAAGCTACGAAGCTACTTCTTCAACACAAGAATACTAATCCGAATCTATCAGACGATTGGGGCAATATACCATTGCATAGCGCTATGCTAGGGAATTGCATCGACATCGTGAAGCTACTCCTCCAACACAAGGATATCAACCCAAATCTTCAAGACAAGGACGGCAACACACCTTTGCATTGTGCATTATTGTGGGACCGTATCGAAGTCGCGAAGCTACTTCTCGCTCATGGTCGCTTGGACATCAGCAAAGGGGAGCCGTCTCGAGCTCCTTTCGCATGGCTGATAAGCAAAAAATGGCCTGATGAGACAGTACTCGAAATTGCGACACGAAGAGATCAGACGGAGATCGTCGAGATTTTGTCCACTCGGGGAGGCGTTCGCCTGCAACAAGCTACTTCAGCTCAAGCGTGCTCTGCTTCGGGTCAACCCGATCTGGCCAGCTTCGACCTTGATCATATGCTGAAGCCATAGACTGTGTCGAATGGGCGCCGATTGCAATGTGGAAGCTCAAATTGAAGAACCTGTACCGCCAGACTCCACGCTGAATGACCATATGGCTGCAGATGGGCATTTGTCTGAAATGTGTTTGGAGGTCTCGATTTAGTCAAACGTCGTCGTAGCTGACCCGAATACCGTCGATGAAACCTCGAATATGAATCTATGGCACTAGGTCCAGGTCCCAGCCCTATTCGGCACTTATGACTATGCCTACATGTCATGTCTCGTCGACTTTTCTTGCCTGTCCGACATTCCTTTGTTGAATTCATAGCCATAGCTTCCATATCTCTCTTTCAAGCTTACGGGACGCTGGGAACAGCTCTGCGACCAACAGCTACGTATATCTGCAACGGACTTCAAAAAGGGCACTAATATGGCTCATCGATCATATCACATACCGTAAGCGCCGGGTCATCGGCTAACCGTGAGCATCTTTGAATTTCTCAAGAAAAATTGCGACCTTGGCAGCCAAATACATGCCCATCAACAGTTCACGACTAGTTACTAGCAGCAAGATCACAGAACGGCAAAGCATACGAGTCTACCCATAGAGCTTGCTGTTTTCAGGACGCATCTGCGTACAGAGTCACCAATGAGCCATTTGATATGATACAAGTCTTCTTGAGCTATAGCCTAATGTATATACAAGCCTCAACGCAAGTGCTACCGTAAATCTACAACTCCACCATATCATACAGCAAGTCAGGTTCCACATACACACAAACAAACTACTGTTACACATCTCCACAAAATTCGTACAACATATACAAACACGACTACCCATTCCTCAAATAAACCTGCTGCAACCGATCCCCCGTCCTCGGCATCGTCTCAATAGCCCTCACCGTGTCCGGAGCAATCTGCTCCAAAACCTCTCTCACCCAGCCCCCCAAGTCAGGATTAAACCCAATTCCATTCGCCTCGTCCCGTTTGACCTGCGTCCACGCCGCCGCCAGCACGACCAGCGTCTTGTACCGCGGCAGTATACTGGTCTTCTTGACGTCAAAGCTTCGGAGCTCCATCCACAAATATCCTGGTCGGTATTTGCGGATGTACTTTGGGTTGAGCTCGACCCAGCCAGGAAACTGTGGCATGAGGTACATCTCGCAGGAGGAGAAGGCGTCCGTGATGCGGCCGCGGAGTGCGAGTTGGCGGATGAATTCGTTCCAAGTGAGGTTGTCGACGGTGAAGCCATGGGAGAGGAGGTTGCGGATGGTTCGTTGGGCGATTTGGAGAGATTTGGGGTCTTCTTGTTCGAGCAGGGAGCGAATGTAGATACGGGATGCTTTGAAAAGGATCTGGCGACGATTGGTGGCGATGCGAGAGGATTCGAAGCGCCCCTTGATCGCGGGATCGGTGATAGAGTCGAATTCGGGGGTGGGCAGGGTGGGATGCATGACTTGCTGGAAAGATTTGACGAGGCGATCCGCTTCGGACCGAGCTAGTTTCCAACATCGTTCTACCTCTGCGTGCTCTTTCGCTTTCCAGTGGGTCTCCATGATAGCCGTGAGAAGCGCGATCGGGGCTTCGTAATTGTTGTCTTTGGTCTTCGCGCGCGATGCGGCTTCGAACAGCTGTTTGCAAATGTCATACGCGCCACGCTTAGTGTACAACATGATCACGAGAGCAAAGTACTGCTCTGGGATATTGCTGAGCTCTCGTGAATCAATGTACCGCTTGTGACTAGGCTGATCGTGTGCGATTTCGCTCCCATAGTCCGCCAAAAGACTTTGTCGTAGCTGTTCTTCGACTGCCTGAAGGCGCAACTTCGGGTGCTCGTGTCGTTCTTGTTTCAATTTTCTAAGCTCCGTTATGCCAATCGATAGCAGAGAGGCCTGACGAGAACTGTCGGTTTGAGGGAGCTGTCGTAGCTGCATTCGGCGTTGAGCTTTCTCCGCTTTAGGATACTGGCCTTCGTTCAGGAAGCCGGTAATGACGATAGCATAATGAAAAGCGTGGACGCGAATATTGTTTAGCGGCATAGTGACCCTCAAGATCTTGTAGGCTGCGTCGGTCTGGCGGGCCTGGACCAATGCGCGCATCAGAGAGGCGTACGTCCAAGTATCTAAGGGAATGTTGACATTCACCATTTGCCTGTATATTCGTTTGCTGTTGGTCAGATCACCTTTCACCGCATACCAGGAGAGGATGAGATTCCAGGCATGGGTGAGCGAAGTTCCTCGCAGCGTTCCCGCATTCCAGCTCTGCAGCATACCCTTGAGAATTGCTTCAGCGCCTTCAGCATCGCCAGCGTTCAGGAAAGCCTCAACGTAACCCGATCTTGCTCTTCTGTCTGTCTCCACAGGTACTTTGAGCAGCTTGGCTTGGGAGTACAGAGCTTCAAAAGCCTCAACGTCGCCTCTTCCGGCACAAAGATCGAGCATGGGTCCGAAAGTGTATATGTCAGGCGTGATGCCGCTTTCCAGGCAGTTGTTGAAACACTCAAGAGCGCCGTCCAGATCATCGGCTCGAGCGAATGCGAGGAGGAGAGTATTCCAACAAGCGGCATCGGGCACTTGGCCAAAGTCAGTATTGAGGCGTTTGAACTGCTGAATTGCCCCCGGAACATCGATGCGTCTGGCGTACACATAGACGAGTGAGTGAAGGACGTTCAAGTCGACCTCTTTTGGAAATCGCGCTACCAATTCTTCGATGTACTCGTGCACCTTGGCCACAACTCCGTGCTTCGCGTGACAGCGTACGAGATATGACAGCATCCGAGGTGTAAAAGGGTCTGTAGCATACCATGCTCGCAAATCTTTGACCATGTCTTCAACCCGATCCATACTGTCCATCTCGCCATGTTGCACAATCAGACGACCCATGAGATATCGAGATGGCCGCTGCCCGAGACCCTGCGTGTATTGCTCGCGGTACCGTCGAGCAAGTTCCAGAAGGATCTTGCGTTGATTGGTGTATTGCCGGTACCGCGGCGTATCTATCATGTTCCGAATTGCATACTCGTACAATTCTGAGGCCGAGAAATCCAGGGAGTGAAGGTCGCGGAAGAGATTGACAAAGAAGTCCCAAATGTAATCCTCATCGGGCTCAAGCGCATGTAAGACTTGATTCATGACCGGCGGCACAAACCCGGCCACAAACAGTGCCAGAGTCCTTTTGTCTTCTTCCGAGGTATTAAGTTCGTGCTGAAACTGCCGCACGTGGCCGAGCAACGAGTGCAGGTGCTCTACCAGGTCTGGCAGTTGGGTGACCTGTCCCCAAATGGCCTCCAAACTCTTTGAATTTTTCCTGTAATTCCACGAATCAACATTTTCACCCGATCGGCTCGCTTGGTTTAAGAAGGCCCTGAAGACGCGGAGGCTGAGATCCCATTGGTCGTCGTGTATGGTTTGCTTTAAGACGGCGTCTGTGCCGATCTGTTTCGAGTCGAAGCGGGTGGCCGCTTCTTCCAATAATTGAATGGCAGGTCCTACCATTTTGAGAGCCACATATGCCGACGTGGCGGCACGGTAAGAAGAGGCGCGTCGATGGTCCAGGTGGAGAGAGTCGAAGAGCTGAAGCACAGGGCTTGCCACTCGTGAGATGTCTCCCTTGCCCAGGTATTCGAGCAGGTCTGCTTGCATCTGAGGTTCGAGAACATGTCCTCTACCTGTGAACTCAGAGTATAGCTCCCACGCCAACGCTTGCTTCCCGGACGTTTTCGTTTTCAGGAGATCTTCCAATGCCTCACTCGCAGTGGTCTCCAGCAGCAATGCCTTCATCTCTCTACGCGCATTGATGATATCCAAATCCTCCGTGCTCTCATCCTCGCTGGGCCGCCACCGAGAGGTGGAGAATTGCCGAAACCCAGAGCCATGTAAGGGTCTCCGCCGAGTGTCTGCCGCCTCGGAGCCGTTTGCAGACATGCGTCGGATCAGGGCGAGAGTCTTCTCCGGGTAGAGGAAGTCGAGTAATGGGCCGTCGTTGTTTCGAGGCGCGGGTGTGGTGTGGCTTCGCTCGCGGTCGTCGACGTCACCACTGGCATGGTGGAGAAACGGGGAGGACGCCCACCAGACGGGGAGAGCCAGATCGCTTGCACCGTAGTGCCAAAAGGCCGAATGGAGCATTCGACGACTGCGCAGACATGGCTTGGGCGCTTTCAAGAGCTGGCGTCCGCCGGTTTCGAGGCATGTCGAAGCCCGCTCGAGCATTACCCGGCGCGTCCGAAACGCAACAATTCCCGCCACAGATTACCGAGAACGAAGACGATACCGGACAGCAGCTCGTGTAGTACGAGATGGCGACAAAGAGCTCAGAACACGGGAGCGGAGCTTGCAACTTCGCATGCCGCCTGATGCGCCACAACGAGAGGGGGAGGCGGTTGGAGACGGGAGAGCTCCAGAGGTGCGCGCCGAAAGAAAACGAAAGTAATGTACAGTCGCTGGAATAGAAAGCGAAAAGAAAATGGTGGCAATGGTGGAAGTGATGGCGTCGTCGAAGCTATGGAACTTTTTCCAGGATCACGAGAGACCAGACACTAGTGCGTTCTGATCTAGCGTGGTCGCCGCGAGCACTCCGGACACCTGAATGCCCCTCCATACATGCCACTGCGCGCGCCCTCTCGACGCAGCACCGCCATGGATATCACCAAGTACATAGCCGACTACCGCGAGGCCGCCTTCCTGGTGGGCGACTACACCAGCTACCGGGCCCAGCTCTCGCGACGGCTGCGCATCGTGCGGAAGAAGCTCGGGCGCGCAACGGCCAAAAATGCGAAATATGCTGCAAAGGCGCCCGTCACGGCAGAGGACCTCGCAAAGAATGTCGAGTAGGCACATATGGCTCGAATTGGAACAGACGATGCTAATGTTGCCAGGTTCCTGCACCTTCTGCTCCTCACCTCGGAGCGGGCATGGGCACACGCCATGGCCATGAAGGCCGCCCACGCCGAAGACAACGCCGACCAGAGCATCACCGGCTCCACTCGACAGCACATCATCTCACGGTTGCACAAAGCGGTGCGCAGCGCGAATGAGGTCGTGGCACTGCTCGCGGACAATGCAAGTGGGGCTACCGACGTTGACTCGCTGGAAGCGAAGGCATACGCATACGCTTTGGCAGGCGCGGAGGAGTTTGAGAAGCAGGCCGAAGGCACCAAGACTGGCGACGTCTCGGCTCAGCGGTGGACACCATGTCTGAACAACTACTCGGCCGCGCGCGTCATCTACAGCACTCTGCTCAAGGCTACCAAAAAGGACCTGTTCAAGGAAGTCCTAGCAGGAACGACCGATCCGAGCATACGATATGCTGCCTACCAGCAGCGGATACCTCGCACCGTCGGTGTGCCCTCTGTGGCGAAGAAGTTCTTTCCAAGGGACGAGGCGGATCTTCTCAAAGCAGTGGAGAAGCTCGATCCCTCGGCACTGCAGGAAGAGGAGGCTACACCCTCAGGCAAGTCTTGTACAAAGAAATGGCGTCTGTGTCATGTGCTAACACCAGGTAGGCTCCGAGATCACATGGCGGAACCGAACAGCGAACATCGTAGACGCTGCCATTGGCCAGGCTCTGGTATCTGTGGAAGCTGCCTCCACGAAGCTCAGCAAAACGCTCGCATCCTCAACTTCGTCAAAGGACAAAGCTAATGCCTATGATGACGTCCTCATTGCTAGCCAGGATGCCGCAGACGCGACGCGGAGAGCCATCGAAGAGCTGGAGAAAGAAGGTGTTGCCGAGGGTGACGCGAAAATGCAAGATCTGCGTGTAACAAGTCTTGCAGTAAATTACGATCTCGTTGCCTGGAGAATTGGTCGAAACAGGGTGCTGGTAGGCGCCGACGACGGTCTCACGTTCCCTGCGAACCCTCCTCAGAAACCACGGCGACCGCGCAAAGATGGCAAAGAGTGGGTGGAGCGAGAGGAACCCACAGGACGGAAGCTAGCGAGGTTGCGAGAGCGCGTTGCGTTGTACGACGCGATCCTCCAGAGCATTGATTCGATCAAAGAGCTAAGAGGAGCTGTCCGCGATGCCGGCTTCGTCGCCGAACTGGATGGACAACGAGCTTACTTCCAAGCCTTGAAGTGCCTGAACCTCTCGCATTCACACGCTTTCGTCTCTGCCCCGAGACAGGCGCTCGCCTTGTCCAACCGCGCGCTTTCACTTGCCGCGCAGGCTATATCTGCACCGAGACCTACCGCGGCAGCCTCTGACGCACCCAAGCTGGTTGTGTCTGAGAAGCAGACGCAGACGCTGAAGCAGAACCTGGCGAACCTCACATTGCACTACCGCGGACTGGTGGCGCTATCCCAGCTCTCTTCCAATTCAGACACGGCATCCAAGGCGCAGCTTACCAACGCGGCGCCCGTCGTTGAGCGCCTCAATGAATACCCCACCTCGGGGACCGTAGACTTGAGCAACCTGGTCACTTGGCCCCCGAAGCTTAAACCTGTGCCTGTGAAGCCGCTCTTTCTGGACGTGGCGTGGAACTACATTGAGTATCCTGGACGCAGTCGCAAGAGCCAAGAGACGGTGCCAGTCAAGCAAGAGGACAAGGTGGAGGAAGCGAAGCCGGCGAAGAAGGGTTGGTTTTCATTTGGCAGATAGGAGGTACACGCGCAGGCTGCAGGGGCTGGGACCATTGAATCCCGCGATCCCGGGCACCTGGTAGTTATTGAATGGTCGTAGTCAGCCTGCCGGAGGGGCTCCCGGGAGCGTGTAGTGTTCGGCATAGAGTAGACAAAGCCATCAAACTGCAACGGCGGCCTCGATGCCGAGACGCGTGCAAGAGCTCCTCCCGTAGTTTGCGCAAGTGCAAGCCAGTTCCATGTCGTGCCCCCGATTCCCCCGCGACGTTCGCAGATTGCAGTGAAGAGGATGGCCATTGGCCACGAGGTGCATGTGCACGGGCAGTCAGCGTGGACGAAATGGCAAGCCGTTGGGTTAGCGCGTAGATTTGTTCGCATGCCCCTGAACATCATCGGCCAAGCGCCGGAGGCTCTGCGTGTACGCGCCGTGAGGGACCTAACATTGGGCCAGAGGGGAACTGTCTTCTGAGGCTACTGACGGTCCGTTAGCCCTGCATCATGGCGCTGAGTGGGCGCGTTGTATCCTGCTGCAACGCGAGCTTGCACCAAGGGGGGTCCATGGGCATCTCTGCACGACGAGACGTAAAACCGACAAGCTCAAAGGAGACTGGAGGCGCTGCGAGGGTCTTGTGAGGTCATGCAGGGCCACCAAATTAGCTGCTAATTACGGCCGTGGGTGGAGGGCGATAGTGCTATCGATCACCCCTAGCATCCACGGGCACTTTGACCCCCTTAAGCTTATCCGCGAGCGCGAAGAAATGAGCCGTGTACCTCACCTCTGCGTCGCCGCTTCCCCGGACGCCCTCTCGACGCTCTTCTGATCTGCTTGCTTTGCACCTCATTGTCACTCTTTACCGTACCACGCTCCCTTAATACCAGTCGCTCATTCACGGACAGCTTTGCCCGCCTCCGCTTGCTTATTTGGCCCTCGACAGCTGCCCACGTACATCCCAGCATCTCGCCCTTCGAACCTTCGAACCTTCGAACCTTCGAACCTACGAGAGACGCCCCGCGTTTCTCCCTCCTAATACACGACGGCTTTCGCACTGGCTACCTCACTCCTCCCCAGGCCGCAGGCCCTCGATTCGTTCCGCCGACCCTCCATCTTGCAGGTGTTCGACCTGCCCGCCTTCAAGACGGCATCCATCTACGACGACAAGCCCTCTCTGCCGTCGATCGGCCATGATATATCTCGTCCCTCCTCGGCCTCGACAGTAGCTTCGCTCCCGCGTCCTGCACACAGCAACCACGCCTCCATCCAGCTGCCCGCCCTCTCCACGCTCGCTTCCGTGGCCAGCAATGGCCCCGCAATGAACAACAACATATCTAATGATAATAATGATAATTCGACCCGACGCACGCCTCCCAAGAATGTTTCACCGCCACCTAGGTAGGTTCAATACCCGTGGTTGAAGCTGGTCGTGCAGCTCTGCACGAGTGGCAGCTGTCGCCCACCCTTAGCGTCCCTCCCTCGCCTTATCAAGTCTTGGCGACCTCCCGCTCTGAACTTTTCCACTGACGCCCCTCCACAGACCCTCCTCGAATGGACTCAGCATGACTTATGCCACTGCCGCGCCTGCAACTGCTGGCGTACAAGCGAACGCATCGGTACGTCTTCCTCCGCCGTTTTTTTCTTGTTGCGTGGCGCCTCGATGTCGCCAGAAATGTTTCTTATCCTTATCGCAATCGATAACAGTGAATACTAACTTTCTTCCAGTCCGTCTGCGTGTGCCAGAACTGTGCAACGAGTACCACTCCTCTATGGAGACGCGATGAATCTGGCTCGGTGCTGTGCAACGCCTGCGGCCTCTTCCTGAAGCTGCACGGTCGGCCGCGACCTATCTCGCTCAAGACAGATGTTATCAAGAGCCGCAACCGCGTCAAGACTGGCGGGCCTGGCGGTCGCAAGAAGGTACGCCACCTACAAGTGCTCTCCATGCACAGCTTCTAACTCTTCTCAGCCTGCGGAAGGCAACGGTCTCCCCGCTGCACACCCCAATGCCGATGGATCACTAGGATTTGCCCAACACCGCCGCGCATCAGGCAAGATGTCGTCAGGCATCTCGGACCGCTCGCAGTCGCCCATCTCGCGCACCGGTACACCTCTACTAGGTCACCCGTCCAATATTGCACCTCAGCACATGTTCGATGGCGTACTGCATGACGGCGTATTCCACTCCCCCTCTATGCCAAACTTCGCCCTTCGGCAACCCTCCCCAAGCGCGTCCTCAATGAACGGACATCTTGAGCCTCCGCTCCCCTACGACACACTCGCCGCCCAGAACACCGCACTCAAGACACGCGTAAACGAGCTCGAAGTCATAAACGACCTCTTCCGGGGCCGTGTCAGCGAACTTGAAAACACCGAACAAGGCGCACGGGAGAGGGAAGCACAGCTAAGAGCAGAGCTCGAGGAAGTGAAGCTACGAGAATCCGACTTGAAGAGGCGGCTTGAAGACTACGATGAAGGCCCCCGGCACAAGAAGATGCGGCTCAGCGATCTTGTTGATGAAAGCAGAGCCGGCTCGCCAATCAACTCGATGACGGAGTAGTATCTGTCGTCTGAGCGTGACGCGCTTTGCTCTCCGAATTAACGACTCCTTACGCGTGCGAAACCCGGGCCTGATTTCTGTTCAGCTGCCATCGATGGCTGTTTCTCTTGCTACCAACGAGCATGGTAGTTCCGAGCCCCACCACTACTGTTTCTCCTTTTCTCTCTTAATATTACAAAGTCACTTCGCCTCCAAGAGCATGCGTCGACGCCCAAAAAAGCTCTATACTAGGTCATCACGACCACTTAATGTCTGAATACCACTTTCTACCCCTGGCTGCACTCGAGCAGCCACCTTTTTGTACTGTACTACTTTTTCTTTGCGTCGGGTTAGGGGTTGGCCTAGGGGCTCTGGACGTGTGGATGAGCGATACCTCTTTGGCATGGCATGACATGGCATGGAATGTGGAGGATGGCGATGGTTCATGTGAAGTGGACTCGATGGAATGGGATGGGTTTGATAGGTGGGTGGGTGGGGTTATCAAAAGTCTTGCCTTGCGGATAGGTTCGCTGAAATGGGATATGATACTACCTATCGTTGTTCCAATGTTGTTGTGCAAGTGACTGTGTCGACTGTGGGTCTAGTGTATATAAGCTAGTGAGTCTTTCTGGTGAGGCGGAAGATCGACTTTGAACCAACGTCGTAGCCATGTGAGCTCAACATCATGACTTGAGGTACTTGTCGAACACCCGTGTACACTCATCCCTACCTGACTCGAACCACTCTATCTCACTCGCTACTTCCCTGGGTGCGCACACATCAGTGTTCTGCCTGCGAAGATTTGAGGCAAGCGACAGAGTGACGTTTCCCTCGACCAGCAGTCAGTCAGACCGCCAGCGCTACTGAAAACCCCCCATTCTCAACCACGCCACATCTCAAATCCGTACAACGTCCGAAGTTGACTCTTTCGCGTCTACCCAAAACCGAAGACAAATTAAAAGACCTCCCAAATACACTTTTATATTGGTACACGTAAACACGACAGGAAGAGACTATCGGACCAAATGAATGTATCAGTGAAGTCGCACCCCTATGTACAGTTGATTACAACAAAGGCTATATACAAGGATTGCAACCCAAGCCATTGCAACCCATTCCCTCCCATCTCAACCCCAAAATATATACAAATCTTCCCCAACCTCCCATTACTATCACTACCCTCCGCCAACCCCCACCATCCCCTCCATCTCCGCATCCCCAAATTAGCCGGACACACTCCCCCTCCCCGCCTCGACACCTTGATCATTACTCGCCGCAAGTGCCACAAAAATACTCTCAATACCGTCCCGCGCCTCGCCCTTACACCAACCCACACTCAGCAGCCGTCGCATCATCAGGGTTGTTAGCCCTCAACGCATCGAGGATGGCCGTAACATCATCGCCCTGATCGGTCGCCGCCTGCCTTTTGGTCAACCCACTCTCCGCCGCCGTAGCATCATCCGGGCTAGTGGCCCTCAGCGCATCCAGAATAGCCGTAACATCATCGCCCTGGTCAACCGTCTGAGGCTCTGGCTCTGCAGAGCGAATCTTAATCTTCATAACGGCGGCTGCGGCATCGGCATCTTCTGGGTTGTTCTCACGGAGGGCGGCGAGGATGGAGGAGAGGTCGTCTTGGGGATTGCGCTTCACTGTGTTTCTGGGTTAGTATGGGAGGATGGCAGAGGTTAGATAGGTTAGGAGGCTGGTGGGAAGGTGTACCTGCGGCGGCGGCGAAGACGGCAGACGAGAGGGCTACAGCGGTGATGAGGGTTGTAAAGCGCATCTTGAATGTTGAAATGTGCTCGGTGTGGTCGGAAAGAAAGGAAGCGAGTGTGTGAGATGTCAAATGCGTAAATTAAAGAAAAGCTAGAAGGAAGTGACTGGCACAAGTATTAAAGATTTGGATATGGATAGAAGACTTCTCTTGCTGATCATGAGGTATGCTATATATACTCACCAGAGCAAGAGCCGCCAAATCGAACATCGAAGCACGTTGTCACAGCTCGTTAGGCAGCCTGTATCAAACCCCGATCCAGTTTCACGGAAGCCTGCCATGCCGTGTGTACAACTACGACTCCGAACACAGCTCAAGCACACATATGTCAGAGTGAGCATGGTGAACCTAGTATTTTTACTTTGAACGATCCCTCCCCCGGCGTGTTCATGAGCTCGCGTTTCGGAAGATCGCGCGGGTGGTGGAGCTTCGAAGCATTGCTGAAACATAGTGAACGCAACCTTGGCTCAGCCTACGGGAAGCTCGTGTTTCCGACAGCATTGTCTCCAACTGTCTCTCAATTCCAGTAATGCTAGACCATTATGGGCAGATCGTGGCATCGCGCTCAGACACTTCAAGCAGCATAGCTGAGCAGCATAGCTGAAGCATGGGGCAGACGTGTGCGCCACGCCGGGAGCTACGAAGCTTGTCTCATCGCATCGCGTTCTCAGCCCAGCTATGGGTACTCGAAGGTCGTCTCGTGGTATGTTCTCTATTCGTAGACCTGCCCTTACGATCGGCGTCGGGCTATCAAGGACGAGCTAGGAGGTGAGGTGAGGTAGGCATGCGGGCGCAGAGACCACGACCGGTCATGTTTGGAGATACTTTGTGGCATGTCCTGCAAGCTGGATTAGCGGGGATCTGGCCCTGGGTAGGAGGGGAGCTTACAATAGCTTTGGTTGGTAGCTGCGCAGCTGGTGGGAGACGAAGCGGGGCAGTGTCTGCTCACCCCCGACGATTCTAAAGATTATATCGAGAAAGAAGTATAACGATAGTACCACAAATACTGTCAGCAATATTCCGAGTTAGATAGCTTGCGCGTGCGAGGTTCTTTGGGGGCTCAGCGTCGAGGGTGGAGGCCTGGCAGGTGCCGGCGAAGCATGGCGCGGAAGCCAATACGAGTCTCTGCACTTCGAGGGTGAGTGTTGAGCTGGTATAGACGATTGTTAGTTCGATTCGGGCCCTGGAGACGTGGCGGTAGGCGTTGTGTGAGGTGCTTCGACCTGAAGTCTCTCGCGGCCCAAGGAGATGAGGTTGGACGAGAGGCTTGGCATTTCCGAGCTGGCCAAGTTCCAGCAGTACAGCAGCTCCAGCGGCCATTGGCATCCCGCGGGCATCAGTGAGGCGCCGGCGACTGTCGGCATTCGATCTCACGATGCAATTGAGCTCATCGAGCTACTCGGGAACGGCCCGCAGACATCACGGAGGTGGCTAAAAAACACCGCAGTTGGACCTCGGGAAGGAGATTAAAAGCAGCTGGCTGGATCTTGCTCCTCAGATTGCTGATCTAAAGTACATGTTTTACACAATCCGAGCTGCCGCTAGACTAGGAAAGAGGTAGTCCTGTATGCACACACCCATCCGCAAATTTTCAACCCTGAGACCCGACCCGAAGACCCGAATGTCAGAGCGACCAACGCAAAGCGACCCATCTACGCGACGTAGAGGAGGAGGAAAGACATCATGAGAGCGAAAAGACCGGTGGCCTCAGCGAAGGCGAAACCCAAGACGGCGTACTGGAAGAGTTGACCCCTGAGGGACGGGTTGCGGGCGACACCCTGGATGAGGGCACCGAAAACCGTACCGATACCGACACCGGCACCAGCGAGACCGACGGTGGCAATACCGGCGCCCTGAATCTTGGCAGCAGCGACCATGGCGGCGGCCGTGGACTCAACGACGATGCCGCGGCTCTGGATGATCTGGCGGCCGGCGTTGTTCTTGAAGGCGGTGCGGACGGCGTTGTTCATGACGAGCGTGTTCTTGGGGGCAACGCGCGCTGCACAGGATGGGTCAATGGCTGTTCAAGGGCGGGTTGATGGAGCTCAATGGCTCCGCGGCGGGAGATGCATACCTTGCGTCGAGACGTAGCGGGTGGCCGGCATGCCAGCGGACTGGACGGAGCGGGCGGCCAGGCGGGCGGCGCCGAAGGATCGAGCGATGGCAACCATGGTGATTGATGTGGTTGTGAGACCGGAGATGGTTTGGGGATGGAATGAGGGTGCAATGGATGGAGGTGTTGGGAAGGACGGAGAGAAAAATGCGCGAGGAGTAGAAGGAGAGCTTGGACGCGCTTATGTCAGCCGAGCTCTCTCCGCCGGGCCGAATCGGAGCACCTCGCGATCACCCCAGCGACAATCGATATCAATTGTGCATTATCATCTTGTCTGTAGCAGTGAGAACTGTGCCGCTGGCTCTTGTTCATCCAGGCCATGTACGAGAAAGACAGTTGCGCAGCTGCCGACGAAGGGGATGGGTGGACAGTCGGACAGCTGCGATCCTTCCCCTAGCGCCAGTACTTGCAATTGTGTCACTTGTCGCATCAACACCACAACGCTGCACCGCCAACTACTGCAGAACTACACTTCTGCAGAAATAAGTGTGCATCACATCACTTAGCCCAGGGCCCGTAGGCTGACAACATTTCCTGACCGTGTCACGATCATATTGCACCGCTATGGCCCAACCCACGCCTTTGTATGATGTCAAAGCACAGTCACCCTCGGACGTTGAGCATCTAGAAATCCATTGACCCCAAAGATTCCCATCACCTGATCGGGAGGCTCACAGCAGAATCGTTGGCTAATCTCAGCACTGGAGACCGAGCGTCTGCCTGCGCCGCAGGTACATATGCCAGCAACCTCCCTATCTTCCACGTCCCTCCAACCCCACCACAAACATGGGCGCAGAACTCTCACGCCCCAAGCCCGGCACCGAATTCAAAGTCATCGGCGCTGGCCTCTCCCGCACCGGGACTGCTTCCTTCAGCGAAGCCCTTCGCATCCTTCTCGACGGCCCTATCTACCATGGCGGCACCCAGGTCTCGACGGGCTTGAACGACGTCAGCGAAATTCGCTCATGGGTCAAAATGCTGGAAAATTCACCGCCCCACAAGGTCGATAAAGACCTCGTGCATAGCATACTTAAATCTCGACTCGATGGATATGCGGCCTGTACCGACGCGCCGCCGGCCCAACAAGTTGTCGAGCTGATGGAATTGTATCCAAAGGCCATAGTTATCTGCACCGTCCGCGACGCCAAAGCATGGGAGAAGAGCATAGCTACCATTTCCGGGATGGCGCTGCAGGGATTTCTACGCTTCATTCTCTTCCCTATCCCAGCAATGCGGCCGTTCCCGCACTTTGTCGACCTACTCGCAACCCAGTGGAATCATCTCTACGGCGAGCTACCGCCGCTGACAACCAAAACGTATGATGCCCACGTCGAGTGGCTAAAGAAGGTGGTACCCGAGGAGAAGCTGTTCTTTTTTGACGTGAGAGACGGATGGGGCCCACTGTGCAAAGCGCTGGGGAAGGAGGTGCCCAAGGAAGTGCTGTTTCCCAGGATCAACGACGGAAATGCGATTAAAGAGATATCAAAAAGGCTTGTTTTGCAAGGTTTGACGAGGTGGGCGATGATATTGGTAACTGCAGGGGTTGCGGTAGCTGGATACTATATCGCGCGAGTGTAGAGGGAGTGAGTCAACCCAGAAGTGCTGCTGAACTCATAGCACCTCTGCAGCCTAGTCAACCTTGGATTATATACAAATTGTGAGTATCTCTCAATGCTTATATTTCAGATCATGACCAAAGAGCTCCCCGGGAATCGCATCCGCCATGTAGGCACAGATTGTCATGCTCCTGGCAGTCCGCGCCTTCCCTTTGAGTTCCACTCACCTTGACCCTCACCATTAATAGGGCTCCTCCGCCGACGGGTTCTCTTCTCTTGCCGTAGGCCTGGCCGCATCCTCTCCCTCACCTTCTTCACACTACAGCAACCACATCGGTTCCGATAGGTCTTGTAGTGGCGCGACTTCCAGTTGAGACCACAGCTACTGACACCCCTCTCGACAAGCATACTTGCACTCACCTCCGTGGCAATAGCAACACCAGTCCCGGCCAAATGCGCTTCTCCGTGACTGCCACCGCGCTCGGATTTGCAGCGGTCTGCGGTCTGGTCGCCGCTGCCCCTACCGCTGTTTCTTCTGCCCAGCCCTACGAGGAGACAAACGCCGAGCAGTCTTTGCCTTTCTCCCCGGGACCGATTACCACGACCACTGTCTTCGACGATGAGCACGGTTTCCGCAATATCAGCTACTTCGTCAAGGACGGGGATGTCATCGTCGAATCCGACATCATCTTTGGAACCGTCCAAGATCTTCGCCAGGGCGAGGCGAACGCGCAGAAGGCGATGGAATCAGGCGTCCAAATCGCGCGACGAGCCTACGTCAAGGTCAACTTGCCCTGGTACGGCGCAACCGTTCGCTACAAATGGGCTACGCCCGGCTCCAAGGCCAATTACAAGAACGAAGTCGAGGATGCGATAGCACGTTGGAAGGCTAACGCGTCATATCTACATTTCCAAGAAGTGGGGACCGGGTACAATGGCGACCAGTGGAACCCTGTGCTTACCATCTATGGTGAGGGTGAGATCGGGTGTTTCTCTTCTGTAGGATATACCCCAGGTGTCACCTCAAGAATGCAACTCGGCACAGGTTGCGGCACCGCCGAGGCCACTCATGAGTTTGGTCACGTCCTAGGTACGGACCAATTGTACTCCTGTCCCAGCTCTAGCACATCCCATCTCGCTAACACATGTCCAAGGCCTTCAACACGAGCACATCCGCCCCGACCGCGATGATCACGTCAATATCCACTGGAACAACATCATCTCAGAGGACGTTCAATGGTTCAACAAAGGTCCTGACCCCGACTCCACCAGCGACTGGTCGAGTCCCTACGACATCAAATCCATCATGCACTACCGAACCAACGCGTTCGGCATAGACGGGGCCGTGGTCATGGGTTCGAAGGACCCGAACCATCCGGTCTCAGACCGCAGCGGGGATTATCCAAGTGAGGGCGATTTCAGGGCCATCTGTGGGATCTATACGTGTGAGTGTCCGGGAGCTGCTAGGCCGAACGGATGCCCGGCGCGTACAGAGCAGGAGTAGGATGTGTTGGGTGCATGTGGAGGAGGCTCTGGAGGGGGGATCTTGTTCGAACTATAGATAGGCTGTCTTGTTTTAGGATATTTCATCGTTACGTACCGGATTTCATCTTTGCCCAAACTACCACGACACTACCGTCAGCATTCGACCACTCAAATGCGATTTCTGGTGGATGCTAGTATATGAACCGCTAGAAACAGCGTGACCTTCATTGAGCGCTCACTCTTTAGGACTAACGCGCCAATAGCGCGCCGACATCAAGCACGTTGTGCACTACGCGCGCGTGGCGTAAGAGACCGCCACTGTACGTGAGCACAAGGAACATCTGACACAGAGGGGCATCCTTGCGGAACTCCTACCACACCGAAGCCGCAGTCCGTAACAAAGAGAAAGAATCCAGTAAAACTTCCCCTCAAGTACCCTCCAGTACGCTCTTGTTCCGTACACGCTGTGTCGAGAATACAACGGGATTGCGAGTCCCTTCTAGCTCAACCAACCAAAAGTACTTCACTCGAATACGTCAATCTAAGACACCAATTCAAGGCTGTAAGTCGTGAACCTCGGGACGAAAGGTTACGGTGAGGTTATGCATACCTTTCAAGCTAGAGCATTATGGTGCCTCAGCGCTCTTACGCTTTGCCAGCTAAAGATGGCTTGCAGTGCTCCGAGAACGATCGTGATAATTCCGAAGAGGATGGTGAGGGCCGTGTCGACATTCGTAGCACCAGCAATGCCGGCGGCGTCGAGGATGGTGGCGTTAAGGTTGCTAGTGAGCATTGTCATGGGTCGAATCAGAACCCAGATGGGGAATTGGAAAGGCGACGAGCAGCTTTACGTAAGTGTAACCAAAATAGTTAGAGAACGAAGTATAGTGAAAGGTCGATGAAAGGACAATGATCTGAAGGGTAGGTTGCAGATATACGTATTATGAGCAAGGGCTATGCGAGCTGGTGAGAAGTCGCTGCAAGCCAGTAAGAACTCGCTGTGAGAAAGGGAGAAAGTCGCTGTGAGAAGGTGAGGACTCGCTGCGAGCTATGCAAATTGGGTGCCAGCTGCGAGCAACGGAAATTGGGTGCGAGGTGAAAAGTGGCTAGCGGCTGCTGTAACGGGTGTGCCATTGTCTGGCACCATGCTGTACACCTATCCCTGCCTTCGGATCAATAAACGCCCAGGCCCAAATATTCGGCGGGCCATCGCGCGAATTGGCTAGCTATGATTTTCCGCCGTTTATGTCCGCAAATTCTCCTCGCTTTCCAGATTTGCGCGCGTAAACTCATAATTTCAAATTGACGGTAAGATAGGCCCCCTGCCTACAAGCGCACCGCCAGATATAGAGAGAACAGTTGGGCCTTTCTCGTCATCTGGCATGCCGTAAACCGCCGTATTCTGTAGCGTTTTCACGTCGCTCCCAATCCAACTTTGCATGTTCAACTCCGCCTTCGAAATGTTAGCGAATACTATTGGGACACGCAATCGCATTTGACATGGACGAAAGCAGTCTTGCAAGGCAACGGTGAGATCGAAATGAATGCACAACGTTATGGTCTTGCTTGACGGGTGATAATGGAGTATATATTAAGAAACAACGATGGTGATATTTAGTTTAGCGAACGGAAGGTGTAGCTGTTGCTGGAGGGAAATCACCGCTTCAGAACGAAAGGTAGTTAGCGTGATGAATGCAGTCTGTAGTAAGGTTGAATCCACATTGACCACAAATGTGGCCAAGCCTGTCATTTTGTGTGTCACTATCAGGGAGCGAAAGAAAACGCCCAGTTGGTATGCGCAAAGACTGTACGAAATTTTCGAAATCAGTGGCAGGACTTTTATCAACTACATAGTTATCGCAGTTCTTCAGGAAGGACAACATTTCGGACAGAAATGCGTCGGTATGAGCGCGCCAAAAGGGCGAAGTCCGAAACCTAACTAGCGTGACGCAGGCTAGAGGAACATGTTAAATCACGTGAAAACTGCTGATTAAGTTACGCCGTATAACTCATGTTTGTTCTGCTCAACTCTTAGTTTCTCTCCCAAACACGTCATTCTGTTCTCACCCAAAACGACCGCTAGTTGGACCATATACGATCCGTACTTGGTAGTGGCAGTGCAAACACTACAATTCTGGCACTAGCACTTAGTGTAGGAGATTTCTACGGTGCTACATTGCGTGGGTAGAGGAACATCACAGAACTTTTAATGTTAAGCTAAGCTGGTCTGGTTATTGTCCCTTCAAAGGAAATATGACGGTAAGTGGATCCTGTGGAGAAGGTCTTAATGTATTTAATCATGGCAGCCGCCCATCGCTGCACTCCAGGCAGCCGCAATGCCCGAACTCTACGACTCAAAGGCTACTAGTCCAAAGATGAACGTTTTATATCTGGCTCCGGGGCTAGACATCATCAGCCCAGCACAATTCGAGGCGTCTAATCCGGAAGTAATAGCTACAGGAGCTGGCACGCAACTCGCGAAAATCTCCCCGTCGATGCTCGTCAAATACGGTTCCCATGCGTCCCTCATCGAAGCAAAGACCATGCTTTTTGTGGCAGAGCATACATCAATACCTGTTCCAAAATTATATGCAGCATACGCATACGGGCCTTTGAACAGAGATGTTGACGATTTTGGGAGTGTCTATGATACTTATATTTTCATGGAGTACATTGAAGGCGAAGACCTGGAAAAATCATGGGATAGTTGCAACACCATTGAGAAACAGCAAATCTCGGCAGACTTGCAAAAGTACATGACAGAGCTTCGCTCTATTCCGACGGCGAATTATGTTGGATCCGTGTATGGTGGACCGGTCACCGATATTATATTAGAGTGGTCTACGACTTCAAAAGGTTAGCTCTCACGCGTCTCATATAGCACTCCAAATGTCTTCTAACAAGTCATAAGGTCCATTCAGTAGCGAAGAAGACTTCAACGTTACGATCGCTGATACCTTTGTGTCCAAATCGAAAGGTCACGTCGGTCCTTACATTCGTGGCATGCTTAATGCACACAAGCATGGAATTGTCTTCACTCATGGAGACTTTGGGCCTGCTAATATCATCATCAAGGACGGTCGCGTAGCGGCGATCCTTGACTGGGAAATGGCAGGCTGGTACCCTGATTATTGGGAGTTTGTGAAAGCGTTCTACCTCGAAGGATTCACTAGTGATTGGGCAACTCATCTGCTGGATATACTCACTCCTTACTATTGCGAGCAGTTGATATATTCCAAGTTAATGAGTGTATTATGGTAGCCAACAATGAAGCTTCTACCAACGGAGGTGGGAATGCTCATTCAGAAAATCCAAAACCCTTACGCATCATCGGTGAGCTGACAATGTTTCGGTAACGAAACACCACGAACAAAACACCCCGCTGCCCTAAACGAGAACGCACGGGCCGTACAAATCTCCACTTGACGAGTGTAGATAGGCAAAAGCAGTCAAGCCATTGGTTCTCAGAAGGGCGCGGACTTCTTGGAGGACCTCTGTCACCTAGTTGGCGCAGTCTCTAATCGGAGGGCTGCAATTGCTCTCGGTGAGCGCACGGGGGTCGTATGGAGGAGGCCGATTGCTTGCGGCGTGTTCGAAGTTTGGTAGATATAACTTATGGCGTTTGAACTTGATGTGTTCTGCTCTTGAATGTTCGTCTGCGACTAAAGTTGTATCTAGGGCGACACTCATATTAAAGCCAAATCCCAACGGTGCCTTTGACATGGTAGAACCGACCTTTTAATTGGCCTTGGAGCTGCGCAGGGACTATAGTAATTCATTCATGGATTGGACCGCTGAGCTGCGTGGAAAAAAAATATGTACACGTTGTACCACACAGCCTCTTCGGATGTTGAACTGGAAGCCATTGACAACTATGATAGTTGAACCGAACGCAGCGAGGTAGTTTTGAATTCAGTAACGATAGACAATTTAGAACAAGCAAAGATAATGTGTCGCAGGTTGTAGTCGAAGCATAGAAGAGATGGTCTGGTTGATAGCCTTTTAACGACATGTACGACCCTGCGCCGACTATATACCCAATTTTGAATTGTGATGTTTAGGTCCGGAGACGGAAGCACTGAGCGAGCCTCCTAATATCAGAAGGTCGCAATCGGAACATAAGGGTTGGTTGACGGTCCTCGAATGCTGCTTCTTAAGGAGGATAAAAGGACTTGACGAGCAGATTGAGTTGCATCATATGGAAGGCTGTTCGCATAGGATTGAAAAATAGCCCTCTAAGATCTCATTAGATGGTGGAGACAATCTAGAGCTAAGATAATCAGCGTGCCACACACATGATTGGGCGAACCCCTACTTGGCATGGTCACACCCACCAACTTTGTACACGTGATCTAACATACACCGAACTGATGACACCATGTTGCCCTAACATTATCACCAGTACAGCGGATCACGCACATAAGAACAATGCCGAGCACAGTATTGGTCCTTCCCAACGTTGTAAATTTGCAGGGTGGTATCTCTGACTATCTTCACCAACACCAGAGCCGCAGGCCATCAAGAGATGCGACTACGGATTCTTCTCGCCAGATACTAACACGAGTACAGAGCGTCTCCATCCCGAAAACTCGATGCGCAAGACACCGTGGTAATATCTGAAGCGCAAATAGCGCCATGCCTCTGCCCACCATCCCGCGTACGTTCTGCAAGAATCATGAACCTCGAGATGAACAAATTTAATACGTTATGCATACCATTCAAGCTGTTGCATTACGGTGCCTCAGCTCCCTAACGCCTTGCCAGCTAAAGAGAACTTGAAGTACTCCGAGAACGATAGCGGTGATTCCGAAAAGAATAGTAAGAGCCGTATCGACGTTGATGGTACCGGCAATACCGGCAGCGTCGGGGATGGTGGTCTTGAGAGTGTTGGGGAGCATGTTCATGTGTAATAACGGATTCCAAATGGGCTGTCAGAAAGGTGGCAGGCAACTGTACGCTGATGGTTTTGAATAGAGAAAATAGTAGTAACGTAAAGTATTGCAGCGCGAAAGGACGAGAATGAGGAGGGTGCTCGAATGGTCGTGCAACACGACGAGCCAATCGCCGGTCGGCTGAACCCCCGCGCGAGCCATGCCGTATTCCATCCGTTTCGCTTCAGGGTCAGACTTTTTGAATGTCGTAGCGGGAAAACGCCCGTCAGTGATGTGTCGAGGGTTCTCCCAGCGCAACGGCTTAGCCAACGTGCGGGCGGCGACGTTCCAGCTGCGCGTTTCGAGAGTGCGATCACCAATCCAGGTGGTAAGATCCGAGTGAAATGCGCGACGTTCTAATCTTGCTTGGCGATAGGGAACGGAACAAGCGTTGAGCAAGAACGATGACAAGAATGGAGTCAGCGATAGAAAAGCGGTGCTATTGATTGCGAGCATTCCTTCTCTCCAAAGTAGAAGGTGTTTTGCAGAAACAGGAGTAGTGATTCGTAGTGTAGTTGGATCTACGTCGATCAAGATATGGCAAGGCCTGTCAGTTGGCGTATCGCAATCAGGAAAAGAAGGGGAAGAAGATGACAAGTTGATAGGTGTAGAATTGCAATAGACTGGAAGAGAACTGCATAAACCACTCCTAGGATTTCCTCACGTCTTCTACTAGCAATGGTTCTTAGTAAAATCTGAAACTTCGCACGGAAACGACCTGGTTTGTTTGCGCCAAAAGGGCGAAATTCGACACCTGAGGCACGAAATCGGCAACCCCTGCCACGAGGCTGACCGCGTATTGGCTGCTTGTCGAGGCTTGACGAATCCGAGTGTGGCAGGGCAACTGGGCAAGGGAAAAGGACGCAACTTGCGAGGAGCTTGCGCCACAGGCCTTTCCGAGCCCATTCCGTCACCGCCCGAAGAGCCGCGTCTCTGCGACGCTTTCCACTTCGTTGTGTTGACGTGACGTCCTGTCGATCCTCTACTACTGTTGTTCGTTTGACGCCGTCCGAACTTTCGTCCTTGAGCTCGCAGCCTAGAGTATCTTGATCTTGAGTCTACGTTTCCAAAGCTGCTCATCCAGGCGCTAGACCGAGCAGTCGCTTGGGCGAACCCTTGACGGCTCCGGTACCGCTACTCCAGACGTAGGTATTGGTCTACTTTCCAGCGTAAGATATGTCGTGAAACTTACATGTCGCCAGACCTCTTCTGCCTTGCGTGTCCCAGCTCAACCGAGGCCTGAACCTCGACGATATGGAAACATCACCCTACGGCGCGCCGACGCCTGGCGACCCAGCATCCCACCAGCCAACGGACACAATACGTTTGTGGAAGGCGCTGGATGGGCTAGTGGGGTACGGCCTCAGCAGAGACGTGATTTTGTTCATGTCCAAGCTGGGCGTCGCGGGCGTTCATCGCATGTTGGACGTCTTCGAGCAGGAGGGTCGGGAGGCAGTGGACGGTCTTTTGAGTTCGCTCGAGGGCGTTTCGGAGGGTACGCTGCGCAACTGGCTGGATGCTATTGCTGGTAAGTCATCCTTCCGCACCAGTACTGAGGTTCGTGGATACGCTGCTTGCGGCGACAGGCATCCAGAGAGGGCATACAGGCTTGCGCTGCCATCGCCACGGTTGAGCAGTGCGAAGAAGATGGATTAAGGAGCCCGATGCTGACGATGGTACATAGACAAGAAGAGCGACAGTGGAGGAGGAAGACAGCACTCGCAACTTGCCTCCCGCGGCACTATCGATAGCAAGAACGACGCCACACTCACACCAGCCACACCACATCTCCTCCCACCGTCTTTCCGACGAGGCAGCTCGACCCGTACGCGGTCCGCATCACCTTCTGCATCCACAAACCTCACACACCCATCTTCACAGAAGCGGCTGAAGGTGACACCAAAGACTACGCGGAAGCAGCTGTACTGTCCAGACTGTGGCACAGCCATCAAAAATGGCTTCGAAAAGCACTTCCACAAGCACTTGCCATATTTGTTCCCTCAAACAACGCTTGGAGAGAGCGATCTAATCGGCTGTGGTTATTGTTTGTGTAACGATCCCGAACTGGATCAGGGAAAGGCGTTCCAAGGCGTTTCCGCGCTCTTACGCCATATACATGAAGACCATACACAAGCTGATAGTCTTGCACCTGCGCGTCTGCAGTGGGACTTCAACTCGTCGTTCAAGAATGTGCTTTCTGGAGAGGTCAACATTCGACGTCACTTCCTGTCGCTCGTCAAGGAAGAGAATAGGCGCATCGCCAACAAGACCCCGCCTTACAACGTACCACCAACGCTTTCGTGGCTCCAATCTCAGGACACACGGCGTCTGCTAGACGAAATGCAGACGCTAGGTGGTAGCATCGTGGGCGTTCCATTTACTCATCTTCGCCAGGAGGATGAGTTTCAACTGAAGAGCCTTCTGATGAGGGCTTACGAAGCCGCTCACAAGTGGCAACCGTCAACGGTTCTGATGGGTGCTATGCCACAACGTCTAGCTCCGGCTCGATCACCACAGCAGCAGCTTCAGCAAACGCGGTCAGTCCCACCACCTCCCCAAGCAGAGTATTACGCTTCCCAAGACGCACTCAGCTTCACCGCCATGGGACAGGGGGCCTTTGACTCCTCACAGTACCCTTCGTTCGAGGACGATCGCGCCACCATCAGACCCACCGGCTTTCCGCGGACGGCGCCATACCCACAGAAATTCGAAAACAATGACGATGGTAGTGAGGCCACAAGGTACTTGGGCAATCCTTCTAATCCCACTCATGCTCTCAGCACGCCAGCACGCGGCCAGCATCCCAATCTCGATACTTTCTCCGGCATATTGGACGCTCTCGATGTCGACGAGAGTGACCTGTTTGAAAAATACACGACAGGATTGTAGTAGCTCTGAATTCCTTCCACGAACGGCGCTTGTTGTGATTGAGATCAAGTTTATAGCGTCTTCGACCATCTTCGCTTCCTTTTTTCCAGTCTTTGATCTTTGGTTTATCTTCACGCGCATAGTTCTAGATTTCATGATACCCATATATACCTCTTTATTTTTGTATCTAGCGTTAGCATAGCACCAATACGATTTCCCCCTTCTCAGCATACTACGGTTGTCAATCATGTCTACTACCGCCAATACCACCGTGCTCTCTACACTGTGTTCATACTTATTTCAGCACCATCTTCTCATAACACCCACGTTCACGTCCATGCTCTGCACAGCCCATCGCGCCCAATGTTCCTCCCCGTCCGATTCGCACCAAGCCCCCAGCCAGCCAGTAACTCTGCACCGCATGATTCATATGATCCCAGCTTTGGAACCACTCTGGAACCGCGGATGAACAAGGAAAGCAATTGTGAAACCCAGACTAAGCATGCATGCGTCGCACTTGTGGTTAACGCACATTGCTCCGCTGCAGCGAGCCTCCCCGGTGGCTTTCGAGCCTTGCGCATAGCAGTACGCGAAGTGCTAGATCGGACTGCGGCCATGTCCCATCCACTAGCTCCAGTGTAGATTTATCTTATCGTACGAATGCTAGCCGCAATGTGCGTGGGTTGTTAGTTTCGCATAAGCTCCGCCGTAATTTCGGGTGGTTACCCAACCTATAGAGAAGCGAGAGAGACCGAGAGGGTAGCAGAGTCCCTGCACGTCTGCACTTGCTTTTTACACTTAGAAAGCTGATTGCTCGCATATTCGATCCGACCCAACGGCAGACTGCCGATCGCAACTCATGTCCTGCAAGGTACATGGGTCGCAAACGAGGTAGTTGACATCCAATATAGCAGGGGTTACAGACAGGCATTGGCATATGGGATGGCATATAGCTCTAGGATGAGCGAAAAGCAAGTATGCTTATCACGCCGCATTCCAGCCTGGTTAGGTACTTGCGATGAGGCTAGGGATGTATTTACATCATCAGAGAGAGTGGAGCTAGACTATCAACGTACCGCGAGTTATTAATCCAGAACAAAGTGAGGCCGTCATGATACAATTTACCCATCCCATCAATTATGATACCCATAGCTATACCCAGAACCATTAACCAAACCCAAGCGACACACCTCACATAGTAGCCCCCGCCTGCGTAGCCCCACCATCTGCATCTAACACTGCACCCTCCTCCGCATCCCTCGGCTTAACTAACTTGATGCTAACTTCAGGATCCAGACTGTACACGCGCAGCCCAAGCACACAGACCGCGTTCCACGGGTTTTGTTTGTTATCTGCGGCAGGGTCGGTGTCGGCAGCGGGTGCAGATGTAGGTGCAGGGGCGTTACCTGAGTCATCGGCGGCGGCGGCGTAGTCCGGTTGGTTCGGTTGGGGAGCGACTACAGCTTTGGAGGAGGATAGCGTAGCTTTGGCTTTGGACTCGGTATCGTCGGAACTGGCGTCGTGAGTGGGCGCGGGTGGAGGTGTTGCTTCGCTGTCGAGCTTCTCCTGGTTGGTAGCCTGATCCTCCTTCTCAGTAGTAGGCTGAGGGTCTTCAGCCTTCCCCTTAGCAAGACTATCGCTAGCAGGAGTCTCCAATTCCTTAGTGTTGTGAGCCTTGGCCTCGGCAACCTCTTTCCTGTCATCGCCCTCCGCATCATCTTCTGCCTTCTTCTCGACAGACTTTTCGGTAGCAGGAGTTTCCAGTGCTTTCGCATTCTCAATCTTCGTCTCAGAAACCTCCTTCTTCTCTTCGCCTTCCTTCCCATCCTTCACCTTCTCAGCATCCTCCTTTTCCTTCTCTTCACGCTCCTTTTTCTCCTTCTTCCAAGCCTCAAACTCCGCCTTCTCCTTCTCAGCATCCTCTTTCTCCTTCCGCTTCTTCTCTTCCGCAGCCTTCTTCTTCTCATCTTGCTTTTTCTGCTCCTCAGCCGTCAACTCAACAATACCCTTGGCATTTGCAATGTCATAGTTCATTCCAATCTGCCTCAGCTTCTGCGGATTCCGGTCCGCAATTTTCGTCACGACATCGTACACATCTGGTGCGTCGGCGTTGCGCGAAGCAACGATCTTCGGAACAACTTCGTACTTGCCTGGGTCGAGTTCGACTTCCGCCGAGATGGATCGATTGCCGAACCATGCGCCTCGCGCACGTACGATGTGATCGCCGCTCTGAGCACCCTCATCTTGTAAGACGAAGTGGAGATCGAAGCTATACTTCCCTTCGAGGCCTTTAAAGTAGCGGTCGTCGAGCTATGACGGTTAGCAAGGCTTAAGATCCATGCCGAGAAAGACGTACCTGACATAGCACAAACACCGTCGGTCCCTTCTTTTTAATTTCCACAACGAACTTTGTGTTGAGATAGCCGGTGACCCAGGCGACACTCACACTCGTCCACTTCTGCACCACAGTCCAGTCTTTGTCGAATAAACGAGTGCGATCGAGTAGATCGAAACGCTTGCGAAGATCATCGTATGACATCCAAAAAAGGCCGTCGTCGCCGAACCTGTGATTCAGCTTCTCCATCCAATACGGCGTCCACTCCTTGGATCCGTCGCTCCAAGCGCCGCTCCATTCGCCCATGGATGCATTGATTCGTTTACCCCAGGGGTTCCTGTAATCATGGTTGGCGGGATGCCATGGGTAAAGTGCGATGGGGACATACCTGATAAGTACCAATCTGTGCTTTGTGCCGTCTTCGCCCTCCTCCTCCACGGCTTTGATAACGGAGTAGGCGTGGCCCAACGCGAGACCTTGCCGGGCATTCGAGTCATCTCCGTAGGAGCCTGGAGACGACGCGGAGAAAAGGAAATCTTTGTTGACCTTTCTTCGAGTCAGCTAAAGCCATCTCGATTTCTCGACACGGCAAGATACCTCTAAAAGTTCTTTCCACAGTCTTTCCTTGCTTAAAATCCGGTTCGTCAACACCTTTGTCGTCACACCACCGGTGAGATCTTCAACGGCCTCGCCGCTGCTTCGAATTAGCACTATTGTCCTCTTCTTCTCCATGAGACTTGCCTGATGCCTCCGCTAATGGCTTCGTAGTCGCCATGCACCTTGGCGTATGCCTTTTCCAGCAAAGGAAGCCATGTCTCGTTTTGATCGGCACACGACGCGAAGAAAATAGCATCAGACCCAGTCTGATTGTTCTTCTTGAAATTCTTCTCTTTGACTCCCGTTGGATCATAATCGTCCCCAAAAGCGTCGAAATCGCTGTATCTGAGGTAAAGATTGTCGTCGACCACGGTCCAGATCCACTCGCCATCTCGGTAGAACACGAACCCATAAACTCCGCATTCTTCGTCTCGCTCCACGCATATTCGGTCCATGAGACCGGGGTTGCTGCAGATGGTGGCGAGTGCTGCGATGAACCAACAGTCTCCGTTGGCCCCTTGCTTCACATCAGAGCTAGAAAAGCCGTCTATGGTGAATGAAGGGTTCTCGAAAATCCAGTCCTGCTCCAAAGTCAATCTGTCAGTTTGGCGTAGTGGTAGCAGGAAAACGAACGATGCGATGAACTGAGCCAGGTCTGCTGCTGCCACTCCAGGTGCCGGAGTCCAGAGCCTTTGCGGCAGCGCTGAGGTCGATTGTCATGGCCCCACCAGCTAAGATGTTACTCTGAGCAAGCGTAGCCAGGGCGTCGCCCAGTTGTCCTGGGCTCACACTCGCGCCCGGCTCCGCAGCATCGTTAAGCCAGCACTCAATGCCTTCGAGGCAATTTTTGACGCCCAGGTCACCTTCAATGTCAAACTCGGGGTCCGTGTACTTGTCAAAGAATTAGTCGCTGAATTCTCGTACTTGATGTCGGCAATACCTTCTCGTTCGTTCGATGGCATTCTCGAACGATGCGCTTGACGCGTGCGCGACACTCATCCGCAGCGGCCTGGTACGATTCGGCGGCATTCTTTCCCTTCGCGGGGCCTGACTTACGCTGAGGCGCTAGGAGATTCGCGTAAAGGCTGGAGGGGAATATGTTGGTGACTTTGCCGGGCTTTTTGGTGATGAGATTTTCCCAGAAGTTGTTGAGCGCATCTTGAGGGCTTTTGAGCTCATCGTCTCCAGCGTCGGAGCTCATGATCCACGTTTCTGATATTGGACTAGCGGGGGCTCAGGTGAAGAGAAGGTGAAGAACTAGGTGTTTGCTTTTGGTGTTGAGTAGTACACGAGTAACTCAGCAGCCCCTGGAGCCGATCACGGAGCTTTTCGTACGATCACCAAACGTCTGAGAAGGAAGAGAAGGAAAAGAGAAAAAACGTGCGAGCTGAGATCCTAGATGCGATGCTATAAGCAACAGGGTGCATCTGGGGGCCAGAAGCGAGCGCCATCATTTGCTAATCTCGGCTGGTTGCGGCTGACAAAGGCTCTGAGTGGTTCGCGACAGGCCCCCATCATAGGGGCTGGAATGCGAGGACGACATGTGATGCTCGATGCTCGATGCTCGATGTTCGATGTTCGATGTTCGTCAAACGAAGGCTAATACGTGGCAATATGCAGCTGCAACCTGTCACGGCTGGCTGAATGTTCTGGGCAAAGGTGCTGACAGAGCGGCAGTACGGCAGTGGAACAGTTAGTAAAGAAGTGAGAGTATCACAAGCGGAACAGACGACCGGTGTGAGCCCTTGAGCGTTGTGTGGACAACGAACGAGGTAAGTGTTTAAACTGGCCCGTGCGCATGTGTTCGCCCCGCCTTGTCAAAAGAAGCGGCGACAACGGCTCCGACTCCAACTCCTAACGACATCTTCACGGCCTCCGGCGCCTCTTCTACAATACGGTCTGTGGTTGCCGATGCAGCGTCAGCACTGGTATTGCCAAAGCCACTAGCTACTGTGACTGCAGACATGCACGCTCCAGCTCGTCCAGGCTCCACCTCGGAGCCTAGCCCCGCTTCTCGCCTAAGGTTATTCAGATCATCTGCTCGTATCGCAAGTCTGCCGTGACAAGCGAGAGGGTGGTGCTCCTAGAAAGCAGTGCTATCCCCAAGTCGGCACACATCTTCGACAGTGCAGCGGGTCGCTCATAATTCCCCTTCTGTGCATACAGTGGGGACATCAGCTGGGATGACCCCAGCTAGCCATGACGCCCATAGGTGATTGTCTCGCTCGTCGGCGTCGTGGAGAGGCAATGGATGTGGAAGTACGGACCATTTGGCTCGACTTGTGATATCGTGCTTTGTTCCTGTCAATTGACAATTTCTTAATTGAGCCTAGAATGGGGGAAAATCCACCCAGCATTGGACACCCCGATGGCACGGTTTCAGCAACGGAACAAAGATCCGATCCATGGTGTGAGAGCAACTGTTTGGACAAGGATCCTGTTCGCGGAGGAAGACGACAGCCTGCGCGCCGACGAAACAGAGCCTTGCAATTGCCCTATCCCATGACTTGAGCAAATTAGTACCTTGGCTGAGTCGATCTGAAAGGGAAGCTGGAGGTGTGACAAGGTTCAACACGTCGCGTTTCTGGTCAAGAGGCGTCAAGATCGCCGGGTGGCTGCAGCGGTAAAGTCTGAATTGGCGGCGTGCCTTGTATTCCTCTATGGAGTGTGCCAAGCGTCCTTCTCGGGCGCGTGAAACCGCGCGTCGGGCGCCCTCGAGCCTGAAGAAGATGGAAAGAGGTGTGCTGAAAGCCGGCACGGCCGGCCGCGTCTGCGATCTGTAGAGTACCAAATGAAGTGGACAAAGAATAGAATACAAACGAGACGGGGATTCGTCACATGGCCGGCCGTGGTACTACAATTAGAGGATGTGAAGGGGTGGTACAAGAAGGAAAGCGGCCTGGCATGCTGAAACGGGCCCGCCAGCCCATGGGCAGGCCGAGGTGAGCAGTCAGCGTGCAACACAAGAGTTCGCAGCGTAGTAGCGGGCCAAACGGAAGACAGCCGACGCTCCGCCGGTAGCGTTCTAGCGCGAAAAAGACCATTGCTTTTGTGCACCGATTAAGGAAGAGGACCAAGAAGGAATAGAGTCGTTTCGCGATTGCCGCCCTTGACTCCAGAGTGATACGAGAAAACGAGCCGCCGAAACGCCGTGCTAAAATTCGTAGAGAGCCGACATGGAGTGATGCTGGCGATGCAGAGGCAGAAGTACTCGCCGAGGACCGGCATGGAGGCGACGAGGGCGTCTTGTACGTGAGGATGTCGGCACACGAGAGAGCTGCCGGGCGGACAGGGTTGCAAAGATTGCAAGATTCGCGAATCCGAGGGCCTGGGTGGAGGTGCCGTCGATCGTTGCAGCAGCGCACGAGCGCTCGAGCGCTTTGCCTGCCCTCGAGTCAGTCCGATAACTGCACGCCGCATGCTGACATCAAAGAGGATGTTGTTGATGAAACGCGGCCTAGCTGGGCCATGCATGCGTGCGATACGATCGCGTGCAGCGGGGACAGGGGGGACGGAGTGACGCACCTTTCTCTGGCTATGCCTTTGCCGTGCACGGCCGACACCTCTTGGTCTTGCAGTTTTGGCATTCGTAGATGTAGGGTTGCGGGCCCGCATGGCACAGGTTGCAGTTCCACTGGACGATTGTCGTGTCGGACTTGATCATCTTGAAGTTGTGTTCGCAGCTGGCGGGGGCGGCCATTGTGAGGGTGTGGTGCGGTCCGCTCGGCTATTCGCGTGCGTCGGATAGGGCTGAGGCGGCAGGCAGGCAGGCAGGCAGGGCAGGGCAGGGCAGAGCAGGGCAGAGCAGGGCAAAGAACAGGCCAAGGCAGGGTGAGGCAGCAATGGGGGTAGATGCTGGGTTTGCATGTTAGCAGAGTGATTGGGGACGCGGCCCAGATATACACGTACTCGTGGGGAATCGCGGCTTTGCTGCAGGACGGGCCGTTTGATGCGTGTGGACAGACGTGGGATGATCAGTATGCGCGTAACCCCGAGGTGTAGGGACGTCTTGAGTCGTGGCTGCAGAAAAGCAAAGAGGGAGGCCGCTGTCAGTGGATGATGGACTGGGGTTGCTGGAGAGCTTGACGGCGGTTTGGTCAAGGCTACGGCGCGGCCCCAGGTCGGTCTTATACTCATCCCCCTCCCCCTCCCCTCCCCCAGAGCGTTCACGGCGATATTGCGGCTAGCAGCAGTGGAGAGCTATGGATACCGCAGTTTGATACCGTCTCCACCATGTGCGGTAGTGTGCATGGCGCAATGGCGGCCCTGGACGCGTAGAGAGGGCGAATGCGGTTGGGCGTCCTCACGGATAGAGCAAGAGACAGGCTGGGGCGTAGCACAGCGCGGGTGGATTGAGAAGGGCGTCTGCTACCCTCCGTCTACCGGGTTCTCGATGGGAGCATGCGGGTGCCGCTCGTCAGACGCGGGCTGGCTGTTCCGCAGCCGCGGTCATGGTACGTACCATGTACGTGTAGCATTCCTAGGTCGCGGCTGCGGTCGAGGTCGCGGTCCGGGGGAGATGAATGGCCCCGGCCCTGTATCACACCAACCGAAACGCTCACCTCGCCGCGCCTCGCCGCACCTCCGCTCGCCTCACGGTCCATCGCATCGTCCACTGCTGCTCTACGCAGGATCAGTCGGCGCCGCGCCGGTCGAGCAGCGGCACCCAGCAGCTCCCAGCTCCCAGCTCCCAGCATGCTGGATCGGGCTAGCGCCGCCGCAGGGGTCCGCGTTAGAGTTTGCCGCCTTGCTTTTTGCGTCGCTCCTTTCCCCAGCTTGTCGTCGGTCTCGTATATCCCCCGGAGACGTCTCGACCTCGTCCAGACGAGCGCGCGCACGCTGCTTTTTCCGACGCGTGCGCCAAAAGCATTTTCCTGGCCATGGCAGCGACGTCGACGGCCCTCGCTCCCCCCCAGCAGCCGCCTGTCGACACTCTCGACACACTCGACACGCTCAGCGCCCTCACCACACTCTCCTCAACACGCTCCACTCCCTGGCAGCGTCGCGGGCGGCAGTAGCGGTCAGCCGGTTCACACGCCCTGCCCGAAGCGGCCGTCTGCAGCTCCTCTGCCTGCCTTCTTTCCTTCTTCTCTCAGACAGACAGGAGTACGGCCGCTGCTCGCGTCTGACAGGCGGCGCTGCATGTGGCTTGCTGCCCGCTGCCCGCCGCCCTCATCGTCGCCAGTCCACTGGCCTGGTCGCACAGGAGAGGTACCAACATCGGCCCTGGCTGCGGCCTCTTCTGCCCTCTGTACTGGCCAGGATGCCGCCATCTGCCCACAGAGACCGCCGCCGAGGGTGCTGCACGCGAGCGTATCCAGAGTCGCCTGCGGCACCATGCATTCCCTCGACCCGGTTCAGCTCGCGGGCGAACAGGTGCCTGCAGCCTCATCTCATGGGAACGCGCACATGTCGCACAAGAACGCCGGCAGCCTACCTCTACCTATCCACACGGACCCATGTCGAGAGCCTCCCACTTCCTCATCTGGATCGGCTCGTCCGGAAACGGCGGGCCCTTTCCATCGATCGTCGGGATGGCGTGCGGATCCACTGTCTGCCAGACGGGTGTTGCATGCTGCTCTGACCATGACCGGCGCCGCCGTGTAGATTGCTAACACTAGTCAGAGATGGTGGTCCGGTAGCCAGGAGGTTTGGCAGACTGCGGTGCGGCACGGCACAGAAAGCACCACGACATTGTTTTCGACCGCATTGAAGCCAGCATATGCGGGCAGGGGTCTGGAGATGCTCGGTCGACAACCTTTGTTGATGAATACCCATGGTCAGTCCGGCATGAGCGTCGTGAATCCGCTTTGGCTCGCAGTCTGGTCCAAGTTGGGCAACACATATGGAAACTCACAGCGACAAGTCTCTTTGTTTGTAGTCCACCATTCGCCAGTCTGCAGCTAGGTGGCGCGAGTTCCAGCAGACCTCACCAGCAAATAACCTGCCGAGAACCGTGCCTGCCGCTGCACTGACTGTTGATACCCAATGGCGCGACCAGGCCTTCGAAGTGGCGGGCTGAAGACCCTGTCTCATCGTCTACTCGAGCCTGTGCCAGATCACAGTACATACCTCAGTCTGAGGAAAACTATCTTGGGATACGTCTTGCAGCAAAGTGGCTCACACGCCAAATACTCCCGGTTACACGAGATCGAGTGTGGACCTGGCGCCCGGTATCACCTATGCAAGATCCGTGTGACAGTGGATTCTTCCGAGTGATACATGGCGTCTGTGGCGCATCCGAGCCTGGTGATGCGCGTCATCCCCTAGCTTCGCCCATGCGTGTTTCCTCCCGTTGCTGTTGGTCGCTTTGGGCCGCCAAGCGAATCTGTCTTTCCCGCACGCGAGCCGATCGCATTCCATGCTTCTTCCAAATCCACGCTGGCGCAAGAACGGCAGTTGCTAATTAATACCACGCCCTAGCCGGCCGCGTCACAGGGGGTATGGTCGCTATAGCGTCCTCTAGCGACTCCATGAACTGGTTCAGGGTGGCAAGACAACGCTGCAACACCGGCCTCTCTACCACTGGCCATGATTATGCGTGCATCCTGCTTGGGCCGGCTTCACCGATGCACTCTGCGGAGTCAAACCACCCTTCACTTCATGTCTGGTCGCCTCCCTCGGCCATATTTCAGATTCACAAGAGCTTTGTAGTTCATGCTGCCATTCACGACCTCTCCAATCTACACCGCTCCGAGCAGGGCATCGCGAGGAGAAGCCGAGGGTGTTGAGATTGGCAAGCACAACTCGATCTTGTGGCAACGGTCGTACAACGTCCGACCCGTCGTCTCCAAGTTTCCTCGGAATTCCGGACCCGGACCTGGTACCTGGAGCCGCAGCGATCATGTCCGCGGCATGGCTATTGGCCAATTTTGCACATTGACTGCTGCTGTGCATGCCGTTTTCTGTCATTCGGTCATGGCAATAATCGGCGGCGCCCTCGAGGCGTACTTCCAGATCGGTTCTCGAAAGAACCATTGCCTTGGTAGGCTAGCAGCCTCCTGTAACCTTCTAGGACGAAGACGTGATGGGGCGGCCAATCGGGGCATTTCTCGATGGCCTCAAGATCTACCTGCAGCCACTGTAGCCCGAAGTGTGGAAAAGGGAAGACGAACAGTACCTGTCCTGCCGTCTGAGAAGCCGCCATACCTGCTTCGGACATAGTCCATGGTCACACTGCACTCGGCGACATCCGAATGTGCTAAGTTGTGCCGCATCTCTTGAGACCCTCACCTCAATTTCATGGCCCTATATCTAGCCTTGTACCATGTCCTTCAAGGTACGTATTGGAAGAGTGTCGTACTATCTCACCGCTCCGCCCTGGGTGCTACCCTTCCGTGGCCGTCGACTATCATGATCCCTCTGCTACCTCAGGTCCACTCTTTTGCCCGAGGCTTTGATGGTCTGCAGCCAGTACCAGTCTTTGTCCGTCGACGACGCATATCTCTATCGCTTTACGTTATCTTCTCTCCATCAGAGTATTGGGGGCGCTCTCACTCAATAAAACGTCCATGTCCGTTGGTCTATTGTAGTCCGCGTGACGACTCGATCTGTCTACAATAAGCCACTTATCGTACGTCGGTGCCTCCGATGAAAGGCACTTGAAGAACTAGTGATACCACGGTGGTCAACTCCATGAAGTCATCGGCAGCATAAGTGAAAGGCCATTCGTATATCTCCTAAGTAGGTAGCCAATCGGCTGACTCCCAGATAGGAGGATGCACGTCCGTTATGTAAGCACTAGGGGCAGGGGTCAGAGCAGACTGCACCGAAACAGATCCCAAAGACGATGACCGCCCCAGTGTGTTGTGCGTTGACAGAAGTCGAGATGCATCATTAAAACACGTAGGCTAGGAGAGGCCGGCTACGGCAGATCTACCAGAGGTGGAGCTGCAGATAGCGGGTGTCAATCCTACCGTCAAATCAGACACGTTGGCTCGCATCATTGCACAAGCTGGATACGCACCACCGATCGAACTTGCGGCCGACTTTGCGAAAATGGCCAACCTCTTCGAAGCCGTGCTTCACATAGAAGTCTCTCAACCCAAGGCCGTTCCTCCAACCAGTCTCATCAACCGACATGCAAGCGATGACCGTTCTGATTTTTTCGTCTTCAGACCTTGGCTCCACGACGTCTTCCAGAGAGGCTTCTGGGTGCTTGAGAACATCTATTAGTGTCTTGAGCAATATCGATCCGATCCCTTTGGAAGTATGGCTCGGGTCGCAGAAGAGCGAAAGCTCGACGGTATGGCGGTAACCACCGCGCGCACTTCTGAAGCCAGTTGCGTACGTGAAGCCAACGACATGCTCCCCGTCGACTGCAACAACGAACGGCAACTTTTGGCCGACGACCTGCCTGTAGTTCTGACGAATCTCGTCCTGCGAGGAAGGGGTGAGCGCAAGCGTGATGACGGTGTTGAGGACGTAGTGCTCGAGGATTTTGTGGATGGCGGGAATGTGGTCTTCAGTGCACGCGAGCAGTCGAAGCGTGCTCGCAGAGGAGGCCATGATTCGGTGCGGTCCGGTGGTCGCGTGCCGGTGCCAACGCACTGGACTTTGTCCTGTACGCCCAGGCAGGATTCAACGGGGAGATGTAATAAAGAGAAGCGTGCCAGACAATGTGACGGTGTCGTTTTGCGCTCCCGAGTCTTGCATTTACCCATCTAATCTGATCGGTCGTCGGTCGCGTCCCCTTCCTCGTGCTGTTCTTTGATTCGCTTGCACCTTCCTTCCCTGTGTCAGCCCACCCAGGCGGTGGCCCAAGCTTCACTAAGGAACTGCCAAAATGTTTTCGTCGGCCCCGCCTCTCAGTCACGACAACCTCACGCTGCTTGGCCCCCCAACGATGCGTGGAGCTATTGTGTTCAGCGGCTCGTCGCATCCTACGCTGGTCGACGGCATCTGCGACCGCCTGGGCACCAAGCGGGGCATCGCACAGCTTAGCAAGTTTGCGAACGGCGAGACTCAGGTGCAGATACGTGCGTCAGCCCACATCCAGGCGCCCTCTGCCATGCTCATGCGTCCTAGATACGTCGGTGCGAGACAAAGATGTCTTCATCGTGCAAAGCGGGAGTCCCAAGTGAGTCCGCAGCTGTCTTTGTGCTTCAATGGCTTCAATGGCTGACGGTGCAGGATCAACGATGCGGTCATGGAGCTGCTGATTATGGTCTCCGCCTGCAAAGGCGGCTCCTCCAAGACCATTACAGGTGCGAGGACCTCGCCTTCATCACACTTTGCCCTGCAGCTTACCCCCTCGCAGCCGTCATGCCGTACTTTCCGTACTCGCGCCAATCAAAAAAGAAATCGCACCGAGGTGCCATCACCGCCCGTATGGTCGCTAACCTCCTCCACATCGCCGGCGTCACCCACGTTATAACCATCGACCTGCATGCCTCCCAGATGCAAGGCTTCTTCAAGTGTCCCGTTGACAACCTCATCGCCGAGCCGCTTCTCTCGCGCTGGATCCGAGTCAACGTGCCGGATTGGAAAGACGCGGTTGTCGTGAGTAAGAATCCGGGTGGCACAAAACGCGTTACCTCCTTGGCGGATGCCCTCAAGCTCAGCTTTGGCATTGTCACAACAGACCGGCGGCGAGCAACTCCGGCCTGGAACGAGAGCGCCATGTTCGAGCAGCTGAGACTCGACGGCACGTACGAGTCGCAACAGGTAATACAAGCGGCTTTGGATACAGACGCCAGCATCACGCCCATCACCAACTTCACCATCAAACCCAAAGCAGAAGCCGAGAAGGCCAAGTCGCGAGGGCGCGCACCCTCGAATCCCGTCCAGCGACGCACAAATGGAATGCTGGAAGCTCTGGGCAGCCCACTCTCCAAGTCAATGCGAGCGTCGTCGATCGTGGAACCTGAAGAGCCGCTGGAGCCACTCCGGGAGAGCCAGAAGATCAAAGACGAGCAGGGCGAACAATTAAGCGGAGACGAGGAGAGTGCGGATGAGTACACAGATGAGGTTAGTGTTCCCCCTCGTAGCTCAAAGATGACGCTAACCATCACAGCGTGCACGTGATGTAATTCACGGCCGCCTCGTGCAAGGACACATTGTCGATGAAGATCATCCCTCACCGGCCATGTCCGCCGTCTCACACTCCACCTGGCGGAATCGCGCACCCTCCGATCCCGATAATGACGATCTTCCCGACCCTATGATGTCCTCGTTCATGTCCACCACTTCGTCTGTCCGGAATCGGGAAAGCGAGCATGCACATGCCCTCGGCGGCACAATGGACGCGGCAGCCTCGTCAGAAGATGAAGAGGAGGACCTGGTCAACCCGGAGGTGGAGACCATGGTCACGCTAGTCGGCAACGTCAAAAACCGGCCAGTCTTCATTGTCGATGACATGATAGACAAATCTGCCTCCTGGATCGCGGCCGCAGAGACCGTCGTCAAACGTGGCGGTGCTACTAAGGTATACTGCATGGCCACTCACGGTCTTTTCGGTGGCGACTCCCTCGAGGAAATGAGTAATTGCGAGTGCATCGAGAAGATCATCGTGACGAACGCATTTCCCATTCCGGAATATAAGAGAGCTTCAGCACGAGACAAGCTGGTCGTGCTCAGCGTTGACCATCTCCTTGCTGAAGCGATCAGGCGGAACCACCATGGAGAGAGCATATCGCAACTCTTTATGCATTACGACTGAGGCCCAGCAAGCTGTTCTTTCCTCTCACGCTTCAACGATGTCTTTTCTACACCTTACGATTATTATGCACTTAGCGTGGCGCCACAGCATCAGGTGGTTTTGGGTTTAGTGATGCGGAGTTCGGATCGGCTTTTTGTGTTTTACGCGCGGGGTGGTCGGAAGTTTTGGAACCTACGGGTGGATGAATGCTTCCGGCGACATGGCGATTAGGATGCTAGGGGGTGAGTACGGGTGAGGGTCAAGCCCTTTGTAGAATGATACCACTAACCATTGCTGTTTGTCGCTTGTCCGTTTCTTTTGAGGGTTCTCCCTTTTCCCCTTTCCTCGCGTCTCCACCCTTTTCTCGTACGGTGCGACAATGCGTGTCAAATTGCAGTGAAGATGCAAACCAGCGATGCAGGGTTCAGTCCCTGCAGGAATCCCGTCTATACGGTGTATTCTTAACGGAGCGTTGGGAGAGTGAAACCTGAGGATTCTGACACAACTCCTGTTCTTCGGAACTACTCAGATGAGTTTGTGTGAAGAACTTCCTCGGACATTTTTGATACTTTTATGAAATCGTCGTCTCCAAAAGTGTCTCTCTATTGAATGTTGTGTGAGTGTCGCATGTTTCAGTGCCCCGTACCTACTTCGGTCGTTGTTTCGCAATACTTTTCCAAGACAGTCAAGACAGAAAGAACGCCCGGGCACCAGCGGGCTATTAGCAAACGTAGGCTGCAACCACATCTACTGACAAACACTCGGGAACAATCATGTATACCCACCGCTTAGCAACAAACACACACGGCCGTTGATTTCCCCTAGTCAACGAATAGTGTAAGTTCAGTTGCCCCCATCGCAGTGAAGGTGAAGGCATACACCAGCTCACCACTCTTGTTCTAGAGGTTCGTTCGCGCATGCGCTCTTCTTGACTGGAATACTTTTGCACTCGCAACGCAAGTTGTTCTTTACGAATAGGCAACGAGTAGATACACGATACCGGTCTCTTCCCGATATGGCTGACGGTGGACGCGACAATAACGACCTGTACTCGTTTGATTACCCGGAGGTGCATCGCGGGCAGCTGGAGGCTTGGATGGCGGACGCTGGTGGTGACAAGGTCAATAGTGGTGGCGACAAGGTCAACGGCCATGGAACTCAGGCCAATGGCGATGATTCTAGACCCAATGGCCATGGCTCCAAGGTCACCGGCAACGACTACATCACCGACGATGGGGTGCCCATGAAAGACGACCCAAGGCACCCCAAAGGCCCAACGCCAGAACCAGAACCTCTCGACGTGCGCCACGAAGCATATGTGCCCGTCCACACACCCTCACCTCCGCTGAACCTTTCCCGCGAACAACGCGAGTTCGACGACCGCATACGTCAAGAGTGCACCAAGCGCAGTGCCAACGAAGAGCGCGCCCATGACGACCGTGTCCAGCGCCTCCAAGTCGACCTCGATGCCGCGAAAGCCCGGCGCGAGGAAGCGGCCTCCCTCGCTGTCCTGGAAGCCCAACTAGATCAGAAGTTGCAGACGAGAAGGTCCGGTCTCGAGGCAGCGCGATCCGCCTACAAAATGGGCATGTCGTACGCATTTCCGGAACCCTGGAGCGTCGCCCAACGCCACATGCTGCTGCAACATGCCCACCTGCTCGACGAGTACTTTGCGCAGGTGAAGGAAACCAAGGAGCTACTGCAGAAGTGCATCGAGTGGACACGCACACAGATTCAGGAGGGCAATCGAATGGACACGGAGATTTTCCGCATCAACGAAGACCTGAACGAAGTGGAAGGGATTTGGAAGAAAGACACGGAAGCGGGGGGCGACCAGAAGCTGCTGCAGGAAATGCTCGACGGCGATTTCGCTACCCTCGTTCAACAGACCATCGCCAAAGACAACGGGAAAGTGGTCGACTCGCAGCGCCTCTCGAAGCTCGCACCGGCGCTTGAGGACGCAGTTGCCGAACACCCTCACCTGAAAATTGCGTGGGAAAACCTTGTGACCATGGAGTACAGGAGCTTTCCCGAGCGGTTCCCCGAGCAGTTGTGCGTGAGGCGGGGCAGTGATGAAAGTACGCTGCTGTCGTCGGGTAATGGACATTCGGCCGAGCGACGTGGACTTTGCTAACGTGTGTGCTGTAGATTCGGGGTATGATGTGTATGAGTTTGGCTCTGACGATGGTCCGAAGCTGGTGTTGAATGCTACGGACACGGGTGGAGGTATTTGATCCTAGCGAGTGCACGTCGGGTGGTTAGGAGAGCTGAGGTTTGCAGGGCCCGGCGCCCTGCAGTGCTTCCAACATTTCTTGCTCTACGTTCTGGCTTCGAAGATGGTGGATATGGGTTGGTCGGCGAGGCAGTGAGCACGGTGTTCTTCTTCAATGGCGGAAAGGCAGTCGTCCCAGAGCTGAACGACTCCACTCGCGTGCTCGCCGCCTCCAAGGGTCAAGATACGTCCAGATCAAGTATCCGCCCTGGCATGCACCCAGCTGTAGCTCCTTCCCAAGCAAGGAATTCGCCGCCGCGTGCATTGTTCCTGCATCCTGGTTCCCCGGTTCCTGGAAGTCCAAGACGACGTTGGAGGCCATCATTTCCGGCCGCAACCAATGCGCACGCACCTGCCTAATCGAGCCCCGCCCCTCGGCCCTCCCGCACCTTCCTCATCCAACCAGCGCGAGCACGCGTTCAGCCTCCACCGCGTAGCTCCGCTGTGGTCCGCTTCTCTCCTTCTACGATGGGATAGACAGACACTGTGAGGTGGGTTTCTTGGTCGCCATATCGTCTGCGCGCTATGCGAGCGCTGCGGCTGGGTGCTATATAAGCATGGGTCCCGCGACGCGTCGAAGAGCTAGCAAGGCACAATCTGGCTTTGTGGGTGCAACTGGACATGGCTTCTTCCGTCGTTCGTTTCTGTGTGCTTGCGGCTTCCGTCGCCGTGGGTTCTGCTCTGTCGATTGCGGAGCTCAATGGGAACAAGTTCCTCTCGCCGTATAACGGGCAGACCGTGTCGAACGTGTCGGGCATCATCACGGCGAAGGGCCCCGATGGATTGTGGATCCGTTCAACCACGCCGGACCGCGATGCGAGGACCTCGGAATCCGTCTACGTCTTCGGCCGCACCTTTGGCGCGAACCTGACTGTCGGCGATGCCATTGCCATTGGTGGCAAGGTCGTCGAGTATCGCTCCAACAAGGACTACGTCTACCTCACCGAGATCTCGAACCCCGTCCTGGAGCGCAAGGTGTCGACCGGCAACAAAGTGAAGCCGCTCGTCATCGGCAAGGATACGAGCGACCCGCCGACGGAGCAATTCAGCAGTCTGGACGGTGGAGATGTCTTTGCGGTACCGAACAACGTGTCGTTGGTTTCGGTAGCAAATCCGCTGCTCGAGCCGAAGAAGTTCGGCATGGACTTTTGGGAGAGCTTGAGTGGAGAGCTGGTCACCGTGAGGAAACCCACGGCGATTGCGAAGCCGAACAACTTTGGGGATACCTGGGTTTATGGGGATTGGAAGGTTACGGGAAAGAATGAGCGGGATGGCTTGACTATGACGGATAAGGGTGAGTCCACGTCGCAATCATCAAAGCGTCTCGGGTGGACTGGAAGCTAACAAGGCGCAGATGCGAATCCCGAAACCATCATCATCGGCTCACCTCTAGATGGCACGAAAAACCCGAATGCGACCAAGCTTGGAGACGGGCTGGAAGAGATCACGGGTATCGTATCCTACGCCTTTGGCTTCTACCGCATCCTCCCCACGACCGCTATCAAAGTCAAAAAGTCGCAGAAACCAGCGCTCCCGAAAGCGACCAAGCTGCTCTCCAAGGGGAAATGCGACGGCGTCACGTTCGGCGCGTATAATGTTGAGAATCTGGCGCCGACTAGCGCTCATCTGCCTTCCATCGCTGCGCACATCGTGGAGTACCTCAAGTCGCCAGATCTGGTCTTCCTCCAAGAGGTCCAGGACGACAACGGCCCAACTAACGACGCTGTTGTATCCGCAAACCTCACCTTGTCCACTCTCGCAGCGGCCATCACTGCTGCAGGTGGCCCAGCCTACGCATTCACCGACATCGCCCCAAGCGACGATAAAGACGGCGGTCAACCGGGCGGCAACATCCGTACCGCCTACCTGTACAAACCCTCTTTAATCCGGCTGTTCAAGCCCAATCCGGGTACCGCCACAGAAGCCAACGAAGTCTTGCCCGGACCGACGCTCAAATTCAACCCTGGCAGCATCGACCCTACGAACGAGGCGTGGACTGCCAGTCGCAAGCCGCTCGTTGCGCAGTGGGAGATCATTGGCAAGAAGGGCAAGGGTGAAGGAAAGTTCTTCACTGTAAATGTGCACTTTGGGTCCAAAGGCGGCAGCAGTAGTCTCCAGGGGGATGCGAGACCGCCTGTGAACGGAGGTGTGGACGATCGTCAGGCTCAGGCTGAGCTTACGGGGAACTTCGTCAAGGTACGTACCCCCTTGCCCTCCAATTGAAGATCCAGAACTAACACTCGCCCCAGTCCATCCTCAAACGTGACCCCTCCGCCCGCGTTATCACCGCCGGCGACTTCAACGAGTTCGCTTTCGTGGCGCCCCTTGAAACCTACACCTCCCTCTCAGGTCTCCAAGACCTCGATGCCGCTGTTAACATCAAGCCTGTTGAGCGCTATACGTATCTGTTTGACATGAACGCGCAGCAGCTGGACCACATGTTTGTGTCGAAGAGTTTGGTGAAGAAGGCGAAGTATGAACATGTGCATATTAATACTTGGGTGGAATCGGCGGCCATGGTGAGTGACCATGATCCTAGTGTGGCGTTGTTGGATGTCTGTTCGTAGATTGGGGAAGGGATAGAGGGAGAGGTCATGAGGTATGAAATGTAATGTCTTTTGTACTATGACTTCGTGTCCAATCTCGTCAGCGAATGCATCGCCAAAATTCGGTCACCAAGGTGGGGCTACTACGGCTAGCACTACCCACTGTGTAATCGAGCCAATGAATACCAGTCCTTCACCACTCATTTCCCACGATCAACTCTCACCTGGTCAGGCCAGAACATCACCGCCCAAATGAAATGCTTTCTTTGCGACGAGGAACGTGAACACCTATTTCAACTAGCACTTGACACTAACTCACTCCGCAGAAAGCCTCAAGGATGAGACGAAAGTCACCACTGTGAGCAATGAAAACGCTATCTAGAATGCCATACTAGTACCTCTACAGAGTCTAAGCTGGTGGCAGGTATCAGAAGGGATAGTGGAGGGCTGGGTGACATGGTTAGAAGTGAGCCTTTGAGTGTTATGTTGATTGGAGGAGAAGTGGTGTTGGGAAGGGAGTGCGGACAACGAATGTGGTCGAGTACGAGTGAAATATCTCGAGCGATTGCGTGAGGTCACATTGTCCTGCGCACGGTCCATCCGCTGTTTGGGAACGCATAAGGCAATCGGGAGCTGACAGAAGACCCGTGACGGGGTCATCCATAAAAGCATACTTTTGCTACTGTGGGCTCAAAACCTCAGCTTTCGATTCATCTGACCACTCAGGTGAAGATAATGCCTCCATCAATCACAATAGTCTGCCCCGTCATATAGTCCGAGTCCTTACCACACAAAAAGCTCACAGTACTGCTCACATCTTCCGGCACGCTCGTCCGTCCCAGCGCGATCAACTCCTCGGTATACTTCTTGATCGTATCGCCCTTCTTGGCGCCCGTCGTCTTGCCCAGCTCTTCATCAATGAGGTCCCACATTGCAGTGCCGACAATACCGGGTGCGTAAGCGTTGACGGTGATCTTGTGAGTAGCCATTTCCATAGCGAAAGCCTGAGTAAGACCGCGAACAGCCCATTTGGAGGCGCTGTAGTGCGAGAGTAGGGGGAAGGGCTTGAATGCTACGATGGAGGCGGCGCCGAGGATTTTCCCACCTGAGCCTTGGGAGATCATTTGTTTGGCGGCGGTGGAGTAGCAGTTGTACACGCCAAACACTGTGTGTGCATGTTAGTTTCCCACTTGATAGTTTTGTGCAATGCGGATGCAGTACCGTTGACCTCAAACATGCGCTTCATATCTTGCTCGGTCAAGTCGAGTAGGGCTTTGACCTGCGCGATACCAGCGTTGGATACCATGGTGTTGAGGGGCCCTAGCTCGTTGACGCTTGCTTGGACCATCTGCTCTACTTCTTGGAGATTTGAGACGTCTGCTGCATACGGAAAAGCTTTTCTGCCCATGCTTTTTATCTCTTTGACGACTTCTTCGGCTCCAGGTTGGTTTGCTTGGATGTCGTTCACGCAGACGTCGTAGCCATCTTGCGCGAGGCGAAGAGCAATTGCTTTCCCGCTATGATAGGTCAGAAGACGTATGATGGGGAAGCTGACGAAATCTCACATGCCACGCGCTGCGCCCGTTACGATAGCTGTCCGGCCCTTCTGATCTAACGTCGGCGACGCGTACCTCCTCACCCATCGTGGAGCTTGAGGAGTAGCCCGTGATAGGGTGGGGAGCTTAGGTGAAGCTTGCCAAAGCGTCCGTGCTGGGAGGCGGAAGGCCATGTTGAGTGATGAGTATGTATTTGGGATGAGCGATGAAAAGTATGGAGATCACGCAAAAGAAGCTGGCTGCGGCTCGGCATCATACTTGTACTTATACCTCCTAGTCTCCGCATACTATTCTTGACGGTAGTGCGAGCAAGATTATCCACTAAGTGGAGTGACCCCTCTCGTGCGTACATTAACTCCAGCGTAGAGCCTAGTACACAGTCGTGAGCGTTTCATCGGGAATAAGACGGAACGGTGATTGAGAAGGGTATCTCAGAGTATTGATGGAGCGGCCTACGACATCGGCGCATGTTGCCCAAAAAATCACAAGCACACAAGCCTCAGAGTGAAGCCTTCGGTAGCTGGTGAACCTTGAGAAGAGTCGTCATGGTCTCTCCTCGATCCCGGTCCGTCGTCGGATCCGGGGAAGAGGAAGACATAAATAGCGGGGAAGTGCAGTCGTACGTAGACTAGCCGCTTCGGCCTTAGCCTTGGTACACTCGCGAGTCGTCCTCCCGAAGCGAAGCGCGTCGCAAGTCGGCATCGTCAACACACAGCCAGGATCTGTCGATACCACGCACAATGGATCGCTCACGTCAAAGCATGGCGCCGCAGCAGCGGAACCTGTCCCTCACCGAGGAGCTGGAGAAGCTGGAACAGTCAATTACGCTGACGCTTCAAGGTAAACAATATCAACAGTACCCCGCAAACACGACTGACAGCAGCAGAAATCGACCACAACTTCAGTCGAGCGCACCGCATCGTTACAAGCAGCGTCCTTCCAATCGTCGAGCAGTACGGAAAACATTCTGAGGCGGTTTGGGAAGGCTCCAAGGTCGGCATCCCGTCCTTTGGTACATGAGACTATAGAAACGCTGACCGTCTTCAGTTTTGGAAGCAGTTCTTCGAAGCGAGCGCGAATGTCTCTCTTTCGGGCTATGAGGCACCCGATGCGGACGAATCAACTGTGCACGAAGATACGCAGCAATCGCACGTTTACGACGACGAGACGGTGGAAGGGGACACAGTGACGGGCGCGACGACAACACCCCCGCGACCGTCCTCATCACAGGCCGACTTGGAAGAAGACACTTCTACAATCGATTCGCCCTCGATGGCACACGCACACAGTACACCGAGAGCACCGAATACGGGAGGCAAGGAGCCCGTCTTCGCCGACTTCTCCTCGCCATATGAGGACCTGCGGCGCGAGGTGACAGGCTCACGCACCCCTAAGCTGGACCCTACAACACCCGGGAAGACGCAAGCTCTGCCTGATATGACTTCACTGCTAGACTCTTCGCCCTTTGTGCCCCCGACTTCTGGCAAGCGAGCACCCTTCGTTCAAGACCTGCTCCTGCACCGCGTGCTCGACAAGACGTACCGCGTACAGGCTACGCCTCTGCCCAGCCCGAGAAAGTACAAGCCCTCGAGCGCCTTCACACCGGCAACCGCCCGCCGCGGAGGCCCAACCCCGGGAGGCACGACTTCCGCTCTTCCAACGTGGGCGGACGACTCGTCCCCGCCGTCCTCACCTGCGCCCCAGCTTCGCGCCGATATCTTCTCGCCCGCCAAGACACCGCGGACGCCGGGCGTGAGCGTGCAGACACCTGGGAAAGGGAAGCATCCGTTCAGCATCGTCAGGAGTGGGGCGAACGTGTTCGAGGACACGGATAGTGAAGGAGAGGGCGATGACCTAGGCTTCAGTCCACCAAAGACGATCCAGTTCCATATTCCGCAAAGCAAGCTGCTGCAGACGCCGGCCCGCGAAGCAAGCAAGCGGATAGTCGAGGATCTCCTCATGACAGCTGGCGGGGACATCACGGACACTACTGGAGGCATGGACGAGGATAGTCCCAGCGTTGTGAGGCGGCAGGTCGACCTCGACGATTCGTTCTAGAGGCAGCGCACGTCTACGGAAGTGTTGCGAGCAGGAGTAATTAGTTGATACCCATATGTAGAAGGTTAAAGGAACGAAAAGTACAACATACACATCCTGTTTGTCCTCAGCGTTGGTTCACATGTCGAGAGGCCGGCTGTTCACGCACGTGCGTCCAGACATGTCATCTCCGGGCGCTAGTCCCGAGTAGGGGGTGCCGTCACCTTCAACATTTCGAGACTCCTGCTCCGGGAAGCCAACTATCCCCAAACTTTGTCTTTCGCTGATTCACAGTCATGTCGCGGAATAAAAGACCGCCGACCTCGGGCTACGCGCGCATAGCTCAGGCCGAAGAGGAAGAAGACTCGCACGACGACACCGAAGATGAGCTCCATGATCGGACACTCTCCAGCTCGTACGCCCCCATCCAGCCCAAACGGAGCTCCCGAATGCGCGTGCCTCAGTCAGGCGAATCGTCCCCGAACCCACGAAAAACAACTTCCGGCCGGCGGCAGCGGAGCAACTCGGGGGTCGACATCAAGGCCATCAACGCCCGCTTCGAGCGCTGGGCCGACGAGATCGCACAAAAGTTCAAGATCAAGCGACAGAAGGAAGCGCCTGACGATGAGCCGCTCGAGATACACCATTCTGTGTTCCAGGCCCCGGACGGGACGCGCCCGGCCACGGCAGACACGCTGGCGCTCGATCACGAGGGCGCCGCGGACCGTATGACCAAGGGGGAGTTCGACGAGATTGTGGAGAGCGTCAGGGTGGCTATTGAGATGGGCACGCACCCGTTGCTGATCACACAGGGTAGCTCAGGCAGCTACTTTGCGCGCAACACGCAGGGCAAGGTGGTGGGCGTCTTCAAGCCCAAGGACGAGGAACCATACGCGTCGCGTAACCCCAAGTGGACGAAGTGGATACATCGTAATCTGTTTCCATTCTTCTTCGGACGCGCCTGCCTCATCCCGAATCTAAGCTACATCTCCGAAGCCGCTGCATACGTCCTCGACACGCAGCTCCGCACGAACCTCGTCCCGCCAACCGATGTTGTCTCCCTCTCCTCAAAATCATTCCACTACGACTTTTGGGACCGAAGAGCATACTACCGGAAGAAGAAGCCGTTTCCGCAGAAGCCCGGCAGTTTCCAGGTATTCTTAAAGGGCTTCAAAGATGCGAACATCTTCCTCAAGGAGAATCCCTGGCCGGACCAGCACAACCCACGGGTGGATAATGCGGCACGGAGAACAAAGACGCGGCGGTGGGCCGAGGAGTGTAGACCTAGCGGGCCACAGTCCGAAGACGAGGATGACGACGAGTCGCGTCCCGCCATTGCTGACCCGCAGCGGCGACAGCCTGGAGGGTTTTGGTCAGAAGGCCTGCAGCAGTCATTCCGGGAGCAGTTGGAGAAGTTGGTCATCCTGGACTACATCATGCGGAATACGGATAGAGGACTGGATAACTGGATGATTAGGATCGACGAGAAAACCCAGCAAGCGACCATCGTGGCGGAGGCACCCAAAATGGATGGTCTGGCGGACGGCGAGGATGGGGATGAACCTAGCGACTATACCAGGCAGTCTATGTCCGAGATAGACCCGTACGGGCGCCGCGAGCCTATGACGGCAATGAGTCGGTCCAATACGCCTATGCAGAAGGGACCCGCACCTTCGGTCACTATTGGTGCCATCGACAACAGTTTGTCGTGGCCGTGGAAACATCCTGACGCTGTAAGCTGTCTTCCACTCTCCTCTGCGTTTCCATCTGACATTTTCTAGTGGCGAAGCTACCCCTTTGGCTGGCTCTTCCTTCCCGTGTCCCTCATCGGCCAGCCCTTCTCCGAAGCGACCCGCCGCCACTTCCTACCCCTTCTCACTTCCAAACAGTGGTGGAGCGATACACAGCTGGCTCTGCGGAAATGCTTCACGCAGGATGAGGACTTCAAAGAGCGCATGTACGCGAAGCAAATAGCTGTCATGAAAGGACAAGCCTGGAACGTGGTGGAGACTCTCAAGCTGCCCGACCACGGTCCGCTAGAACTCACTCGCAGAGCGCGAGTATGCGTATGGGACGATCTAGTTGAGATTCCCATCGCAGTCCCTCTCCGTGCGCCCTCTGCAGAAATGCGCCGCAAGCATCAATCAAGCCGCCACAAGGCCACGCTCGCAGAGCATGAGGAGATGGACATTACAGCGTTGTCAACCCCTCCCCAGAAACCCCAATCGGACTTGCTTATGAATTCTCCTCCTCTTGACGATAATCGCTTCAATCTCTCCCGCGAAAGCAGCTCCATGGACGTTCGTCGCCCCCCGCAGGCCGAGGAAACCAATGGGATCCCCCTCGATTCACCCGCCACCGTGCAAGGTGTCGCGTGGACCTCGCGCGGTATGAACGGCTCACCTTCCAACGGTCGCCCCAATCATCGTACGAGAATGAGCTACGATGCTCCCAGACGCCAAGAGTCGAAGAAGCAGCACCGTCGCAGATACTCTGCCGTCACCCGAGGAGGCCATGGAGGTGGTGGGTACACAGCACAGGAAGACGATGAGGGCGATCTTGGGTATGCAGCGAATGAGGATCTGGAGCGAAACCAGAAGACGGTCATTGTGGAGAGGTTGGAGCAAGTCAAGGGTAAGAATCCGACATTTTCTTGGTGTTGAGTCTAGATGTGTTTTTCTTAGAGAACCAAACAAAAGGCTTGCATGGGCTGGAGCTGGGATTGATTGGATGCATAGGCTGGGTTGCATTGACGGCGTTTTGTTTGCTTGGGTGTAGCAATACCAGGGTGGCGGCATATCGTCACTTTACGAGCGTTAGACTACGGCACTTGTGAAGATCTTGTTGTTAAGATATTTATTCTTGGCACGACGCATGACGTACAAGAATCATGCAGACCCCCACGCCGCTGCAAACAACAGGTGTCGCAATAATTCGTGCGCGCTCTTGCTAGGGAAAATCGCGAGATTAGATGTGCACCTGACCCGTGGCACGGTCCATACTTCTAGCCACAAGTGGCGCAGGAACGCTGACTTCAACATCCAGCATCAAAGGTTTTTCTTTTCTTATCAACCATCGCGGAGGCCTCGCAGCCATCCTTCTATGTTCCAATCACCCACTGCAAGGCTGGCATGTTGACTGACATCGAAATCCGGCTGCTACGTCGTTCCCTCCGACGTCTGCCTTCACTCGCGAGACCGCCTGATACTGGACCTCGGGCTGAGTGAACCAGGACCGATACGCAACAATCCGTTTCTCTGATCCGTCACATATTTATACGTCGACCCGAATCAAGTGCGCCTGGAGAAGATCTTCCGACACCTGTCCGGGCAACTGACCTCTTCTGTTGCAGCGACGGGTGACGATCTCGAGGCTTGGCAATTCACTCGTATGCGTTGGGTGCCGGCCTTGAACGACCATTGTTTCGGGGCCAAGATCGAGTTTTCTAGTTCGTTTACTTGAAGCTCGACGGGTCCTCTTACCTGCGGATCCTCGAACCCTGGTAACGCCATGGACCCCGCTTCCCTCTTAAACCCCAGAGGCGCAAGACAACGAGGATCCAAACCAACCTCTTCCTCTTTCGATCCTCCGTCCTTTAGCTTCTCAACTCCTTATTCCGCACCAAGCAATTCCATGTCTGGAGATTCGGGGTACTGGGCGCCGCCGCCGCCTCCGTATGGCATGCAGCAGATGTCGCCCCAGACCAACCCTGGGGCACGTGCGCCTGACGTACCTCAGCCAATGTCCCAATCTGGAGCGACACAACCCCAAAGCAGCCTCCACACTACCCCACAGTTCCAGCAATTTGATGCTCGCGCACTCCTGAACCCCAAGTCAGTGTCAAAACGACCTGCGATCGACCAAGCGCAAGAGTTCGAACGCGGACGCGAGGACCCCGCCCCCGCAGGACAAGTCTCACTCGTTGAACGCCTCCACCACGTGCAAGAGCGCACCGCGTCGCCAGCAAAACGTGCCAGGACCGAGGACGAGCACAGGAAGGCTGCCAAAGGCCACATTGGCTTCGGAAGTGGAGGTGCCCTTGACCTGAACCGAATCAGCCAACAACCTGTTTCGACAAAAGGTCCTTCAATAGACCTCACCATGAGTAAAGTTTTCTGTGTCTGTAGCCTACAGAAGCTAACCGCTCACAGGCGACGACGAAGACGAGTTCAAGGTGGTCAAGGACAACTCGCAGCAAACCATTTGCATCGGCAAAATCAGGCATGCATACGTCCAGGCTCACCAAGTACCTTACCAGGATCCGAAGAAGTATCAGGGCAACCACGGTTCTCAAGGTCGCATATCCATCCGATTCCGCCGCTCGAGTGGCCACTTAACTACCTTGAACATCATGGTTGTCGACCCTACGGAGCGAGAATTCGGCAGAATCGACTTCAAGACCGCGAAGGCTCTTGCACCCCTCATGGACGGCGCAAAAGCAAGCGGACTCAAGTGGATGGCCTGGACTGAGCCCCGGCGGAAGACTAAGGACGAATCGGGTCCAGGCGGCCCAATGACGGGACTCATAAGCATAACTCTCCAGCTTTACTGCCCCAGGAAGCACGCCCACAGTATTGGCAAATACCTCAGGCAGTACGAGGTCCAACTCGAGGACCCACAACTTGACATTCACCGCTTTGATTACTTCAACCCTCAGACGCACGCCTCCTTCTCTGCCAAAGATGCGCAGCTTGCAGTCCCTCAGAACCAGGGCTATGCCCCAGGAGCTGGTGGCAACTACGTCATGCGGTCCGTCGATGAGATTCGGAGCGATGTGCAAACTATGTTCGATACGATTGCAGAGACGGATGAATTGCCTACCCGTGAGGCTTCGCCCCTGCTCCGTACGAAGTTGTACAAGCACCAGAAGCAGGCCTTGTACTTTCTTTGGGATAAGGAGCAGGACTGGCAGGGCGAGGAGGCCGACAACCGCAAGGATTCTCTTTGGCAACCCAAGTACCGTGACAACGGCAAGAAGTAAGTACGCGTCGCAATTTCCGCTTAGTCCAAGCCGACGGATTAGGTGTTAATCCCTCTGAATAAGCTTTGCTGACTTCATACCCCAACCTCTAGATACTACCTCCACGTGATTACAGGAGAAGAGGCTAACAGCAAGCCTCCGGGCTCTCGGGGTGGAATATTGGCCGACGAAATGGGACTCGGAAAGACTCTTGAGATCCTTTCCCTTGTCGCCGACACTGCATCCCTGGCCGCCGCGCGCGCGTTTTCTCAAAAGGCTCCACCACCCCGCTGCAGCGGTGGCATGGTCCAGCCGACGGTGAACAGTCGCGCCACGCTTCTTGTCTGCCCCTTGAGTACAATGTACAATTGGAAGGAGCAGCTGGAGCGACATCTAGGCCAAGGGCTAAAGTGGATCAACTATCATGGCAAGAACCGTAACAGCATCACCGCTACGGATCTTGCCGACAACGATATCGTCATCACAACTTATCAGATGATCCAGGCCGACTCTAACGATCGATCGACACCATTGCCTCACGTACAGTGGTTCCGGATCGTCCTCGATGAAGCGCATACGATACGAAATGCTGCTACAAAACAATCTGTGGCAGCGTGCTCGCTGCCAGCTCAGCGGCGCTGGGCAGTGACCGGGACCCCTGTCCAGAACCGGCTTGACGTGAGTAGAACCTGTCGTATTGGCCATGGATGGCAGCATCGTATCCGATGTATAGGGCATTCAAGGCCCTGTGGGTACATTGTACATTGTAGAGTGCTAACGTCTTCGCAGGATCTTGGCGCTTTGTTCCGCTTCCTGCACCTACATCCTTTCGGCACCACCGCCGGGTTCAATCAACACATCCTCATTCCGTTCAAGAACGCTGATGCCGATGTTGTTCCAAAGTTACAGCTCCTTGTCAGCTCCGTCACTCTGCGTCGCATCAAGGAGCGTGTGTTGGAAATTGAGATACCGAAGCGTAACGACAACATAGTGCGATTGCAGTTCTCCAAGGCTGAACAGACACTGCATGACTGGTTCGAAGCTGACTCGCAGCGTAAAGTCAACGCGGTGACTGCAGGAGAGAAGCTGGGCGGCAAATCGTACGCGCGAATTTTGACGGCCATTACGAATCTACGTCTCATTTGCGCTCATGGGCGGGATTTGCTTAGCGAGGAGGCCCTCAAGTTGACGGACGGTATGACTTACGAGAACCCCATGTCTATTGAGGACGACGACGACGGACCGACCAGAGCACAAGAGCTTAATCACGTGCAAGCCTACGACATGCTAGAGCTCCTGACCCAGACAGACAGTGATCGGTGCCAATACTGCCGCGAGACCCTCCTCGCGGCCCTCGATAATGACTACGATGACGACGAGGCTACGAAAGACACTTTTGGATATATGACACCATGCTATCAACTAGTCTGCGCAAAACACGGTAAACGCCTCCAGGATGACCTTACCAAGGCGGCTTCACCCGAGGGGTTCTGCAACTGTCCCTTCTGTGACGCACCAATCACGCCGACGCCCTTCGAGCTCAGCCAGTCCGGCTTCAGGGCGTATCAGGAGGAGCGCGAACGCCTGAAGCGCGACCCGAAGCTGGCGAAGAAGATTGGTACTTACAACGGTCCGTCGACGAAGACGCAGGCACTTTTGAACGACTTGGCTGTTCATAGAGAGTGGACACTGGCAAACCCGTCAGAGCCTCCCATCAAGAGGTAAGTGTGCGGCGTTTTACAGTCCCATTAGGACCTCCACGGTTTTGTTTATACGTGCTAACTTGGGCAAAGCGTTGTCTTCTCGACATGGACCACCCATTTGGATCTGATTGAAATCGCCCTGAGTGATCACAGCCACAAGACCGTCCGACTTGACGGTCGCATGTCCCGCGAGGCCCGCAATCGCTCGCTCACGGCCTTTGACAACGACGATTCCGTCACGGTAATTTTGGTCTCTATCGGTGCTGGAGGTCTCGGCCTTAATCTCATCAAGGCGAACAAGGCCTTCGTTATGGAGCCGCAATTCAACCCTGCGGCTGAGGCGCAGGCGGTCGATCGGGTGCACCGACTCGGCCAAACGCGAGAGGTGACTATCAAGCGCTTCATCATGAAGGATAGCTTCGAGGAGAAGATGCTGGATCTCCAGCGCAAGAAGAAGGCCCTTGCGGATCTGACCATGGCGCGCGAGAAGAGCAGTAAGGAGCAGGCTGCGAAGCAGAAGCTGGAGGATTTGAGGTCGCTGTTTAGATAGGATTTCTTGGGGCTGGGGTCATGCTGGACTTCAGAGCGTTATATCCTTGAGGAAAGATGTGCGTGGGTGCGATTCTGACGGGTATGTTTTGGCTTCATGTGGGCGGGCATTCTTTGATCTTACGGAGTGGAAATGGAGTATGGCGATTCTGTATGGAACTGGGTGGAACTTTGGGCTGGCTGACATTGTGTACACGTACACCCTTCACATCTTCATAGGATAGCTTCGGATAGACTTGTCAATTCGGTGAGGGTCTGTCTGGGTGCGCCGTGATTTGCCTTGTTCCTATGCCGACTTTGAGTATGTTTAGCGCTTTGGAGGACCCCAGATGCACCTTTACCAGCCTCACTTTTTGTGCAATTCCCAGATCATGACACCCTCGTTCTCGTCTAATGATCCATTTTGTAGGTGTCCACTGTCCCGTCCGATCCATTCGGAGCCCACTCCGCGGAGATACACTTTGCACGGCTGAAAAGCTTATTCCCGGCTGAGGGGTTCTGGTGCGTGAATGGATCGGCGCGTGTCAAATCTGGGCCATGCCTTCAAGGATTTAGAGTGGGGAAGCGGGAGGGGGAATCATGGGGAGGGTGCGTTGGGGCCTTGCGGCGGGAACGTTTATTTGGACGTCGTGCTGCTCAACCTTGCGACGTCCCTACACGACTCTGCACGACTCGGCTTAGTTGAATGTTTTGACCGATACGGCGCAGCGTTTCTTCGTCGCTTGCAATGTAGATGTCTACGGTCGAGGTCAAGGGGAGAGCTACCTCGACACAATCACGCCTGACCTTTCGAGAAGACGACGACCGAACGTTGCCATAGTGCGCGAATGGCATTCAACACCAAGACACGTACTGACCTTGAGATAATTGTCATTGCTCTAGGGAATTGTGGGGTTTGATGGGTATGCGGCAGTTCGGGCGGGCGGATGCCCGCCGGCTAGCGAATGGCGAGGCTACAGGCCGAAGATGCCGAAACCGTGCATATTGCGGCGTCGATGGAACCTGCGATCCCACGTTGAGAAACTTCATCACTTGCTTCACGACATCGTCACCGAGAGGACGACGAGACACTTTTGACGGGACCGATTTCGCTACAAGGACATTCTATGCCGGTACAAACAACATACCACTCATTAAAACAACGTATCGACAGCCCTGGGTGCGATGATCACGCAACTGCCGCTCCTCTTTCCCTCCAACGTCGAAATGTTCGAAATCATCTAGGTGGTGTAAATAAAATCTGGTCGGACATCGCCCAAGTCTCGGATCTCCTGCTCGGTCTTGCCCTCGATCCAAACATCGCGCTTGCCCGACTTCCGGAGACGGTTCTCGCGCCTCAACATGAAGTGCATGACGACGCTACCGCCGAACAAGCAGACGAACATGTACGCAAACACAATGGCGTGGCCGGTGAGGTAGCGAGGCTTGTCCTGCGACATGTAAATGTTGGAGGACACGACTCCGTTCATGTTGCCCCAGCCAACGACTATGCCGACCATAACACCACGCTTGAGCGAGCCCTCGACGTTGTTGGAGGCCCACGTAAGAGTATTGGGGACACACGGATAGATACCGGCAGCGCCGAGGAAGGTGCCGGCGTACTGGACGTGCGGATTGTCGCTGCCGAGCAACATGGCGAATCCGACGCAACCCATCAACGACACAGCCATGTTGCTGTATCCGCGCCACTTGGTTCGGTCGGCGAACCATCCGATGAAGATGGTCATGGCCGCGGCGACGGCGTACGGTGGGACAGACATGAGCTGAGCGCGGTTACCCTTGTAGCCCATGCCGACGAGAATGGTGGGCAAGAAGAGCGAGAAAGAGTACAAGGCGCATAGGACACCCATGTACTGCACAGCGTAGACCCAGGTCTTCCAGTCCTTGAGGGCCTGGAACACGTATTTCCTGCTGATCTTCTCCTCGGTGGCACGAGTCTGGTTGTCGGCGCGCAGACGACGCTGAGCACGGAGCTTCTCGTCGGCTGTAAGGAATCTGGCGGTGTCCGGGAAATCAAATACCATCCAGTAGCAGAAGCAACCGACGAAGACAGTGGCAAGACCCTCGAGGATGACTGCGACGGGATTAGCAGGTCGGAAGATGACCGGAAGAGTTGAACTTACAGATCCATCGCCAGCCTTCGTAACCACCAGCGCCGTCCATCTTGCTGATGGCGGCGGCGAGCAGTCCTCCGAATGAGCCAGCCAGCGCGGCGGCTGAAAAGAAAAGCGCGGCACGGAAACCAAGCTCCTGGCGCCTATACCAGCACCTGCCAACTGTTAGACGAGGAAAACCAGCCGCTTTGGTGTTGACTTACGAAAGGTAGTAGTTGACGCCGGGAAAGAGACCAGCCTCGGCGAGACCGAGGAACCAACGGCACGCGAGGAGACCAGCCTGGTTATCGATGACACCCATGAGGGTCATGATGGTGCCCCACGCAACGATGATGGTGGTGAAGAAGTAGCGCGGCGAATAACGCTTCAGCAAGATGTTGGTGAGCGGCTCCATGCCGGCATACGAGATGAAGAAGATGGTCAGGGCGTCGTTGTAGTCGCGCCCTACCATGCCGATGGACTTTTCCAGATTGGCAACCTTTGCATTGCCAATGTTGGTGCGATCCAAGAAAGACAAGAGGTATAGGAGCGAGAGCCACGGGACCAGCCAGAGATCCATTTTCCACACGAGGGCTTTGTCCTGGGCGACGTTAGCTGGAGGGTTGCTGCAAGAGAAGGAAGAGGTCGTACAAGGGCGGCGCGCTCGGCGTCGGATTTGCCCACATCGGGGTCGGGCAGGTCCTCGTACTCGGCGGCAGGCGAACTGATTCCAGAGCCCTCGAGCTCACTTGCCACAATGTGCTGCTTCTCGTCGGGAGTAACGACTTGCTTGTCGTCGACAGCCGTCACGGTCTGCTTTTGGTCCGCCATGGTAGCGATGGGGGTACAGGAAGCAGACTCTGGAGCAACCGTCCAAGGGAGGCAGCTGGGGTATCTATACTCGCATCCGTGTGCGTGTTGCACAACGCTTTCGGCCGGCCACCCCTGGAGGGGGAGGGGGAGGGGGGAAGGATAATTGCCGGGGTCACTTAGCGGCCACTGGAACCCCGTGGGGACGGTTGGATGGGACAGATGGAGTCGCTAACAAGAAGTGGAGCTTGGCTCGTCGGCGTGCGTCCGGCGTGGCTGCCACGGCCAGGCTTGAAAGGGCAAAGGATGGCCAGCCAGAGGCGCCCCTCGACGAGCCCTGATGGATGCCGTACGACGTTGCGAGTGCATTCTGACAGTCTGGTCTCTGCACGGCAGCCCTGTGCATCCGCAAGACGCATTGCGCTCATCTGGCTCAATCGGACGGCAGTGTCTAGATTGCTGGGAGCCAGCGAGGCGAGCTGCCAGGTGGGACCGTTCGCAGCCATGTGCAAGTCGTCCACCACGCCCATCTCACGCGGTCATGGATGTACTGTATACGCATCGGGCCAAGACCTTGCTTCAGGCAAGTAAGAGATCCAGAACAGACGGGACGGTGCTCCAGGGCCTCACGGAGCCCTCTTGGCCCTATCCTGGCCACCATCCACACGGAGCGAAATACGCCACCCAAGCCCTTGGCACAACGCCCGTGAGCTCGCCCACCGCCTACGCCGCAGCAGGATCGGGCGCCTCTGCGTTCAGCCGAGCGAAAAGAAGCTTCGAAAGTGCGGCAGAAGACCAAGGAGCCGCGCGAGAGAGGGCGAGCTGCACCGGCTCACATCACATCACGATGCCGCCGTGGTGTTGCGTATGTGGCCACCGACAGCCGCTACCCCGCGTCCTGGCTCGCGGAGCGGAGAAACCTGGGGGCGGGGGGGGGGGAAAGGCTTCGGCGGCCCCTTGGCGCCCCTCTAGCGCTCGCTCAACTCCCCGCGCCGCATCGCACGCCGCGCCTGTGTCCTCGATTCGTCTTTGCAGTCGCGCCGACCAGATTGGATGTCTTCGGGGGCCGCCCTCTCCCCGCTGACGGGGCCCATGTCGGATAAATGGAAGCCGGGGCGCTTGCCATTCGCTGCGGGAATCTGCCGCACTCAAGCCGCCGCGGGAGAATGGAACGCTGATCCGATCTTCTCATCAATTTCTGGGCGCCCGTGGGCAGTCCTTCATTCGACTATCGACCTCCATCTATGCACGCTGCGCTTACGGCTTCTCGACGCCTCTGTAACGAGTAAGAATGATGAGTCGCCTTTCACCGCATACCCAGCGCCCGAGTCCCGGCACCCGAGTCCCAGCACCCACACACACACACGTGGTATGTTTGCCTTCGTCGTACCATGGCTCCGTCACGTCTATCTTCCGATGCGCTGCACCGAACACGGGTACGGGACGCTACACCTGAAGGACCTTGGCACAGCCTTGGGGTCGGATGAGGCGCGCTGGCTGCGTCTGTCCGCGTGGCAATGAGCTGATTTGCATTATCCAAGCGAACGCGTCGGCGCACATGCGGTTCCTTTTTCGGCGGTATTGCATTCTGCATGGTAAGCGCCCGCTGCAGGGGTTGTAGGGCAGAGTGTTGTCCGTGGTGTGGAAATTGGGACGCAATCTACTTGGGAGACCTGCCTGCCTGGTAAGAGCGCAGAGGATAGAGTGAACGGTGTGGCACGGTAGATGCTCATCTCGCCCAGCCGCCTGGTCTGGACGTTGGGTTGCCTGGTACAGGGTGCCGGGCGCGTCCTCGTCTGTGTCCTTGTTTGGGGTGTAAGATGCAATATTGCACTGGAAATTGCGGGCGTGTCTTGCGACCCATATTGCGACGACGAGATACCGGCAGGGCTGGTCTCGAGACGCTGCGCGACTTTCTGGAGAGCGCTCTCCCGTTGTTCTCTTGGCTCCCTGGGAATGGAGCATGCCCCGCAGTCGATCAGTGAGAGGTCAAACCTGCTCTCAGAAGGCAAAGGACCGCCAACACGTGGTTGAGCGATTCCAAGGCTCTTGGGCTTCTTCGCCATCAGACGTGGCCCTGGCTCGAGCATGTCAAGGCATCCCCAAAGCCTGGGAATGGTTGGTTCCACAGACGCTAAGAGTCTTTGGGACGTGACAATACGTGTGCCTACGTTCGCCGAGACTGACGGGAGTGGCTGAGCGTCTTATCAAAGGCAACATATGGGATCTGCAGCGGTCCTGCTCTTCTTGGTATGCGGCATCCATACTGTCTGCTACATGCTGCTGACCAGCAGATCGTGGTGGCTCGCAACTGGTCACAGCGCTCCATGGATGAACGAATCTATGGATGAATGAGTAAGGCTGCTGCTCGTTTGTCATGATTCATGCTTTACCTACCTCTCTGCAGGCCTTTACCGTTCCAAGTCCGGTTCGGATCAGCTTCACTACTCCAATACAACTCCGCAAGCGTATAGCCTTGATAAGCCTTGTTGGAAAGCTGCGCATTGGTGCGAACCGTCGAACTTGTTTGCTACCGAGCGAGTTGCTGTGTGGCTAAGATCCACATGTCGAGATCTCAGCCTCGATCGAATTCCGCTTTTGTACGCGGGCTTTGCAAGCTGCGCTGGTATGAACACCAAGCTACAGCGTTACTCAAAGCCGAGAACACCTCTGCTATATCCACAGTTGCATATTGATCATGGGCGACTACTACCCGCAGCAGCACCAGCACTACAACCCCTCGACTCCCTTCCTTCCTCTGCCCCGCCCATTCAAACACCCGCATCTTGCCTATCGCAATCACCCTTCCCCATTCTCCGTCCGATGGTCCGAACAAGCGGTCCAAGAGTTGAGACAGAAGCAGGGTTAGTATGAGAGGAGGTTAAAGGAATTAGAGAAGGTGCTGGGGGAGGTGAAGGGGGGTATTGAAAGGTGGAGAAGCAAGGTTGAGGAAGGGTGGAGGGAAGCTGAGGGGACGCAGTGGAGGATTTAGGAGGGTTGTAGGAGGGGATTAAGCGGCTGCGGGAGAATGTTGATGAGAAAAAGGGAGGAGAGGAGGAGATACATCAGACTTGGTCGACGAATGTGAATCTTATCGGTAGACTATGGAACACAGTAGGCAATTCAGTATTTGATCAGGATCGCTTCGACGCCAGCTGTCGCCGAGTCACCCTTCAAGTTGGCCTTAAAGCGATCCTGCCGTTTTCACTGATTGTACATGCCTTTTGTGCCACCAGAATGTGTGCAAGTTCCTCGTGCAGTCGCCAAAGGACATCTCACGGCATCCGCCTAAATGTAAGCCAGCTCATTCTTCATCCAAGGCCTCCAAAATTCCCGAATATGGACTTTTTTTGCCCTCTCACCAGTCTACCTGAAGAGCTCGTATATGACGCACAGTGGGAGATTCACATACCGATTCCGCGACCCCGGTAACAGTGGCGCATGACAGGAATGGAACATTAATTGTGCCAAACCGTGCGAATAGGTCCCATTACGTATCCCCTAAAACATAGGCTTTTATGAGAATGGTCAAAAAGAATATTTCAGCCTTAGTGAGTTCGGTTAACGCACCTCTATATTTCTACCTCTGAGCCGTGGTGCATTGTACACCAGTTTTTGTATGGGTTGTCCAACCATGGATCAATACTGTGCTTGCTTACAGCCACACGGAAGAGCACAACACCATACCACGCTACGTGTGTACATCGCAAAGTATTGAGATCCACCCAAGTAATAATAGCCGGGAACGCGGTGGTAAATAGTCCAGAATGGCTGGCGTACCCACCACGAGGAGCTGTCATGGAGATCTTCTTGTGTTCGGGCGACGTCTAATGAAGATGATGCAAATTCGCTGAACGATCTCCTTTGGGCCTAGCGTTTTGGGAATTCCTGATGACGTTTCTGCTGCCTTGCTCCGTGTCCAACCTATACTATCTCCTCACCAGATTAAAAAAAATGTCATCATCGTTACTCTCTTTGCCCCGGGAGCTTCGCGACGAAATCATCGATTACGTTATTCAGAGTCGTCGTCCTGCCCCAGGAAAGCCGGACAGAGATGTGTCTTCGACCGAAGCCGGTCGCGTCCGGTTCGACGACGTTGGCATGTGGTCCACTTCCAGTCGTTTCAATGGAGACGTGACTTATTTTGAATCGTCGCCGGAGGCCTTTGAACCCACTTTCTCAAATTTGCTGCGCACATGCCATCAACTCAGGACGGAAACACTTGAGCGCCAGGCCACAGTGCAGATTCCGTGTGTACTCGATATGCTCATCGTGAACGGCAAGGACCTTTGGGCAACATGGCTCTCGATGCCTCTTCAACGCTCATTCGTCATAGAACGTCTGAAGATCAACGTCAGGGTGTCGGGGGCTTTGCGAGATTCTGAACCCGAGCGTGACCTTGCGCTCAACAGCGATCACTTTTCCTATCTAGCACAGCGACTGATCATGCGCATCCTCTCCCGCGGTACCTCAGGACCCATGCCCGGCGAGAAGTGGGAAGATGCCTTTACCCGTACCGACGACAAGCGCTTCTTTCACTCTCATTGGGAATTCTACTACACTCCGCATTACTGCATTCGCGCACTCGACATTGACTTCAGCAACGAAGTGCTCAAAGACGTCGACGAGATCGTGGCAAGCCCGCACAGTGACTTCGAGGAGCTCCGCAGTTCGCGCACGGAGGACGAGCCGTTTTATATTGAGCACCCTGACGACTACCGCGGGACTTTGCACTACGTGTTAGCATCTTTCTTTCATCACAAAGGGCCGGATATATATGCTCCGCATCAACGTGCCCTGCGTGAGCGAGTTGGTAGTGTGACATTATCTTATGCAGGCGCGGTCAAGACGGACTGGAGCAGGCTTTCGGAGGCGTTTGAGGACTCGGGTAATGTCCGCATAGGCCACTGGTCAGAAAATATGAGGCAGATTGTCGAAGCGAGGAAGAGAAATGGGATACATGAGACCAATCGTAAGCAGACCGGGAAGAGCAATCTGATCTAGATAGGCGTAACGTGCTGTGCTTTGCTTACAACGGATCTGATATGCTCTTGGAGACGAGCTGTACTCTTGTTGGTGTGTGTGCTGGACGGGCACCGTGGTGTGCAATTTCGATCAGAAGTGGCTGGGCTGGAAGGTAGTTTGGCGTCTCGACCTGTCCACAGCTCACAGCTCATATCTCGTGGGTTCGAACTCGCCTACCAGCGAACCACATACGGCTACAAAAAATAGCAATGCCTCCTCGACGAACTTTAAGGTCAAAGAAGCAAGTCGCGGTCGAAGGAGGAAACCGCAAACCGAGAAGCTCGAGGCTGAATCTCAGGAGAGGAAGAAGAGAAAAAACGCAGGCGTGGATGACGTAGATATCATGATACTATCGAACACCGAACAGGGCCAGGCTACTAAGGGGATGTCAGACAACCCGCGCACCAAAAGCAAGGCCATTATCCCAGACATCTCGACTAATCCTGCTTCGCCCGGCAAGTCGAACAAGGCTACGTCCTTCGAGTCCTCGACCTAAGTTCCTCTCGACGCCACGACACAGTTCCCAAAGCTACCGGTCGATGCCACGTACGCAAGTTGGTGCGAAGAGTTCGACACGTTGACCAACTATGGTAGATTTCCCGGCGAAGCTGCCTACTATCCCGAGTAGGCGTCCAAGCTAACCCGCAAGACCCGTACTCCTCTCGCCCATGCCCGGCTTATTGATGGGAAATACGGAGTCACCGCAGGATTGGAGTGCAGCGCATATACGGATAATGGCAAGATATGCCGAGTCTATTATCCGCACATGGGACGTTGGGAAGCTAAGTGGAAAAATGACCACCATCAGTTTGAGTTTCGCACGAGATGCAGCACGTGTAGAGATCCTAATTACGGATTTCATGATGGAGAATACGACAGCGACAAGCAATGTGAGGTACACTGGTGCTTGGACGAGACAGAAGCACTACCTTAATTAGAGAAGCCAAACATCCTTGGGCTTTTCCAACATGTTGATATTTCAATGGATGATGTTCTTTTGCGCTTGCAATACAAAGTGTGTTTGCGATTCGGACGACTTCTGAGGTTTCAATATTCTAGGTGGATTTCGCCGCAACAAGTAGATATAAATCGGAGAATGTCAAAGTTGGTTCGTCACTATCAAGTTCGATCGCATACGGTTGTTTGCTTGCGAACGATTGCTTGCCCATCTGGTACGATGAAGCTACCAGCGCATGAACACCGCAAGACAAGGGCCCTAGCATATACTACTGTAAAACGGTTCAATAATGACACAACAGCTCACACCTTCTCAGTCCGCCGGTACATACTAGGCAGCGCATCGTCATGACTGCGTATGCTGGGAGATTTCGATCACATCACCTCTCCACAGCCGACCTAAGCCAACGAATTAGTTCTGACGTCCCGAAAGCACTACTGTTTGACACACGTGTGCCAATCATCGCAAACAACGTTTCACATTCGCCACGCTTATCCACCAATACATGCTATATATTAGACATAACGCCCGTCTTGACCTGCACTGCGCACCGCTAACTCCACACTTCGTAGCTCCCACCAACTCATTGGTCCCAGCACCACCCGGACTAAACATACTCGCAACCGCTTCCCCGCCATGTTTCCGCTAGCCCCTCGTTCCCATCGTACACCGAGACCCCATAGCTACGACAATGCCGTCCCATTCTACCCCCGGCGGCCACACCGCCGAACCTATGGTAGTCCTTACACGCAGCCGCCTGCAAACAGTGTTGAGGAAGCGACGCGAGAACATGTAAAAGCCACTCAAGAATACGAAGACGCGAAGAAGAGTTATGAGAAAGTAAAGAAGACTTATGAGGAGACGAAGGCAAAGGTTAGGGAGGCGGAAAATAAATTGAGGGATGCGAAATGTTATGGGGCTTTATGCTGAACGTTCTTGAGGTGGTGTGGGTGTTTGACATTGAGTAGGATAGTTGATAGTTACGTTTGGTCCGAATCCGAGCCATTAAGCTTTCATTCGCTGTGCGGTGTTGCAAAGATGACTTGGGAAGGTTTGCAAGACAAGTAGCTCGCAGATGTCAGTCTCTTGAGTCATTTTGACCAGGCCCAGCGCGCGAATAATTGGAACACGGTAAAGACGCCAAAGAGGAAAGGCCCCAATGACCAAGTCCACTCCGGAGGTCTCTCTCGCCTGCGGAAATTCGGAAAGTGGACTGTGATTGACCGTTTCTCAACCAGGTACGCGAACAATTCTCTATAAATTGATTGCATGATGTTGTGATGTTGTGATGTCGGGACTTCGGTTGAGACAAAAGTGACCATCCAGCGCAATATGTACCCTTTCTTACGAAGTCATCAAGGCAGACTCGCGTGTCTTGGGTCTATACTTTGGATTCACTTCCACACTAAGAGTTTGCACTGGATACCTTTCAGCTAGTATGAAACCTTACCTTCTGGTACCACAGTTAGTGTTAATAGTCTGTCTGATAACGCTAACTTCCAGCTCTACCTCAAACTCGATACTTGTACAGGCGTGAACTTCTTCATCATACCGAGCCTGAGTCGAGCTTTGATACGTAGCATCAGCTTTCAGTTAGAATCGTTTATCCCCGCAGGTCTAAAAGCCACCGGTCCTCTAGCCGCCTTCACCTTCGTATGGCAATGAAGTCTAGCATGTTAGCGCGGAATGTACGAAGCCATATTGGAAATTCAGATACCGCGTGATCAGTTCCCAACATAGCTATCTTCCACCGCGTGCAATGTAATTATCACATTGTTCAGTTCGGGGCTCTCTCGGCGAGTGAAGAGTGTAACGTACGGTGATCATGGGGACTTGAACGCGGTTACACGTTCTTGGAAGCGCATCGGCCACACCAAGTATAAAAGTATTTCCAGAGCCGTGCTACGCTTATTTGACCACCCACAACCTCGAAGCAAAGTACTACGAGCAATTAAGATGAAGCTTATGCACATTTCGCAAACCTCAACTTCCTACCTCGGTTCCGGAAGCACCCCGCAGTCTCGCTTCGCCCAGCATCTTGCAACCCTTTCTCGGCTCGCGGAGATACAAGACATCGACGAAGCAGACGGATATGTCTCTACCAAAGCAGTGCTTGACGCACATGATATCGCGTTTGACGTATTACACAAGGCACGGCTATTGAACACGGCTGAATGGTTACGAAAGCTTCAGGGGGTAGATCAAAATCCCCAGCGGAGATTACGAATTCGGAAGTACATCCAGCTGGTGGAACAAGTTGATTTAGATAGGAAGGATATGGAAGAGATTGAGAAGCCAGAAGCCTTGAGCAAGATCAAGCGCTGGCTGGAGAAATTTGTGTGAACACGCCAGTACAGTCGCGGGTCCACGTGAGCTACTTAGCGAATAGTAGGAAAAGAATGACTCCCTCCATCCGTGATCTCCAAGATACATTCCAGGCAATGACAAATGGACATGACTTCCTTCGTCTGTGCCATCACAACCGCCTGACTGATCGCCAGTGATCCAACTCACTCACGCGCCTCAGTATATCCAACCTTTCTCCCCAAAATGACACTCCCTTCTTCCTGATGAGCTAGTGCCGGACGCTCTTTCATGTTCTGGCGCACCATCCACGCTCCTAACATTAGAATAAAGGCCACGAGCAGCGAAAGTAGAAGGAGGATGCAGAGCGGCTGATCGGCGAGTATATCTTTCGAATCGCCGCGCTTGAGGTGGTTTGTGAAGTGGGAGAGGTTGCGGCGTTCGGGGTTGCATGGTTCGCAGCGAAATAGATAACATCGTTTTGGTCGATGACCGGGACAAGTCTGGTTATTTCCCATGATGTTGAAGGAATGCTGGGTTTGTTCGTGGTTAGTTGCAGGAACAATGCTGGATTGTGCGCTTGGTTTGATAGCCGGGTCTCGCAATGGAGTAATATGAAGTTGACGCGAGGTATTGGAGTGGCCTGTAAATTCTTGGAGTGTGTAATGACGGAGGAGAGATCAGCAATGGCTGCATGGGAGTCTCTGATAATGTACTAAGGACTCACTGTGATTCTGAAGTTGATTTCACACAGCGTCAATGAGCCTTCCGGTTTGTCCGTTTGTTTTAGTGAACGAAGAGCGCCGCGGCAACTCACCGCTTCCCAATTGCCATAGTATCAACCATCTACGACTGGCTTTCTTTGTTAGCTCTAGGTGACATACAGTATTAAATTGAATGCAAGGGCGGTGGGAATCCTTTCCAAGAGGTTTGAAAAAAAAAACATTGCACTCAGTGCTACTATCGTAGACTTCCACTTGCTTGAATGGGTATGCGCTCTCCAACTTGGACCCGCTGCGAGGTTCGAACGTGAGTAGCTCACTACTCGGCGAAATTACGTGTGAGACAATTTGGTAAGAGGTGATGTGGCGTTGCATGGCGTAGCTATGTGACGCACAAGGCTGCTAAACGTGTGATGGACTCATAGTCTCGCAGGGGATGCACTCATCATTGAAGTATTGACCAAGTGAGTAGTCAGCATGTGGAACTGCGATAGCTTCTTGCTGGTATGGATGTTGGTTAGCGATCGCTACAGCGGAGTGGTAGCCGAAAAGACGTTGGGTCTACGGCAGACTTGCCGACGCTCTAACTAATTGGGACATGGCTCGCCTCATCATCTCAGCATGCTGGGAACGACGGCCGTCAATACCCGCACGTCAGTACTATTGCTGTTCCATACAAAGCTGGAGACATCTCGAACACACGCATCACTGTCTGTCTTCTCCAGTCGATTGTGTCGTGGCATCTTCGCCCGTCTGTTCAATCATGGTTCAAGTACCCCCGCGCGGGGTCTGGGCGCCCGCCATCACCTTCTTCGACCCGGACACGGATTCACTTCGACTTGAAGAACAAGCTGCTTATTTCCAATACCTCTCGACAACCGGCCTCGCCGGACTGGTCATTCTGGGCACCAATGCGGAGACGTTTCTGTTGACGCGCGAGGAGCGCAAAGCCTTGGTCGCGACCGCCCGCCGCGCTGTCGGCCCCGACTTCCCTCTTATGGCCGGCGTCGGAGGCCATTCCACGCGACAAGTCCTCGAATACATCGACGACGCTGCCGAAGCCGGCGCCGATTCTGCTCTCGTACTGCCACCCGCATACTTCGGCGCCGCGACGACCCCACAGGTGCTGGAGAACTTTTTTGGCGATGTTGCGACGAAAAGCGAACTGCCAATTGTGATTTACAACTTCCCGGGCGTCTGCAATGGCGTCGATCTCGATTCGGCCTTCATCACCAACATGGCCCAAAGACACGAGAACATCGTCGGTGTCAAGTTGACCTGCGGTTCTGTCGCCAAAATCACACGGTTGGCCGCCGTGCTGCCAAAAGAGCGTTTTGCAATCTTTGGTGGACAATCCGACTTTCTCATTGGTGGGCTTGCCTCGGGATCCTCCGGGTGTATCGCTGCATTTGGCAATGTCTTCCCCAAGACGATTGCGCGCATATACAACTTGTGGGAAGAGGGCAGGACGAAGGAGGCGCTTGAACTACATCAAAAGGCGGCGTTGGCTGAGCAGCCGTGCAAGGGAGGGATCGCGCCCACCAAGTACGCGGCTGCGATCCACAGCGCGAGATATGCGGGAATCAAGAACGCTGTCAGTTACCTGAAGCCACGAAGGCCATATATCGAGCCGACGGACGCAATCAAGGAGAAAGTAAAGTCAATGATGACTGAGGTGGCCGCGATCGAGGAAAGTTTGCCATTGGTGAAGTGACAATTTCGGAGGACGCAAGGTGTGCAGTGCACACGCCATTCCTCTGATCAAGTTCGTTAGTACCGCGTGAAACAGGCACAGGTGTCTCTCTGGTATCCTACTGGTATCCGACTAGCCTGCAAACGCGAGCAAATGCGCTACTGACGAGCTCAGGAAAATATCCTAGATTACATCTCCGACAAATGATACTCCATTCGACCGACCTCACTTTTCGCCAGCGCTGCATTGTGTATGAAACAGTCTTGCACTTCACCAGAACGTACCTAGTTTACATCTCCGAGAATATTGTGCATGTTTAGCTAACGTCCTTTGCTAATCATTTAAGTACGGAATGTTGAAGCAGGACGCAGTTTTAACCCACATTTTCATTCTTCTTTCAGATTGCCTGCCAATTCTTCGGTATAGTAGCGGTAAGTCTGGCAGTCGAACAGCTGACCTTGTCGACGAATATGATTCTAAAGCCTCGGATAATGAGGATTCTGGCCCCACTCACTCCGCCCATCCTAGCGATAAGGGTGAACCGCGCGGCTGGTATCGTCGAACTCTGGATGGCCGAGTGCCCCCTTCCCCAACTATTATTATGGACTCGACGGCTGGCGTATGAACGACCGTGACCATTCTCGTCCCGTGCCCAACGCCACTTTGATGAAGCAATGCCATCAATACACAATCGCCAATTTCAACCCTTCCGAGCTATCTAATCCTTTTCTTATGCTCAGATACAACCAGTAGCATACAGACGCAACACTCCCTAGGGGCCTCAGGCATCGATCGGAGCTCAGCGCAAACGTCATCTGCTTCAACAGTACTGGAAGCGCCCGGTGGGTAATGCGTCAGGTTAAAGGCTGCTCCCTTCCCGACCCCGCAAGCGCATGCCACATGGACGCACGGGAGCCAAAGTAGTGATATGCAGTAACGTTGCCAAGCTAGCGACAGTCGATGCATATTTTGGTAGGATCCATGGCGTGTTGCTGCGAGTTGATGAGGGGGTCGGAGGAGCTAGCACCGAAGATTCCGTCCACACAGAGAGCTCTGATGGCACCCCTCTAGAAACACTCGGAACGCCATTCCGAACAACTAGCCTTGCATCTTTGGGTCAGCATCGGAGGGATTGAAGACGCTGGAACTGCTTGAGAGCCCATCGAAAGCCACGTATCCTCGAAGGCTTGCCCGTTTGCAAGATCAGGCCATCGTCAAGATGAAGTTCCGCGATGGTAAGAATTTGAACATTACTCGAAGCGGAGGGAAATGGGCTGACAAGGGATAGGCATGTGGTTGACGAACGAGGCATTTACGGTACAGTACGCTGAAGAGGTCTATACCGTTACGCCTCGCGAAGACAACAAAGCTGTGTCCCTTTTGTGCCCGACGCGCAAGATCTTGTCTCGTGGCGACACGCTCAACCTCAGTACTCTTTCGATTGACATCGAAGCACAGTTCGACGGCGTCATTTCTCTCGAAGTCACTCATTTCGCTGGTGCGCAACGTCTGGGGCCCAATTTCGAGCTCTTTCCGGATGGAAGACCAGGCGTGACCGCGGATGTCCAAAAGAACGACAGAGGCACGACTATTTCATCCGGCTCCCTGAGTGCGACCATTAGTGGTCATGCGCATGATTTTAACATCCATTTTCACGCGACCGATGGCTCGAAATCGCTCACATCTCTCCTGAACCGCAGCGTTGGCCTTGCATACTCCCCTGCGCTCACGACACCCCGACAAGTCGAAGACACCAGCGACCGGAAACATTATGTCTTCACGCAGACGGAGCTCTCCGTAGGAGAGTCGATCCATGGTCTTGGTGAGCGCTTTGGAGCCTGGAACAAGGTTGGCCAGAACGTGGAAGTGTGGAATGAAGACGGCGGCACATCAAGCGAGCAAGCATATAAGAACGTATCTTTCTGGCTGAGCTCACGCGGTTACGGCGTCTTCATCGATACACCAGATAAAATCGATCTCGAGATTGGCAGCGAGCGCTGCTGTAGGCTGCAAACTTCGGTTCAATCTCAGCGGCTCAAGTGGTACATCATCTACGGCCCCACTCCCAAAGAAGTCCTCACAAAATACTCGATTTTGACCGGAAGGCCTGGCACCCCGCCAGCGTGGTCCTACGGGCTCTGGCTCTCTACCTCTTTCACCACCTCTTACGATGAGAAAACAGTCCGCCATTTCGTTGAAACCATGCATTCATCCCGCATTCCCGTCGAAGTCTTCCACTATGACTGTTTCTGGCTACGCGCTTTCCATTGGTCAGACTTTACTTGGGATCCGGAACATTTTCCCAACCCTTCCGGTCAGATTTCCCGCCTCAAAGAATCAAAGCTCGTGAACAAGGTCTCCGTCTGGACAAATCCGTACATTGGGCAAGCGTCTCCGGTGTTCAAGTTCGCTGCGGAGAAAGGGTACCTTTTGAGAAAGACCAATGGTGATGTATGGCAGTGGGATCTTTGGCAGACGGGAATGGGTATCGTCGATTTCACGAATCCGGAAGCGTGTACGTGGTTTGTGGGATGCTTAGAGACTTTATTCGACCAGGGTGTCGACGCTATCAAGACGGATTTTGGCGAGAGGATTCCGACGAAGGGCGTGCAGTGGCACGACAAGAGTGTTGATCCAGCGAGGATGCACAATTACTACGCTTTCATCTATAACAAGCTAGTCTACGAGACACTTCAGAAGCGGTATGGCAAGGATGAGGCTGTTCTCTTTGCGCGAACGGCTTGCGCAGGAACACAGCGTTTCCCATTGCAGTGGGGCGGCGATTGCGAAAGTACCCCCGCCGCACTCGGCGAGTCGCTTCGTGGCGGCTTGAGCCTGGGTCTCGCGTCATTCGCATCATGGACCAGCGACATTGGCGGCTTTGAAGGCAGTCCGCCTCCTTGGATCTACAAGCGCTGGGTCGCTTTCGGTCTGCTATGCACTCATAGTCGTCTCCACGGCTCTAACTCTTACCGCGTCCCTTGGCTCGTCGACAACTCCTCCACCGAACCCGAAAATTGCACTGACGTACTTCGCCACTGGGTCCAGCTCAAGCGTCGTCTTATGCCTTACCTCTTCGCACAAGCGGTAGAGAGCATCGCAAACGGATGGCCTACTAGTGTACGAGCTGTTGCGCTCGAATTCCCAGACGATCCAACATCCTGGTACTGCGATCGCGAGTTCATGATTGGTTCACAGATCCTCGCCGCCCCAGTCTTTGAGGAAGACAATACTGGAGAAGTGTTTCTGCCCCCGGGGCGATGGTTCAGTCTTTGGAATGGGGAGGAAGTGCAGGGTGGAGGTTGGGTAAGGGGGAAGTATGGGTTTTGCGAGTGTCCTTTGTTCATCAGGGAGGGGACAGTATTAGTACTCGGACAGGCGGAAGGCGAGGGCGGGTTCGCGTATGATTGGTTGAAGGAGGGTGGGGAAGTGAGGTTGTATGGCGTGAAGGAGGGTGATAAAGCTGTCCTTGTTGATACGAAAGGGGTGCAGGAAGGTGTGTTGGAAGTCGGCGAAAACGGTGATGTCAAAGGCAGGGAAGGTATTTTGGAAGGCGAGTGGGAAATCAAGACGTTTGGCTAGTGTACTCTTACGAATAGAAGTATTCCGTGGCGTAAGTTGTGATGATTTCGGTGAAAACGGTGATATGTGTTTTGAAACCAAGGCACTGAGACTCCCTTGGATGAGTTACCGACTTGCACCATAACCTTAGGGGCTGATCTGAGCGAAGTTCGGGTGTCACACTTGCAACTCCATATGTAAAGCATAACGAAAATTTACTTCACGAGGATGTTCTTTATTACTTATCACAAGTACTATTCTTGCCAAAGAGGGAGGCGTTTCAGTGACTGGTCTCGTCACCGTGTCCACTTCCGTTCTCAATCCCACCCCATTCCGGGTTTCTTTCCTTTCCAATCTCAAGTACAATAACTCAAGCTGTTGATCGCGCACGATCCTCCGTGTGCGAAACATGAGCTTGCTTTTCTCCCAAGTCGTCCGGTAGCGTACCTAAAGCACGGTCTCCAAAAAGGAGATCAATTTCCTCCAGGGTAAGCTGCTTCGTTTCCTTTCATAGGTTAGCTTTACTCCAGTTTCTTTCTCAGACAAATTCGGAACTTACCTTGAAGATGAAAAAGATCGTAGGAAGCGTGATCAACAAGTTAAACCCCACAAAGACAAAGTAAAATCTATACGTGATCGCACCTAAAGCAATAGGCGAAACCTGGGACCATACAGTACCAACAAGCCAATTACCGATACCTGTCGAAAAAGCTGAGCCACGGCCACGAATACTGAGCGGCATAATCTCCGATGCGTAGACCCAAGAGATTGGCCCAAAGCTCACGCTGAAAATGCATGAGACGCAGAAGAGGAAAAAGACACCGGCGCCCGAGAGTCCGTTCTTGCGGGACCCGGTAGCGCTAGTGACTTGGGAGCCGATGGCGGCTTCGCAGATGAGGGCAATACTGATGGCGATAGTGCCGAAGATGAGGGGCTTCCTGCGACCAACGCGGTCGAGGAAAAATGAGATGAAGATGAGGTTGCAGATTGGACCGACGACGTTGTAGATTCCGGTTACGAGCAGGGCGCGGTCGTTTTCGATGCCGAGGTTCTTGTAGAGAATAGTAGAGTAGTAGCCGATAACGTTGATACTGCTTCGTATGAACAATGCTCTCAGTAGAGTACTAAAGTCGGTGCTGACTTACCCAGTCATTTGTCCAAACACTTGTATGAGCGTAGCATGCATCAGTCTCGTTCTCCAAGTCTTGACTTTGAACATAACCAACCATCCTGGCGCTGTAATCGCCTTCTCAGCCTCGATGGTGGTCTTAATTTCGTGAAACTGCGCCTGGATGTCATCTTCATTGCTCCCATTGTAATGCAACTTATGCAAAACCTTCAAACCCTCATCTGCCCTGTCAATCTCCACGAGATACCTCGGACTTTCCGGAAAGAACATGATACCGCATATGATGATAAGGCAGGGTACGACTTGAAAAGCGAGGGGGAACCGCCACGAGAAGGACGACGAGTCGGGTACTTTGGAGGAACCGTATCCAACCCACGTTGAGACGATGAAGCCGACACCGATCATTTGCTGTGTTATGCCGACGATGAGGCCGCGTTTGGAAGGGTGCGCACATTCTGATTGGTAGATTGGAACGGACATGGAAAGGACACCTACGGCCCATCCTGCTAAGATGCGGCCGACGAGGATCATGGCGAGGTTTTGGGCCCCGCATTGGAGGCATGCGCCGACGAGGTTGATGATGGCGCCGAGCATAACTGTTTTTCTGCGGCCGAGACTGTCCATTGTGAACCCTCCCCTGAATATTGCGTCAGACTCCTTTCATAACTCGTAGGTTCTTAGACGACATACATGAGGGACCCAAACACAGCACCACCGGAAAATGTGGCATTGATGGCCCCAATAATGGGAGTCTCCGGATGCGTATTGAAGAAGCTCAAGAAGTTTGGGGATTGAATAACGATAGTCATGACGCCGGAGTCATATCCGAAGAGAAAGCTGCCAGTGGCAGCGAAGACTGCGAGAACAATGTTGAAAACGAGACCCATGATGCAAGGGAGAAGCTACTGAGCCCCGAGGTACCAACTTCGAAGGTCCTGACGACTTCGAGGTATCAATATTCGAGGGACCTGCAAGCATCAAATAGCCGCAAGGTTGCACCAGCTCGAGTCCAATCGCCCTACTACCCACGCCACTTGTCCGAGCCCCACGGTCCATAGGCCCTAGTTTCCATGCCTGGGGTGAGGAAAACGGGCATGTGATTCAGCTGATCTCGCGGACGCTACAGACTGCTGCAGGATGCAGAATCTGGGGTTTGACGGGGTTGGAGTAGTAGAGCGGGGTGAAAGACGTCCGATCGACGGCTTGCGGTTTCTCCGCCAATCAGAGGTGCGTATTTCTCATCCCTGCTCGGCCTGATTTCCACCTTCCACCGAGCTTTGCGACGACCGCATATCTTCACGGCATTCATTCTTGACGACAGAGATCATCCCATTTTGTAACTCGCGAATGGGCTCTGGCTGATTATCTCCACTCAATGCACGGCAAGGCTACAATTGAGATGCTGAAGCCCACCTAAGCGCTGCACAGCGACTTTCGCCCCTCGCGTCCAAGCTGTCAATGTCGACATGATCACCATTCGAGATGGCTAAAATGCGACCCCTAGTCGATCAGCACTATGGCGGCAGGTCAAACTAGTCTGTCTGCGGGCGGACCGAAAGTGCCTGGCGGTAGATTGCTCATGATGGAAGACGGAGAATCTGGGTCAATCATGAAGTCAATAACATCGATGGCATGCACCATTTTCTCTGCCATCGATAGCAAGCTTTCAAAATGCTGCTCTTCATGAAATGTAGCTTTCCTGCCCTTCTACTTATTTCGATTTCGCCCACTACTGCATACGATCTTCTTCGACGACAAAATGCTGCCAATGCCACCTATAAAGACGCCTCCGCTTCAGTCGAGGAACGTCTCGCCGACCTTCTCTCACGTATGACTATTGAAGAAAAGACTGCTCAACTCATTCAAGGCGACGTCTCCAACTGGATCAATACCACTACCAATGCCTTCAACGCTAGTGGCCTCTCCTGGAACATGGCCCATCGCGCAGGCCAGATCTTTGTCGGTTATCCCGTCGAGCAGCAGTCCTGGATAAGCGATGGCGTGCAAAAAGGCCAAGGCTACCTCATGCAAAACTCGACGCTAGGTATACCAGCGTTTGTCCAGAACGAAGGTATTCATGGCTTGTCAATTGGCAACGCCACAATTTTCAACAGTCCAATTGCGCAGGCTTGCTCCTGGGATCCCGAGCTCGTTGGGAGTATGGCGAAGGTCGTTGCAAGGGAGTCGAACGCGTTGGGTATCAATCAGATATTCGCCCCATTGGCAGATCTGGCTCGCGAACTCAGATATGGAAGAGTGGAAGAAACATATGGCGAAGACCCGCATTTAGTCGGCGAGATGGCGTATCACTATGTCGTGGGTATCCAAAGCGGCAACGTCAGCGCAACGGTAAAGCATTTCGCCGCTTTTTCTGCGCCGGAGCAGGGCCTCAACACAGGGCCGGTGCACGGGGGAGAACGAGAGTTACGGACGACGTGGCTACCGCCTTTCAAAAGAGCTATCATCGATGCGGGTGCGTACAGCATCATGGGTTCGTACAACTCGTATGATGGCATACCGACGATTGCGGATTACCACCTTATGACCGAAATTCTGCGTGAGGAGTGGGGCTACAAGTATTGGCTTACATCTGATGCTGGGGCTACTGACCGTCTGTGCTGCGCGTTCAAGATGTGCAGCTGCGAGCCTATCGATTCTGAGGCCGTTACCATGTACGCGCTTCCTGCGGGAAATGACGTTGAGATGGGCGGAGGGAGCTACAGCTTCGCCAACATTCCTCAGCTTGTGAAGGAAGGAAAGTTGGATATCAAGGTGGTTGATACAGCGGTAGCGCGGCAGCTGCGCGCAAAGCTCGAGATGGGGCTTTTCGAAAATGCTTTTACAGGCCTACCAGCCAACAAGACGAAAGAGCTCATGCACACCTTAGAAGCTGTAAAGCTTTCGCGAAAGCTTGATGCCGAGTCCATTGTCCTCCTTGAGAATCGAAATCAAACCCTACCACTCCAGAAAGACGCGAACATCGCCGTCATAGGCCCTATGGCCGACTTCGTCAATGTAAGTTCCTCCCGTATTGAACGGAGCCGTTCTCTTATTGATACCATACTACAGTTTGGCGACTACGTCGTCTCCAAAGCTCAATACAACCCCGCCAACGTCAACCCTCTACAGGGCATACGCAGTGCCTCTACGGGCAAAGTGTCCTACGTCCAGGGCTGCGAGCGCTGGTCAAATGACAAATCAGGTTTCTCCGAAGCGGTCTCTGCAGCCGAGGCTGCGGATGTGGCAGTCGTAGTCGTCGGCACCTGGTCTCGCGACCAAAATGAGCTATGGGAAGGACTGAACGCCACCACCGGCGAGCACGTCGATGTGTCCTCCCTGAACCTCGTCGGCGCTATGGGTCCCCTAGTCCAAGCAATCATCAAGACGGGCAAACCAACAGTTGTCATCTTTCAGAGTGGAAAGCCGATTACTGAGCCATGGATATCGGAAAAGGCGTCAGCGCTTGTGCAGCAATTCTACCCAGGGGAGCAGGGTGGTAATGCACTAGCGGATGTGCTTTTTGGTAACGTGAATCCCAGCGGTAAGCTCTCGGTGTCGGTGCCGTATGATGTCGGCACGTTGCCCGTCTTCTACGACTACTTGAACTCCGGACGGGGCGCGAATCCGGATATTGGGAAAGCTTACGAGAATGGCACGCTCGAATTCGGACATCAATACGTGCTTGGAAATCCTGGACCGCTTTACGAGTTCGGATACGGACTCTCATATGCGAACTTTACGTACTCCAACCTCACGCTGTCGCTTACTAACGCCACGGCATCTGACAGAATTACAGCGAGCGTTGAGGTTACAAACAAGTCGCTAGTCGAAGGCAAGGAAGTCGTGCAATTCTACGTTCAAGATGTTATCTCGTCGGTTGTGGTGCCGAACATGCAGCTTAAAGGCTTCAAGAAGGTAATGGTCAAGGCTGGAGAGACGGTCAACGTGGAGGTTGAACTGAAGGTTCAGGATTGGGCCTTGTGGGACCTGCGGATGAAACATGTCGTTGAACCCGGAGAATTCGTGGTTTGGGCTGGGGCGAGTTCGGCGGATTTGAGAGGGAATGCGACGGTCACTGTAGCTTGAGAGAGTGTGCTGATCGGGCGGAACTTGGCGGATTGGGTCCAACAACGACGGCTACTGAGTACTGCGATTGTAAACAAGACTTCGCTGTTTGAGTCGAGCCTTCCAAGAACGGGAACCGGAGCGGTATCTCTGTAGAAAGCGGCGTACGGTACGAATGGACACGAATGAGATGCTGTGCAGGACCAACCAAAGCTTTCGCAGAGTATTTGACCGTTTCATATGAATTGCCAATCATGAGCCCCAGGAAGATTTGAGTGTATTGGAACGTTGAGTATCTAAAATGAATGTGTCCAGCTGTAGAATCAAACTTTCGGCATGAAGCTATTGTGGTGTTTCCTGTGATCATCTCATACGGTATTGTTGCATATCTAAAAGCTGATGCAAGTAACAAGACTCCGGCGCGATAGACTTGTTCGCCTCCTTAGACATATATGGCAATTGTGATTATACCTAAACGTCTAGCCCTCAGCCTACTCTGACTAATACATAGATGACGAGCAACAGCTCCTATTCACCCAAAGCGAGTCGCCCCATGGGCACCCACATCACACGAACAGATACAATGATACAGCGTCGGCCTCCACAGACCTTAAGAGTACAGCCTTCTTCTATTTGTATGTCGCACTACTTCCCGCAGCAACTTCGCGTGCTAATGCCTGTGGACAGTGCGTAACAGCTTGAACACGGCTTTGAGAACATGCTATTGAAATGGGCACCCGTGGTAAGATATTGAAGTGGTTTATTGATTGATTGAACAAAGCAACTGAAGGAAAACCATATGCACAAGATCAGATCATGTGACTTTTGGAGCTAGTCTAAAAGTAGATATTTCCTTCAAACACATGCACCGCAGCACTGTGAAATCTACGCACTGTGGGTCTTGGTCATCTGGACCGTCGAACTTCAACTAATGTCCCATAGCCACTGCTACAGACAACGACATATTGATGGACAAATGGCTGCTCGCCGTGGACTTTGCCGACGTTCACTCAATAACTATTCTTCAGTTGAGCTTATTCAACTTTTCGTGGTCTTCCAGATCGACAATGCCATCAATGCCGTTACTTACGGGCTCGACGCTGAGCCGCTTCCTGTACAGGCTCTTAGGGGATAGTTCGGGCCTAAACTTTACCTTCACGATTACCTCAACGGCCTACACAAGGACCATCCCAAAGACCGCATGTGCAATCCAAACACAGGACAATGGCAGATCGACTAGTTACTCACCTATAGGTGGCTCAAATTGATAAACTCGTGGCCACGGTTTACGGCTATGCACAAGCACCGTGACCAACAGATGCTCGAAATGCGCCCTCTGCTATCATGGTCATCAGATGGGGCTGTACATCCCACACTCCAGGACTCCGCTCATTCAGAGTCTCGATATCCTGGGTCTCGCTGTCCTGCGTCTCGCCATCCTAAGCGTAGCAATCCTTAGCGTAGCAATCCTCAGCGTAGCAATCCTCAGCGTAGCAATCCTCAGCGTAGCAATCCTCAGCGTAGCAATCCTCAGCGTAGCAGGCCTACGTCAGGCAGGAATGTGCCCCAGACCCAACCTCTGCCACCATACCCGCACTCGACGTTTGTTAAGGATCAACCGATGCTCGGAGAATAGGAAGACGCCAACCAGTACAATGCTTGCTTCTGCGTATAGAAGTGGGAAGGAAGTGGAGAGAGAAATAAGTCAAACAAAAGGCCAACGTTACTGCGGACCAGTGTACTCGCTACTACGTCCAAGGGGCAGCCTCTAAACCCGAACCTTTCGCACAGAGTTATTCGGCTCTAAATGCTTACACTAGCACAGCAGCAAAAGAAGAATACATGCCCCCCTTCCCCCTCTCACTCAATTCATGCGAGCCGGAGAAACTTACACCAATCCCGAAGAGAGCCTGCTCCATCAGTGGTATGACCGAGAGCCATTGAACAACAAAGCTCAGGAAGCGCCGAAAGGTACTGATGCGTGTGCTGCTCCGACTAACACTTTTTTGTCTTCGCACAAGTAGCTGCTGTGAAGCTTTCTATGTGTCAGACAATTGCAGACAAGTACGACCAGGTTGCTTGAATACAGAGAATGTCGTGTGGCATGGTACGCACGGTTATTTTCTTGAACGTCTGGTCTGACAACTATAATTGCTCCCTTACATGCGGCCTCTAAGCATGGTTGTTTGGCATGCCGCCTCTAAGCATCGTAGTTCGACATGCGGAGTTTACGTACGGTAGTTCGACGCGCGACGTTTATGCGTGGATACCAACATGTTGTATTTGCGCTTGGCACGTTTCTTCAATACATGAGTAACACGCATTTGACACTGTTGTGTATACGCACGGTAGATTTATATTCGCTAAGATGTAGTTAGCCCAAACTACAACTTTAGCCCTTCTTGTGTGAGAAGCGTGATGATCACCTTGATCTTGAGACAGGGCGAGTGAGCTCGCAGAGCTTCATAAGGCCTTCACCATCTTTTCCGCGTCACTGTACTCTTCCTCTGGAATATCCTGATACCACATTTTGATCTGACGGTAGCTGTCCTCAAGCTTGACGTGTGTACATATTGAATATTGTAGGTGCCGAAACGCCGGTCTGGATCTAACTGCACGTAGAGTGCAATTGGTTGTTCTTCCTGAAGAGATCGAAATTGTCCAGATTGCTTGGTGGAGCTGGGGATAATTCATAGTCTTGCTTCGATAGAATTGTACCGGTAGACAGTTCAAATTCGAAAAGAGACGGGAGAGACGGGAGAGACGATAGTTCCGGAAGGCCACTCATAAGGCCTTAAACTTTCAACTTTGGTCGTGCCGACGTATTTCGATGTATTTCAGATATGTAGATATGTAGGTATCTAGCATCTAGCAGCGAGCCTCGTCACATGTCCCAACTGATTCGCAGCACGAAGATACCATAATAGAAAAGAAAGTGTGACGCGTCTTTTATGCTAGCTCAGCCATGGCTGAAGACAGCTCAGGGTTTGACGTTAGCAAAACTTTTGATGAATTAACAGTAGACGGTTCGCCGACGCAATGAGGCGTTTGAGGCGTTGCGACCGCATAAAGCTACGCGGAGGGCTTCAACGGCGTCTAGCCTAAAGAGGAAAGGCCTCCTTTCGACGTGCCGCTTTTCCCCAAACTGTGTTTCAAGCCCGCAAACGTCGCATCAACTTCCTAACGTTCTTCCTTTTACTCGCTTCAAGGCATACTCGACCAATGCCGTACTTGCTGAGGTGGAGGCATGACAGCTGTTGTCAGCTTACAAGTAGTGTGCCACTGTGGTGGCGTAAGCGTTTCCAGGGATTCGCATCGTCCCTGACTCGCATGCAGGAACAGTTCGTCACGCGCATGTCGCCCGAGGTGCATGCGCGAAGGTGCCCACTGTTGAAAGGGGTGCATTGTTTTGAAGCTATGGCCACCAAAGTAAGTTCGGACCAGAAGTGGTAGGTGTCGCGGATAGGTCACGTACAAAACCTTGTTCGTGGTAGGCCAAGGACCTATGAAGGGTACTCATCCCTGAGTTCAGACTAGTGTGCATTGCTATTTCTAGGGCCCCGGTATGGAATCTCGGAGGCTTGGACTATTAAGCGTACGATCAGCATCGCTCCGTTGGCAACTTTTCCGGTACAGGAAAGCTCGAGATCGCGCGCCACAATATTGCGTTGACTTGGTAGAAACGGGCCTTTCCAGCACATCGCTACCGACCGTGATAGCTGCATCAATCCATGGCGACGGCACAGCACTGCAGCATTCCAACCGACGTCCATGTCTGATAGTAGGCGTAGGTGGTAATACAAGGCGCTCTCAAGTCCCAATTGGCCAGTTTACCACTCTTCCACCTCCCGGTGCGAGCAGCGGCATAGCGGGCTTATCATCACATCCGTCGCCATGCGTGGGTCTGGCAATTCCCATGCATAACGCATCCTAAATGCCTGCTGGTATCGGTATCTAAGCCAATGGCACATGTGGATCCCCTGTTTTGCTCCGCCATTTCCGGAAGGCGCGTCATGCCACGTGCCTGCCGCGTGCCCGGGATTATTGTATGTGCAGGCCTGGCCTGGGCCAGTCATGGAAGATCTCCATCGAGCATTCAATCCCGCGCGAGACTTCTACTAAGCATGCCGCTGCCACGGCTCTCCCAGCTTTCGAAACGCGAATGGAGTGACTTCGATCGATCGTCCATCTGACGCGTTGACTCGACACGCGGCACTGCCCCAGAACATCTCAGCATCTTCACCATGGAAGCAGCCCCCGTGGATATCGATCGCGGCCCACAGCTTGCGGCGGTGTATATTGCGGGATGCGCGTTATCGTTCGTGTTTGTCGGTATGCGGTTGATGGCGCGATATAGCATCGCGCGTGTGGGCATCGACGACTGGGTGATGCTGGCAACTTGGGTCAGTATTTGTGACCCCATATTTTACGTCTTAGATTGGTTCGCGAATACTGATAATATTCAGGTCGTGTTCGTCGTACTCACTGTCCTGCTAGCTCTCTTCTCCTTCGAAGGCGGCACACGCCACCTTATCCATCTCGCCCAAGATGCCGAACACACCAAAGGCCTACTTATGAAGAATTGGATCAGCCAATCCCTCGCCATCCTCTGTCTCGGCTTGGGCAAAATCGCCATTGCACTCCTCATCCTACGCCTGCTTGACCGCGTTTCGCCCTGGCGACGGTGGAGTCTTCACTTTGTAAACGGACTCACCCTGGTCAATACCATCCTAATGATCGTCTTCAACTACGTCCAGTGTGAGAACCCAACAGCTCTCTGGGATGAATCGGTGAAGCCGAGGACGAAATGCTGGGATCCAAGCGTACAGAGCAGCTTCTCTACTTATGGGGCAGCGATGCATGCTGCTATTGATTTTTACCTGGCAATACTTCCAGCAACGCTTGTATGGGGGTTGAAAGTGCATCTTCGGAAGAAACTTGCGTTGTGCGCGCTGCTTGGATGCGGAAGCATGTACAGCACACCACTCAGAATAGATGACCATCGTGCTGACGTGAAACAGCACTGGCATTTGCGCGTCGATCAAAGCAAGCAAATTGAGCAAGCTCAACGCCAGATCAGACTTTACGTGGGAGACCTTTTCACTCTTCCTATGGACTGGGTAAGCATCGTCACTGATCAACATCTACGCGAATCAGCCCTGACAACTCCAGTATCGAAATCATCTTGCTCATTATATGCGGCTCAATTCCCGCCCTCAGACCGCTTTACTCTATCTATATGGGGCGCAACCCCCTATCCGTAGGAACGACGCAGCGCTCACGAGCAACCAGCTACACCAAAAGCCGTCACTCACACGCCCATCGACATGGTCTTGGCAGTAGCGTTGCACTCGTAGATGTGGCTCAGCCCTCGCAGGCTGTCATCACTTCTGACCAGACCAGCGATTCAGACCGGAACTATATCAGTGGCGAGAAGTTTCTTGTTGGAATACATGTGAGGAAAACGGTTACTGTCGAGTAGGATTACTAATGTGTGATTACTTGATCAGAGCAATACATATCAATATAATGAGCTACGACACAAACATATAGACGGGAACACAAGTTCCTCACACGTCCAAATCTAACACTCCAACATTCCATCCCTCTCACGATCTCCATCCCTCTCATGGTCTCCATCCCTCTCATAATCCCCATCCCTTTCATGATCTCCATCCCTCTCATGATCTCTATCCCTCTATTCAACTCCTAATACGCCTCCCTTATTCCCGCCCGAAACTCACTAGCCAAATGCTCCGCATGCTCTTTGAACTACACCTCCGTGGCCTTGCTCGGAAATAATAACATAAGTATAACATCGTACCCCTCCTTTGTATTCCAGAACTCGGGCGGATATAACTGAACAACACCATTGGCTTCATAGTACGGATGCTCCGGATGCCCGTACTCAATCACAAACTCCGGATCGTCCCGTACAGGGATAACGCGCATGCTCGCCGATGATGTGTCGCCAAATCCGCAACATAGTATCTCTATGGGGAATGCCCTGACAGTCTGCTCCTAATCAACCCGTCGCGCTTGAGCGCGAATGCGCCTACGTTGGTGGGTCTTCTTACTGGCAGATCTCGGAACGAACTTTACGGGCACACTGCGTGGTTCAACGCGTCTCCTCTGCCGGTCGAGTCAAGGTCAGCCAACTTCTTAATGCTGTTGGTACTTGTGAAGTGCCAAATTTTTCGAGCCTGATCCAAAAGTCAATGCCACCGGATTGGTACATGCGACCAATTCATTGAGATGCTACGTTGCTACATCTCTCACATTACACAACACGAATGCTCCTGATCAAAGATCTGCTCATGCACTCACTCTCCCATGCCACTTTTCCGCACCATATACTAAACTATAATTTTACGATGGTCTCGTTGCTGAGCAAAGCTTGATCTGCTTCCATGTCAACCGCTCGTATCTCTATTCTCCACCATCGACGATAGCTGCAACCTTTGCTCAGCCGAGCAAGGCTGTGGATGAAGCCGGCTTAGTCGCCTGTTGCTGCCCTCAACATTTTGTGCGTTATGGAGCCTTTCTTTATGTCGAATTGAGTTCTATACTAAAGCTGGGTTGAATCGTGATCCTCTATTCTATGCAAGAAAAAAATAACCTTGGAACAAACGCTGGTATATGGAACGCCGACAACAATGCCCAAAGCCACATTCTAATTAATCTCATTACAAGTACTCAATGTCCCCATCTCTGTCCAACCCGACAACAACCTCCTTCTCAAGGCTTTGAAAGCTGCTCCTTCCTGAAGAACATCAAGAACCCCACGCAAAGTAGACCTTGCAATACCAACGCAACCCAAAAAACCCCATTCCAAAGCCCATCCAAACTGAGCGCCACATTCGGAAACACAGGTCCCGGACCCAATCGATCCGGCGCAGTAGCCCGTGCCACCATCGTTGCCACAGAGCCAATAACTTGTGCGACCGTGAGTGTGAACGCGACATGGAAGCGTGTCATCGTCTGAAGTAGTATCATGCCGAACCCTACGCCTTGTAGTGCGTCGAGAACACCTAGCCATAGCCACAACGCGCGTCCAAGTAAGGCGCCGGCTTGCGGCGTTCCTGCCCATGGGAGAAAGACCGCCATGCCACTCGTCGCCCAGAGTAGTTGTGCCCATCTCGGTGCACCGAGTCCGATGGCGAAGATGGGGAGAACCCAAGAATGCTCCATAGATAGGCGTTGGAAGATCGTGAATGCACCAGCCCAGACCAAGACGAAGAAGAAGATGACCAGAATGACGATACTCCACGTAGGTACCAACTTGGAAGACCAGAGATAGCGCCAGTTGCGACCATATGGTGCGCTGAGGAAGTAGTTCTGCACTACGACGACGACGAAAAACCAGAGGATGACCTTGCGACGGCGCAACGAGTTGTAAAAGGACGGTACAGATCCTGGCGAAGAGTGGTAGAAGTCTGGGAGTCCGAAGAAGAGTGCAATCGAGATCAAGGCGAGGAGGAAAGCCACAGGTGTCGTTATGGCGGTGATGTAGGACGAAGACGCAAAGCCGGTCGGGTTCTGACCACTTGCGCTGAGAGAAGTAAGATACGATCCCCAGTACCAGAGAACTGTGACGTAGATCTGCTGGGTGCCTTGCACGACGCATGCGCGGAATACCCAGGTATGTGTTGCGGTGCCACCTTCGGACCCGAAGTTGAGGGCGAAGAACAGCGAGCCCGAGCCGGATGCGAGAGCGTAAAGGCCTGTTGCAGAGTTCTGAATCCAGCCACGGGCGGCGATAGAACTACCGTACGGTGCCATCCCGAGGGTGAAGAAGGCAAACGCGTAGCAGATGAACGGCAGTGCAATAACGTAGCGAGATTGTAAAGTGCGGTAAAGAGTCCACCAAAGGATCGATGCGGCGAGATAGATGCTGGCAATGATGTAAAGCTTCGTGGATGTTTGACCCAGCTCACCAGTTAGCAGCGTGATTTGATAACTGTTCGCAGACAGGATCTGTCCAAGAGCGAGGAAGAAAGCGTAGAGTGGCCAGTCACGAATCTTGTACTGGATAAGCTTCCTGAAGCCGGTTGGTGGGACATAGTCATGGCCGAGCTCGAATTCATCGTTAAAGGGGTTGGAATTACCACTGTCGCTGGGCACTGCATCTTCGCGGATCGCAGCGACCTTTGATGAGGAAGACTTGACACCGAGCTTGGCATCTGCAAACCGGCCGAACCAATCCTTCTCCGACTTCGTGATGAATTGCTCGATGCAAAGTTGGCTCGTCGACGTACGGCTACTCAGACCATCAAGCATCTTGTCAAATTGCTTGGTGTATACACCTTGAGAGTCGGTGAAGAATGGCTCGACTTTTTGCATGCGGTAGTTCTTCTCATCACCCACGACCGACTGTAGGCTGAGCACAGAGGGCTTTGCGCTCAGAACCTGCGCAGGAGACGATTGACCTGTGTGATCCCTTCGATGATAAGATTCACCCGCTGACGATGTAGAGAGGCTTGAGTCATCCGAATTCTGTCGCGAAAGAGTCCGAGAGCCCGAACTACGCCCATGAACGCCTCGGTGTAGGTCGTTTGAGAGACACCTCTCGGCGTCATGCTCTCTTGTCATGCCCGTACTTACGATGGGAAATAGTGGAATCCCATTTCCCCGTGCGGTGGGGGTCGGCCCGGTGGGTGAGCCCCGGGCCGGCGTCGTAGATCCCGATACAGCAGCAGAGCTCATGTTGAGTGGTTCAGGTCGGCCGGGACGGCGGCTTTGTGTAATAGAGGAAAGACTCTCATCTTGGGCCTCTTCGCGGATAGGACTAGATGCTCGACTGGTAACACGACTTGCCATTCGGCTTCCCATGCGACTGGGAGGCCGAGTCGCCACGGGAGAGGTGAGTCCAGTCCCAGGTGCTGAAGGTAAAGATGTGGGCAAAGAGTGACTGCTTGCTCCTATTCGCGAGGGCGTACGACGAGCCTGTTGATTTACCTGGATACAGCCGGTCTGTAGCCTCTCAAGACCTTCGAGCCATTGAGCGACCGGGAATCGTTGCAGTGATGAGCGGGCCCGCATCTCAGCACGAGTGCTCTGCGAAGACGCCATTGCATCCTTGATTGTCTTCTGGAACTGGCTGACAAGATGCTTGGTACCAGTAGACTCGATAGTGAACCACCATCCAGGCATGGAACCAAGTCCGCCGACTCGAGAACCGACGCCAAGAGCACCCTTGCGTCCAAACTCGACTGCGACGAGACCGAACGGCTCATCACGCGATGGGATCAAGGCAAACTCGGCGCCACTGAAGATGCAGGGCGGAAGAATAGTGAATTCGGGCTTGGAGCAAACGCGATCTGGGTACAGCTCCATCAGGCGCTGTAGCTTGGAAGCAGCAAACTTGCCATAAAGATCGATAACTGGCCCAATGCAGATGAGCTGTGCGTTTGTGTTTTTTTCGAGAATGGACGGGAAGACATCCGCGATGAGGTCGACACCCTTTTGCATGGACCAGCGTCCCACGAACACGAACAAGTCGGCGTCGGGGCTGACATGGAGGCCGGCCCACTCCTGAGCTTGGGTTCTGAGCATACCTCGCTTAGCTTCAGACTCCGCATCGATCGGTGCTGATTGGGGCATCTTGTGATCCTTGTTCCATGGCGCAGTGTCGGACGGGTCAGGGTTCGGAAGGGATCCAACTTTGGTGAGACCCCAGAAGATAGGGTATCTGGCAAAGGAACGCTTCCCATACTTCTTCGACACGCCGACAGCTCCATATCCACGCTGGTGGATGCGTAGATAGCTCGCGGCGGCATGCAGCATGTTGAACACTTCACCAAACTGTACGTATTTGGTGACGATTTCCTTGCTCAGATTGAATACTCGGCATATCTCGTCCATGTCCTTTGCGCGCTTGATAGACCACAGACCCTGGAACTCAGCGTTATGCAGTGAAAGACAGCACGGTGGTGCTCCATCTGGAAGAAGATACAATGGAGCTAGGGTGCCATGGTAGTCATTGATGTGGTATAGATCGATTTCCGGGAAGCGTCTGATGGTACCAGCAATACATTGGTTCCACGCTGAATAGTATACAGCGCTCGCCATGTCGTCCATTCGGGCGGGGTACGGCTCATTTTCGGTTTGGGCACGGAACACCGGCGCATCAAGCAGCACGTAGGTGATATTCTGGAAGCGATGGTACTGGATGCTGACGCTGTACTCTTGATCGAGTATCGTGATCGTCATTGGTTCAGCGGGTTCGGCTGCGGGGTAATCGACACTACCAACGCATGGAACCACCCAGATGAGGTTCTGATGCTGTAGATTCTTGGCCATGAGCGACGCCATGACACCAAGTCCACCAATTTTGATCTTCAAAGCCCAGTCCTCAATTTCGTACTCCATAGTGGCGATGAGGACGGTACGACGACTACTCTCATCCTCGGTCGCGAAACCTTCGCGGCGTTGCGGATTTTTCGAAGTGGCAAGTTTCGGTCTGAAAAGACTGAGACTGCTGTTGGCTTGTTTTCTGAAGAATGCCTCAGATAGAGCAGTGAAGCTGCCTGCGATCCATGGACGCTTCTCCGACGCGCCGTATTCGTTGAACTTGACATCGTAGAAAGACTTGCGAAAGAGGTAGATGGCTAAGGTTCCGGATGCCAGAGGGATGATGGCGAGCAGTATGAAGATAGCCAGCTGTCTCCAGGCCGACCCGACAGGCTCAAAGCGGTAATGGAGGTTTGCATCATTGGCAACAATTCTGACACCAACGTAAGGCATGCCGGGGTTAGTAATGTTGATCGTATTCTTCCCCAGACTTGTTGGGGGGAGCCAATCAAGGACATGATCTCCGTCGACATCCCCAAACATCTTCGACTTGTCTGGTTGTCCATCTGGATTGATGCCCCAAGTACTGAGGATGACATCAGTCGGATATTCCGGCATGATGTCAAAGTGCCATTGGCCAGTACCGGAGTCGTGCATGCTATCGGGAAGGCCGGAATCGAATCCATAGAGATTCCACATGCCGGTAACGTGCATGTGGGGCCATCTACGAGGCGTGTCAAAGCCCACATCGCCGTGCTGCACATGATCCATGCTGCCAGCCATCTCGCTCCAGTATCGGATCATAACATGATCACCTTTCCATTCTTGCTCGCTTGTACCCGACCAGGGCTGTCGGGCGATAGAGGCATTGTCCGAAGAGTATGTACGCCACTCGCTCCACGTAGCGCCCCAGTTGAGAGTGTACTGCCACAATTCCGCGCCTGTTGCCTTTTGCGTGAGTGTCAGGTCGCCAGTCTTCTCGTCGCGATGAAGAAGAGACGAGGAATAGTTGGCTGTCCCAGGGAAGACCATGGGGTTTTCCAACTGCCCGACACGGAACATGAAGTGATCCACGGCTTGGGTATAGAGACCTGTCGCTTCCGCGGAGGCGTTGTTGATCGTGTAGACATGTATACCGTCGTAGACATTTTCAATCAATCCCTTCATAATCCAGGCGGTGGGAATCTGACCAACGTACTGCTGGTCCTTGTTCGACTCCACGACCGAGCACGTCACGCTCGAGGCATTCAAGCGGGCGACCTCGCCGTTGTCAGCTGTAGACTTGACGGAAAAATTGCGGACGACGCTCGCACAGTCCATCTCGCTGGAGAAGTGAACCTCGAAATCTACTGTCTGCGGCTCGCCGTCGGATACTTGTGAAATCAAACGGGCGTCGTGGCTGGGAATGACGCGGGTAATAGTAGGACGAGGGTAGGCGAACTTTTCCTTTGGTACGAACAACTTGTAGCTCCACGGCGCCATCTCTATGCTGCTGAGACAGCCGTTTGGCTCAGTGGAATCATCGATGCCCAGCTTCGCCGCGGATGTGCCGAGTATGTACTCTTCATAGGGATAGAACAGGCTCTTGACAGTCGTGCCTTCCGGGAACGGAGAAATGAGACCCTCCGTCTCGTTTTGGCAGTTGAAGGTGTATTTGACTGTCTTATTTTCGTTAGAGTAGACAATCCATACACCTTGGTTTCCCAGATCTCCAGCCTCGGAGAAGTCCTGAACCCCAGGAAATCGGCCGCGATAGATGCTCCAGATACCGGTCGGAGAAGGCATACCCAGGCTACCGTGAAGGTAGATGTTGTGAAGTTGGCTGGATAGCGTCTGGAGATAGGCGCCATCATTAAGCACAGCATACTGGTCTCGGAGTTCATATTGTCGCTTGAGAATATTGCGCATGAAGTGCGAAGGGTCACGATGATCGAGACTAACCGAGTCATCCTCGCAACCGCGCAGCGCATTGTCGAAAGGCATGTCGACATAGACCTCCTCCCCGAGCCTGTAGCATCCATGGAGCTGCCATGCGCGCTGTGATGCCATCGGCGTTCGTCCGAACACATAGTCGGCGGCTTGATTCTCCAGAACGTAGGACTCCTGTTCCTCACCCCAAAGCTGGAACGGAGCGCCGGGCATCATTAGATTAGCAATGAACAACCCGAGAAGATGACGCTGGGTTCCATTGGCGAGCGCTGGCCATCGGAACACGTCTTGGTTGGTCATACCCCAAAGATGTCGAGGATCGAACTCGCCAGTGTAGGAATTTGCCATATCCTCATGAAGAAGAAGGTCGTGCCATATCTCAACAAAATCGACACCCTCCAATCCAATGGGACCGTCAAGTCCGAGAAACCTAGTCATGGCTCCGTAGAATGGGTAATGGAAAGCGTCGCCGTCCAAAGCGACTGACCCGAATGGTCGAAGATAGCTGCTGTCATTTTTGACCTGGACGCCGTCCACTGCCTCGGTCAAATTGCTGAAGGCCTGGTCAGGCTGCTTGCCTCGACCGACGAGCAGTGAAGCATATGGCCTTTTCGAGACGATCTCGCCAACGATAAGGAAGTTGTCTTTGCCAAATCGTTTGGCACATGCTCGCTGATGGTTGGACCACTTCGCATGAACCTCAACGGGTGTCTGTGCTGCCTTGTCCATACGAAAGCCATCAATGTCAAGCATAGCAATCTGCATGCACGAGAAGTGCATGATCTTGTCCAGCACGTCGTCGCGCCAAGTACGAAGCCGATCCTGGACACCAGCAAACTTCGCGAGCTGGCTCTCCCAGATGGGGACTTCGCCAACACCTTTCATATCACCATACTTATAGTTGTTAGCGAGGTGACAATGTGTGTATATAAAAGCGACTTACCTGGTCGAATTCGCTATCCCTGCAGGGTTGCTCCAGCTTCTCCAACACAGACTGATTACTCAAAGGAAACCCATCTGCTCCCCAGATGCGTGGATAGGAGCAACTGGCATTAATCTTGTTGCCAATCGAGAAGTCGTGATAATGCCGAGTAGACTTGTATCGCACGTCGTATTCATCCCATTTGAAAGGCGCTGTGAGATTCTCGTTGCCAACCCACTGGAGCAGATCCCCCATTGTTCCAAGCGTATTATCGAGAATGACATACATGCCCCGGCGGTGCATCTCGGTGATGAGGGCCCGCCAGTCTTCGATATGACCATGGTGGTGATCGAGGAGAGTGAAGTCGAGGGCGCCGAACCCATCACTACTCCACGGCATGTTGATGAAAGGCGAGCCAGACAGATAGACAGCCTCCACGTTGTTAGCAGCATTCAAAACGCGCGATAGCAAGCACTACCTTAATCCCCATTCCCTGGAGATAGTCGAGGTTGTTCATCATTCCTCTGGCGTCTCCGCCAAAGCGAAACTGGTTACTCGTCCAGTCATGCTCGAACGAGGTCTCATTGGCATCGTTGTTGGTGGGGTCACCATCGACAAAACGATCTAATGTGATGACGTAGAAAGGGACTCGCCAATTCTTCGGAGACGGGTTAAAAGTGTGATTCTCCCATTCTCCCCAGTAGTCCAGAGGATCTGTCGCGCTCTGATTAAGATTGAGATTCCAACCGTCATGTGCAGGATCGTAACGAAGAGCTCGCACGAAAAGACAATGACAGGATAGGAAAAGAAGAAAGTGAATGGCGAACATGGCCGGAGAATAGCAGCTCGACCTGGCCAGTTAGGCAAGAAAGAGGAAAGGAAGAAGCTTGCTTGGCATACTTATTTGCTGCTCGAGGAGCCTTTATGTGTTAATGATCATTATTTGATGACATCCAACAAACATCGAAGAAATATGCGGCGGTAATGCTGCCCTGCATGAGCACGCGCATGGCTAGTATTACAGGTATGATACACTGCCTAGAGCGTGTCCCGTTCAGGAATCGAGACCCTTCGGTTGAGAGCGTGGATATGAATACACTGCCATGAAAGAGCGGAAAGAGTGGGGATATTCGGCCAGGAGAGGAACAGAGGGCACATCGCAGGCGGTTTCAAATTCACTGACTGCAGGCCTGTTGCACATCGGCATTGTTTGGCGGCCGACCGCTGTCGTGTTGAGAGGCACGCCACTGGAGGCTTCATCTCGGGTGGGGCCTGCTCCTGGGGTTATGTTGAAAGGCGAACCTACCGGTAAATATGCAGGACGGGAACCAGATGCGACAGCGTTGAGGAGCCCAACGATGGATTCTTCATATGGCAGTGATCTGCAGCATACTGGTAGGGGTGCGTTGCGAGAATATCTCCGATCAGGGGAGGTGCGGAGCTTTTCGTTGGAAAATTGTGGCGCCGAAGCTGCAACAGCCCCATAAGCCATTCGGGACGATCAGCTGTACCTGCCATGGCTTGCATGGTGATGCCGGCGCCGGTTGTGTCTGTAGCGGCCTCTGAGAAAATCTCAAGGCGGCAATCAAGGATGTTTCCAACGCTGGAGAGCCGCAAACGGATTCTGCGCAATCTACAGCCCTGCTAGTCTTGTCCAACACATACTCACTGCCGAATCAGCCGCAATAGTTCTCCCATGCCGGCAATATCTGCTGCATGCGAGTTACTGAATTTCGATGTTAGACAATTCAAGGGATGTCATTTCGAATTCAACAAGCATGGGCGCCAAGATGAGACGTGTACTTACATTAGTACGAGAGTCGTTGGCGTAGCGTCAGTCTTGCGTCGATGCCGCCGTTTCCGCTTGTTGCGCGCCATCAAATATGTGCCTGGATATGTCGTCGAATACCTGATTAATCAAGGCTTGAAGTTATCGCCTGCAGGTTCACGGTTAGCCTAGAGATCGCCCCGTCGGCAATCTGCTGGGAAACGCCTCCACGAGAAGGAAACACGTTTGCTTTCGAATGGCTGATTCGAGCATCGTTATCTCGGAAGCGTTTGTCGTGATGTTGGCTCGCGGTTGGCAACTAGCGCTTCGCATGATGCTGCAAGTATGATGCTAGCACATCACGGGCCGCAACGCGTAACTGAGACAGACTAGAAAAGCGCGGGCGCGGATCACAGGTGCTCAATGTTGGTAGAACAGCCAGCCACCAACGACTGCCGTGGTTGATGGGAATTGACTTTCGGAGAGGGGATCCGTGCCAGGCGTGTATCGTCCGAACGACACGGACCCGAGATTGCGCGTCGCTCCACCCGAGAGCTGCGCTGAAGCTGTCTCTTGTATTCCATGCTTCTATTCCAAGTTTCTCGTGTAAGCATATGCAGCGGAATCGACCGTCAACGTGTCTCGGCGCACTGTAGCGCGGGTTGCAGGAGCACAAAAGCTCTTTCGCGGCGGCAGCTTCTGCCGTGGGTAGAATGACAGCTGATGACGCGGCGGCTTATGCAAGAGGCCGGGTTGAGTTGAATTGCACGAGAATTGAAGGCGCTGTGGGATATTTCCTTGCCCAGAAAGCTTGTGATAGGTGGATAATAGGAGTGCTGGACAAGGTCGCATTTTCGCGATACCAGAGCTCAGCTGCAGATTATGTAAGCACAAGGGTACGTCCATCAGTTAACATCCTGCATCCTCACTCTATCACACGAAGAACCATCCCTTATCAAAAGCGTGCCATAGTGACAGCAATGCCTCATAAGTGTTATGATGAGCGGCGTTCTTTATGCTATGCCAGCAATGCACAGGTGATATCTTAAGGTATTCCGTCACGAATTGACGACCTTGGAACAATGTTAGTTTATGAATCGAAGCGTAATACTAAGCATTTTCGTAGATTACCTCTTTGCAAGTCTAACTCGTACCTTTCTTTGCACTTCGGTCGTCAAAGTCACTGCTTGAACGACGCTAGCCTGGCGCTATGGCGCTTAGCAGTGAACACTGTAACACGGTGCCACGTGCTGACACTTCCAACATGCTGCACGACCGACATCTGACATGAACTGAGTCTAAAGGGGAGCAAGCGTACCTGTGCCTGTACCGACGGTCCGCATGAACTGAGTCTAAAGGGGAGCAAGCGCACACTGATCGAAGTATTTGTTCACTATGAACCTATCCGAATTTCGACCAGCACTCCACCAATACGCATGTCTCCGCTGCCGATCACGCCGAGTAAAATGCGAAAAGATACTCACCTGATGTGCTCATTACGCAACTCATGCGACGCAGTGCGTGTACACAGCTAGACGCTCCAGGAATACCAAAGTTTTGCAGTAACAAAAGGGTCAACGTTCGTTGTTGCCGGCCTCGACTTATGCTCCTGTTGTTACACCAGACGTCTCGAAGTCTGGTGATGTTGATAGAGCCATGGAAAATAATGTGAGAGCTTCCGAACTGAGTCATTCGGATCATGAGGATACGATTATCATGAAAGAGCTGTGTGCTGGGTTGCACGAGGCGACTAATGACAGAGATAGGGGTATCGTTGTTGGGTGCAGTGAAAATGCTGAGATTGTCGATGGTCACGTCGGTACGCAGGGGAGAGACTGTCCCCATTCTAGCATTTGCTGGATCGTAAAAGCCGGTCCGAACGCCTTCCAAACGGCACCCATCGAGGAAGAGGTGCCAACCGCTAAGACGAAACCCATCGACGCTAACCTTCCAGGTAACATACTTCGACCCAATCCTCTCGCCGAGATTCAGACCAGACCCTTAGTCAACTCTTTCGAACGAATCAACAGCACGGACGCAGGTTCTCTCCTTCGGAACACATCACCAGGCGCAAAGCAGGGTCTAAGCAACAAATACCCACTGCCAGAAGTCATGCTCGCGCTATGGGATTATTACTCTCTGCACGTGGAAAAATGGCCAAGGTACTTTACAGCCCAAACCCCATAATTCAAGCCTTGGTCAACCGAGTAGCAAAAGACATCAACTCAACCAACGCCTATGAGTCACCCTTACCGTTCGCAATCTGGTGCATTCAGCCCTCCTTTTTCTACAGAACCCATCGCCATCATTTAAACCACCCAAGGCTCGCAACAACCCTCTCCCTAACCCCCC